>Ga0182008_10000110_pt1 | contig 62601 bp, 39 predicted proteins | sample Sormic07211129_1_FD_120482 | JGI IMG/M metagenome (GOLD analysis project Ga0182008, IMG submission 120482) | Rhizosphere microbial communities from Sorghum bicolor, Mead, Nebraska, USA - 072115-129_1 metaG | ecosystem: Host-associated > Plants > Roots > Rhizosphere | place: USA: Nebraska...
AGAGGTTCGAATAAATGTGACAATACTGCGGCAACTGCCAAAGCAGTAACCGTTACTGTGAATCCACCGGCATTGGCCTCAGACATTAATGTAGCAGGTGCAGAAACACCATTCTGTGCAAATACCTCTGCGAAGTTAACTGCAAGCAGTGTGTCTGTGACCAACCCAGTGTTTACCTGGTACAGCGATGCAGCTTTGACAAATGCCGTATTTACCGGAGCAGTATTCAATACTCCGGCACTGACTGCAACCACCACCTATTATGTAACCGTTAGAGGAGACAACAGATGTGAGAACACGGCAGCAAATGCTAAAGTGGTTACTGTAACTGTTAATCCTCCGGCAACCAGTGCTGATGTAAGCGTAAGCGGAACAACAAACGGCCTGTGTGCTGGAAGTTCAACTCAGCTTACTGCCACAAGTACCACTGTAACCAACCCGGTATTTACCTGGTACACTGACGCTGCTCTAAGCAACGCTGTATTCACCGGAGCAATATTCAATACTCCGGCGCTTAACGGAAACACCACTTATTACGTTACGGTTAGAGGAGACAACAAATGTGAAAATACAGCGGCAACAGCGAAAGCGATAAGCATCTCCGTTAATCCGCCTGCAACCGCAGCAGACATCGCAGCAAATGGCACTTCTATCTGTGCAGGCACAACAACACAACTGACTGCCAGCAGCACAACGGTCACCAATCCAGTGTTTACCTGGTATAGTGATGCGGCTTTGACAAATGCAGTGTTTACAGGAAGTCAGTTTACTACACCTGCACTAACCGCAAATACCACGTACTATGTGACCGTAAGAGGTGATAATAAATGTGCAAATGCGGCAGGCGATGCAAAAGCAGTTACTGTAACAGTGAATCAACTACCTGAAACACCGATAATTGCAGACTCAGGACTAAATATTTGTGCGGGCGACAACACCGTTATAACTGTTCAAAACTCAATAAGTGGTGTAACCTACAACTGGTATGCAAATGCAACAGGTGGTTCAATCCTGTTTACAGGAAATGCGTTTACGACACCTGTACTTCAGTCGACAACTGACTACTACGTAGAAGCCATCAGTATGACGGGTTGTGGAAATGCTACAGGAAGAGTTAAAGTCACTGTAACCGTATCACCAAAACCAGTGGCACCAACCGTATCCGCTTCTTCAGTAAATACCTGTGCTGGAAGTGCTGCTGTCCTGTCTGTAGAGAATCCACAAAGCGGAATCACTTATAACTGGTATAGTGCTGCCACAGGAGGAACAATCCTGGGATCAGGCACTAACTTTACAACACCAGTTATCACAGCAAATACCACTTTCTATGTTGAGGCAGCCTCTGCAACCTGCATCAGTGCTACCCGCACCGCAGTGAATGTAAATGTGTCTATAGCACCGGATGCCCCAGCTTCAGTAAGTGTTGCAGGTGCTCCTTTATGCCCTGCGACAGGAACTACCCTGACGGTTAACAATCCTGATCCGGCATTGACTTACCGCTGGTACAGCACTGCGACCGGCGGAACAGCGCTCGCCACCGGAAATACGTTCACAACTCCAGTGCTCAGCACCACCACTACTTACTATGTGGAAAGTCAATCTGCAACAGGCTGTACAAGTGCAACAAGAACAGCTGTTGTGGTCAATGTGTTACCAGCACTTACAACTCCGGTTGTTACAGTTCAATCTGCAACACCAACAAGTGTAACCTTTGCTTGGAATACTGTTCCAGGTGCGCTGACCTACGAAGTTTCTATCGATGGAGGCATAACCTGGATTGCTCCAAGTTCAGGTGCAAGTGGTACAACACATGTGATCAGCGGTCTTAAACCTACAGATGTAGTTCACATCAGGGTAAGAGCAAAAGGTCAGTCAGACTGTCAGACCAGTGCTTTTGGAAGTGCAGACGGAACAGCCGACAACCCGCTTAAAAATGGTGTATTCATTCCGAATACCTTTACTCCAAATGGAGATGGTAAGAATGATATATTCTATGTGTACGGAAATACGATTGCACAGGTAAAAATGAGGATATACAACCAGTGGGGTCAGTTCATCTATGAGTCTCTGAACATTCAAAATGGATGGGATGGTACTTACAAAGGTCAGCTACAGCCAAATGGTGTATATGTTTATCAGATTGAGCTTGTGTTTACCGATGGAACTACCGACAACAAAAAAGGCACCATAACCCTATTACGTTAACCCAACTACTAACCTGAAGAACAAAATAAGATGGAAAAAATAGGAAAAATAATAGCGATAGGATTAGTTTTAATCCTATCGGTTTCCAAAGTCTCCGCGCAGATCGATCCGCACTTTTCACAGTATTATGCTAATCCCCTATGGCTGAACCCAGCCCTTACAGGAGTAATAGATGGTGAGTACAGGCTTTCTTTAAATGCAAAGCAGCAATGGGGATCACTTTCAAATGGCTACTTAACCGGCGGGGCCTCCTTTGACATGGCCCCGGTTAAGAACTTCGCCTTTGGCGCCATGGTCCTGAATCAAAATGCTGGTGACATCAGTTACAATAACCTAAATGCCCTGGTTTCCGGAGCCTACAGGATTCGGTTTGGCCAGGAAGGTTTAAGCATTATTAATTTTGGTTTGCAGGCAGGTATCCTGAACAAAAGTTTCGATGCATCAAAGATCACAACTGGCAGCCAGTTCAACCCCGTTACGGGCTATGATGGAAGTTTGGCACTTAACGAATCTTTTGCTTCCACGAACACCCTTGTTCCAGATGTTAACTTCGGGGCCATGTTCTTTGATGCCAATCCTGACAAGCCTTTAAATACGTTTTTAGGGGTGGCCGCCAATCACCTGACCAGACCGGTAGATAAGTTTCTTGGACCTGATGTCAAAATGCCCATTCGCTACACTGCGCATGGAGGTGCAAGAATCAAAGTAAGTGATATCCTTGACATCACTCCAAATGGCTTATATATGAAGCAGGGCAATGCCAGGGAAATATCAGCTGGTGCCTATGCGCAAATGATGCTGAACAATGAGGCAGACCTGATGTTTGGTTCTAACTACCGGGTTGATGATGCCGCAATTGCATTTTTTGGGCTGCACATTAAAAATATGACTTTCGGACTGAGTTATGATTTCAATACCTCCAGTTTAAACCGGGCCACAGGAAGTAAGGGCGGATTGGAGATATCTGTTTCTTTCACCAGTAAGAAAGGCATATCAGGACCTAATTTCTTTTGCCCACGGTTATAACAGAATATTTTCATAATCTATATACAGATGAAATCCCTTAAATTATTTTTATTGTTCAGCCTCTTTGCTACTGCAGCTTCGGCTCAGTTTGTGACCAATAGCAGGCGTGTTGCTGACGTATATTTTGACAACAAAGAATATTATGCTGCCGCGGCCTATTATAAAAAGGCACTTCAGATTTCTTCAGATAGTTCTGGTTTTGTGGTCCCTTATGGCTTTGAAAAAAAGGTAAAAGAAGAAAGTCCTAAAAAAGAAGACTATGAATATGCAGTCTATCAATTGGCCACATCACTTCGGTTGTATAAGAACTATGCTGATGCAGAATCCTGGTATGCAATTGCTAAAGGGTTTACAAATCCTAAATATGTATTGAGCAGTTTCTGGTATGGAGAAACGCTTAGGGCCAACCAGCGTTTTGCAGATGCTATTGTTTCCTTCCAGGAATTTTTAGGTAAGTATAAAGGCAATGACGCCTATACCGAAAAAGCAAAACTTGAAATTGATGCCTGTAATTTTGCCCTCTTTGAAATTAAACATCCAAGATTGTATGGATTGAAAAGATTAAGCAACGACATTAACCAGTTAGGTTCCAACTATACACCTTACCTGGCAGCCAATAACTTCTACTTTACTTCTTCCAGACCGGCTCTGGGAAACGGCAAAAACGTGGTGCTTCAGGACAGCAAAAGCAATGCAAAAATCATCAAGAAAGAAACTCCTTTCCTCAATGCCATCTATGAGGTATCCGGAAGTCCTGTAGCTGAAAAGGTTTCGGTAAAGAAACTGAACATTCCTAACAACAAGTTCAAGGAACTGGCTTCACCTGCTTTACACCCAGATGGAAAGACGATGTACATTACGGTTTGGGATGCTAAAGGTATACGGAAAATAAGCCGTCTGAACCTGGTAAACGGAAGCTGGTCTGAACCGGAAGAACTAGGCATACAGGTCAATGCAGATGGCTACAATTCTATGCAGCCCTTTGTAACCAAAGATGGCCAGTATCTGATATTTGCCTCAGACAAACCAGGTGGCCGTGGTAAATATGATCTTTGGTATTCACCCATCAGAACAGACGGCAGTTTGGGTCAGGCCATCAATATGGGACCTACTGTCAATACTGCTGAAGATGACGAAGCCCCATACTATAATTACAGCACGAAGAAACTCTTGTACAGCAGTAACGGAAAGGTTGGAATAGGTGGATTGGATTTTTATGAAAGCGAAGGTAATTTTACAAGCTGGACAGAGCCCCGCAACCTTGGTTATCCATTTAACTCGTCCAAAGACGACCTCTACTTTACACCTTCTAATGACGATGACACCGAGGGTTACATCAGTTCAGACAGAGCGTCCCTTTGCTGCCTGGAAATTTTCCACCTTAAAACCAATTACCTGACGATACAAGGTACCTTACTGGATTGTAAAACTATGAAACCTCTTCCAGGAGCTGTAGTTACTTTAACCGATTCTCTGACCAAACTTAAGTATACTACAGACAATGAGGGAAAGTACAGATTCAAAATCGGCTCTAACCGAAAAATAAAACTTTTAGCAGAAAAACAAAATTACTTTGCAAAAAGTGTAGTATATACATATGATACGTTATCCAGGGCAGATACTCTTTTCAGCCCCGAGCTTTGTCTTACACCTTTCAAGAAAGATGTTCCTATTATTCTTAAAGATGTATATTATGCTTTTGATAGTGATCAGTTGACGGATGCTTCCAAAGCAGTACTGGATCAGTTGTATACCATTATGGTAGACAATGAAACGATAGAGATAGAATTGAGCGCCCATACAGATAACATTGGAACCGCAGCCTATAACCTGGATCTTTCCAACAGACGGGCTAAGTCTTGTGTAGACTACCTGGTCAGCAAAGGAATACCTACAAACAGAATGACCAGCAAAGGATACGGTTTCAGCCGGCCGATTGCACCGAATAAATTCCCTGACGGAAAAGATAACCCTGCCGGCCGCCAGCTGAACAGAAGAACTGAATTCAAAGTCACTAAGCAATAAAAACTAAATGCCCGCTCCTAAGCCTTTCCTCCTCCAGGAAAGGCTTTTTTGTTTTCCGTGTGGATTTAAAGTCATATCCCCGGAATTGGGCAGTTTTAAGATAAATAGGCCGTAATTTTGTATCGACGTTAAACGATATGAAAAAATCACTGACCTCTATTCCTTTTTCAGTACTCGACCTGGCAACCGTCATCGAGGGGAAAACACCTGCCGATACTTTTAGAAACAGTCTTGATCTTGCGCAGCATGCAGAAAGCTGGGGTTACCATCGGTACTGGCTCGCAGAACATCACAATATGATCAGTGTAGCCAGTTCTGCTACTTCTGTTGTTATCGGACATATTGCGGGTGGAACAACTTCTATCCGTGTAGGTTCAGGAGGAATCATGCTGCCTAACCACTCTCCCCTCATTATTGCGGAACAGTTCGGAACATTGGAATCCTTATATCCCGGCAGGATTGACCTTGGCTTGGGCCGTGCACCTGGTACGGATCAGCTGACCGCCATGGCCATCCGGGGTGAGCGCTTTAATGCGGCAAACAGCTTTCCTCAGGATGTATTAAAGTTGCAGGCTTATTTCTCTTCTGAGAACAGTACGAGCAGTGTGAGGGCAATCCCGGGAGAAGGTCTGGACATTCCAATCTGGATTCTTGGATCCAGCACCGACAGTGCACGACTTGCCGCTGCATTAGGTTTGCCTTATGCTTTTGCCAGTCATTTTGCTCCTGCACAATTCCTGACTGCTATTAACTTATACCGTCAGAACTTCAAACCTTCCGAACATCTTAAAGAACCTTATGTTCTGGCTTGTGTAAATGTAATCGCAGCAGATACAGATGCAGAGGCCAACAAACTGGCTACCTCTCTTTACCAATTGTTCAGAGGGATTGTGACCGGAAAACGACGGCTTTTGCAACCGCCGGTTGAAAGCATGGATGACATCTGGACAGATTATGAGGAAGAACAGGCCAGTCAAATGCTCGCTTGCACCTTCACCGGCAGTAAAGAAACTATAACAAATGATCTGCAGCAATTTCTGGATCAAACCCAGGTAGATGAAATTATGGCCACTGCCCATATCTTTGACCACCAGGCAAGGCTCAGGTCTTACGGCTTGCTTGCTGAAGCGATGAGTGGCAAATAACGTTGCTATCTGTTACTCAAGATCTGTACGTTTTTCCAGTTCAGCCCTGACTACGGCGGCAATCCACTCCAGTTTCTTTTGTTCCTTGGAACTGAAAGTCCTTTTGGTCTTATCCACAATACATACTGCACCGATATTAAAACCTTCACTGGTCGTTATCGGTGCTGCTGCAAAAAAACGAAGATCTGTATAATCGGCAATCCAAGGATTCATCATTAAGAAAGGATCTTTTACTGCATCCTCAAAAACAGTAATATGGTCATTTAAAATTGCCAGTGAGCATAAACTCATACCTCGGGCAGTGATCCGCCCGCTCTCCCCTTTCTGATCTGCTTTTGTCCATACGTTATCTTTACCCACAAAATTGATCATCGCCACCGGAACCTTTAACAAGGTTGCCGTCACTGCTGCAAGCTGATTGAATATGACTTCAGACTGGGTTCCGAAAATCTTATACTTTTTTAAGTTTTCTAATCTTTGTTCCTCATTTGGCGGAAGTATAGCAGTATTGAACATATTTTCCATCTCCCTTAGTTTAATGATCAGTTAACTATCTGAAAACAATTACCATACCTCATAAAACCATCTCCTATTACTTGTCCAAAAAAAGGTCAAAGTACGGCTTAAGGCAACATTTTGCCTAAAGGATCTTTCCTGTGTGACTAGAAATTCAGCATTAATTTAGGGTAATTTGAGTAGTAAATTACCCAACTCTACCCAATTATATTTCCAGGTCTGACATCAAATTTTCTACCTGGTAAGGTTGGACCAATGCAGATTCACATTGTAATTTTCGGCAGTATAAATGGAATTCTAGAATGTAAAACTTCCTTCGAGTAAATTTTTCGCTTTTGTGAGTAAAACCTGCATATCAAAAGGTTTTTCAAGATAATCAGCATTGTTCAGATTTTCCCGCAGGATATAATCTTCTTTAAAACCTCCTGAAGTGAGCAGAACAGGAATATGTGCCGTAGAATTTCTTGATCGAATCTCTTTAAAGATCGCCCTTCCGTCCATCCCATCCAGGCGGATATCCATCAGAATCAGGTCGGGTTTGAACTCTTCAATAATTTTGAATATAGGTCTTCCTGTCATTAAAGGAAAAACTTTATAGTGATGGGCTTCTAATACAGCTTGAAAAACATCCAGTACATCAGGATCATCTTCAACAATAAGGATTCTTGTCATATGAATTATGCATTTCAACAACATTAATGCCAGCCCGAAAAAAAACTCTATACTTGCAGCGTAATTTTCAGAATATGATTAAAGAAGAACAAATTAAAATGATTGCTGAAACCCTTCTGCCCGGCTTTATCCCTAAGAATCAGGATGAAAAGGAGCTTTCCTTTCATTTTACGGTACCTCCAGGTCAGTCTTTCAAAGTCTTTTTTGAAAGAAAAAATGATTCAGAATGGAATTGGAAAGGTTATGAGCCTGCGGAAAATTAAATCAGGGGGTTCTGTCTGCAATATTGACTATAATTGCATCCAGTTCTTTCGCTGAACTGGCTAGGTGCTGAAGCATCATATCATAATCATTATCCGGACCATAGTCTTTGATCAGGTCTACCAGCGCCATGATCCTGGCTAATGGTGCCCTAACCATATGAGATTGTATCCAGGCAATTTCTTTAAATTTTTTATTCTGATCTTCTATCGCTTTGATGTATTCCTTTCTCCTGGTAATATCCTCCATGGCACCTATAGCCCGGATAGGACTACCATTTTCGTCAAAGAGCACAAAACCCCGGTCAAATACATATCTGTAGCTCCCGTTGCCACACATAAAACGGTATTCATCCTGCCAGCGTTCTATTTTCTGATCGATATATTCCTGAATTTTAAGCACAACCCTTTCCCGGTCTTCGGGATGAATATGATCGTACCTCCAGGACATTGTTGTGGTGTGATTAATAATAGTATTATGCCCGAATATTCCCTTGATCCCACGGTTCCAGATGATACTTCCAGAAGTTAAGTTCCAATCCCATATGGTATCGCTGGTCGCTTTGGAAACGATATTAAACCGCTCTGAACTTTCCAGCATCTTTCTTTCACTTTCAATTCGCTCTGTCAGATCTGTTACCAGTTCAAGCTCCCCTTTCTTTTCCTGAAATTCTACAGGATTGCTGACAACATGTGTATATACGCGTTCACCGTTTTTCTTTTTCAGCAATTGGGTTTCCTTATCCAGACCATTCAGGATCAGGTGCTCAATAGTTTTATCTCTCGGCTGTTCTTCCCTGACTTTAAGATCCTCCACAGTCAGCCCAAGAAATTCTTCACGGCTATAGCCAAAGAGGTGCATTGCAGCCTCGTTTACATCTAAAAAAAACCTCGTATTGATGTCAAATATCCACATTGGCAATGGAGACAGCTGAAATAGGTCGATAGTAGATGTCATTCTTAGCGTATGCGATATGTGATTTAAGATCACTGTAATGATACAAAAAATACATTTATAAAAAAAAGCGTTATAACAAACAACCCTTTCGAAAATTCACGAAAGGGTTGTAGGATTCAATGTCTTATCCAGAACTTATTTTGTTTCTGAAGCAAGTTTTAATGCATTATAAGTATTAACAATACCACCAGTAACACAAAGATCTGAAAACGGAACAGATTTGGTTTCTTCGCCAATCTTTACATTTACATTGTGATCTACTTTTACAACAGATTTCAAAATGATATCTTTTACTTGCAAAGCAGATAATTTTGGATAATAAGAACGAATTAAAGCTGCCAGTCCGGCCACAACCGGAGAAGCCATACTTGTTCCATCCAGGTTCTCATATTTGGAGCCCGGAACCGTAGAATAAATGCGTTCTCCCGGAGCAAATACGTCTACAGTTGTTTTTCCGTAGTTAGAGAAACTTGCTTTTAAAGTGGAATCATTTACCCAACCCGAAGCACCCACTGTAATATAAGCACCGGCTTCACCACCGCCTTCATATCTGCGATCTGGGAAACTCTTTTCAACGTCCAGGTTTTTGTTATCATTACCAGCCGCCTGAATGAGCAGTACATCTTTAGACATCGCATATTTTACAGCCTCATCAACTGCTTTCTTGTCCCATGAATAGGGCTTTCCAAAGCTCATATTTAGTACTTTAGCCCCATTGTCTACTGCATACCGAATCGCATTGGCTACGTCCTTATCTCTTTCGTCTCCGTCAGGTACTGCCCTTACTCCCATAATCAGTACATTGTCAGCTACCCCTTTGATACCAATATTATTGGTCCTGTCGGCAGCAATAATACCCGCGACATGGCTTCCGTGTTTGGCATCCGGGCCTGTAATATCGTTATTACCGTAGAAGCGTTCTTTGCTGTCCGCATAGTTGTCTCCAACCAATTCAGGTCTTGGATCATAAGACATGTTCAGATTGTAATCTACTTGTCCCTTATAATATTTTAAGCCTTCAACCAGCTGAGCATTATAGAACTCCTCATAGCTCTGCGTTTGCAATTGGTTCAGCATAATACTTTTTATGCGTCCCTCTAACTCATTTTGTGGCTGATAACTTTGAAAATCTGCAGCTGTCGGATTTTCCTTCCCTATTTTTTTCACCACGGCATCAACGGCATTCTTAAAACCTGTAATATTTTCGAGACCTGACTTAGCTTCTTCCAGTTTCTGCTCAAATTCTGCCTTCATCTTTTGATAAGTCTCAAAAGCAGGTAAATCTGCAGCAGCTACAGAAGTAGCATCAGCATGGCCAAATTTTGGTTCATCTCTTCTTAAAATACGGGTAAGTTCAAGCGCTTCATGATCAATAGAACCTTTAGCTGAGCCTAAAAAATTCCAGCCATGGATATCATCTATGTAACCATTTTTATCATCATCTTTTCCATTTCCGGGTGTCTCCTTTTTATTTACCCACATAATCCTTTTCAGGTCTTCATGGTTGTAATCTACCCCACCATCCAGTACACCAACCACTACCGGTTTTGATTTTTTACCTTTCAGCAATTCTGTATAAGCTTTCTCTGTGCTGATACCAAAAGTTGAATCTGTTTTAAGATCCAGGTTCTGCCAGTTCGGTTTTTGAGCAAAAGAGAAAAAAGGAACTGCCGCCAGCAAAGCGATTCCAAATATTTTTTTAGATAAAAATTCAGTTTTTATAATATTCATAACGTTTAAATTTCAGCAAATCTAATTAAAATATGAGAGTACATGGTTATTTCATATTTAAGCTTATCTGCTCTATAACGAAGAAGCCAGAAATAAATTCTGGCCTCTTCACAATAAATATAAATTAAACAATCAATAAGTTTTCCTTGACTTCTACTCCTCTCCTGCAAGCAAATGATAAAAGTTCCGTATCGGCGAAAATAGAGGATGCAGAGATACGACATTGCCAAATACCAGTAAAGCAGGTGAAGCAATACCTTTTTCTTCAATCAACTCCTCTATGGTATCTACAATCCCAACAACTACATTCTCATGTACTGTTGACCCATTTTCTATAACTGCTACAGGCAACCGGTTTTTGCCCTCAGACTGAAATATCGCTGCAATTTCCCGAATTCTTTCCACACCCATCAGCACCACAACTGTTGCCGTTGATTTGGCTGCACCTGCCAAATCCGGAGAAATCTCACCCGAAGCATTTGTTCCTGTCAGTACCCAGAAGCTTTCACTTAAATTACTATAGATCATCGGGATTTTATGTAATCCAGGAACACCTGTTGCGCTGGAAATACCAGGAACGATTTCGGTCTGAATATTATATGATTCTGCAAAATTTACTTCTTCAAATCCCCTTGCAAAAACAAATGGATCACCGCTTTTGAGTCTAACCACATGGCCATAATTCAAAGCATAGTCGATCATGAGCCGGTTAACTGCATCCTGGGAAAAGGATTCATCACCGGAGTTCTTTCCAACAAATATTTTAATGGCATTTTCAGGTGCATGATTTAATAAGGCTTCATTAACCAGGGCATCATACAGAACAACATCGGCATCATTAAGTGCTTTAACACCTTTCAAACTGATCAGGTCCGGATCGCCGGGACCTGCACCTACTAAGGTTATTTTAGGCTCTTTAAGGCCGTTTTTAACTTTACTTAAAATCATACTCCTACAATAAATGACTAAATAATATCTGTATTGGAATACAAATATATATAAAGTCTACATAAGTAGTAGTTATTTATTTAAATATTTTAAAATTGCAGAGGATCAGACGTTTCCCGGGCAATAACATCTGCTATAGAGGTATGTGTCAGGATCTTCAATGTCGCATCCCTCACATCAATAAAAGTTTTTCTGATCCCACAGGTTACCTCATCATGGCATTCATCACACTTTCTGTAGAACTTTAAACTGGCACAAGGTACCATAGCAATAGGTCCGTCAGTAATCCTTAAAATATCCACCAGGTAAATATCTTTCGCATCCTTATTCAGGCTATATCCACCGCCAGCACCTTTTTTACTGTACAGATATCCTGCATTCCTTAAATCAAGCAGGATCTGCTCCAGGAACTTCCTTGGGATCATTTCCTGCTCAGCAAGCCTAACGATCTGCATAGGAGGATTTTCGATATTCTTCCCCAGGGCTACTAAAGCCTTTATTGCATACTTAGTTTTCTTTGATAACATAGTCTAACAAAGCTAACAAAGATTTAGCGATAATAACAACGCAATTATTTCAACGCTGCATTTATTTCCTCTTCCGGAACGGTCCGGTCCAGCTCTTCTTCGTTTCTGGCCAATGCCAGTACGGCACTAAATTTCTTTTCATAATGCGAGGAAGCATCTTTATACTGCTGTACTTTATCCGTCAGCAACTCATCCTCAGGTCTCAGCAGGATATCTATTTTTGATTGCAGGTAGTCTTTATAATTAGCAGAAGACTTATCCGCCAGCGTTTGAAGAAGTTCTTTATAGGTCATGGTCTGAAAAATTAGATTATTCAACACCATAAACGATTCAACACAATAATTGTTTACATTTATTGGTATATGCCTGATTATTTTATTGTTATTGCCTTTAATACAGACCATGCAAATCCGCAGTAAATTGTTTATTATCCTTTTTTTCCTTGTTATTTGCGAAACAGCTAATGCATTTTCCGGTCAGATCAATGAGCCCAGACAGTTTTACTTTCAGCAAATGGACAACAGGAACGGACTATCAAACAGTGCTGTCAATATTGTTTTCCAGGACCGTGATCAATTGCTATGGGCCGGTACATGGGATGGACTCAATATGTATGATGGAAACAGTTTCAGGGTATTCAATTACAATAATGAAAGTCCCTATGGCAGCATTGGAAATAATGTGATCCAGGATATTAAAGAAGACCAACACAGAAACATCTGGATCAGCACCATTGGGGGAATTACGCGTTTCAATAAAACAAGTGGCAAGTTCTTTAAATATTTCTATAACCAAGGCAAGGACAGCCGTGTTGCTGAAAAGGAATTTATCTTAACGATCGACTTTAATGGCCGTGTATTTTGCTATAGCAAGGCAAGGGGTCTGAGTATTTTTGATACAGCTAGCCTGCAATTCAGACCGGTTAAGCTTCCTTTTGCAAACAGGGTGATTAAAATGGAAACCGGATCTGATGGAAAACTCTGGCTGCTGGACAATAACAGTATCCTATATGTCTGTACAATTACAGGAAATAACATACGCAGTGTACAACAACTGGAAGGATTTTCTGGCTTAACCAATATATTCACCAGCAACGATCAAATTGTTCTGACCAGCCCACAATACTTATACCTCCTGGACAAGCAATATCACCTGGTGAAAAAGAGGAGTAACCAGCAAAAGATGAAAGCACTGATCTATTACCGTCAACATTATATTGTGGCATGGGATGCACAGGGAATCTCTGTTTTTGACCAGAATTTCAGTCCATCTATGTTCATGAATAAAGAAGCGGGGCAATTATCTGGGACCAGAGTTATGTCGTTAAACGCGGCCAGGAACGATATCTTATGGCTGGGAACAGACGGTAATGGCCTGATTAAAATCTTTCCCCGGTCAAATTATTTCAGTCTGGTTAGCAAGACGGCAGTTCCCGATCTGGACAAGCCTGTAAGAAGCTTTTCTGAAGAAAACGGCAATCTGTGGGTTGGTACCAAAGGAAATGGGATTATAAAGATCTCAAAATTCTGGCAACCCCCTGAAAAGCAAAACGCTGTTGAACTGCTCAACACCAGTAATGGCCTGGATAACGATGCCGTTTTTTCCATTCACAAAAACAGGTCTTCTACTTATATGTATATAGGAACCGATGGAAGGGGGATCAACGTTTACGATCTGAAAGCCAGAAAAATGATCAAATGGCAGGAAATTGAAGGGGTTAAAAATATTCCTTCTTTCAGTTCCGTATATGCTATCCTGGAAGACCAGGACAGCTCATTGTGGCTGGGCACCAGCGGCAGTGGATTAATTCATTTGCGTTTGAAACAACAGGCCCCGGGAAAATTAAAGCTGGATGGCTTTAAACAATACTCATCCAGTGGAACCACGGGTCCTGCGAACGACATTATTTATGCCCTGGCCGATGGAGATGACCAAAAGCTATGGATTGCCTGCCGCTACGGCGGACTGACCGTCCTGGATAAGAGAACCGGAGAATTTAAGACCTATAAAGCCTTTTCCTATAAAAACAGTTTATCCAATAATGATGTGCTCTCGCTGTATATGGATAAGAAAAAAAGATTATGGATTGGTACCAGCTACGGACTTAACTGTCTTACTTATTCAGAATCCAAAAAACAAAGCCCGGCATTCCTCAAATTTACCATGGACCAGGGCTTGCCCAACAACACCATCCATGCTATTGAGGAGTCCAGGACCGGCGACATTTGGATCAGTACGAATAAAGGATTGGCGAGATTAAGCCAGCCAGGAAATGCTATTGCCAGTTTTATGGAAAGCGACGGACTTCAAAGCAATGAATTCAGTGATGGAGCTGTATGGAAATCGGCCAACGGGCACCTCTTCTTTGGAGGAATCTATGGATTCAATTACTTTCAACCTCTGGAAGTGACCGGAACCACCCAACAGCCCAATGTCATGGTCAAAGACCTACAAATGGGCAGTACGCCAATCAATGAAAATATGATCCAGGTACTCAGCACTGCACAGGGAGAAACCACAGAGTATACATTAGACCGCAAAAACAACTTCTTCCGCATGTCTTTGAAATCCATGAGTTATCTGAATCCGGCCAAGAATGAATTTTCCTATAAACTCGAAGGCCTGGATAAAAACTGGAATTATTCGGGAGCCATGGGCAATATCAGTTACAATAACATCCCACCCGGAACCTACACGATGATGCTGAAATGGTCTAACGGTGAAGGTGGCTGGACGGGTGACATCAGAATCTTTAAACTTAAAGTGAACCAATATTTTTGGATTACTTATCCGGCCCTCCTTTTATATTTTCTTGTTCTTGCCATTTCTGCTTATATTTTTCACATCTACCGTAAAAATAAACTACGGATGAAATATCAACTGGAAATGGAGCATTTGCTCCGGCAAAAAGATGAAACTGTACACCAGCAACGTCTCAATTTTTTCACCAATATTGCCCATGAAATACAAACACCGCTCACACTGATCATGGGCTCCATAGAACATTACCTTCATTCTAAAAATAAAGAAAACAACAGAAAGGACCCTGGAAACAACTATTTCCTTTCTATTATACACCAGCATACCGTGCGGCTCAGCTATCTTGTGCAGCAACTTATGGAATTCAGAAAAGCAGAAGCAGGTTACCTAACCAGGAATGATGATTATGTAGATCTGAGCAAAATGTTTTCCAGCCTTGCACAGCTTTTCCTGACAGAGAGTGCCAAAGGTGGCCGGAAATACTTTATAGAAATTCAGGAAGGGATAACCGGATTCGTGGACAAAGACAAACTTGAAAAAATACTTTTCAATTTATTATCTAATGCTTTCAAACATTCTGGTCAGGAAGACACCGTACGTTTTAGTGCCAATTACCAGGAAGAAAACCACAAGCTTTGCATTACAGTCTCCAATTCAGGTTGTCATCTGCAGTCAAAAGATCTGGAAAGATTATTTGATCAGTTTTTTGTAGGCAATCAGCAGGCTCAGCATAAATTCAGTACCGGAATTGGCTTAGCGTTTACCAAAGAACTCGTGCAACTGCTTCGCGCGGAAATTAAGGCAGAATTACAGGATGGCTGGATTCATTTCAGCGTGAATCTCCAATTGGATCCTCTGCCTTTTAATGGCAAAGAAGAAGAGGTGATCAGCTCTGCCCCTTCCATGGTGTTCAGCTCTTTGATCAAACGGCATCAGCAGCCCTCAGCAGAAGAAGAAAATAAAACCAGCCTGATCGATGAGCTGCATCAAAAAACAGGTCCCAGCATCCTGGTTGTTGAAGATGAACCTGAGCTTCGCTACCTGCTTCGCAATATTCTGAAGGATCAATATCTGGTTTACGAAGCTGGCAGTGGAACAGAAGCGTTGAATACTTTGCGAAAAATCACTCCGGATTTAATTATCAGCGATGTGATGATGCCGGACATGGATGGCATACAATTGTGCCAGGAGATCAAAAACACCCCTGTTACCGCACAGATCCCCTTTATTATCCTTTCGGCCAGGGCAACTATAGAACATCAGACAGAGGGGTTTGAGGTTGGTGCAGATGCCTATATTCCCAAGCCATTTCACATCAGCCACCTCCTGGTGAGAATTAAAAGACTCCTGGACAACCGGTCAAAAATGCAGCAATTGTTGAAAGACCAGCACATCAACAGTCAGTTTACAGATGCCGACCTTGCAGAAACCGATAAAAAATTTCTGGAAAGATTGTTAAAAGTTATAGAAGAACAACTGGATGAGCCGGAGTTGAATGCTGCTTCAATTGAAGATGCGCTTTCCATTAGTAAAATGCAGTTGTACCGCCGTCTTAAATCCTTAACGGGAATGACTCCAGCAGAGTTTATCAGAAGAATACGGTTAAAACATGCAGCTGATATGTTGCTGGCTTCTCAATATACCGTTTCTGAGATCTTTTACAGAACAGGATTTAACAACAAATCTTATTTTTTCAGGGAGTTCAAAAAGATCTATCATTGTGCTCCCAATGAGTTCCGGCAACGGCAATACGAGTCAAATATACCGCCTGTGTAATCATAGTGAACTAGTTTGCAACTATAGTACACCACTTCAAAATACTTCCGCTCTACATTTGTTTCAACCAAATATATAGCTGATGAACCTAATCTCATTCCGCCGGAAATTTCCGCAGCTGTTTCTTTTCTACTTTATTGCTTTGGCTTTGCTTCAGCAGCAAACTGCATCAGCCCAGCTCCGTCTCCGTGTCATTGGCGACACCTTGAAAGGCTACAAAGCCGTTATCCTGAATGGAAGCGAGCCTCTGTTAAACAATACAGAAGAATTCTCTTTAAGACTAAGCAATGCGGACCATAGTGCAGAATCGCTCCTCCCTTCCTGGACCGGGAAAAACTGGACCGGTAATGACAGTACCCTAGTCCTGACCAGAGAAAGCTATATTCCCGAACTTGACCTGAATCTTAGCGTAAAAGTGATCTATCAGGTGCTCCATGGAAACATGGTCAAAAAAACAATCCGCCTCTTTCAGCCGGGTATGCCTTCTCTTTTGTATACTTTAAGAGAACGTTTCATTCCGGCACAAAAACCCCTGAATTATGTCAGTTTTGAACATGAACATTTCCCGGGAGGCTTTGTACACGAAATGTTTCCTTCCGTTGGGTTCATTACCTCCCAGCACATGCTCCTCTCCTTTTTAACGGATGCCGGCTACAAAAACCAATACACCAGGACCACCCGTCGCCGGTTTAATGGCAGAGGCGGCGGCATGGTGGGCTTGCGTAAATTACCTGACCCCGAATTAATGGCTGTAGCAAGCCAAAAAGAGCAGGCTTCAGGGAAAGATTATATACAAATGACCTTTGGCGAGATGTATAACCTGGATGCCGGAACCACAACGGTTCTTACCCTTAAGAAAAACTTTCATCCTGTCGGAATTCCCCATGTACAACAACAGGCACAAAACTTCGGTATGGATTTCAAATCTGGAAAGCCCGGTGAAAAAGGCATGGAAGCGATTGTTCCCTTTCGGGACCAGCAAGTGTATACCATTTCTTTTCAATGCAAAGGGGAAGTTCCTCTTGCACTTAAATTATTCCGGGTTAAGAATGGGAAAAAGACCGTTGAACTGGAAGAGGGCTTGAAATACATTGACAACTTCGGTGTTAAAAAAGACAAATGGACACTATTTAAAGGCAGCATTTTGGTTCCCTATATAGAAAAAGACAGTGTTTCTCTATTTATCGGAACCCAATCTGGTAAAGCAGGAACCTTACAACTCAAAGACTTCAAAATAGAAGAACATGAACCCCTCCGGGAAGCTTATAATGTACTGCCGATGGGAGAAAGTACAGAAAAAACCAGCTACCTGTTCTTTGAACCCTGGAAAAACCACAAAGAATTCATGATCTCCTCGCAGAGCAAACTTGCAGAAGGCCTCGGATTCCGTGGAACAACTCTGGAAAAAATGCTCTATGGAAATATGAATGCGCTTACCTGGATTACAGCAGTTAACGATTTTAACCCCTTCAATGTCCCCAACATGAATTATTCTCCCGACATGTACAACCGGGATTCCTTTTTCTCTACCGTGGCCACCTACAATAAAAACTTAAACCTTGGCATTTGGGAACAATGGTCAAAGACACAAACACCTAAAGGCGGTATTGGCACCATTATTACACCTTCCATGGGCTCTACAGAAGCTAAAGATAATGAAGCAACTATTGAATGGCTGATTTGGGCCGTGCTCAACAAAAGGAGGTTCGGTGTCAAATTGCCCGAAGAAAAGATTAAAAAAGCTGTTGACTATGTTCTGAACGAATTCGATGCAGGAAAAGACGGCAAATGCCGGTCTCATTTCCCAATGAGCCAGGTTGATATCATAGATTACGAACCTAAAACAGATCGTCTGGCCGTTAACCAGGGCATGCTGGCCATTGCTTTAAGAACCATCAAAGAGCTTGGCTATCCGATAGAAGAAAGCTATATAGAAAAGACCGAGCAGGAATACAGAAACTTCTACGATTCAAAAAGAAAACACCTGCTTTTTGACAAGAACTATCCGGATATCATTTCCCTGACAGACCTGGAACCGGAATTCTTCTCTTTGTGGTTATTCAACAGACCAATACTTCAGGATGAAATGGTAACCAACCACCTTGAGCAGTTCCCATTGCTCAATAAAGTGCCAGGTGCGCCTCACCCTGAATACGGGACCACTTCCCCTATTTGTATCCGCTTAATTCAAAACCAACCTGGCTATGCCTATCTCAGTGCAGACTACCAGCCTTTTGAAGCTTTTGGCGCCTCCAACTATGCAGACGGAAAGAATGATGGGTTTTATTACAATGGAGGAAGCTGGTTACGGGCTGAATACTGTGCCTATGTGACCGGGTTGAAACATGGCTGGAAAAAAGCCCCGGCACTGATGGAAAACCGGGCATGGGCCGAAATTAACCTCCATCCAAAATGGCCTTTCAGCAAAGAATTCATACCAACCAAATGGACCACGACAGAAAGCTGGTGGCCCTCCACAAAAGGCCTTTGCTGGAACATCTTTATCCTGATGGCAAATGAAGTCGCAGGGCTCAGAACACCCGAGATGGACCCGGATTACCAGAGAACACAAAAGTTAAATAAAAACTAATGATTTAAACCTTTACAAAAAAACCAAAATGAAATTAAAGATCAATTCACTATGGCTCCTGCTGCTCTGCCTGTTCGGAGCAAGCCAAAGTCTTTATGCCCAGACTAAAATATCCGGGACTGTAAAAGACATCACCGGCGCCGGACTGCCCGGCGTAAGTGTGATGCAGGAAAACACGCAGAATGGTACGATGACAGACACACAGGGACGATTCACCATTGTCCTCAAGGAAGGGTCAAGCCCGTCGCTCACCTTCAATTACGTAGGTTATGTGAAGCAGACCCTGGCTGTTAACGGCAATTCGATAATGAACATCATACTAAAAGAAAATCAGGAATCCCTGAATGAAGTTGTGGTTCTGGGCTATACCTCGCAAAAAAAATCTAACCTCACGGGTGCAGTGAGTTCAGTAAACATGCCAGACCTCGAGCAGAGAAGAGTTGCGGATGTAGCACAAGTCCTGCAGGGACAGGTAGCTGGTGTGCAGATTACTCAAAGTACAGGTGCACCAGGAGAACCCATCAACATCCGTATCCGCGGAGAGGGTACATTTGGAGACAACAGTCCTTTATTTATTGTTGACGGAACACCAACCCGTGACATTTCTTTTCTCAACCCATCAGACATGCAATCCGTTACCGTGCTTAAGGATGCATCTGCCGCAGCTATATATGGTTCCAGAGCATCTGCAGGTGTTATTGTAATCACGACAAAAATGGGCAGTGCGGGAAAAACAAGCCTGGACATCAACTATTTCAGAGGGATACAGCGGGTTAGCCATCTCCCTAAGATGCTCAATACCACGCAGTATATGAACAAGATGGAGGAATCCTGGAACAACTCAGGGTATACTGGAACAAATCCATACACTGCAGACAAAAGCCGGACTGACCTGGCCAATACAGACTGGCTGAAGGAATTGTTTGAGACCGGACAATCTCAGAATTTACAACTCAGTGCCAGTGGAGGTAGTGATAAAATCAGGTATTTATTATCTGGTGCTTACTACGGGCAGGACGGTATTGTCGTATATAAAAACGATCAGTATCAGCGTTTAACTTTCAGAAGCAATATCACCGCCAATCTAACTGATCGTCTGACAGTTGGGAGCAACTTACAACTTTCTTACGCTAAACAAGATAAGCTCTCTTCAAAGGGAGATGAGCCTGGAATCATTCGCCATGCCTTCATCAGGCCACCTGTGATCCCGGTTTACAAAAGCCCGGATGATCCGACCTGGTCTGCAGCAGATCCCTTTACAGATCTTCCTTTTTACAAAAACAGCGATCTGGCTAGTGGCGGCTATCAAAGCAGGTACGAATACAGCAGTAACCCCATTGCACTGGCTTATTTCACCAACGATAAAAGGTATATTTTTAAGACTTTTGGAAACATTTACGGAGAATATGCCTTTCTGGGAAATAAAGAACTCAAATTCAGAACCAATGTGGGCGTAGATTTAAATTTCACCCACAACAAAGCCTTCAACCAAAACTTCGGGGATGATGACGGTGGTGGGGATACCCCGGACAAAGGCCTCGGAAGAAAGAACCGCCCAAATTCATTGAATGAAGACCGCGGACAGGAAAGCACCATTACCTGGAACAACACCTTAAATTATAGCAAAACCATTGACAAGCATGCATTCAGCGCCATGGTTGGGAGTGAATATATTACCAATCATTCCTCCTCTATAGGTGGCACAAGGAATCGTTTCGAATATACCCAGCCAGAATTTCAATACCTTGATTATGGGAACTCCCTAACCAACCTCTGGAATTCAGGATCTGGTGCAGAGTGGACTTTATTCTCCCTGTTCGGTTCTGCTACATACACATTTGATTCAAAATACCTCATTACAGGGAATTTCAGAGCAGATGCCTCGTCCAGGTTTGGGCCTAACAACCAATGGGGTTATTTTCCTTCCGTATCTGCGGGCTGGAGAATCTCTGAAGAAGCTTTTATGAAAGATATACGCTGGATATCTGATTTAAAACTCAGGTTGAGTACAGGAAAACTAGGTAACCAGGAAATTGGAAATTATACCTTCCTTACCCTGCTGCAAAAAGTTGGGGAAGAGTACAAACCTTTGCGTTTCGGTAATCCTGATCTGAAATGGGAAAGCACCTCGCAACAGAACATCGGCCTGGACCTGGGTTTACTTAAAAACAAGATCTATCTGTCTGTAGATTATTTCAAGAAAAAAACCAGTGGTATCCTGCTCCCGTTGTCCTTGCCGGCATTTGTAGGTGATCTTCAGCCCACCATAGTCAATGCTGGCGAAGTGAGCAACAAAGGTATTGAGATTGCTTTAAGCTACCGGAACAATGACAAGGCTTTTAAATACAGTATTGACGGGAACATTGGAACGCTGACCAATCGTGTAGAAAAACTGCACCCAAACCTGCCTTACATCATTGGACAAGTTACCAAAACTGAAGTTGGCCATCCGCTTAATGCTTTATACGGTTATGTAATGGATGGGATCTACCAAAACCAGGCAGAAATCACCAATTATCTGCACGGTACTCCTAACCCCACCGAAAAACCAGGTGATATTAAATTCAAAGACCTCAATGGAGACGGCGTGATCAATGACCAGGACAGAGATTATATCGGCAACCCCAATCCAAGATTCTCTTATGGACTAAACTTGTCTGCGAGTTATAAAGGTTTCGATTTTACTGCTTTATTCCAGGGCGTACAGGGCGTTGAAAAATACAATGACCTCAAAAAGATTATCGATTACGATTCCAGGCCCTTCAATCACTCTGTAAGAACCCTGGATGCCTGGCATGGCGAAGGTACCAGCAATACCATTCCCCGATCCACATTTAATGACAACGGCAGCAGCAAAACCTCCAGCATCTTTGTGGAAAACGCATCCTATATGCGCTTAAAGAACGTAGAAATTGGTTATTCCCTTAAATCTCTGCTCTCCCGTACAAAACTTGGTGTTCAGAATGTACGCTTGTATGTCTCCGGTCAAAATCTGTTCACTGTTACCAAATATACTGGCCTCGATCCGGAATCCACAGATATCATAGACATGGGAACTTACCCGCAATCCAGGGCATTCCTGTTTGGTATAAATGTTAAATTTTAATGCTTACACGCTAAACTAAAAGAAATGAAATCAACATATAAATTTATTGCATTGCTGGTCATTATTCTTGGGGCAGGATGTAAAAAAGAACTTAATAAAGCCCCGATAGGCTTAATTACTCCAGATCAGATCAGTACAGATCCAAAACTTGGGACGGTAACTTCTTCCGTAACCTCCTCCTATAAACTCCTCGCCAGCACATTGAACATCATCGGCCAGTGGGGATGGGATGACGGGACTGTATTACGGAATGACTTTATATTGCAGGATATTGCTTCTGGTGATATGCAAAAAAAATGGAACCCGGATGGCGACCAGGCCTGGATGGATGAATTTTCCAAATTCAACTTCACGGCCAGTAACGGCGGTTTTAACGGCCAGTGGAGCTATGACTTCGAAGGAATTTCCCGGTGTAACAAGGCCATCAGCTACCTGACCGATGAAGCTGTCATATCGAAAATAGGAATAACCCCTGCACTAAAGAACAGGATGCTTGGAGAAGTCTATTTCCTCAGGGCTTTCTATTATTTTGATCTGGTGAATAATTTTGGAGACACGCCTCTTTTACTCAAACCTTTAAAAGACTTCAATGATGCCTATGAAGCGGCAAAAAGAGTTCCGAAGGCACAGATCTGGGCACAAATCAGTACAGACCTTGCTGCAGCAAAACCGCTCCTGCCCAACAGTAAATACTCTGACAATACAGACAAATGGCGGGTATCCAAAGGTGCCGTACTGGCATTGCAGGCTAAGGTAGCGCTCTATAACCAGAAATGGCAGGAAGTATTAACCAATATTGCAGAACTTGAAGCATCAAATTTCTACAGCTTAAACAGCAACTATTTTGATAGCTTCAACCTGGCCAAAAAATTCAGCGACAGTGAAGTCATATTTGCCTATAACCACCAGTCGGCACAAACACCAGCAATGGGTAATGGGATTTGCGCACTCGCCGGATGGGGATTTATCGCTCCAACCAGCAGTTTTATCAGTGCCTTCGAACCTAACGACCCAAGACTGGGTTACACTGTTGATGTAAGCAAACAGAATGTTTATAAGATTTTTGGTGAGCTCACCGACCATAACAAAGGCAATGAAGACGCAGCCAGTAATAAAATATATATCCGCTGGGCGGATGTACTGCTTTGGAAATCGGAAGCGCTTCTGGAAACCGGTAATTATTCCGGATCCATTGTCCTGATCAACAGCATCCGTGCCAGGGCAAGGAATAGTGTAACAGCAAGTGGTACGGCCACTCCAGCAGGCACCTTACCAGACAGGGATGTTACGGTAACGAACAAAACTCAGATCAAAAACTGGCTTGTACAGGAACGACGGGTAGAGTTGGGTTTTGAATCCCAAAGATTTAACGATCTGAAAAGATGGGGTCTGGCCAAAGATTTCCTGAAATCCATCGGGGTCAATTTCCAGGACCGCAATTATGTATACCCGATTCCGCAAGGCGAGGTAGACAAATCGGGAGGAACAATTACCCAAAATCCAGGTTATTAATTAAAATGATTTTTTCAGCTTATCACTCCATTCTATGAAGGACCTTGCAAAAAGATTGACACAAAACCCGCTCCTGCGCCCCGAAGACCTTAAGCCCAGTTTAGCAGGATTAGAAATTACCTGCCTCCTTAATCCAGGTGTATTCACTTTCGAAGGAAGAACCTGGCTGCTGGTACGGGTAGCCGAACGGCCAGCCCAGCAGGAAACCCATATCTCCTTTCCGGTGCTCAGCAGCACCGGAATCCAGATCATGGAAATTGAAGTCAATCATCCAGAACTGATTGCTAATGATCCCCGCGTCATTAATTATAAAGGATTAGATTATCTGACTACCCTTTCCCATTTAAGACTCCTGCGCAGCGACGACGGCATCCATTTTTATGAACCCGAAGGCTACCCTCCTTTACAGGGAGAAAACAACCAGGAGAGCTTCGGCATAGAAGACTGCAGGGTAGCCCTGATCGATGGTCTTTACTACCTGACCTATACCGCTGTATCGGAGAATGGTGTTGCCGTAGGTATGCGCACCACAAAAGACTGGAAAAATTTCCAGTCTGAGGGTGTCATCATCCCTCCACATAACAAAGACTGCGCTATTTTTGAAGAAAAAGTGAACGGAAAATTCTATGCCCTTCATCGGCCAAGCAGTGTAGACCTGGGTGGAAACTTCATCTGGATTGCCGAATCACCCGACGGCTTGCACTGGGGAAAACACCAATGCATCATCAAAACCAGGAAAGACAAATGGGACAGTAAAAGAGTAGGTGCAGGCGCAGCTCCTATCAAAACCTCCAAAGGATGGCTGGAAATCTATCACGGGGCCAATGCAGAACACCGTTATTGCCTCGGCGCTTTTCTAATGGACCTGAACAACCCTTCAAAAGTACTGGCCAGAACAGACGACCCCATTATGGTACCGACTGAAGATTATGAACTCAGCGGTTTTTTTGGAAAAGTTGTATTCACCAACGGCCACGTGGTTAAAGGCGATGAGCTGACCATTTATTATGGTGCCGCAGATGAATTTGTCTGCGCCGCACAATTTTCCATCGAGGAAATCTTATCCTCCTTAATCTACGCTGATGTTACTTAAACTAAAAAAAGAACTGCTTCATTTTAAAAGTCAGTCGCATAATTTCAAAACACTCACGCTCACCAATCTGATTTACAGTATAGTGTTGCCTGTGATTGACATCTTTGTGGCCGCCTATGTGATGCGAAGCTCCAATGACCCCACCAAAGTGGTGGTCTACCAACTCACCATCTATACGGGTATTCCCCTTACTTTTCTGATCAACGGCTGGTTGCTGAATCGCTTCCCCATCAAAGTCCTCTACTCTTTCGGGATGGTGCTCAGCGGCATTTCCATGATGATCATGATGTCTTTGAAAACTCTTGATATTACCGGAATAGGCATTGCAGGAATTGTTATGGGAATGTCTTTTGGCTTCTACTGGGCCAACCGCGACTTTCTTGCCCTGGCTACAACCGATGACAGCAACCGGAATTATTATTACGGTCTGGAAACATTCTTTTACACCATCATTGCCGTCGTCATACCTGTACTTATCGGTTGGTTCATAGAGCTTTCCGGCAATGCAGGAGATGCAAAACTGGCTTATAAGATCGTCACAGGCTTGGTCTTCCTCATCACCATAGGAGCCTCGGCGATGTGTTTTACAGGAAAATTCCAGAACCCCGTGCATAAAAAATTCATCTATTTCAAATTCGATGCGTACTGGTACAGACTGCTCTTCCTGGCTGTACTAAAAGGACTCGTACAAGGCTTTCTCGTTACCGCTCCCGCTATGCTGATCATGTTGTTACTGGGAAAAGAGGGCGCTCTGGGAACTGCACAGTCCCTGGGTGCTGTATTTGCCGCGGTTCTGATGTATATCATCGGGCGCAATACCGGTCCGCAACACCGCATCTATGTTTTTGGCGCGGGGCTTGTTCTCTTTACCATAGCTGCACTGATCAATGGCATCTTATTTAATGAAACGGGCGTGATCCTGTTTATGCTGTTCCTCTTGTTAGCCAAACCTCTGCTGGATCTGGCTTACTTCCCCATTCAGTTCAGTGTGATCGATTTACTCAGTAAAAAAGAAAAAAGGAGCGAATTTGCTTATATTCTGAACCATGAAGCCGGATTGTATATCGGCAGGCTAACCGGTGCAGGGACGTTCTTAATTTTAGCCTATTGTTTTTCCAATGAAATCGCCTTGCGGTATGCCATCATTATCGTAGCCATTATCCAGCTCAGCTCTTATTGGGTAGCTAAAGGTATTATTAAACAAGGAAAACTGATGTCCGATCCTGCAAATCTAACCGAACCTTTAATTGAAGCCACTGTTGCGCAATCCACCTTGTAAAACTCCGATTATGAAATTTAGCTTTAAGCTCTTGTTCCTTTTTTTATTATCTGCTGCCACTCAGGCACAAATCCGCCAGATCCCAATCGCCCGTGTCCAGCAAATGGCAGATCTTCCCCAGCCTCTGCAAATCATCGACTGGAAAAAGATGGCCCTTAATTTTGACCGGACCGTTTACGATTTCCAGGCTACAGGCAAATACTGGCCCTTGGTTTGGATGGACAGCACCGGAAAGAATTTCAATCAACCGGTAATGGGTATGTATACGGCCATTGGAGATGTCCGTCAGGGACCAGCGCATAACAAAGGTATGTTCCATGAAGCCCTGGCCAATATGGGAGCTGTACTTGGTGCTTCCCTTGTCAATATCAACAAAAGTAATCAGCAAGGCCGCAACTATGTAGCCATGCTGAAGAACTATTTCAACAAAGACACAGGCTGGGACATCATGATGAACAATACCGCACCCGAGGTTGCCCTGCTGGGCGGAGGCTATGGAAGAGACTGGTGGTATGACGTTTATCCAAATGTCCTTTTCTATGCCATCTGGGAAAAATATCCGCAGGAACCCGGATTCAAAGAAATGGCCAGGAGCATTGCAGAAAAGTTTTTTAAAGCAGACTCTATACTGAATGGCAATTACCACTATTCTTATTTTGACTATGGTCAGATGAAACCGATGACCAATACCATCTGTGCACAACCCGACGCTGCTGCAGGCCATGCCTATGTATTGTATGCCGCCTATAAAAGATTTGGAGACAAAAGATATCTGCAAGGTGCAATAAGCGCCATGAATGCCCTGGAAAGTCAAAAGATCAACCCAACATATGAACTATTAATGCCTTTTGGAGCCTACCTGGCGGCCAGTATGAATGCCGAACAGGGCACCCGTTTCGATCTGGCCAAGATGCTCGACTGGACTTTTGCGGGCACAGCCGTATGCAGGGAAGGCTGGGGGGTTCTCACCGGGAACTGGAATGGATTTGACATTTCCGGAACCGTAGGCAGTACAGTAGATCATGGTGGCTATAGTTTCCTGATGAATACTTTTGACGCCGCCTGGCCGCTTGTTCCTTTGGTCAAATATCAACCACAATATGCCAATGCTATTGGTAAATGGATGCTCAATGCCGTAAATGCTTCGAGGCTGTTCTATCCGCAGTATATGCCAGCCGAGCACCAAACCTTACCCGGATTGGCTGAGGTAACCAAGGGTGTGATCGCCTATGAAGGTATGGCCAAAGCCTCTACCTTTGATACCCTCTATACCCATTTAAAAGCACCCGTTGCCCAGGGAGACGGCCCCAAATGGGTGCCCGGAAAAAACCCTGAGGTTTCCCAGTTTAGTGTTTATGGAAGCGGACACGTGGGAATCTTTGGTGGTATCGTTAAAAAAACCAGTGTAGAAGGAATTTTACAGCTGGACTTAAATGCAACGGATTTTTATGGGGACAATATCTTTCCAACAGACTTACTTTACAATCCTTATCCTGTAAAGAAGAAAATCAAATATATCCCTGCGTCCAAAGGGAAAGTTGACATCTATAATTTAATTACCAAAAAGTTTATCGCCAGAAATATAAGCTCCGGCGTTGAATTGTCAATTTCGCCTATGCAATCTGCGGTACTGATCAGTATACCTGCGGGCAAAAAAGAGAAGGTGATCAACCATCAGCTCAATATTGAAGGACACATTATAGATTATAGCTATAACTAAGTTTAGTCATGCCCCGAGAAATAGAATTTCGGGGCATGACTAAACATACGAGACTATTGTTTACCATTATCTTTAGCCCACCATAGTCTTTTTCCCCACACCTGATCAACTACGCCTAAAGCCGCAGCTTCGGTATTCGCTTTATTATATAAATATTCATTATTTGGGTAAGGCAACCGCCATGGCTGATCATTATGTTTACCTTTAAAAGCCGAATTTATAGCAGGATAATTTGTAGACGGTATTCCTGTTCTTCGGTATAAGCTCCATGCTTCATAATTTTCCTTAAACAATGCGGTCCACATATCCCACCATATTCTTTCCTTAGTATTGTCAAACTTACCTTTGCCGGCGAGATAGGTTTGGGCGTCGGCATCCGAAACTCCATTGTCTTTCATTGAAATCATTACAGCTTTATTATAAGCACTTTCGGCAGTCATTCCTACATTATATCCTAGCATTGCCGCTTCGGCAAAAATATAATAAGTCTCGCATGATTTGTAGAATGGTGTATATCCCGACGGATTATTGATATAATATTCCCCTATCCAGGAAACAGATCTTAACACAGGCGGACCCGAAGGCAGACCATTTTGATAACCAACATACGTTCCTGTATTCGCTTTTTGTGCTACAGCGGCAATTCGCGGATCTTTTACCTCATTTAAGTGGTCAATAAAAATATCGAACATTCCCCAGTTGTCAATTCGTTTACCATTAATTCCTGATTTGTACCAGGGTTCCATATAAGGCAAATTTCCAGGCCAGTATAAGTAACAATTCTCTGCATTTGTTTCTAAAACTGGATATTTATTCATATTTCCGGCAATTTCCTCAATCGTTGATTTCGCAAGTGCCGGGGCGACTGCTGAAATACGCATCGCCATTCGAAGCCGCAATGAGTTACAGAACTTCTGCCATTTCCCCATATCCCCTTTATAAACGATATCATAATCACCCACATTATCTGTTCCCAGTCCTGCAGCCATTTCATCCGCTATCTTTTTTAGATCCGCTAACACTGCTGGAAAAATATCTTCTTGTTTGTCATATTTCGGTTTTAGAAGATTCCCCTCCCCAGGCATTCCCTTAAATGCTTCCGTATAAGGTACATCTCCCCAACCATCCAAAAGATAGGACCACATATAATTTTGCCAAATGCGCGCAATGGTTCTAATATTTTTGAAACCAGCTGCCTTATCTTCAGTCTTCTTTAACAGATCATTCATTTGGGTATTATTGTAGTAACAAGCATACCAACGATTTCCATAGGTATTGTTCGTAGGAGTCAGCCCGCTCATATTATCCGGATACTGAATTTTAACAATATAACCTGCAAAGGTCCCATAGCCGTCTATGTCTCCTCCAAACTGTTCACCTGCATTTCGAAGCACATTGATCAACATATTTTGAGGCGGAACATCCGGCAATGCATCCGGATCTGTATTGATCTTTTCAAAATTCTTTGTACAACCCGCCATAAAAACAAAGGCAAGTAGGAATGTATATCTAATTTTATATAATAAATTCTTCATCTTTCTGATTTTTTATTTCATTGAAAAATAATCTTGTCAAACAGTGCAAAAGATTAAAACGTAACTCCAAGTTTCAAACCAATGCTACGTGAATTTGGAACCGTTGCCTGTTCAAACCCAACTCCCCTGGAATCACTTGATACGCCACCCGACTCGGGATCGAGACGCATGGTATTGGACTTATGCACCCAGAGTAAAGCCAGATTAGATCCAATTAAAGATATATTAGCACGTTTAATCCCCTTAATTTTACTATAGAGACGTTGAGGCAAATTGTAGGTTAAATATGCCTCCCTTAATTTCAGAAATGATCCATCAAAAACAGACATGGCAGCAATACCACCACCTTCATACCAATCCTGGGCATTGGTCTCTATGGTATTTTGTACCCAGCCCCCTTTGCCATCAGACATCGCAAACCTTTCGCCTTTCATAACATCTCTGCCCGCAACAATTGCCCGCTCACGTATGCCATTTTCCGCTGTAATCTCCGCAACACCTGTTGCATAACTATGCGACATAGTTTGCGACCAAATATCACCACCTTTACGAAAATCCAGCATAAAGCCAAAACTAAAGTCCCCATAAGTAAAATCATTGCGCATACTGGACAAGAAATCTGGCACTACATTACCAATATTTTGCGCATCTTTACTTTGAACAAGTCCTGCACTTGTCACTTTAATCGCACCTTTCATTGGCCCGTCTTCTACCCGGTCATATCCTGGTCCAACCAAGGTTCCCCAAGGTTCACCTGCTCTCGCCATATTCGCAATTCCCCAGGTCCAACCTATTTGATAGGCTGTCAGGCCTAATTGCGGATATAGTTCTAACACTTTACTATTATCTTTAGAAAAGTTCACCGTAGTGGTCCAGTTTAACCCCTTTTCCTTTTTAAGGATATCGCCCCTCAATTGAAGCTCGACACCTTTGCTTTCGATATTACCTGCATTTAAAAACAATTTGGTGAAACCTACCGTGTTGGAGGTGCTCACTGAAAGCAACTGATTTTTTGCGTTTTTATGGTAATAGGTAAAATCCGCGTGTAGGCGATCTTTAAATAACCCTATTTCGGCACCCGTCTCCCAGGTGTAAAGGTCTTCTGGATTTAAATCCTTCAACGCATAAGTCATGCTTTTATACATTTGCGCCATATTGTCAAAAGCATCAGTTTGTGCATAATAATAATTTCCATTAGCATAAGGGTCTGTTGCATTTCCTACCTTCGTAATATTGAGTCTCAATTTCAGAAAAGATAAAACATCCCCTTTTATACTTGCAAAAGAACTCGTAGGAATCCAGCTTAAACTGGCTGATGGGTAAAAGAAGGCTTTGGTCAGTGTAGAAGACCAATCGTTCCGGGCAGTCAAATCCAAATACAATTGATCTCGCCAGCCAACCGATGCCTGTCCGTAAACGGAGTTTGAACGGTTATGTAGATGATCCATTAACGCGTCCGCAGGTCCGATTTTATTGGCTATAGTATAAACCCCCAGTACATTCAGACCACTTGCTCCCAGGGTATTCGAGGTCATTTGATAGTCACGATAGTTTGCACCAACCGTACCCAACACGTTAATATCGCCATATTGTTTATTAAAATTGGCCAAAAAGTCAAGGTTAAGTTCTGTACGACTATTTTTATTTTCACTAAAACTACCGTTTAGATGATCAAAATTAAAATAGTTTCTCTCGAACCGATTGACATTACTATAATCCAAACCTAAACGCCCTTCAAACTTCAAGAAATCAAATGGCTGATAATAGAGGGAGGACTTTCCAAACACACGATTCATTTGCAATGAATTGATCGATTCGTTCATGGTATAATAGGGATTCATGTGGTAGTTTGAATTCCAATTGTAATAGGTGTATTTACCTTGTGCATCCCGTTGATCCCACTTACTCTTCAAGTCTTTCATATCCACCTGGCGGCCAAACCAAATCAAATCATTCATAGGATTGGCGCCGTCATATCCCTGCATAATCAAATTGTCGCTTTCTGTTCTGGTGAAACTTGACATGATGTCATAAGATACTTTATCACTTATTTTATAGTCATTGTTTAACTGAGCACTGTATTTCTTTTGATCGGTATTGGGTACTGTTCCTTTTTGATCCCGGAAAGATATAGATGCTCTGGTCGACGAACGATCACTTTTAGACAATAGCGAAAGGTTATGATTTTGGGAATAGCCAGTCTGAAAGAAGTCCTTTACATTGGAAGGGTGTGAGATCCAGGGTGTGGCCTGTCTAACGCCGTTGACTACAGGACTGTTAAATTGCGGAAGGTTCAACCCCTTATCTAACCGAGGTCCCCAGGATTCATCATATCCATCATTTACTCCTCCACCTGCTCCATCCACATAAGAAAAAGACTTTTCCTGAGCATATTGCTGGTAAGTTAATCCATTACCAGAATCTTTAAAGCTAAATTCATCCCCGCGGGAGCCTTGTCCATATAGATTTTGATATTTGGGTATCGTCGCCGCTCTGTCCATGGTAAAATTGGCATCGTAAGAAATCTGCACACCATTCTTTGCTCGCTTCCCGGATTTAGTCGTAATCATAATGACGCCCTTACCTCCGCGCATACCATATAAAGCAGCAGATCCTCCTTTTAACACCGTTACACTTTCGATATCTTCTGGATTGATGTCATTTAGTCCTGACCCATAGTCGACTCCCGTGTACGTATTGTCTCCGCTTCTTTGGCTGGTATTTGTAATAGGCACACCATCAACAACGATAAGTGGCTGTTGATCGGGTGACAAAGAAGTATTTCCTCTGATTGAAATTCGCGCAGAAGAACCTATGGCTCCCCCAAATTGATTGACCTGTACGCCAGCAACCTTCCCGGTCAGTGATCCTGTCAAAGATAGCTGACCCGCGCTTGTCAGTTCTTTAGCCTTTACGTCCTGGATGGCATAACCCAAAGACTTCTTTTCCCGGGTAACACCCATTGCGGTAACAACGACTTCATTTAAAATTTTATCATCTGGCAATAAAGTCACTTCAACCGAGGTTTGACTGGTGATATTTACCTCTTTGTGTTGATAGCCGATTGCAGAAATACTTAACACTCCTGCCTGATTATAACTAATTGTAAATTCGCCATTTGCACTGGTTTGAGTACCACCTGTACGATTCTTCAGTTTAATTGTAACTCCGGGAATCGGCTTTCCCTCTTCGTCAACCACCTTTCCCCGCAAAATCGTTTGTGCATAAACTACAGAACTTACGAGTATGCTCGCAGCTAGTAGTAGAATACTTTTTCTGTTCATAAAAGTTAGTAAAGTTGTTTTCAATAGTATTAGTTAAGTTGATAGTTTTAATGTTTTTGCAAAAACTAAGCTATTCATACCATACTTTGAATGCTAACCGTATCTTGACCATCATTACTTAATTATTAACCTCAAATGTTAAATAAACAGTTTATGCCATAACTCCATTTCAATAGAATTCAATTTAGATTAGTGAGTAAAGAGTTTGCTTATATTGCTGCACATATTCCTTAGGGTTGCAGCCTGTGATTTGTTTAAAGACGCGGTTAAAATTGGTTATGCTATTAAAACCACAGTTATAGGCGATAAAAGACACACTATCTAGATCTTCATTTAATTGATTGCAGACTTCCTTTACCCGAATTCGATTTAAATAATGTACAAAAGTAGTTCCGCAATGCTTTTTAAAATACCTGCAAAAAGCTTGTGGGGTCAGGTTGGCATATTCAGCAACATCCGCCAGGCTAAGTTCATTTTTGAAATTCTCTTTAATATAGTTAAATATTAAGGTGATTCGACTGCCGCTAATCTCTGCTTCGAGGTTCAATTCTTCAATCCTTTCTGCACAAAGGGGATCAGTTTCTTTGGAAATGCTGGCTAAAGATCTCAACAAATAGAAAAAATGCATCAACTTATCCATCTGAACTGCCGACTTAACCTGTAATACACGCTCAGAAACCGACTTAAAGTGGGATTCCGGAATTTTAAATCCTCGGGAATTACTATAGATAAATTGATTTAAGGAATCAAACTCTCCTAAAGAAAACAAGGGTTTCAATTTTCCATTCGGGTCAAAAAAAACAGAAATGGAGCGTGATTCATTTGAAAGACGATCTTGCGGTACTGACTTAAATACATGGGGCTGATTAGCTGCCAAAAAGAAAATATCATCCTCTTTAAAAGGATGCAGCGCATTCTCAACCACCAAAACTCCATTGCCTTTTACGATCCACATTAATTGCGCTTCTTGATGACTGTGAAAATGTGGATAGAAAGAATCCATTACATCTTCTTGTACAGTCAGGCTTTGACCTTCAATAGTTGGCACATTAAATTGTAGTGTTTTCATAGCATTTTTAATTAATGTAAACAGAATTTATCACTTGGTTTACCTGCATGTAACAATTACATCTCAAACAGGAAACTACCGATAACATTAGCTCACTAAGAGAACCTTAAAAACCCGGCCAGGATTCCTTAACTACTAACCTGGGGGAATGTCCTTCTTGTCAATACCCCATTTATAGTTGGGTTTACTCGCCATTACAAACTCAAGTTCACCCCCTTTTACAATATTGTCCTGGGTAATATAAGTCTTATTGTACGTTTTACCATTCAGCTTTACAGATTGGATATAGACATTCTTTTCTGAAACATTTTTAGCAGACACGTGGAACTGCTTTCCATCTCCCAACTTTATGGTGGCCTCCTTTAAAACTGGAGATCCAATCATATAAACTCCACTGACAGGATTTACCGGATAAAAGCCCATTGCACTGAACGTATACCAGGAAGACATCTGACCACAGTCTTCGTTTCCAGAATAACCCGAAGATGAATTGTTGTACAATTCGTTTAAAATCCTGGCCACATATTGCTGTGTCTTCCAGGGCTGCCCTGCATAATCGTAGAGATAAGCCACATGATGACTTGGCTCATTTCCATGTGCATATTGCCCAATAAAACCAGAAGCATTTCCGTTTACCTCTCCCGGAAGGTCCTTAAGAGAGAAAAAGGTATCCAGCTTCGCTGTAAAAGGCTTAACACCACCAACCAGCTGGATCAGACCTGGCACATCCTGCGGCACAAACCAAAAGTACTGCCAGGCATTTCCTTCTGTATAGGGATTGCCACCGTTTCCGCCGTACTGCAGCGGGTTAAAAGGCGACAGCCAGGCGCCATTCTTATCTTTTGCCCTGAAGAAACCGCTTTGCTGATCATACAGGTTTTTATAGAACGCTGAACGTTTCATAAAATGGTTGTAATCTTCTGTTTTTCCTAATTTACGGGCCAGTTGTGCAACACACCAATCATCATAGGCCATTTCCAGGGTAATCGATACCGATTGAGACTGCAGGTCTTCGGGGATATACTTATACTTTTCCCATACCTCAAAAGGCGATCCCGGATGAGATAACATAGAAGAACCTTTGACGGCTTCATAAGCTTTATTCAAATCAAAACCTTGTATTCCCTTTAGAGCGGCATCAACAATGACCGGAATGGCATGGTTCCCAATCATACAATAATTTTCATCTCCCCAAAGCTGCCATATCGGAAGATAACCATAGGTATCGTACTGGCGCATCATACTATTGACAAAATCTGCCGTACGCTCGGGCTGAACTAAAGTATACAACGGGTGCGCAGCACGGAAAGTATCCCAAAGAGAAAAAGTAGAATAATGCTTTTTATCTGCAGCATTTTTAATGGACAGATCTGAAGCCTGATAATCTCCGTTCACATCGGCCATATTATTCGGCTGCGTAAAAGCATGATAGAGTCCCGTATAGAAAATCTCTTTCTGAACTGGCGTACCTTCAGTCTTTATTTTACAGAGTTCTTTCTCCCACTGATCAGAACTTTGCTGTACCACCTTGTTAAAATCCCATCCATTAAGTTCAGCTTTCATATTTTCCCGTGCATTTTCTATACTCACCGGGGATAGGGCAACCTTAACTAAAAGTTCGTTCCGGGAGCTCGCGTCAAAGTTTAATGCAGCTTTGATACTGGTTCCATTCTGCACGGCAGCATGTTCATATCCCTTCCTGCCATTAAACAGGACTGAACTTACAATAGGCTGGGAGAATTCCGCATGGAAATAAACCTTCCTTAATTTTGCCCAACCAGTCAGGATCCGGTACCCCTCAATGGTCTTATTGTCTACAACCCTGATCTCTGCTCCAATTATTTTGCACGACCAGTAGGTCCGTTTTTTATCCATGGAATGGTCCAGGTCGAGGATCACATGCGCCTGCTCTGTTTTAGGAAAAGTATATCGGTGCATCCCCACATGTTCCGTTGAGGTCAGCTCCGCATTAATTCCGTAATCCTGCAGTTTAACCTGGTAATAACCCGGTCTGGCCGATTCCTCCTGGTGTGAAAAACGGGAGCGGAAACCGCTCCCCGGTATTTTTTCATCTCCTGCTGCAGAACGGATTTCTCCGGTTGTCGGCATCATTAAGATGTCAAACAAATCAGCTACTCCTGTGCCGCTTAAATGGGTATGACTAAAACCAACAATGGTTTTATCATTGTAATCATAACCTGAAGCCGGATTATCCGGGTTATCCTGTGTGTCCGGACTCAGCTGAACAAAACCAAAGGGTGTTGTAGCCCCCGGAAAATTACTGCCTGAAAGGCTGTTCTTGTCTACAGCTCCAGTACCAATAAACGGGTTCACATAACTGGTCAGTTTTATTTCTTTTTGTTGCGCGTAAAGGCCGGCACTTAAAAGCAGACCAGCAGCAAACAGCATGTTCTTTCTCATGATTGTTTAAGGCTAATAACAGAGATCAATGTACCAAAATTACCGCTTATGGTATAGCCACCACCATCAGTAATCGTGATAGGAAGGGCATAGGTTTTAGCAGGGTCCAGACTTATGGTATTGATCTTTATCGGAAACTTTACTTTTCTCTGCCCTGCAGGAATGGTAATTTTAGTAGACACCAAGCTGTAACCGCTAGAAGGTACCAATGTATAATTTTTCCCGTTCACACTATTAAATTTTGTCAGGGCGGCCGCGTCCACTGTCAGTGTCACCACTACATCAGATGTATTTGCCTCTGGCGCCGCATAATTAACATAGATAAAGTAATCAGAAGGTGTTTCTGAAATAGTAAAGGATGCAGCAATAGAATTACCGGCACCATTTCCTGCAGAAGAGCCCACAGGAAGTTCAATAACTGGTTTGTTTTGTGTAAAATCAGGCTGGGAATTGTCTTTTAAACAAGAAGATAAACTTCCGGCCAGGACAATTGCAGCGATATAAGTGGCTATTCTTTTCATTGGAATAAATTTTGTCATCTGTTAAAAAACATTTAAAAGCTTTATTAATCTTATTTAATTAACATCCCAAAAAATCCTGGAAGTGAACTGACTGATTTGACCTTGCGCCAATACATTGTCGGGATTGTAATTGTATTCGCTTTGCGGGTACAGCATTCGTACCGGAATTTTACGGGTCGTAGCCGCGGGATTATCAGAAACAGGAATATCTGCAGGGATGTTTAGCCTTCTGAAATCTGCCCAGGATTCCATATCATTGATCCCGTTCATTGCTGCCCATTTCTGTGTAATGATCAGTTTGAGTTTGTCTGTAGCCAAATCCCAATTGCTGATTTCACTTTGCGCCAGATAAGCGGTCACACCGTCTGCCCCCAGGTAACTAAAGTTCTGCGTTACGGCCTGTTCATAAAATCCACGCGCACTACCTGCAATATAACCCCTTTGAGCAGCTTCCGCCTGAAGAAATAAACTTTCAAAATTGGTGAACAAAGGCTGTGGCATATCAGCACCTTTTAGCAAACCTCTTCCTATAGAAGATCTGTTGATCGGATCATCAGCGGGAGAAGTTGCGGTAGGCCCAAAACGACTACCAGAATAAGTCGTTCCTTTCCCATCATTAAGTGTAGTATATAACTTCCCTAATCTTGGATCATTGTTATTCTGATAGAAATTAATGGCATACTCACTGGCAATATAATAACGGTGATTGTCTACAGGTGCATTCGCAGGAGAATAGCCAAAGTTTTTCCAGAAAGGATTTTGCTTACCGTCAGAATTGGTATAACCTGGGTTCACAAAAGCACCTCCATCTTTTTCTATACCGATATAACCCATTCCATTGGCATTGATCTTTGCAATTTCGCTGTTGATATAGCCAGCCCTTCCAGGCATTTCCGATTGGCGCAACAATAACCTTAGTTTCAAAGTATTGGCAAAACGTCCCCATTTCAGGGCATCTCCTTTATACATGATGTCAAAGTTCCCGTCATTTGTGCTGACCTTTCCAATATTTGCTTTAAATAAACTGGCTGCCGTATCCAGCTGTCTGGCCAGATCTTCATAAATATCCTGGGCTTTATCGTAAGCTGGTCTGATCACAGCTGTTGATTTCAAGGCTTCACGATAAGGCACATTGTTGTAAATGTCTACCAGGTTCTGAAAATCATAAGCCTTCATGGTTTTAGAAACCGCCACATAAAATGGATTCTTTAACTCCAGTCCCTTTCTCCCCACATAATCGTAGTCTTCCAGATTGTGGTACAAATTATTCCATATGTTTACCAGAGGACCATAATTGCTGGTAAACTGATAGCTTCGTTCTTCTGCAAAGGCAGCTACAGCCCCACTAAAATTCCAATATCCGATCCATGCAGCAGAAAAGGCATAGAACTCGGTTGAACCTGTCGTGCTGGTCGCCGTTGAATTCAATGCATTGGTCAACACCAGTCCTGGAGTTACATTGGACGGTTTATTTGGATTTTTATTGATATCTAAATAATCTTTAGAGCAGGCACTTAATATGCAGATAGCGGCTATACTCCATATTTTTAATCTTTTTGTGTTCATCTTCTGGTTATTATAAAGTGATCGATGCTGTAAAACCGTAAATACGTGTTGGCGGGGTTTGGTTCAGGTTATTTGATCCTTGTGCATTATCTGTTGTCGCATTAAACTCCGGATCTGTGTACACATTGGTTTTTGGTCTGAACATAAACAAGTTTCTACCCACCAGGGCAAGATTAGCCCTCTTGATGAATTTAATATGTTTCAGATATTTAACTGGGACTTCATAACCGAGTGAGAGTTCGCGGATTTTCCAGAAAGCTGCACTGGTCACATAATTCTGCATCACACCATAACGTGTAGTTGAACCTGCCCAGTAATCAATTCCTCCGGTCCTGGTGGTGATATTGGTATTCGGCACATATACACCTGGTGAGGTCTCAATGACAGAATTCGGATACACAAAGCGTTCACGGCCATTGCTTGCAGAACCATAACTGATCCCTGAAAAATCCATTGTGCTTCCTGCACCGCTGTACACTACACTTCCACTTCTGTATTCAGCAGTTCCGGATAATGTGAAATTGTGGTAATTTACACTCGTACTGACACCAAGAATATTCTTAGGTGTCGTTTGGCCGAATAAAATATTGGTCTGACTTAAAACAGGAAAGCCTGTTCCTGGATCGACAATGGTCCGCCCTTGTGGATCTTTAGAAAACCCATTGCCCATCAACACAGGATAAGGCTGATCCTTTACAATGTAATTGTTATTTCCTATGCTTAAATTAGGTAGTCCCTGATATAGAGAAATGGCTTTATTCTGGTTGTAAGAATAATTCAATCCGACATTCCAGGTGATCCCCCGCCCGTTTTCACTAAGTATCGGTGTTCCTTTCATCGAAACTTCTACACCATGATTCCTACCTTCACCGGTATTAATAATGGCATTGGTAAACCCTGTTGCACTGGAGATATTGATACCGTTGATAATTTCCTGGTCTTTTGTTGCTTCCCAATAGGCCGACGTTTCCAAAGAGAGCCTGTTGTTGAAGAAACCCAGTTCCATTCCAATCTCTGAAGAAACGGTTTGCTCAGGTTTTAAATTTGGATCAAAAACGGTTTTACCAACACTGTAACCCGCTGTAGACCCATAGGGAAAACCAGAACCGACATCAAAAGTAGCCTCCAGGGAATAAGGAGAGAACTGCACCGCATATACTTTAGCTATACCACCTCTGATCTTACCAAAGGACAGGATATTATTGTTTTTAAGTGCGGGAAAAGCTTCTGTGAAAATAAAGGAAAGATCGGCAGAAGGATAAAAGAAAGATCTGTTCTCTCTCGCCAGTCTCGAATCCCAGTCGTTCCGGCCAGAAGCATGTAAAAACAGATAATCTTTATAACCCACCGTCAAATCACCATACAGCCCAAGTTGTCTGTCTTTCGTAGAGGTCTCGCCTACAATCGCGTCACCTGCGCGGTAACCAACGTTATAAAAATCAGGAATGACCAGGTAATTTGTTCCCGCAGATAAGGCTCTGCTAGACTTTTGAATAACCTGAGAACCGCCGATCAGCGTAAAGTTCAAGTCTCCCACCTTTTTCTTAAAGGTCGCCAGAAAGTTTCCTTCCATTCTGCTGTTAAAATAAGAATAGTCCGATTCTGTTCCCGGAGAACTTTGGGGATTGGCGATTCCTTTTCCGCTGTCATGGGCAAAATCTGAATAGCTTACTGCCTCTCTGGTGTTTTTACCGTTAATAGTGTACGTCGTAATTCCTCCTCTTGCGGTCAGGTTTAACCAGGGTGCAACGTCATAAGATAAAGACAAATTCCCCAAAAGGTCATCTCTCCGCTCCCTGGTTCTTTGATAAGCCAAGTTGAAATAAGGATTCAAGCCATAGTCATTGTAAAAATTGTTCAGGTTTCCATAGATTGAATTGATATCCTTATACTGCGTAAGCGGAATATTTGCCGGCGTATTGATGATATTGTCATAAATCTGAGAATAAGATTTATCGTAATTCTTCTGGGTATAGTTCAGATTATAGTCTACCTTCAGCTTATCAAAAATACGGGAGCCATTAAATCTTGCCGCTGTACGGTTAAATTTATCACCCGGTACATAACCCTTGCTGTTTAACCTTTGGACATTGATATAAGTAGAGCCCTTATCATTACCAGAACTAAAACTCAGGTCATTTTGCTCATCAATACCCGTATTAAAAAACTTCTTCTTTTCGTCTGCTGCATTTGCATACGGCACCATCTGGATTGATCCATCCGGAAGCGTACGGCCTATAGGACGGATACTGCCATCAAAACGATCACCGAAGTTCTGGTTCTCATAAGGCGTGTATTGCGGAAAACCGTAAATATCCTGACCAGAACCTCCGCCAAACTGGGTCTGCATTTTCGGGAAATAAGACAATTGGTTGAACTGGGTTGTGTTGGTATAGGTGATTTGGGAGGCATCCTTTACTCCTTTTTTCGTCGTTACGATCAATACCCCGTTAGATGCCTCTGAACCATACAATGCCGCAGCATTAGCGCCCTTCAGCGTATTTACACTTTCTACATCATTTGGGTTGATGGAATTCAGGTAACTCAAGGGAACAACTACCCCATCTAATACCAGTAAAGCCTGGTTATTCCCCTGAAAAGAGCGATTACCACGCAGCACGACCCGGATCTGATCGCCCGCATCAATCTGGTTATTGGATTGAACAATCTGCAATCCGGCAATTTTACCGGATAAGCCTGCAGCCAGATTGGTTGGACGGCTTTGGGTGAGTTCTTTTGCATTGACCTGCTGGGTAGAATATCCCAGTTCCTTCGCAGATCTTTTGATCCCAAGTGCAGTAACCACTACCTCTCCGAGTTGGTGTGCATCTTCAGTAAGGATCACATTCACAACAGATCTGCTTCCCACAACAACTTCTTTACGGGCAAATCCCAGGTAAGCAAAAATTAGAGTGGCATTGCCATCGGGTACCTGGATGCTATATTTTCCAGAGGCATCGGTATTGGTTCCCAATGCAGTCCCTTTTATAAACACGCTCACTCCTGGCAAGGATTCTCCGCTATTGCTGGTTACCATACCTGTTATGGTAATTTGAGCATTTTCTGCGCTGCCAGACTTGGTTGCGGGCTTCACCTGTAATACAATATCGCCATTCACAACTTCGAAATAGATATTGTTTTTGGTCAAAATATTGTTCAAAATACTGCCCAGGTGTTGCCTCTCCGCATCAATGGAAATCAGTTGATCTGTATTGATAAAGTCTTTGCTGTACACAAACTTTACAGCTGCCTTTGAGGCAACCTTTTTGAGTACAGATTCCAAACTGATGTTTTTTGCAGAAAGATCGATATACCGGTCAAGGACAGCATCCTGAGCTTTGCCTGTCCTGGCGTAAGATACGCCAGACACAATAATCGCTATAGCTAACTGACTTAAGGTGACTTTCATAATTTTAAATAAGCCAAGACGGTCTTGTAAAAATAAATTCATAAATTAGATTGTTTCTTTTGAAATAATGAGACAAATAATTCCCCTTTAGAACGGATTCAGCGTTCTATTCAATGGGATAATTTAACAAACAGAGGTGTTCACAGCACTTCTGTTTCTTTTCCAATAAGACGGTAGGTTTTCTTTATTTTTCCATAGAATGTTTAAATTTTAGGTTATTTATAAGTGGTTGAATTGTTGATTTACTGTACTTAATGTGATCTCTTTACCAATACTCGTATAACTGCACTGTACGGATTTACAAATTAGTACAAGGATATCTGGTAGATTTTTACCTTTAAAATCGGCCGTAAGCCTATATTTTTTCAGCTTCTCTTCTTTCAAAAAAATGGGAACATGATAATACCTGCTCAGCGCCGGAATAATTGCAGACAATTCGGTATCCTCAAAAGAAAGCTCTGCTTTGCGCCAAACCATCATGTCTGACCCCGGTTCTATAGGTGTTTTCAATAAATCCTGATCTGTTTTATTGTAGCTCACTTCTTCCTCGGGAAGCAACATGACCTCCTTTTTGACTTTTGAAACTGCACTAACGGACACTTTACCTGTCAAAACAGAGACTTTGGTGACTTTTTCTCCAGGTACAGACCGGATACGGAAACTTGTACCCCAGACTTTGGTCAATACTGTTCCGCTTGAAATCAGAAAGGGGTGCTGTTGGTCTTTCGCTACTTCAAAAAAAATCTCCCCCTGCATACTAACTGCCCTGAATTTCCCAAATCTTGAAGGATAAGTAAATTTGGCCCCTGGATTTAGCCAAACTATACTCCCATCTGGTAAAATTTTCTTTAATACAGAACTGGCCGAGTTATAAATGACGCGGTTCCTGATCCGGATATCGGATTGCTGCTTTCTTGTCGAAAAGAAAAATAACATTCCCGCAGCTAAAGCAACGGCAGCAGCCATTGGCCATCGAAACCATCTAAGTCCCCCCTTCTTCTCCGGTAATAAAACCTGATCCTGTTCAAGATCCAGATCAGTGTTCATCATTTCCTCCAGATGTTGATCCAGTTTACCCTGCTTCATTAAATACACAAAAACTTCCAGCTCTTCGTCTGTCGATTTTTTTTCCAGGTAACGCTGAACTAATTCCTTGTAGTTTTCTTCTTCCATATTTCGGCTCTAACTATAAAGACAATAAAATGGAAGACTAGGGTAGCTGGAATTGAAAAAAATATGCTTTATTTTACTTTAAATCGTTTTACCTATGTAAACCAAAAATAAAAGACAGAAACAGGCTTAAAGAAATACCATATTCACTTTTTACTGCAGAGCGCAATACCTTCATCGATTGAACCATATGGTTTTTCACCGCATTTCTTGAAATATTTAGTGATTTTGCAACCTCATCATAGCTTTTTTCCTGATCCCTGCACAATCTGAAAATCTCTCTGGTCCTTTCAGGAAGGCTGTCCAGAATTTTTCGCAGGAAAACCAGATACTCTTTATGCATCAACTGCTCTTCAGTCTCATTTCTAAGATGCACAAAACTGTCAACAACCTCGCCAATAGCTACTTCAGATCTAAAAATCACCTTCATACTGTTCAGGGTGTGGTTCCGGGCAGTTACAAATAAATAGGCTTTAAAGGATTTTACATCAGCGAGTATGGCTCGGTTTTCCCATATTTTAATGAATACCTCCTGCGTCAGATCCTCAGAGAGCGGCGAAGAATTCACATATCTCAGGATAAATTTCTGAATTGATGGACTGTACAGATCATATAAGCCCGCAAAACCGCGTTCATCACCCGCAATTAGCTGTTGTAAAAGATCTTTTTCGTTATGTACAGCTGAAGTCGACAAAATATTCTTTCAGAAAATGATTATCCTTTGGTTGCTTGAATCAAAACTAGTGAAAAATAAACCAAGGTAGAAATCTATCCACTTTTTATTGCCTGATTAAACAAAAGCCGGGACGCAGAGCAATAAAACAGTCAAAAAAATAAAAACTCGTATCATCAAGCCTGAATAGGCTTTGAAATTGATATTATATAAACAAGAAGTAAACAGGCTTTTAACTCGCTTTAAACACGTTTGATAAACGTATAGATTATCTGTTCAAATCTTTTAATTTTCTATTTTATTTATTTTTCCAATGCAATGATATCCTTTCTTGAAACGGATTGTTCCATAACTGGATATAACAAGAAGAACGGTTATACTTCCTTTTGAAAATCAATGAAAAAAATTCCACGTTAGTGAAAATTTCGTTATCTTTCACTAAACAAAGTGATACCAGTTTTCTCTGGTAACTAGTGAGTTAAACTAATTTGTCTATGCTTAATCATCTCGTCCCTTCAGACCATAAAAATGAGCAGGATACAAATGACCTGTCACAGGATGATATTCAGTTAATCAAGAGATTCAATGATACTGCAGCACCCTATCCAAAGGAGAAAATGCTGCATATGTTATTGGAGGAACAGGCGCTACAACATCCTGATCAGACGGCGCTGGAATTTAAGAAAGCATCTCTGAGTTATAAGGAACTTAATGAAAGTGCCAACCAGCTGGCCAGGCACTTGATCCAACTGGGGTTAAAACAAGGCGAAAATGCAGGCATTTTAGCTGCCCGCGGTTTTGAAATGATTATTGCTATGTATGCGATATTGAAAGCGGGAGGATCCTATGTGCCTGTAGATCCTGAATATCCAGCAGAAAGACAGCAATATATCCTTTCAAATTCGGCCGTAAAATTACTTATCACAGATGAAATCTGTACGGCTCATACACACCTGCCAGAGATACAAGTAGTCCATCTACAAAATTCATTGTTAATTTCTTATGATACAGGCAATTTAAATCTGCCTGCAGATGAACATCAACTGGCCTATACCATCTATACATCTGGTTCAACCGGAATACCTAAAGGTGTAATGGTTGAGCATTGCTCTGCTGTAAACCTCATTACCTGGGTAAACACCCGTTTCAATATTGACTATCGTGACCGCCTGTTATTTGTGACCTCTATGTGTTTCGACCTCTCTGTCTATGACATCTTTGGAATTCTGGCAGCGGGTGGCACGTTGGTCATCGCCGGACAGACGCAAATAAATGATATTGCAGCCTTACAGCTAATGCTTCAGGACCACAGCATCACCTTCTGGGATTCGGTTCCTTCAACTTTGGATTATCTGGTCAAAGACCTCGAGTTAAACCACCTAAGCTATACGCAAAATAATTTAAGGACTGTTTTTTTAAGTGGCGACTGGATTCCCGTAAAGCTGCCAGAGCGGATCAAAAACTTCTTTCCCGCGGCGCAGGTGGTTTCACTTGGAGGCGCAACTGAGGCTACAGTCTGGTCAAATTACTTCATTATTGATCAAATACAAACAAACTGGAAAAGTATTCCCTATGGAAAACCCATCAGCAATACTTGTTTCTATATTCTCGACGAACAGCAAAAGCCGGTACCCATAGGAAATATTGGGGAACTCTACATAGGTGGAACAGGCGTAGCGAGAGGTTATGCGAATTCACCCGAAAAAACCGCTTATGCCTTCTTAAAAGATCCTTTCAATCCCAAATTCGGGGAAATGATGTACCGAACCGGTGACTTGGGCCGTATGCTTCCAGACATGAACATGGAATTTCTGGGCAGGAAAGACAATCAGGTAAAAATAAGAGGTTTCAGAGTTGAACTAGGTGAAATCGAAAATGCACTCAGCCGCTATCCTGGTATAAAACATGCTGCGGTTGTGGCAAAAGAGGATAATTCCGGTCAGAAATACCTGGTTTGCTTTTTAGTCCCCTACCCGACATTTACCAGAGATGGGGTAATCCATCACTTAAAAGAGATTTTACCTGGTTACATGGTGCCTTCTCTTTGGATGGAGCTCACCGAACTCCCATTAAACATCAATGGCAAAATTGACAGGAAAGCACTCCTGGATCTCAACATAAGTCAGGTTGAGAACCCGATTTCCAAACCATCGGTTCTATTGCGGGAAAATGAAGCGCTTCTCTGTACGATTTGGAAAGAAGTATTTGGCATAGAAAACATAGGTCTTCATGATAATTTCTTTGAATTAGGAGGCCATTCCCTTATGGCTTTGCAAATCATGTCTCTTTACGAGAAAAAAACCGGGGACAAGATTCCTGTAGCGGCCCTGTTTAAATATCCGACCATACTGTCTCTGCTATCTTCGTTAGAGGAACATAAAGCGAAAAAAAACGAAAGCTTAGTTGCTTTAAAAGCAACTGGAAATAAAATACCGCTGTATCTTATACATGGTGATGGCCTTCACGTACTGAACTTTAAAGCTCTGGCAAAATATGTAGATGCTGAACAACCCGTTTATGCCTTACAGCCTAAAGATTTGGATAAAATCGATGAAAAGATAGAGACGATTGCTGATATCGCCAGGAATTATATTGCAGAGATTTCCGAACATCATCCAGACGGTCCCTATGCGATCGCGGGTTATTCATTTGGTGGATACGTTGCTATTGAAATGGAAAAACAACTCAGGCTTTCCGGCAAGGAAGTAAAACTTTTGGGTATTTTTGATACAAATGCAGAGAATATTTTCTATAACAAATCATGGTCTGTTAAACTTCCCAAGAAGATTATCCGACAATTCCCAAAATTCTATTGGGAGGTCAAGTCATTAATCAGAGACCCTTCAGCTGTCTTAAAGTATCAACGCCATATATTTTCTAAAAAAATAGAAGATTTATTGAATTGGCTAGGTCTGCACAAAGAAACAGAAGCCGAAAGTGGTATTACCGGACAGATGAAATTGATCAGTAAAAGAAACGCAGCTGCACTGCGGAATTATGAAATTAGCCCGATTGACAACTATATTTATCTTTTCAAAGCAAAGACCCGACCTTATTTTGTAGATGATTTTAAATACCTGGGCTGGCGAAAATATACCAGAAAAGGTGTTAAAGTTTTTGAAGTTACTGGAGACCACGATACCATGTTCAGGGCACCAAATGTAGAAGAGCTTGCACAGGTATTACAAAAAGCTTTAGATGAAGTCCAATCCAAGAAACAAGTTATATGACCATTGAACCCATTACCCGCCATGATATTGAAAGCTGTGCCGAGGTCTTGAAAAAGGCCTATAGTCAGGCACCCTGGAATTACCACTGGAAATTAGAAGATGCCGTCAGTTATCTCAGTGAATATATGTCTCAGGCCCAATTTACAGGTTTTGCGCTATACCACGAGCAAGAGCTCGCCGGAGCTGTTTTTGCACATATCAAAACCTGGTGGACGGGAAATCAGCTTTATATCGACGAATTGTTCATTGCCCCTCATCTGCAAAAGAAAGGGTTTGGCCGGATGCTGATTGAATATATGGAAAAATACGCCTTAGAACAAAAGCTAACAAACATTACTTTAATGACGCATAAATTTATGCCTGCAATGAAATTCTACGAGGATATCAATTTTATTCATGTTCAGCCGCTTGTCATATTATTTAAGCCCATATAAAAGCAAAAATCCCGCTCTACTTATCGTAGAGTGGGATTGTAGCGTAGACAGGAAACTCTTCGAACACTTAGTAGTATTTTTAGAGAAATTTATCGACTGCAAATCAGCGTCGAAAATGTTATGATCGCAATTCTAGGCTTTTAAAAGAGCAAACATTAAGTACATTCAGAAAAGGTGAAATCTATATCCCTTACAATAGGATTCAGCTGAGTCTCTCACCGGATGAGTCAGCCCACAGTCCAACTCATAATACCCCTCTTGACTATAGGAAGCAATATTAAAACCGATAAGCAAGCAACTTAAACGTCGTGTAACACATTTACCCTTGGAATAAAGTATTTAGGACAGCATATTGTATCCCAGAGAAAACATGTCACAATATAAGTATGACACTCCCTACCGCCAGACGAAATCTCCAACAATGGCAATTCCAAGCCCTCTCGAATCTGGGTTGTCGTTCTTCGCCATTGGATGTATTACCCGGTTATCCTCACCGGGCCACACTTTATATACTTGTCCATCGGAAGGGATAATACAGAGATGAGAGGCAGTAGTACCGCTGCCTGGAACCCCTGCCCTCGAATTGGCCTTCATGGCGATATATTTGCTGTCAGGTGAAAAACAGGGTGCAACCTCTTTCTGATCACTTTCCGTAACCTGGTGGAAATCGCCGCCATCTGCATTCATCAGCCAGATATGGTTGCCGGCAGATAAGGCTATTTTTTTTCCATCCGGGCTGGCCGTTACATCACCAGTCCAATCATCAAAGGGGATATCCCGCACTTTTGTAGCTCGACTAAAATCTGTCGAAGTACGCCACAAACCACCATCCTTTTTAAAGAGTATCGTACCCACAGCTTCCCATGCGATAGGATCTAAGTATTCGAATTCGTGAGAGGCGCCATAACCAGATATGCTGCGCAAAACATTGCCGTTCATATCCAATATCACGAGGCCATCTCGGAGGGTAGGCCTTAACCCCAGCTTAGTTCCGTCCGGAGAAAAATAAGGTAACCCACCATGGTTATCATTAGGCTCATAAAAAATCTCTTTGACGGTAGAACCGTTATTGATATCAAAAATAACATAGCGGGTGTCATAATAGGCCTTATCAACCTGTTTAACTCCTTTAGTTCCATCCCAGCTAATATCCCAGCCCAAACCGTTTGACCAATTAGGAATAATACCCGAAACCACTCCTGTAGACAGATCGAACTTTGTAATACCTTCCGTGCCTTGTTTAATGAATATGGCCCCTGGCGCATTGTTGCCTGGAAAACCACCTCCATCCGGTGATGGTGCATCGTTGCTCTTACTGCATGCTCCCAGCAGCAATACCGCTGCAAAGCCAATCATAAATTGGAATCTTTTCATAAGCTCTTACTTTAAAATAAATTATTTCTCTCTATCAATCCGTTCTGAGATGGTCATTTTACGCAAGCTCAGCCGATTTTATCGCATAACACGGCTGAAGGCCAAATCCAGATCAACAACTGATGACTATTCAAAATTATTTCCAATTTACTGCCGAGGCAATACTCCCAAGGGAGTATTTTTGATCTTTATATTACAGCACATCGGATATTTTCTTATCATTACATTGACAAATATAATTTATGCTGCATGTTGGTGACACGCTTGCCTATCTTGATCTTTATGTTTTGTCTACCATTTATCGTAGCAGCACAGAAGCCTGTTGCCGCCGACACCTTGTCAGGTCTTATAAGTGCGGCAACATCCAACACAGAGAAGGCCAAGCTGCTCTTTGAGCGGGGCGATCAGCTCTCACTATCGGATACAATAAATTCCGTTCGATATATTCAAGAAGGCATTCAATACGTACCTGGTGATGACCTTTATCTGGGTATCGGTTACTTTTATCTCGGACGAGTATATATGGACTTCTCACAATCCAAAGCCGCAGCAGCCTTTGACACTGCATTAGTATATTTCCAGCTGATCAATACACAAGAATCATATATTTACCAGAGCCGTATCTGGGCCAATAAAGCGGTCATGGCACAGATGAACGATGATAACAGAAAGTATATAGACCTGTTCCTGAATAAGGCGATACCTCTTGCGGCGAAAGGCGGCGACAGCCTTCGGATGGCAGAAGGGTTTGCCAATGTCGCCCTACCGTTCATGAATTATGGCGAATACGGGAAGGCGCTCCTGTACCTTGATAAGTCTGCAGCGCTCTTCAAAAGACTGGCGCCTAGGGATCTGAGGCAAGTAGATATTTATAGCCATTTTGCAAAGATTCATATATTGAAAGGCGGATTGAATGAAGCAGAAAACAGCCTTGAGCGAGCAGCTACCGTATTGAAGCAGGAGCCCGAATCCGTATATGCCCCAAACTTCCATACTGTTGAAAGTATGTACCTGATCAAACGTGGGCGGTGGAAACCAGCTGCACAAAGTATTGAAAAGGGGCTTGCAATAGCACAAAAGCTAAAAAATCGAATTGAAATCCGTCAACTGCTCTATCAAAAATCGGCGCTTTTCCAGGCACAGGGGAACTGGAGACAATCCATCGACGTGCTGCTCAAAATGTATAACGAGGGTTATGTCCATCTCCTTTCAGACAAGAAGCAGCTTTTCAGCGACCTTGCAATACTTGAACAGCGCTCAGGTAATTATCGGCAGGCCTATGACTGGATGCTACAGCATGAAGAGGTATCGGAGCAAATATACAACCAGGAAACAAAGACGAAAATAACCGATTTGGAAGCGAGGTATAGCTATGTCCAAAAAGAAAAAGAGCTCTTGATCGCGAGGGAAAAGACAAAAAAACAGCAATCTATTTTCTGGATTACAAGTGTTGTGTTTCTGCTAACATTGGTAGTAATCTATTTTTGGTTGCAGAGCAGAAAACTAAGAACCGCCCGGCAGATAGACAAGCTGAAGCAACAGCAGCGAATAGAGCTGGGAAAGGCACTCCTGGAGGGAGAAGAAAAGGAGCGGAGCCGTTTAGCAAGAGACCTCCATGATGGATTAGGGGGGATGCTGGCAGGCATTAAACTGAACCTTTCACAGATGGTTGATACAAATGAGCAATTGGGAAGGCGGGAACTTAGACAGACCATTGAACGTCTCGGGCAATCAGTCAACGAGTTACGACGCATTTCCCGAAATATGATGCCGGAATCACTACTTCATTCGGGTCTGGAAACAGCCCTGAAAGATCTTTGCGATGAAGCCGCTCTTCCAGAATTGAATATCACTTTCAGGGCATTTGCTATACAGGAGCATTTTTCTCCGCAGATACAGGTAATGATCTATCGCATTGTACAGGAGTTGGTATACAACGCCCTCAAACATGCTGACGCGACCAAGATCATTGTCCAGTGCTCCCAGGCAGAGGATGTTTTCTTCATTACGGTAGAAGATAACGGTAAGGGGTTCTCACATAAGGCCATTCCTGCTAACAGCCGTGGGCTGAAAAATATCCGAAACCGTGTTGATCTGCTAAGAGGTAAAATGGAAATAGAAAGCTCGGGCGAAGGAACGAATATAAATATTGAGCTATATGTGGCATAATGATATAAAAAAAAGGATCGTAATTGTTGATGATCATCCGTTGGTCATTGAGGGTTTTAAAAATGTGATCCAGGGCAACGACCAGCTGGAGTTAACAGGGCAGTTCAATACAGCCGCTTCCTTTATGAACTTTGGAGGCATGCCTGAAATTAATGTTGTCTTGCTGGACATTACCTTGCCTGATGGTAACGGTATAGAGCTGTGTAGAGAAATAAAAAAGAACTGGCCACATATCATAATACTCGGCATAAGCAATCTTAGTGAGCGAAGTATCATAAGGCAGATGCTCCAGAGCGGTGCAAATGGCTATCTGCTGAAAACTGCGGATGCTGCAGATATTTTAGCCTGTATCCTCGAAGCCCTGGAAGGTAATGTGGCATTGAGCAATGAAGTGAAGCAGAGTTTTGACCTTGAGGAGCTAAAGCAGCCACCTGAAGTCCCTGAACTGACCAAAAGGGAAATACAGATACTGAAAATGCTGGCCGAGGGGAAAAAATCAGCAGAGATCGCAGAAAAACTATATATAAGCCCGTTGACCGTAAAGACCCACAGGGCTACATTACTACAAAAACTCCATACCGGAACTTTGGTAATAGCCATAAATAAAGCCAAGGAATACGGGTTACTTTAATCGAATCTGCCTCTGGACCGGCAAGTATAAACAAGAATAAATGTCTCCTAAGCGCTGTTGACCTCCCAACTAGATATCAAAAAAATGAAGCAAAAGCAAATCAGCTAAAAAAAGAAAGGGAATATGTTGGACTTCCATTTAAAAAAGTAAGCAGTCTGTGATTCGTGCGGTGTTCGAACAAAAAAATAGCTATTCTGATGGCGCGTTTAGAACACCCTATATAGAACCTGCATTTTACAGTAACTCATTGAAAGCTAAAAAGAAAGGGTTGCTCAATAAAGAGCAACCCTTTCCAATCTGGGAAAAATCCCTCTTTTGTAGCCCGTAGGGGAATCGAACCCCTGTTTCCAGAATGAAAATCTGGCGTCCTCACCCCTAGACGAACGGGCCATTAAAATGAAGTATTATCCATACTTCCCAGGTAGCGGGGACCAGACTCGAACTGATGACCTTCGGGTTATGAGCCCGACGAGCTACCAACTGCTCCACCCCGCACTATATCTTTTCAAATAAATCGCTTATTTATCCTAAGCGATACTGTAGCCCGTAGGGGAATCGAACCCCTGTTTCCAGAATGAAAATCTGGCGTCCTCACCCCTAGACGAACGGGCCATTAAGAAGTGCCATAACCCCGAAAGGTTACGACTTCTTAGGTAGCGGGGACCAGACTCGAACTGATGACCTTCGGGTTATGAGCCCGACGAGCTACCAACTGCTCCACCCCGCACTTTATACAATTTCAAAAGTGAATATTAAATCCTTAACTCTTCTTCCGAATTGGAATGCAAAGATATAATTCGTTTCTTTGTAGTGCAAATTTATTTTAAAAAATATTTCGATGTCGCACAAAGCAGGTTTTGTAAGTATAATAGGTAAGCCCAATGTGGGTAAATCAACGTTAATGAATGCCCTGATCGGTGAAAAGCTTTCTATCATTACCCCGAAAGCCCAGACCACCCGTCACCGTATTCTGGGGATAGTGAACGAAGAAAACTATCAAATTGTTTTTTCTGATACTCCGGGCATCATAAAACCCAAGTATCAGTTGCAGGATTCTATGATGAGTTCCGTAAATGGAGCGCTTTCTGATGCAGACCTCATTTTGTTTGTTACAGATATTCATGAGGGACACGATGAAAACGATGTACTCGAAAAAATTGAGAAAACAACTATTCCGATCATTGTGCTGATCAATAAAATTGATACCGCTACACAGCAAGATGTGGAAGAAAAAACAGCTTACTGGACAGAAAAATTAAATCCTAAACATGTCTTTGCCATTTCTGCTTTGCATGAATACAACTTGAGTGGTATTATGGATACCGTTTTAAACTTTCTTCCTGAACACCCGGCTTACTATGACAAAGAGGACCTGACTGACCGTAACCAAAGGTTCTTTGTTTCGGAAATCATCAGAGAAAAGATCTTTAACAATTACCAAAAAGAAATTCCATACAGTACAGAAGTGGTGGTTACTTCCTTTAAAGAAGAGGAAAAGATGACCAGAATCAGCGCAGAGATCATTGTAGAGCGGGATTCTCAGAAAAACATCCTGATTGGGAAAGGTGGTTCTATGCTTAAAAAAGTTGGTACAGAGGCCCGTAAGGATATTGAGAAATTTTTGGATCAGAAAGTTTTTCTTGAAACCTTTGTAAAAGTATTGCCAGATTGGCGCAGCAAAAAGAATTATTTAAAAAGTTTCGGGTACGAAAATTAAACCTACCTTTGCAACCCCTTAATAATTAATACAATAATTAATACAATTCACACCCCATATGAGTAACATTATCGCAATCGTCGGAAGACCAAACGTAGGCAAATCTACCCTTTTTAATCGCTTAACTGAAAGTCGTAAAGCTATTGTGGATGATTTTAGCGGTGTTACACGTGACCGCCACTACGGTGTTGCAGAGTGGACCGACAAGAATTTTACAGTTATCGATACAGGCGGTTATGTAGCCAATTCAGAAGATGTTTTTGAAGCAGCCATCCGCGAACAAGTGATCATCGCTATTGAAGAAGCTACTGTGCTGCTGTTTATGGTCGATGTAACCACAGGAATTACTGATCTGGACGATGAGATCGCTTCTTTATTAAGAAGAAGTAATAAACCTGTTTTTACCGTAGTCAATAAGGTAGACAATACTTCCCTGGAAAATGAAGCTTCCGTATTCTATGGTTTTGGTCTGGGCGAGATCTATTCCATTTCTTCTATGACCGGTTCGGGCACGGGAGATTTGCTGGATGACGTGATCACGCATTTCGAAGATGTGGTTGAAGAAGAAAATGCTTTACCTAAAATTACGATCGTAGGCCGTCCGAATGTGGGAAAATCTTCTCTGATCAATGCATTGATTGGAAGAGAAAGAAATATCGTCACCCCGATTGCAGGCACAACACGCGATTCGATCCATATCCACTACAACCAATTTGGACATGAGTTCATGTTTATTGATACCGCAGGTTTACGTAAGAAAACCAAAGTAAAAGAAAACATCGAGTTTTATTCCGTAATGCGTACCATTAAAGCATTGGAGGAAGCTGACGTGGTGATCCTGATGATTGACGCTATGGAAGGCCTGGAGTCTCAGGATGTTAATATTTTCCACCTGGCAGAAAAAAACAAAAAAGGTATTGTGATCCTGGTAAACAAGTGGGACCTTGTAGAGAAAAATAACAAGACAGCTAAGGTATTCGAAGAGCAGATCCGTCAGAAGTTACAGCCCTTTACGGATGTACCGATCATCTTTATCTCTGTACTGAACAAACAGAGGATCTTCCAGGCTATCGAAACTGCCCTGGATGTATATAAAAACAGAAGCAAGAAAATCCCGACCTCTAAATTGAATGACGTGATGCTTCCGATTATTGAGAACTATCCTCCGCCTTCCATGAAAGGAAAGTACATCAAGGTGAAATACGCTACCCAGATCAATGCGAGTTCGCCAATGTTTGCCTTCTTTTGTAACCTGCCACAGTACATTAAAGAACCTTACAAACGTTTCATCGAAAACAAACTAAGGGAAAATTTTGATTTCAGTGGTGTGCCGATTCAGATTTACTTCAGACAGAAATAGAAATGACTATTGCAGGCTGTTTAAGGCCTGCTTTACCATACTATCATTCAGATTCAGCGCTTTGTAATAGCCTGCATCGCCGAGGTGATATTTATACAACAAAACTCTAAGATCATTACAGATCACAGGTTTAGCTGCCATCAGCTGATGCTGATCTATAATGATCTTCCTGTTTTGGATATATTTTACCAATGCATTAAAGTCCTCATGACTGATGCTGAAAGTATTCATATTCTGTTCGAGATAGTGGCTGTTATAGCGGTTAGCCAGCACATCAAAGACGAAATCGAACAGTATTTTTTTTGAAATCAAGCTGTTATAAAATTTATTGACCCCAACCGTATCCATCTTCACGTAAATGTCCGGTTGTATCCCTCCTCCTCCAAAAACAACTTTTCCCGCCCCGGTTACAAAAGAAGGATATTTCTTTAAGGTATCTTTTGGTCCCAAGCCTTTATCCGTCAGTTCACCATCGTTAAATCTTTCTTCCAGTTCGTTCTGATAAGCTGCATAGCCTTTTTTATAAGATTTTTGTATACTACGGCCCAAAGGGGTATAATACCTGGCAATGGTCAGATTCAATGCTGAACCGTCTCCAAACGGAAACTGTTCCTGAACAAGACCTTTTCCAAAAGAACGACGCCCAATAATTAACCCACGGTCCAGATCCTGAACAGCGCCAGCAAGAATTTCGCTAGCCGATGCTGTATTTTCATTAATCAGTATAGCCAGCTTGCCATGTTCAAATTCACCACCCCCGGTAGCAATGTAATCCGTTCTCGGCTCATGCTTTCCTTCAGTATATACAATCAGTTTATTTTCGGGAAGGATCTGGTTGGCCAATCCTGTCGCTGCAGTAAGGTAGCCTCCCCCATTGTCTCTGAGGTCAAGAATCAGCTTAGACATCCCTTTAGCTTTCAGCCCTCTGAGTGCTTCTGTAAAATCTATATCGGTATTTGCACCGAACTTACTGATCCGGATATAAGCAGTAGAGGAGTTTACCATATAAGCTGCATCAATGCTGCTCACTTGTACCCGCCCTCTTTTGACATTCAGTAAAACAGACTGACTGGTACCGGCACGTATCACCAGCAGTTGCACAGGGGTACCACTCCTACCCTTTATTCTGCCGATCATCTGGTCTCTGGGCAACTGCTTCCCGCTTACAAATGCGCTGTCTACTTTCAGAATTTTATCACCGGGACGCATTCCTGAACCATAAGCCGGGCCATCTTTAATCACATTGGTGACCATGAGGGTATCATTCAGTATGTAGTATTCAATTCCAATTCCCTGAAAATTACCTTCCAGTGCATCAGATTGTTCAGCCGCTTTTTCTGGTGGAAGATACATACTGTGGGGATCCAGCTGGTGCAGAATACTGTCAATTGGCAGATGGTTTAAAGTATCAGTATTGACCTCATCAACGTAGTTTCTATCAATCAGGTGGATGATTTCTGCTACTTTTTCTTTGTTGTTATCGGCTTTGAGTGTTTGCTTTTGTAAATTATACCCCTGGTCTTTCAAAAATTTAAATCCAAGATACATCCCACCTATTAAAGTTACAGAATAAGTGAGTGCTATAATCAGATTTTGACGGGTAATTTTATTCATGCAGCAGATGTTGTACAAAGTTAGGAAATAACCCTGTTAATAACACAAATAAGGCGGGTACATTTTTAATATATTTGTAAATCCGGTTGAACAAAGATTTAGATCCATTTCAGTACTGCCTAAAATTCCATAATTAAATAACTCCCTGAACGACAGAATTGTTTTCGATCTTATTTAGGGAAGGATCATCTGAATAAAATCAAGTCCTAATTCAACTTTATGATTTAAGTAACGGCCAATTTACACCGAAAGGAATTTAATTTTTTTGTTGATATCCATTGAAACCAGCCTCAGGATTTCCGGTTTAGAAAGAAATTGACGAATTTTAGCAAAAATATAGTATATGATAAGAGTAACCGAGCAAGAGTCCAGGTACAATGATATTGATAAAATGTCCGTTCTTGAAATTTTGAAAGGGATTAACCATGAAGACAAAAGTGTACCTTCGGCTGTGGAAAATGCCATTCCACAAATAGAAAAACTGGCTTCTGCAGTATCAGAAAAAATGCAGAACGGCGGTCGTTTATTCTATATTGGTGCTGGTACCAGCGGGCGTCTGGGGGTAGTAGATGCTTCAGAATGCCCACCTACATTTGGTGTACCATTCGATTACGTAGTTGGCATTATTGCCGGTGGCGATACAGCTATCCGCAGAGCGGTAGAAAATGCGGAAGACGACACGGAACAGGCCTGGATCGATTTGCAGGAATACCACATCAACGATAAGGATTGTCTTATCGGACTAGCCGCATCGGGTACTACGCCCTATGTTGTTGGCGGACTAAACACTGCCCGGAAAAACGGTATTCTGACTGGCTGTATTGTATGTAATGAAGGTGGACCAATTGCCCAGGAAAGTGACTTTCCCGTGGAGGTCATTGTAGGTCCGGAGTTCCTGACCGGTTCTACACGCATGAAATCAGGTACAGCACAAAAACTTGTCCTGAATATGCTCAGTACGACAGTAATGATTAAACTTGGCAGGGTTAAAGGCAATAAAATGGTAGATATGCAACTGACCAATCATAAACTGGTTGACCGCGGTACCCAAATGGTCATGGATGAATTAAACATAGACTACGATCATGCTGCAGACCTGCTGAACCGTTATGGAAGTGTACGCAAAGCAGTAGAAGCCAGTCATAATAAATAGATCATGCACGAAATTGAACCCTATTATCAGTGGCGCGATGATTACATTGCGGCAGAAGATGAGCGTTCACCTTTTTTCAACACTGAATATTCAGAGTTCTATTTTGACAAACAGCTGTATAATTTTCTGATCCACCCGCAGTGGGATGATTTTGGCTCAAATACCCTTTACCTGAAAGTTCTGTTTGCCGATTACGACCGGCAGTATGCTATTATAGAATTTATCGGAGAGTGGAATGATGCCATCAACAACGACATTATGCTCCTGAAACGTGAAATACTGGAACTGATGATGGATGAAGGCATCAATAAATTTATTTTAATCGGAGAAAATATACTAAATTTTCATTCTTCCGAAGACAGCTATTATGAAGAATGGTTTCAGGAGGTTGAAGACGGATGGATTTCCGGTATCAATTTTACACCTCATGTGATTGATGAGTTCCGCAATAGTAATATAGACTATTATATCAACTTTGGTGGTGAACTTGACGATTTGGCATGGAGAACCTTAAAACCTTTGCAAATTTTTAAAAAAGTTGAAGAAATCCTGACAAAAAGACTCGGGGCATAGCTTTTGTATGAATCAAACAATTCATATCTTTAACTAAAATTAGAATACAATGGATAACAACAATAATTATGAATGGGCACAAAAGTCCGTTTTTGTAGAACAGCAAAGCGGGGCAGTTGCAAAGAATTTCTTTGCTAATGTTTTCTTATGGATGTTTGTTGCTTTAGGTGTATCAACTCTTGCTGCAGTGTTTATGGCAAATACACCTTCGGCCCTTGATTATATTATAAGAAGAGATGAATTTGGTAACCGGGCTGGCATGACCATCTTAGGTTATATTGCAACCTTTGCTCCACTAGGATTGGTCTTTTTAATTGGAGGTGCGTTTAATCGTCTTTCTTACACTACCCTGGTGGGCATATTTATTCTCTTTTCCCTTTTATTAGGAATCAGTTTAAGTACCATATTATTGATCTATCAAATGGGCTCAGTGATAGCCTGCTTCGCTGCAGCTGCAGGTATCTTTGGTATTATGGCGGTACTTGGATACACCACAGATACTGATTTAAGTAAATTCGGACCAATTTTAATGGTTGGTGTCGTTGGTCTTATCATAGCAAGTGTCATCAATTGGTTTATTAAAAGCCCTGGTTTTGACTATATTATGAGTTTCTTTGGAGTAGCTATATTTACTGCCCTTACTGCTTATGATGTTCAGAAACTAAAAAGAATTGGTGCAGGGATTGAGGCAAATGGGGACCAGGTTGCTGCAACAGACGCTAAAAAATTAGCTATTATGGGCGCATTGTCCCTTTATCTTGACTTTGTTAACATCTTCCTTTTCTTGTTAAGGATCTTTGGAAGCAGAAAATAATCTTATTTCTTCATAAAAAAAGCGGCCTGCAGATCGAATTAATCTGCAGGCCGCTTTTTTATTTCAAGTCTCATCATATCAATAAAAACACTTTGCAACTCCAGAGTAGTCTTCTAAACAGCAAACTACACCAATCAAAATTTAATTCCGAAGCCTACACAGAAAACTCTTTGTTTTGCAATTTTATTGGCTTTAAGTCTCTATTTTTTGGAATTGATTTTTCTTTGTTGCATTTTTGCACTGCTTATAGAGAAAGACGGAGGGATTAGACCCTGCGAAGTCTTAGCAACCTGTGCTTACAAGGTGCTACATTCTACTGGACCGTGCACTAAACGTTCCCGAAAGATAAGTTAAAGTCGACCCCTAGCCGGAATTTCGAATAAGCCCTTTTAGTATTGTATTTCCGTATACAGGCTATGAACTGCCTTTGTGGAGAATATTCTACTGCAGAAGAAAGACCAAGAATGAGTATCAGAGAAGAACTAGAAAAGAGAATATTAATCATAGATGGTGCCATGGGTACCATGATACAGCGCCATATACTTACCGAAGAGGATTTCAGAGGAGAGCGTTTTAAAAACCACCCTTGCGATGTTAAGGGAAACAACGACTTATTAAACCTGACCCGCCCGGACATCATCAAATCCATACATCTGGACTATTTGAAAGCTGGTGCCGACATCATTGAAACCAATACCTTCAGTACCCAGCGTATTTCCCTGGCCGATTACCAGATGGAGGAACTGGATTATGAAATGAGTTTTGAGGGGGCCAGAATTGCAAAGGAAGCTGTAAATGAATTTATGGCTGCGCATCCGGACAGAAAATGCTTCGTCGCAGGTGCTGTTGGTCCAACCAACCGGACGCTATCTATCTCTCCTGATGTAAATGATCCTGGTTTCAGGGCGCTGACCTTTGATGAACTGGTAGATGCTTATGATGCGCAAGTACGTGGTCTGGTAGACGGTGGTTCTGACTTGCTGCTGATCGAAACCATTTTCGATACCTTGAATGCCAAAGCCGCCATTTTCTCTATTAAAAAATATGAAGAAGTGATTGGCCGCAAAATAGAGATCATGATTTCCGGCACCATTACTGATGCATCAGGAAGAACACTATCCGGGCAGACGGTAGAGGCATTTTTAAACTCCGTAATACATTCTAATCCATTAAGCATTGGATTTAACTGTGCCCTTGGTGCGCAGGAAATGCGCCCGCATATTGAAGAACTTTCTGCTAAAGCACCCTGTTATGTATCGGCTTACCCCAACGCAGGCTTGCCGAATGAATTCGGAGCTTATGATGAAATGCCACATGAAACGGCACATTATGTTGAAGATTTTATAGAACATGGTTTTGTAAACATCGTAGGTGGCTGCTGCGGTACAACACCTGAACACATCTCCTGCATCGCGGAAAAGGCAAAAAATATACAGCCAAGGAAAATTCCGGTAAGAGAACCTTACCTGCGCTTAAGCGGACTGGAACCTGTAACCATTACTCCAGAAAGTATTTTTGTGAACATTGGGGAAAGAACCAATATCACCGGATCACCTAAATTCTCCAAGCTGATTTTAAGCGGGGATTACGAAGCTGCTTTAACTGTAGCCCGCCAGCAGGTAGAAGGAGGTGCACAGATTATTGATGTGAATATGGATGAGGGGATGCTCGACTCTGAAGCAGCCATGACCAAGTTCCTAAACCTTATTGCTTCAGAACCGGATATCTCCAAATTACCAATTATGGTCGATTCTTCCAAATGGACAGTGATCGAAGCGGGCTTAAAATGTCTTCAGGGAAAGGGTATTGTCAATTCTATCTCCCTGAAGGAAGGGGAAGAAAAATTCAGGGAAAGTGCCCTGAAGATAATGACCTATGGCGCTGCTGTGGTGGTGATGGCTTTTGACGAACAGGGACAGGCCGATAATTTTGAAAGAAGAAAAGAGATCTGTAAAAGGTCTTATGACATATTGGTGAATGAAATTGGCTTTCCGGCTGAGGATATCATTTTTGACCCCAATATTTTAACTGTAGCGACGGGTTTGGAAGAGCATAACAATTATGCTGTAGATTTCATCAACGCAACGCGCTGGATCAAAGAAAATCTGCCTTATGCCAAAGTAAGTGGAGGGGTATCTAACATCTCCTTCTCTTTTAGGGGGAATAACACCGTTCGGGAAGCAATGCACTCTGCCTTTCTTTACCACGCCATCCGCGCAGGCTTAGATATGGGGATCGTAAATGCAGGGATGCTGGAAGTTTACCAGGAGATTCCACCGGAATTGCTGGAACGGGTAGAAGACGTGTTGCTCAACCGTAGGGAAGATGCCACGGAACGGCTGGTAGAATTTGCAGATACCATAAAATCTAAGGGTAAAGAGATTGTTCGTGACGAAGAATGGCGTAAAACTTCCGTTGAGGAAAGGTTATCACATGCTTTAGTGAAAGGGATTATTGAATACCTGGATGCCGACGTGGAAGAAGCCAGACAAAAGTATGCCCGTCCGATCCAGGTGATCGAAGGCCCGCTGATGGACGGGATGAATATTGTTGGGGATCTTTTTGGTGCCGGAAAAATGTTTTTGCCACAGGTGGTTAAATCTGCACGCGTGATGAAGAAAGCAGTAGCTTATCTGCTCCCATTTATAGAACAAGAGAAACTCGATAACCCGGGAGGTGACCAAAGTTCCTCAGCCGGAAAGGTATTGATGGCTACGGTTAAAGGAGATGTACACGATATCGGGAAAAATATAGTTGGTGTTGTACTGGCCTGTAACAACTTTGAAATTGTGGACATGGGCGTTATGGTTCCCGCGCAGGAAATTATTAAAAAAGCCAGAGAGATCAAAGCAGACATCATTGGCTTGAGCGGATTGATCACCCCGTCACTGGATGAAATGGTACACTTTGCCAAAGAAATGGAGCGGGAAGGTTTTACCATTCCACTGATTATCGGAGGCGCAACTACTTCCAGAATCCACGCTGCCGTAAAAGTGGCGCCAAATTATTCCGGACCAGCCATACATGTACTGGATGCTTCCAGAAGTGTAACGGTATGCAGTACCTTAATGAATAAAGATACCCGCGACGAGTATATTCAGGGCATCCGGGAAGAATACGATAAGGCGCGTGAAGCTCATTTGAACAAACGTTCTGATAAGCGCTTTAAAACTATAGAAGAAGCCAGAACAGACAATTTCAAGATTGATACTGCTCTGGTTGCCCCTGCCCCTTCTTTTACCGGAACTCGGGTATTCGAAGATTATCCCTTGGAAGAACTGGTACCTTATATTGACTGGACGCCATTTTTCCAAACCTGGGAGCTGAGGGGGAGTTATCCCCGGATCCTGGAAGATAAACAAGTGGGTGACGAGGCCAGGAAACTCTTTCATGATGCGAAAGTTCTGCTGAAGAAAATCGTAGATGAAAAGCTCCTTAAAGCCAAGGCAGTTATAGGCTTCTGGCCGGCAAATGCTGTTGGAGATGATATTGTTCTGGATGTAGAAGGTAAGGAAGTGGTGATCCATACCTTACGGCAGCAGGCAGAAAAAGTAGCTGGCCAACCTTACTATGCCCTGTCTGATTTTGTAGCACAGAAAGAGACCGGAGTACCGGATTATTTTGGAGGGTTTGCTTTAACCACAGGTATAGGTTGTGATGAAATGGTGGCTGAATTTGAAGCCAATTATGATGATTACAACAGCATTATGGCTAAAGCACTGGCAGACAGGCTTGCTGAGGCTTTTGCAGAGAAGATGCATGAACTGGTGCGTAAAGAATATTGGGGTTATGCCAGCGACGAGAACCTGAGCAATGAAGAACTCATTAAAGAGGAATACGCGGGAATTCGGCCTGCACCTGGATATCCAGCCTGCCCGGAACATACGGAAAAAGGTACTTTATTTGAATTACTTGATGCAGAAGCGAAGATTGGACTGCATTTGACAGAGAGTTATGCTATGCACCCTACCGCAGCGGTAAGCGGTTTTTATTTCGCACATCCTCAATCCCGCTATTTTGGCCTGGGCAAGATCA
>Ga0182008_10000111_pt1 | contig 62383 bp, 89 predicted proteins | sample Sormic07211129_1_FD_120482 | JGI IMG/M metagenome (GOLD analysis project Ga0182008, IMG submission 120482) | Rhizosphere microbial communities from Sorghum bicolor, Mead, Nebraska, USA - 072115-129_1 metaG | ecosystem: Host-associated > Plants > Roots > Rhizosphere | place: USA: Nebraska...
GACCCGACCGACCCGACCGATCCGACCGACATCCCCGACCAGGAAGGAACGACCGTGGACACGGCAGCATGGACCGAAGACGACGATCTCGCGGTGGCGGAGTACACCGAAGAGGTCGAGCACGGTGACGACGGCGAGCCCGCCGGGCGCCGATCGCAGGCGTTCCGGCTACCGCGCGGCGGGGCAGGCGTGGCGCGGCTGAAGGCGCTCGCCGCCGAGTTGGAGGACGACCCGGCTGACGATGCGGTCGTGGCTGAGGAGGCGCCGCTGCCGGACCCGCTGGATCGGATCATCGGGTGGCTCGACGCGCAGGACGCGGCGGGCGCGACCCGGCCGTTCTACCTCACCTCGGAGATCGCCGAGGGGATCGGTCACCCTGAGCCTCGCCGCCTCGGCCGGGAGATCTTCCGGGCGTGCCGGGTGCAGTCCCGCAACGCACTGGTCTCCGAAGCGCAGGGCCAGGTGAAGCCGAAGGGGTACGACGTGGCTGCGTTGCGGGAGGCGGCGACGAGGATTCGATTCGCCCTGTAGCGGTATCCACGACAGCGGGCCCCCGACAGTGTCGCCGGGGGCCCGCTGCGTTGCGCTCAGACGATGTCGTGGCTCGCGAACAGCGGCGCGAGCAGTGCGCGCATCCGGGCGAGTTCGGACTCTGACAGCTCGCGAACCATCGGCTCGCTGATCGTGAGTGAGCCGGGCCGCTCGTCGCTCATGGCGACGATGTGCCGCCCGAGTAGCGCGTAGGCGTCGTCCTCTACGTCTGCGTAGCCGACCACGGTCCGCTCTTCGTAGCTGCCGGTCGTGACTTCGAACATCGTTTCCTCCGTGGTGGGAGCCCCGGCCGGGGCTGGTGGGTGAGCTACTCGGCGGCGAGGAACTCGGTAATGGGCTCCGGAACGCGCAGCTCGCGGATCTGGTCGAGGCCGATCGGGTGGCTGAACCCCCAGTAGGAGATGCGGACCGTGCCCGGGTGTCCGGCCGGAACGGACAGCTCGTCGAGGATGACGCCGGTCCGCTTCCGCTCGATGGGGCGGGCGAACTCGTTGCGGTTGAGCATGGTGTCCCAGGTGAGCAGGACGGGGAGCCCGGTGCGGATCGCCGCGATCAGGGTCCGGCCTTGCTCGCTGGTGAGGTTCGAGACCTCGGCGAGTTCGGCGGCGAGGTCGGCTTCAGCCATCCAGCCGACGTCAGCGCCGCGGGAGATCCGACGACCGAGGGTGTCGAGCGTGACGCTGGTGAACGGCTTGCGGGCGGGAGCGGTCTGCGATGTCATGCCCTAGACAATACACGCTCAGACCGCTCCCGCAACCCCCTTTCCTCGACCGGCGGAGCGGTCCGGAGGGGTCACCTACCTGCGGGAGCGGTCGGGAGCGGCGCGGAGCGGTCCCCACGACCGCTCCGCGCCGCCACCCGCACGATACGGCGCCCACCAGGGACAACACACCGGACGGGCGCCGAGACCGTGCGGAGCGGTCTACGGACCGCTCCCGACCGCTCCGGGTCGCTCCCACCGCTCCGACCGCTCCCGGGTGTCCTGACCGCGGCCCCACCGCAGCAGGGCCGACCCGCGCTCGATCGCGTTCGCCGCGTCGAGCCACGCCCACCGCCGGGACCCGTCCAGGTCGATGATGATGACTCGGCACCGCGGCGGGTCGGTCAGGATCTCGACCTCGACGCGGGCCACCGGGTCGCTCACGGCGTCGCCAGCCATGAGACGAGGAACAGTGCGGCCACGGTCGACACGATCGCGCACGGCCGGTAGATGATGTCGCGCAGCCAATACTCGTGGTCGGATCCGACGTCGAACGTGCGGCCGATGGTGCGGTATCCGTGGCGACCGTTGGGGAGTCCGTCGGTGGTCCGCATGTCACCCCACCGGTGGGTGAGGCAGCCGACGGTGATCGCGATGGCGAACGCCCACCAGTAGGGGCCGATCGGCGCGGGGAGCCACCACAGCGGCAGCCCGAGGACGAGCCCGAACAGGACCGCGGCGGTCTTCGTGTGGGTCTCGTAGCGGTGCCGTACGTGCCACGGCAGGAACCGGACCCGGAACGCCCAGCCGCGGAACAGGACCCACCCGACGAGGGGCACGACGATCGGCGGCAGCGTGAAGCCGAACGGTGCGCCGCGCAGGACCCACGAGACGAAGTTCGACAGCGGCGGGAGCGACCAGGTGATCCGCGACCCGTGGTGATCCCAGTCGGGGAACAGGGTCGAGTAGGCGCCGAGCGGCATCGCGAGGACGCACACGGCGGGGGGTACGCCGAGCGCGGCGAGTCCGGTCGCGGTGGCGGCGGCCGACGTGACGCCGGTCGTGAGGTGGGTGGTTCCCATCATCGGGTGGCCTCGGTTCCGTCGAGCAGGGTGCGCAGATCGGACAGGCGCAGCGGGTGAGCGCGGGACAGGTCGGAGTCGGTGACGTAGGCGACCGCGCAGGTGTCGGCGCGGTTGTGGGTGCGGCGGCGGGCCTTCGTCTCGGCTTCGACGTAGGCGCGGACCCGGCCGCGCGCTTGCGCGAACTCCGACGCCGGGCTCACCGGAACACCTCGATGAGGTTCATCAGCGTGAACGTGACGCCGCCCGCGGCGATGTAGAACACCCGCGGCCCGGTGTGGGCCCGCCAGTCGGCGAGTTCGGGCGCGTGGAACAGTTCGCCGCCGAGGCAGACGGCGAGCGACACGGTCAGGTAGATGCTCAGACCGCCGAGCACGACGAGGGTGTCCGCCCACCAGGGCCAGTCGAGGCGGTCGATCAGGTCGGCGATCGCGTACCCGTAGACGAGGCTGAACGTCGTGCGGAGCAGTCGCGCGGCGCGGCGGGTCATCCGGTCACGTCCGCTGCGCGCATCTGGTCGAGCAGGTCGCGGGTGACGTCGGCGATCCCGTCGAGTGGGTCGGCGGGTGCGGAGTCGACGCGGATCGCGCCGCGGGCGAGTTGCTTGTCGCCGCCGGTGACGTAGTAGCCCCACCATGCGGTTGACACGGCGGGATGGCAGAACGCGCGGGCGATCAGCGTGGGAGCACCGGTGCGCTCGTAGGTGAGGGTGAGGGTGATCGGCGCGGTCGGACCGTCGTCGGGTCCGGTGCCGGTGATGGTGGCGCTGCCGAGGGCTCCGCCGGGCGGCGTGGACACGTCAGCCCCCGTCCGGGTACTCGTGGCGCAGGGCGAGCAGCGCACGCAGCGCCCAGAGCGCGAGCCCGTCGCCGGTGGCGACGATCGCGGCGCCGTCGACTCCCCACGACAGTGGGAGCACTTCACCGAGGGGAAGGCGGTCGATCAGTTCACCTAGCTCGTCCTCGGTGATCGGGACGAGGTTCGGGGGCTGCGGCATACCGTGGACATTACACGCCGGTGTCCGTGGATTACAAGACCCTTGCGTGCCTTCCGGGCGGGCGTGTAATGTCCGCGGTATGACCACTCAGCGCACTGTCGTTCACCCGATCTACGGGACCGGCCTGGTCCTGGCGGAGATCGGCCTGTCCAAGGTCGACGTTCTGTGGTCCGGAATGACCATGGCTCGCCGCGAGTCCGTCGTCGATCTCGACCGCTGGCGGACCGAGGCCGACCAGGCGTTGACCCCTGACGAGCGAAAGCGCGCGCTGGCCCGCAAGATCGCCGCCACCCGGCGCGCTGCCCGGCGTGCCGCGAGCACCTGACGTCATGCCGGACAAGTCCTGCCGGTCCGGGAAGATCCGTTTCCGCGACGTCGAGCACGCCGAACGAGCCCTCGATCTCATCTGGGCGCACCCCGACCCGACCCGGCTGTATGTGCCGACCGGTTACCTGCGCTGCGGTCGCTGCCGCGGGTTCCATCTCACCTCGTCGTTCCAGAAGCCTCGCCGCGGGTCCCGCGGCGCTCACCGAAGGGCCCGATCACGATGACCATCGACATGACCAGCCGCGCCAGCATCGAGACTCAGGAGGTCATCGTCGACGCGGCGGTGACCGACGCGCCGCCGCGACCGACGTGGCGGCGGTCGACACAGAAGTGGCGGCCGACGTCGATCCGCGTCAGGTGGGTGCGGGACCGGCGCGACGGCGGGGACTGGTCGTCCTGGTCGCCGACCACTCACGTGCGCGGGCCGAAGATCCTCAAGTCGGGCCTTGCGTCGGCGAAGATGATTCACGAGGACAGGTTCCTCTCGCGGACCGACCCCGAGTTCGGTCAGTGGATTGAGTCGACCCGTCCGGGAGCGGCGCTGCCGGAGCCGGTTCCCGCCGCGCTGTAGTCCAGTTCGTCCGTCGGCCCGGTCGTGTCCACGCGACCGGGCCGACGTGTTCGTCCGTGTATTGTCACCCGATCGGACGCTTTGCCGTGTCCACGACGCGTGTATTGTCAATCGTATGAGCAGCGACACCAACGCCCCCGCCCCCGCCGACCTTGACCGCAGCCGCGAGAACTGGCTTCGTCGGGCCGGTGCCATCTTCCGCACCTGGATCGAAGAGGTCTCCGGGATCATCGTCCCCGACTTCCACGTCTCGATGGGCTTCCCCGGGACCAGCTACGAGCGCGGCGTACTCGCCGCCTGCCACCCCGGCGCCAACTCGTCCGACGGCAAGTGCCACATCCTCATCGCGCCCACCGCCGATGACACCGCCGACATCCTCGTCTCCCTGCTCCACGAGATGATCCACGTGGCGCTCTACGAGGCCGGTGACGAGAACTGGCGCGGGCACCGTGGCACGTTCGCCGAGTACGCGGGCCGCCTCGGCCTGACCAGGCCCTACACCGAGTCCCCGCCGGACGTGATCACGGCGGCTCAGATGATGGTGATGGCTCACGAGCTGGGCGACTTCCCGCACGCGAAGCTCACCGTTCGGGCGCCGAAGCCCGTCGCCGCCCCTGACGGTCAGCTCGTCTCGGTGGGCTCGGTCCTGGTCGGGACCGGCGGGGTTCAGACGAACCGCTGGATCTCGTTCCAGTGCCCCACCCACCGCCGCTCCACCCGGATGTCGGCGACCGCCGCCGCCGAGGGTGCCCCTTACTGCGGGCACCGCGACGAGGCCGGGCTGCCCTGCCTGACCGAGATGGTCGCGAAGTAGCTCGACCGCCCGTCCCCCGGGAGCCCCGGGGGGCGGGCGTGGATTGTCACCCGTTCGGCGGGCCAGCGGCCACGCCGAGCGTGTATTATCTAGGTAGCTCGCCCGCTGGCCGTCCGGCCGGGGGGTACACCACCGCCCACCACGGAAGGGGGCTGAGTCATGGACTGGCGTCACCGTGCAATCTGCCGCGACGAGGACCCTGAGCTGTTCTTCCCGGTCGGCCACTCCGGCCCCGCCCTGCGCCAGATCGCCGAGGCGAAGTCGGTGTGTCGGCGCTGCCCCGTGGTCGGCGAGTGCCTCGCGTGGGCCCTGAACAGCGGCCAGGATCATGGCGTGTGGGGCGGCATGAGCGAGGACGAGCGCCGCGCGCTCAAGCGCCGCCACGCCCGGACCCGGGCGGCACTGCGATGAAGCCCGGGGACGGGGGCGCGGTCGACGAGTTCGGCCTGCCCCTGCTGTGCAACCTGCTGTGTTACGACGGGCCCGACGGCGGGGTGTGGATGGGCATCATCGAGCAGCGGCCGATCGCCGACGAGATCGAGGGCAAGCCCGACGATCGGGTGATTAAGTTCGCCTACCTCGACTGGCACGCGCGGACCCAACTCGGGGCGATGTTGTGGGCCGGGCACCGGTTCGGGCCGCCGCCCACGGGATGACGACCCCCGGGGAGCGTGTATAGTTACCGAAGGTCGGGAGTGGCCCCGGCCCCGACGGAGGGAAGGCGGCGCCCGTGGAGCCCCGCAGGATCAAGAAGGCGGGCCGCGAGCTGGGCAACGCCGCTGCCGCCGCCGCGCTGTGTGTGGACCCGCGGACCGGCCGGGCCATCACCGCCGAGTCGTTTCAGTGGTACGTCGCGCGCAGCGAACGCCTCGCCCGGAAGGGTCGGCCGCTGGCGAACCCCGCGCCCACGCACGTCGAGGTCGACAACAAGACAGAGCAGCGCATGTACCCGCTGAAGGAAGTACGGGCCTGGCACGCCACACGGCAGGGCCGCGGGAACTGGCGGGGTATCGGCGCCCGCGCGGGCGCGCCCGATCAGGGTGTCCCGGCGCCGGGCTCGTCGGAGCCGTCGGCGGTGTGCAACTACTGCGCCCGGACGGTGCTGGTCGAGGGTGAGCGGATGGCCCGGCACGGCACCTCGGACACGCGCCGGACCAAGTCGTGTGCGGGTTCCGGTGAGCGCGCGCCGGTCCGGGCGGTGCCCGGTGACCGGGAGCCGCTCGACGCGCTACAGGGTGAGGTGCTCGACGCGGGTCTAGCCGCGCGGATCACCACCGCCGTCGAGGCGGGGTAGCTCCCGGCGCCGGGGACGCCGGGGGCAGGCCACTACGGGAGGGGATCGAGATGGACTGCCCACTACGGCCGGGGGATCGGGTCGCCGGGCTCGACGCGTACAACGCCGCGCAGCGGACCGGGACGGTCGTGCAGACCGGCGAGCCCGACGGCTGGCAGTGGCGTGTGACGATCGAGGCGCCGGACCGGCGCAAGGGTGGCACGACCCGGCGCTACACGGTGTTGTGGCCGGTGGCCCGGTGAGCGAGCTGCGGCGGGCGCGGCGCCGTCCGTGTGCGTCGTGCCCGTATCGGCGCGGTGTGCCGTCGGGGGTGTGGGCGGCCGACGAGTACGAGAAGCTGCCGCGGTATGACGTGGACACGGCGTATCAGCCGTGGCACGTGTTCGAGTGTCATCAGGGCGACGGTGCGATCTGTGCGGGGTGGCTGGCCTGTCACGGGCCCTACGACCTACTCGGGGTCCGGATCGGTGTCGCGACCGGAACGGTCCATCCGTCGGTGACCGAGTTCAGTACCGACGTGGAGGTGTTCGGGTCGGGCGCCGAGGCTGCCGCGCACGGTGTCGCCGAGATCGACTGCCCGTCGCCCGAGGCGATCGACACGGTCTCGAAGATCCTGCGCCTGCGACCCGATGTCGTCGTGGACACGCTCAACCGATCAGGCTCTACCGGAAGTACAACTGATCGGGACCGGGCGGCCGAGTAGGAGGCCCCCGGCGCCTGAGCGGCGCACCGGAGGCCCCCGGCCGGGGTGAGGTGGCCGGGGGCCTCCGTCGTTCACGAGTAGGCCGGTGGACCGGGACCCGCCAACCGTCCGGGTCGAGGCGAGACCGAACCGCAGATGCCGGGAAATACTCGCCGCCCCATACTCCCTCCACCCGACGGTCAGGGTCTAGGGCGTAGAGCAGACACGGCGCCCGGACCGGGCAGCGCAGACACACCGCGCGAGCTTCGAGGATCCGCGCCCAATCACCGATGGTCATCTTCCCGCCGCCGGTGGCCTCCCAGCGCGCCGCGTGCTCGTTGAGTTCACCCGGGGACACGTCGGGCGGGGCCCGGCACGCGGGCGGTCGCGCCGGGTCGAGCATCCACGCCAGATCGCCCGCCTGGTCCACCAGGTGGTCAGTCCGGCGAACTTCCCTCCTCATGCAACCGCGACCCCTTCATCCGGCAGCGGCTCGCCGTCCTCGTCGAAACCGGCCCGCTGTAGCCCCGCGAGCAGACGGCGCCGGTCTTGCGCCGGTGTGTTCCGGGTGGGCCCCATCGCGCCGGTTTCCAGGTCGAGCCACGAAACGCGGGTGAACCACCACGCGCCCCACAGACCCTCATACCCCTGCGCACGCGCGGCATCACGACACTGCCACATCACCGGGCAGCGCTGACAGATCCGCGCCGCGGTGAGCCGCCGCGATTCGAGGAACTCGGTTTGCTCCCACTTGCTCCGGCCGTGCGGCTCGTCCGGCATCGGGTCGGGGTCGAACACCTCGACCGGCCCGATCGAGCTACACAGCATCCGCGCAGGGTCGGCGCGCCACGACTCGTCAGCCTCGGGCAGCTCGACGGGCAGCCGCTCCGCGGAGCTGCCGCGGGACAACCGCGGGTCAAGCCCGGTCTCGACGATGTAGCGGTAACACGGTTTGCAGTGGCGCCCGTCGGCGGCGACTTCGAGCTGCCCGGCCTCGGCGCCGTGGCGCAGCCCGGTCCACACCTGCCGCAGACACTTCACGCACAACCCCGCCGACATAGGGATGATCTCGACGTCGTTGCCGGGTCGGAAGCGGGACCCGGTCCGCCCGGTGGTGCTCACGCGCCCGCCTGCCGCGCCGCCCAACGCTCGAACACGGCGCGGGCGTAGGCGTAGCGGGCCGCGTCGAAACGCTCCGCAGCGGCCACGACAGCCGGGTCTGTGCGACACCGTAGGCAACACCCGCCGCGTTCGTCGCGGGTGTCGTGGCCGCACCCGGCGCGGCGCGGCCGATGCTGCGGAGACTCGATCAGGGTCGGGTTTACCGGTCTCATAGCAGCGTCAGCTCACCCTCGTCGGCCTGCCCGGTCGGCTCGGGCTGTTCCTGGCCGGGTGGCGGCGCCGGGCGCATCGAGACCGGGCCGCGGGCCCACCGGTCGGCTTGGGCGCACGACGTTCGGTGATGCACGTACAGCGGCCAGCCGCCGAGCAGCATCCGGCGCCGGTCCGCCTTGGTTCCCAGCACGTCGCAGACGAGCAGCCGGGGGCGGGTGTCGTCGCGGTAGACCAGGACGTTCCCGGTCGGGACGGGGGCCGCGTCGAGCGGCATCCGCTCGGTCCGTCCGCTCGCGTTCGTCCACGCCCACATGATCCGGGCGCGGCAGAAGTTGCAGGGGCGGGCGAACGCGTGCAGCAGGTCGAAGCGGTCCGGGATGCTAGGCATCGGCGGGCATCGGGAGCAGGCGGAACACACCGTCGGGGTCGAGGACGACCGCGTCGGGGTCGAGCCACGACTGCCCGAACGGGTCGACGACGATCCGGGTCTCCCCCGGCGGCAAGATCGTCACCGCGGCGTAGGTGACCGGCTGGCCCTCGATGGCGCCGTACTTGACCGTGTCCACGTAGTAGAGGGTCTTTCCGAACCGGTCGGGACCCATCACCCGCAGCAGAAGATCCTCGCGCGGGATGGTCTTGCGGTACGTGAGCGTCCACATGTCGATCAGCCTTCTGTGTCTTCGTGGTGGGATGGTGGTCGGCCCGGCCGTGACCGTTAGCCGCTTCCTTAGCCGCTTCCTTAGCCGCTTCCTTAGCCGGTGGGCTGCCCGTCGGGGGGCTGTCCGAGCGCGGCGATCCGGCGTGCCCGCTCGGCGTTCCAGCGTTGCCCGTCGGGGCATCCGCGGTTGCAGTCGAGCCCGGCGAGTGCCGGGCATCGCGGGTTGTGCTGTTCGGGGTGCGCGTCGGCCTGGTCGGGGCCGACGTCGCCGATCTCGTCGGCGATGGTGAGCTGCCGCGGCCAGAGCCACCGGCCGGTGATGGCGTGCCCGCCGACGGTCGGCTCGCTCTGTGTGAACTGGTCGAGGAACGCCGGTCGCCACGCGTCGTCAGGCGGGGCGAGAAGATCCGCGACATAGTCGCGGGAGAGCCACCCGCGGCGTGCTCGACGACCCGCGGCGTGCTCGTCGCGGAGGACGTCTGCGACCGCGCCGAGCGCGTCGGCGAGGCGCTGTGCCGCGCCGGTGGCGCCGCGGAAAGCCGCCCTGATGTCACCGCCGGTCCGGTGTATCCGCTCGAAGATCTCAGCGAGGTCGCGGGCCGCGTCGTCGGCCTGATCGAAGGCGCTGATCGCGCGAAGGTCGCGGCTCGTTTCGCAGCGGTGGTCGTGCTGGTCCATCCTGCTACCTCCTGGCCCCTGTCAGGGGTCGCGTCGTGCGGGGCGGGCGTGTCGGCCGGGGGTGGTTGGGCGGCTCGGGCGTACGGGGCGATCAGCGCCGGGCCGAGCCCGCCGGTGGGGCCGTCGACGGTCATGGAGCCGATACCGGGCATGAGCACCGACAGGATGATCACCAGCGAGCCGGAGATCAACATACGGGTCGGGGTGATCAACGGGCCGCGGTGAACTCGGGCGTGTCGGCCGTAGCCGGTGACCCACCCGCGCCGGTGCCGCCCGACCATCACCGAACCCGGTACCGCTGGCGTGTCTCGTGGGGCCGGACCGCGGACGGGTTGCGGCCCAGCGGGCGGCCGGTGTCGATCACCCGCATCCGGGCGTGCGCGCGGGCGGCCGACGCGGACATGTCGGCGACGAACTCGTTCAGCACGTCCTCGTCGATACCCGGGACACACACGACGTGCGCGATCCCGTTGCCCACCGCGAGCCCGTAGCGCACCACCAGGTGATCCGACGGCGCCGGGAAGTAGACGGTGAGGCTGTCGGGGCGGCGCCGCGCGGAAACTCCGCCGGTCCGCAGCCGACCGTGCAGCCATCGCGCCGTGCGACGGCAGCGCTGCGCGAGCTGATGCAGCGCGGCGTCGTCGAGGGTGTCCAGCGCGAGCCACGCCTGCACGACCATGTGCCCGCTACGGGAACACGACGAGGTCGCAAGCCGCGAGTGCAGGTAGGAAACCGGTCGGCGCAGCATCTCGATCAGCTCACCGTCGGCGAGCAGGATCCCGCCGGGATCGGGGGTGCCGAGGAACTTCGCGGTCGACAGGTTGATCGAACGCGCGCCGCGGGGTCCCATCCGGATCGAGCGGTACCCGCGGGAGCGGCTCACCGCGATCGGCAGGCCCGACAGCGCGGCGTCGACGTGGACGTAGCGGCGCACGTCGAGCGCGTCGAGCACCTCATGGATGCCGGGCACGTCGTCGATGGCCTCGGTCATCGTGGTACCCGCCGTGGCGAGGACCGTGGCCGGTCGGGTCGGGTCCACCTTGCGGGCGAGGTCGTCGAGATCCATCGTCCCGTCCCGGTGGGTGGCGACCACGACACTGGGCAGGGCGAGGTCGTCGATCGCCGCCGGGACGGCCATGTGCGCGGCGGTCGAGTAGTAGGTGATCGCGTCGGGCAGGGCCAGGCGCGAGCACTTCAGCCCGCGCCCGATGGCTTCGCTGCTGCCGGAGCCGATCAGTCCCTGCCAGCCGGGCGGGGCGCCGAACCACCCGGCGACCCGGTCGAGCACCTCGCGCTCGAAGGGGCGGGCGTGCGGGGAGAAGCCGCGGTCGTCGGGGTCCCACGGGTGACCGACGTTGTTGATCACATACCGGTGTGTCCGGTCGGTCCGTGACCAGTCGATCAGCTCGTCGGTTCGGGCGCACGGGTAGCCGATGGTCCACCGGGCGCGCTCGTCGGAGTGGCGCGCGAACGCGTCGAGCCGCGCGGCGGTCGCGGCGCCCATCAGCGGCCCCCCATGGTGTCGCTCTGCGGCGAGGGCTGCGCGTCGCCGAGTTCGGAGCCGTAGGCGGCGTCCAGGTCGACGGGCCGCACGGCCGACGGGTTGCGGTGCAGCGGGCCCATGCCTTCCTGCGCGTCCATGTCGCCGTCGGGGTCGTCGCCGAGATCGACGCGCTCGGCGGTGCCGCGCATCCGCTTGTCGTAGGGGCCCAGCGCGGTCCGCAGATCGGTCGACTGCCGGGCCGGGACGTAGCAGGGGCCGTCGATGCGGTGCACGGTGCCGAGGGTGTTCGGTCGCCCGCACATGCACGCCGGAGCCGAGTCGGCGGGCGCTCCCTCGGGCGGTGGGGAGCCGAGCCGACGCCCGGCGTGATCACGCTGGACCCGCGGGATCAGTGATCGGTTCATCTTGGTCAGGACCCCGGCGTCGTCGAGCATCGCCAGCAGGTCCACGCCGATCTCGGTGAGCCGCCAGCGGGCGCTGTCGGTCATGGTGTCCCACTGTCCGACGGCGAGCGCGGACCGGTCGGGGTTGGCCGGGTCGCGGATGAGGTTGCCGATCGAGGCGATCCAGCGGCCGACGAGCTGCGGGGTGATCACGGTCCGGGCGTCCGGTCGCGTCATGATCGAATCTCCTTCGTCGTCGTCTTCGTCGTGTCCACGGTGGACTCGCGGCGTTCGGGGCGGCGGAGCAGCCGGATCGCGATCCCGACCAGGCACGCCGCGGCGCTGACCGCGAGCAGGCCGTAGCCGATGACGTTCACTGCTCAGGCTCCGGCGTCGGCATGTCGATCACCGGGCGGCGGGCCGGGGCGCCGCCGAGCGGATCATCCAGGGCCGAGCGGCCCTGCTGCGCGCGCAGGGTCCGCCGTTCCTCGTGAGCCGCGCCCGAGGGCCAGCCGTCGAGGTAGCCCACCGAGTAGCCGCGTGCGTAGACGTCCTCGCAGAAGCGCTCGATCCACCAGCGGAGATCTTCGTCGAGGTCGATCGGTAGCCCGCGGGTGAGTTCCTCGCGCAGCCCGCCGGGCAGCGGCGTAGGGGCGCGACGCTGCGGCTCCGGTGTGGTCACGAGCCGACCGGAGCGGGCTCGGGCTCGGTCTGCGGTGCGGTCGGCCGGGTCAGGTCGCGGGCGACCTTCGCGCCGCGCTCGATGACGTCTTCGAGCATCCCGAGAGCGACATCGTCCTCGCCCTCGCGCAGCGCCTTCGCGACGTCGGCGAGGCTGTTCAGCAGGGCCGCGAGGCGGTGCACGCCTGCGATGTGTCCGGCGACCGAACCGGACCGCAGGGCCGCCTGCTGCGTGTAGGTGATCATCATAGGTCCCTTCGGTGGTGGTGGGCTGGACGTTACACGCCGCCCGGGGAAAGTGCCAGACGTCACCCGACCGGTAGCCGACCCCAGTAGGCGGCGGTCGGCGCCCACGGCAGCCGATCCGGACCGCCGTGGCGCAGCTCGGTCGGCCACGCCCGATCCTCCCGCGACCCGCGCCAGCGGCGCACCTGCACCCACGCCGGGTGCTCCTCGGTCGGGTCCGCATCCGGATGCCGGACGATGCCAAGCCCGAACTCCGGCCACCGCAGGAACACGCTCGACCCGATCGGCCGGGTCGAGCGGAGCTGCCCGCTCTGCGCGTGCCCCGCGTGGTGCTCCGCGACCAGCGCGCAATCGTGCTTGATCCGGATCCGGTCGAGGGTCTGAAGCAACTTCAGCGCCCCCTCCTCCTCGTGGGTGTTCCACCCGGTGAGCTTGTACAGCGGACCGGCCACGACCAGGTCCGGAGCGGCGCTGGAACACTCCGCGTCCAGGCGAGCGAACTCGGCCGGGCGACCGAGGTCAACCCCGTCGGGCCGGATGATGACCTTCACGGCTTCGCGCCAGTCGACGGGCCCGAGTCCGTGCCCCCGGCGGATGTGATCGACGATCGCGGCCATCCGGCCCAGTCGCCGCCGGAGTTGCTTGCGGGTGTTCTCGACGTCGACGATGAGCACTCGCTGCGTGGCGCCACCGGGCCGGATCGGGTCGCCGGTGAACGGGTGGATTCCGCCCGCGATGCCGAGCGCGAGCTGCGCGACGAAGACCGACTTGCCGGTGCCCTCGAACCCCGACAAGATCAACCGGTCGCCGCGTTCCAGCAGGCCCGGGACGACGAAGTCCTCCGGCAGCTCAGGCTCGCACACAAGATCCGCCAGCGGGGTCGCCGCCATCGACCCGTCCGGCGTGCGAACCGCGCCGTCGAGCGCCTCGCGAGCCTGCGACACGACCGCGTCGACCTGGTCGCGGTCCACGTCGGCGTAGCCGAGCTGAGCGATCCGGGTCCCCGCCTCGACCAGGCGGCGCATCGTCGCCTTCTCCGAAACGATCTCGGCGTAGTACGCGGCGTTAGCCGCGGTCGGCACCTGCGCAATCAACGTGTGCAGGTACGGGGCCCCGCCGATCCGGCCCAGCTCGCCGCGCCGCTGCAACTCGGCCGCGACGGTCACCGGGTCCGACGGCTCGCCCCGCCGCTGAAGATCCACGACGGCCTCGAAGACGAGCGCGTGCGCCGGGCGGTAGAAGTCACCCGCCCCGATGATCGCCACGACCTCGGCGACCGCCGCGGGCGAGAGCAGCATCCCGCCCAGCGTGGACATCTCGGCGGCCGGGTCCTGCGGCGGGAGCCGCTCGTAGTCGCTCATGACGCCGCGACTTCCCGGATCTCTGCGACCGCAGCGGCGATCGCGGAGACACTCCGCTCGATCACTGCCTCCTCCGTCGCGCCCTTCGAGATGGCTTCGGCACCCTCGAAGGCGATGTCCGTCAGGCGGCGCGATGCGGCGACCCGAACCGCGTCAGGCATCCCCAGGGCCGCGAGTAGCTCGTCGATGAACTCGCCCGGCAGGTTCAGCAGGAAGCTGATCTCCGCGCCGCTCCGGTCGTCGCCCGGCAGGATCGTCAGCTTCGGTCGTTCGTCAGCCATGATCGTCTCCATGTGGTGGGGTCAGCCTTAGCCGTGGTCCATCAGGCCCGTGTCGCGTCGTCGCACCTCGTCGAGCCATCGTTCATCGTTCAGCCATGAGGCGGGGTGAGCGATCTTGTCCTCGGGCCGCTGTTCGGCGCGCATCTGCATCGCGAACCGACGAGCGCCAGCGAGCAGCGTCGACTCGTCGGTCTTCTTCCGAGCGGCCCTGTACGCGGCCCGAGCACGAGCGACAGCCACGTGTCGCGGGTACGAGCTGTACCACTCGCGGAAGCCGGGCGGATCATCCGGATGAGGTCGCGCAGCCCTTCCGCGGACGATGGAATCGTCCAGAGTAGTTAACTGCTCTTCTCTTCTCTTCTCTCTAGAGTCGACTCCCCCGGGGAGTCCGAGCGGGAGTTCATCGGGGAGTCCGGTGGCGAGTCCCCCGGGGACGTCGGCGGGGTGTCCGTTGAGGCGTCCGTCGGGGAGTCCCCCGGGGACGTCGGCGGGGACTCCGGTAGGGACATCTGCCGGATGCCCTCCGCCCGGACCGTCGTCGTCAGGCGGGGAGTCCGGCGGGGACGGCCTCGACGCCTTCGCCGCACGCGCCCTACGCTTCTGCGCGGCGTCACGCTCGCGCGCTGCTTCGAGGTCTGCTTTGGACTCCTGCACGTCGAGCCAATCGTGCAGGATCCACCCTCTCTCGCCGCCGACCGTCGCGGGCTCGAAGTACTCGGCTTTGACAAGCCACGGGATCAAGACTCCGTCGGGGTCGAACCGTTCGGTTTCCTCGGCCGGGATGAATCCGTCGGACTCGTTCTCTGCGGCCCAGCACGCGGCGAACCACCACGCGCCCATCGCAGCCGTCCGCAGCGGCACCTCGGCCCGATCGCGGGGGATAAGGCGCGTCTTCCGGTGGGACGCCATCTTCGATTCGACCTTGAACCACAGCACGGTCAGACCGCCTCGGGCGTCGTCGTCGAGCACGGGTCAGCCTGCCCTTCCGGTTCCCGATCGGCAGCGGCAGCGGCGAACTGCGCCTCGATCCACGCCTCGACGTCACCGCGGCGGAACATGACCCGGCGACCGATCCGCGCGCCGGACGGACCGAGGCCGTCGACGCGCCAGTTTCGCAGGGTCGCCACGGGGATCCGGAGCCGCTCCGCGACCTCCTCATATGTCATCAGATCGTGCTCAGTCACGTCAGGTAGCATACCGTCTCACCCGATCACATCACGTTGTGGTGGGAAGTAGTGCGGGCCCCGGTCGAGTATGCACCCGACCGGGGTCCCGTGTCTCGCCCGTGGCGTAGTTACCGGCCGGTACGCGAAACGATGCCCGCCATTGGGTCACCGAACAGCACCGGCGGCGCCACGCCCGCCGCGTTGATCTCCGTGACGAGGTCGCGGAACGCCAGCTCGGCGATCATGTCCCGCTGCATCAGCCGGTAGCCCATCGACGCGCCCTCGCTCGATCCGTGGAACCGCAGCCGCGCCTCGATCAGCACCTGCGGGGAGCCGATCCAGATCGGCGCCGAGAACGCGATCAGCGGCGGGATCTCCACCCGCGCATCACGCCCGGCACGCGCGTCGGAGGTCTGCTCGAAACGGAACTCGACGTCCCCGCTCTGTGTCCGGACCCGCGACGCGAAATCGATGTTCTGCCGGACGTTGAGCGTCGACGCGATTTCCAGCATCGTCGCCGAGTCGGGCCGCGCGACGGTGTGCGCGAGATCTTCGATCAGCTCCGCGAACTGCCGTTGCGGGAACATCTTCCCCGAACTCGTGACGATCTTCTGCCAATCCTCGGTGATCTTCAGCCGCAGCGCCGCGATGTCGTCGCGGCGCCCGGCGAGCGCCCCGTCGGCGCCTCCGTCGAGGGAGTCGGCCCCCGCGTACTCGGGGTGATCGTTGAGCACGGCGATGATCGCCTCGTCCTCCATCGAGGCGTACAGCAGGGTGTCGGCGGTGCCGAAGCGCCCGACGTAGGCCACGAACGAATCGACGTCGGACAGGGTCACCTGACCGCGGCGCCGCGTCGGCCGGTCGAGCTTGTCGCGCCAGTCGAGGGTCCGGCCGTTGACGAGCACGGCGAGCCCCGGCGCCTCGTAGACCGCGTCTACTTCCGACTCGGCGAGGCGCGCGGCGAGGTCGCCGACGAGCGCCAGCGGCGCCGCTTCGCGGCCTTCGTTGTACTGGGAGAGATCCACTACGTGATCCTTTGTCTCGGTGGTGGGATGATCTTCATTGATCGTTCTGGTGAGACATTCCACGGAGAGCGTGTAAATTCTCTCCGGTGGGTTACGGGATGGGGTCGGGAACGATCTCGTCTGCGGCGCTCTCAGGGCCGTTTACGGCGAAACGCCCTTGCCCTACGATCGGGGCCGCCTGGCCCGTGCGGACGCCCAACGGCTCGCCGCCGCACGGGTCGGGCGGGTGATCAGTCGAGCCGCGGATCGTCCCGGTTCGGGTCCTGCCGGGTCATCTGCCCGTCGATCCCCGTCGCGTAGAAGATCGACGCCGGACGCCGGACCCGCGGCAGCGTCGCCTTCGCGTCGCCCTCCACGATCAGTACGCCGGTCTCGTCGAACGTCTTCGGGTCCTGCGGCTCGATCGTGAGCGTCACGATCACGGTCGCCTTCCGACCCGTCGTCTCGACCGCCTTGACCGCCTCGGCCATCCGGTCAGTCGCGTCCGCCTCCACCCGGCCCCGGTCGATGTCGATCAGGTACGTAGAGAACGGGGTCCGCTCGTCGCGCACGTTCGCCGTCGTCGCGGGCTCGGTCTTGCGTTCGTCAGCCATCGGCCGACTCCTTCCGTCGTGCGGTGTCCGCGGGCCGGTCGGCCCGCGGTGATCAGTGGGGATCGGGGCGAAGCTGGTCGGGCCGGTAGTGGTCGTCCATCCCGTCGGACCACCGCACCCGCACGGTGAACTCCCCGCGCATCTCGGCGGCCCGAGGCGGGTCGTGCGGGTCGTCGGCGATCACCACCCCTCGGATCGGCTCACCGGCCAAGATCACTCGGTCGCCGACTTCGAACGTGTCCACGTACATCAGGCGTTCCTCCCTCGGGCGCGTAGTGCGCTGTGCAGACCCATCACCGGGACGAGCGCGTCCCACAGCCCGCGCGCGTAGTCCTTCGCAAGCGCCGCGTCGACCTGGTCGAGGTCGCTCGGTTCGAGCTGCCCGAGCGGAGTGATCGCCGCGTAGATCTCGGTGAGCGCGTCGCCGACGACCCGGCGGACGTCGATCTCCCGCGGCGGCGCCGGTGGCTCGTCGACGACGGGCTCAGGGGCCGGAGCGTCGGCCGGAGCGTCGGCCGCCCAGATCACCGAGTCCAGCGAGCACGCCCCGCCGTGGGCCCGCGACCGCGCACACGCGGCCTCGAACTCGTCGTCGGACAGCTCGGCCAGCCGGTACAGCGGGCTGATCGGGTCGCCGCCGGTCAGCTCCCGGATCGACGGGTAGCCCGACGCCGGGGGTCCCACCCGGCCGCACTCGATACCCGCGGCGATCGTCGCCCCGAGCGTCCGGTCGACGATCCGGGCGGCCTGCTGCGCGTCGGCGATGCTCTCGGTCGACAGTCGGCGCCGGGTGATGGTGGCGACCATCGGCCTGAGCACGCGGCGTAGCCGGGCAGCTTCGGCCCAGTCGCCGCTGGCGACCGTCTCGCCGGACCAGCGGCGGACCACGGACAGGACCGCGGTAGCGGTCGCGTTCATCTGCACAGCGGAGTCACGGGGGAGATCGACGAGCCGGGGCAGGATCTCGCCCTCGGGCTCGGCGGGGACGGGCTCGGACACGGTGGGCTCGCAATCTACGGTGTTCGTGGGTTGTTACTCGGTTGCGGATCTTCGGGGTCCACCGGGAGCAGGCGAAACGCCGCCCGACGGACATTACACGATCAGCGGGGATTAGATGAGTTCCGGTAGAACTCGATCGCCTCCGCGATCCCCGCCCAGTGCTCATCAGTGCCGCGCCGGTTGCCCGCGATCTGCGCCCGAAGGTCCCGCGGCAGCCGGTACCACCCCGGCTTGCACGCGAACAGCCGGTCGGGAACGTTCGCCCCGCAACCGCACGGGCAGCGGTGATGGGTGCGGCTCGGCCTCGGGCTGGTCATGACCGGTCCTCCTCGGCGGGTGGCTCCTCGGGGTCGGGTCGGACGTCGGCAGCCCGCGCCTCGTCGTCCTCGCGCAACGTCTGCGCGACGTAGTCGCGCAGCTCGCCCGCGTCGAGCCGACCGCGCAGCGTGCCGTACACGATCAAACCCTCTTCCTCGGACAGGTCGTCGCTGGTCGTGATCGGCCGGTCGAGCCGATCGGCGATGATCTCGAACAGGCGCAGCCGCTTCGCCCGATCCTTGCGCGAGTCCAGCCCGGCGTCCTTACAGATCGCCATCAGCTTTGTCCGGGTCGGGCCAGTCAACGGCGGCGCCTTGACGGGCTCGGCCGCAGGCTCACCGTCGGGGTCGCCTGCGGGCTCGGTGGCCTCAGCGGGCGGCTCAGCGGGTGGGGCCGCCGCCTGCTCGTCGGCGTGCGCGGTGACCGACTTCGCGCCCGCCTGCGGCGTCGTCGCCGCCTTCGCGTCCACCTTCTCCGGCGGTGCCGGGAACAGGTCCCAGATCGAAGCCTCCCCGCGGTTGATCTGATCGATCGCGATCCGCAGGACCGCGAGATCCCCGCGCAGCGTGTCGCCCCAGCTCTCCCGCCCGACCCGGTACAGCACGTTGGCCCGCGGCACCCCGAGCGCGACGATCATCTCGCCGACCTCGCGCCGGATGTCCTCGATCGGACGATCACGCTGCTCGATCACCGCACGCGCGGTGTCCTCGGCCTCGGCCACATACCAGTCCGGCAACACGTTCGCGGCCTGCACGCGCACCTTCCGCTGCGCCACCGCCGAGCACAGCTCCCGGATCTCGCGCTCCGAGTTCGCCGGACGCGACTTCTCACCGCGCAGGTCGACGACCCACGGGACGATGAACGTCTCCTCGATGCGGAAGTTCGACTGAAGATCCCACGCCCACGCCTGCATCTCGGTGTGCCGGTTGCGCTCGTCGCGGTGAAGCTGCCGAGCGCCGATGCTCATGTTCCCGAAGATCGCCGAGATGGTCCGCATGAGCTTCACCGACGAGCCCACGAGATCCTTCCCGCCGCGGGGCAGCGACCAGAACGCGGTTTTCGCGACCCGCTCGGTCTGGCAGACAAGCAGCATGTCGGCGCGGACAGCCTTGAGGTCGCGGGGCCAGCGCTTCGCCGCCTCCATCGCCGCGAGCGTGTCGGCGGTAGCCCGCGCCTGCTCGATCTGTGTGCCCTGCGACGTGTAGTCGGGGCCGTTGACTGCGAGGGTCACCACTGCTCTCCTGACGTGTCGAAGATCCCGGCGGCGCTCGCCGCCTGGAACTGGTATTTCGCCCACCGCGGCACGCCGATCGGCTCGACATCGGAGATGTCGTCGGGGTCGTCGTATCCGGGCCAGACCCCGCGGATCGAGCACTCGGCGTAGAGGTCGAGCGCCTTCCGGTTCTTGATCTCCGCCTGGCGGAGCGTCTCGTCCTCGATCGGGCGGGCCAGCGGGACGTGAGGCTCCTCTTTCCCGACCACCACGATCCACGGCCGGATCGCCTCGACGGGCGGCAGGATCCCGAGCTTGATCAGCGCGCGGATCCCGGCGATGTAGTGGGCGAACTGCTGGTCGTACTGGAACCGGGCGATCGACGTGGACACGCTGAGCGGGTCGGCGTGGTTGGCCTTCGACTTCAGGTCCACGATGATCATCTCGTCGGCGTAGTCCGGCACACAGTCGATCATCGCCCGGCACATCACGCCGGTGGCCTCGTCCTGCCAGACGATCACGAACTCGGCGGTGAAGGCGCCCGGGGTGAAGAACCCGGCCGCGAACGGGTGGCGCCGCAGCGCCGCGACCATCGCCGCGACCGTGTCAGCCTCCTTCGTGAGCAGCGGGATCTTCCCGGCCGCGTAGGCGGCGTCCCGCTCGGCCTGCGCCTTCTGCGTCTTCCAGTTGTCCGCCTTCACCTTGACGACCTCGCCGCCGCAGCCGAGCACGTCGGCATGGAACCCCGAGCCGACGTCGAAATAGCGTTGCGGCTTGCGGTCCTGGTCGAGGTAGTGCCGGGCGTGCCACGGGGTGCCCTCGGGTGGGGTCATCTTCCGCAGGACCGTCGAGGACACCGACCCACCGACGACCGGGTCCGCCTGATAGCGGGCGTTCGTCATCCGGTACAGCCCAGGTCGAGTGATCCACGGGGCGAGTTCGTAGACGAGGACGGTCGGATCGTGACGCATGATCTGCGACCCACTTCCCGGCAAGTTCTCGACCACTTGTGGCGGTTCGGCGATATGCTGCGCGTGCATCCGTGAGGATCGCCTCTTCTGTGGTGGGAGAGAGGATGGCCCCCGTCGTGCCGTTGCCGACGGGGTCCATCCGCATTTAGACGGTGGCGCGGCCTGATCCGCGGATCTCGGTCAGCTCGCCCGCGGCGCTGCCCGGCTTGGTCTCCGCGATCTCGCGAATGTGCAAGCGGTTGCCGAACGCGTCCAGCAGCAGCGCGAGGGTTTCGAGCGTGACCCCGCCGTGCCCGTTGATCACCCGCGAGATGTGGCCTTCGGAGATCCCGGCGCGCCGGGCGAGTTCGGCCTGCGACCATCCGGCGGAGCGCCGGGCGAGGTCGAGCTGATCGCCACGGAGCCGGATCGGCCCCTCGAACTCCGCTTCGGGCGGCGACGGATCTTGTGTCATGCGGTCCAACCTAGTGCCATGCAAGCCCGTTGCGCAACCCCCTTGTTACGCCTCCGTTGGAGCGTGTAGAGTCTCCGCCATGACAACCCCCGCCCTCGGTCCCGCCGACGTTTCCGTGCACGCCACCGTCACCGTCCCGGTGAAGGCTGATGACCTGTTCGTCCGCGACGACACCGAGTCCCCCCGCGTGTTCCTCGCCGACACCGTGACGATCACCTACGCCCAGAGCTACACCGACGCCGGATCCGACCACGAGATCGCCGGTCCGTGGGAGGTCGTGGCCGTCGTCGGCGGACACGTCATCACCGGCGGCCGGGTCGGGAAGCGGCCCGCACGGCGCACCTTCCGCGACAACGGATCCGACGACGCCGCCTTCCCGTCGTGGCTCGCCGGGGTCATCGACCGCTACCACCCCGACAAGGCGAACGTCTGACCCTGCCCACGACCCGACCCCGGCACCCCCGGGGTCGGGTCGCCGCCTCTGCCCCCACCGGAGACCCCCATGCCTGACGTCATCACCACCACGCACCGGATCGCCCGCGAGTACCACCGCCTCGGCCTCAACGCCCGCGACCGCATCCGTGACGCCGCGCCCGAGCTGAAGGCCGCGCTCGATGAGCTGATGGAGCTGCCCGTCTGGCAGATCGACCCCGATCAGGTTGTCGAGGCACCCGGCGGTGCGCTGCGCCGCCTGCCCCCGAACGCCGCTCAGCTCATGGCGGACATCTGGCAGGCGCCCGAAAGTTCCGAGTCGGACCGGGCGGCGCTCTGCGCCGTGCTCAGGCTGGTCGACTCGTGGACCGTGCCGCGGCCGGACGTGTCCTACCTCCCCGAGAACGAGCCGATCCCGTTCACCCCGGTCGATCCGTGGGCCACGCCGCCGCGCGACGCCGAGGCGCCGGAGCCGACGGTCCGGTCCTCTGACCTCTACGCGCTGCTCAGCTCGTCCGGTGTCGTCGCGCCGACCAGCATCGACGACCCGTTCACTCCGGCCGAAGACCTTCCCGCGCACATCCTCGCGTGGCTGTCCGACCTCGTCGGCACCCTGCGCGGCTACCGGATCACCCACGAACAGGACATGCTCGCGGTCGGGTCGGGCAAGTGATGATGGGCCCGAACGAGGCCGAGCGCCACCGGGCGTGGTTGTGGCGCCGTGTCCACGACGCCACGGTCAATGAGGCCGTCACCCTGGCCCGTACCCTGCCCGACGTGGACCCGACCGGCCCCGACGCGGCGTCGGCCCTCGCCGACTACCGAGTGGCATTCGAGAGCGGAGCGCGCGGTGAACCTCGCCGAGATTGAGGCCGAACTTGCCCGCTGGTCGTTCATGCCCGGCTGGACGTTCCGGCTGATGGTGCTCGAACCGGCAGTCGTCGGCGGGATGCGCCTGTTCGACCGTACCGCCGCAGTCCTGCGGATCACCGCGACGGTGCCGAACAGCTACAACCCCGAACAGACGATCCGCGTCGAGTCGAACGCGCCGATCCCCGTCGAGCTGTTCGAGCGGCATCCCGAGGCGTTCCCCGGGTGGCTACGTCAGATCGTCCACGACCGGATGTGCCATGAGGCCGACGAGTGGCTCAAGCGAGACGGCGTCATGACTTATGACCCGCACGCGAAGAAACGGAGCACCCGATGAACCCCTCCCCCGACATCGCCGCCCGCGGCTCCCGCGGAGCCCGCCGCTGCCTGATCGGGTCGGTCGTTCTGCTGTTCATCTTCGGCGTCGAGGCCCAGTTCTACGATCCGGCGCGTCCGCTCCCGGCGCTGCTCGCCCTCGGTGGGATCACCTTCGTCGTGTGGGCACTGTTCACCGCCGCCGCGGTCGTGCTCTACGCCATCATCGGTTCGGCGTGGCTGACCGCGAAGACACGCAGCCTCCGATGATCCACCGACTGTTCGTCGGCGGCCCCCTCTGTGGCCGCGTGATCGGCGTGACCTCCGACCGCGTGATCGTGTACCCGCACCTGTCGCCCAACGGCGACGAGCCCGCGTACGACGAGATCATCTACCGCGCCGAGCGGCTGACCGTCACCGAGTTCACCTGCTCAGGGCTGACGATCCCGGACGATCAGTGGCGGGTCCGGAGCGCCGTGTGGACCGTGTACGTCACCGGCGAGACCGAGGATGTCCCGCTGGATCAGGTCACTGCGCTATGCCGTGCCAAGATGATCCCGCCCGACCACGTCGACGAGCGGGCCCCGACCGAGGTCGAGATCGCCATCGAGACGGCGCGGTTCATCGAGGCGGCTCACCGGCCGCGCTGACGTCGCCGCACCATCTCGATGAACGTCCGCAGCGCCCGGATCCACAGGGCCAGCGCCACCGGCGACGCCGGGGACGCCGGGGACGGCTCCGGTTCCGGCGCCGGGGTGATCTCGACGTCGGTGACGATCGCCGCCTCCCCACCCCGGCCGAACACCAGGTCGTCGACCTCGCTGCGCAGCATGTAGAACCGGCCTTTCCGGCCGTAGGACGCGCCCCACGAGTTGATCAGCTCGTAGGCTTCGGCGGTCTTGACCTGACCGTCGCCCGGATCGACGTAGCTGAACCTCGGGATGTACCCGATGATCGTGTAGCAGTGCCCGCCGCGGATCGGGCCGCTCACCCGGGCCAGGTACTCGCGGGTGAGCCGGTCCATCCCGGCGACCCAATCGGTCCCCAGAACCACCGACCCGTGCGACAGGACCGCGTCGCGCAACTGCTGAGAGTTCTGCGCCCACGCGAAACCGGAGATCACCCCGAGCTTCCGGGCGGCGCGCAGCCCGCCGAGCACCGTCGCGCCCTCATCGATGACGATCCCCATCGCCCGGTCTTGCTCGCGGGCCAGCTCGTAGAGCCGCTGCGCGAACTCGTCGCCGGTCTCGACCTGGATCGGGTCCGCCGACAGCTCCGCCGACGTCCCGAACCCGACACACGCGCCCTCCTCACCCTGGTCGAGCGGGAAGTTATCCGTCAGCCCCCAGTGCGTCTCAACCGTGTCCACGCCCGACGGGATCCCGGCGCGCCGGACGCTGTACCGGGCCGAGTCGCTCGGCGGCGACGGGACCCGGTCGAACACCCGGTCGGCGGTCGGTGCCGTCATGTCGTCCTCCGTCGGTACGGTGGGCCCGCCGTGAGCCCGCCCGCCCGGCGCGGAGCCCCCGCCGTCACGCCGCCCGTGCGGCGCAGGTTTCGCCCGGCGAGTGTCGCACCCCGACGTAGATCCGTGCCGCCGCCGACGCCGCCCGACCGGCGCGGCTGACCCCCATGGATCGGCTCGGTGATGATCGTCGTCATGTCGAACATCGACTCGTCCTCGACGAGCACCGACAGCTCGACGTCGACCAGCTCGGCGACCAGCTCGTCACCCTCATCGGAGACGGCGTCGTCTGCGTCGTCGACGAACACCGCCACCGACTCGTCCTCGACCGCGAACGACGACTCCACCCCGACCAGCGCCAGCGTCGGGGATGCCTCGACCGCCACCCCGAGGTCGGCGTCGGAAACCGCGACGTCGACCGACTCGCCCTCGACCGACAGCCCCGCGTCGGCCTCGGCCACCTGCGCCGCCACGGTCGCCGTGTCCACCCCCGACGCCGTGTCGGCGTCGGGGGTGGACACCGACAACGCCTCGGCGTCAGCCGACAGCCGGATGTCGGAGTGGCCCACGAAGGTGGCGAGCGCCTCGGCGTCCACCCCCGGCGAGGTGTCGTCGTCAGCCTTCGCGTTCGACCCGGCCGCCTGCTCGAACTCGACCGCGAACGACGTGTCGGCGTCGGCCAGCGTCACCGTCACCGAGGCGGCCTCGACCGCGAGCCCGGTGTCGGCCTCGACGATCGTGGTCGACTCCGCCTCGACCGACAGCCCCGTGTCGGCGGCGCCGACGTCGGCCGCGACCGCTTCGGCCTCGACCGAGACCGCAGCGTCGGCATCGGCGAGCCCGAGCTGCGCGGCGTCGTCGACCCCGGCCGCGGTGTCGGCATCGGTCAACGCCGCCGCCGAGGACTCGCCCTCGACCGCCGACCCGGTGTCGGCGTCGGCGGCGAACACCGACACCGCCTCGGCCTCGACACTCGACCCGGCCTCGGCATCGGTGATCGACTGCGTGCCGATCGTCACCGACTCCGCCTCGACCGCCGCCGACACGTCCGAGTCGCCCACCGACACCGTGAGCGCCTCGGCGTCGGCCGTCGACCCCGCCTCGGCGTCGGCCACGACCGCGCCCGCGACCCCGTCCTCTACCGCGAGCCCAGCGTCGCCATCCGAGACAGCCGCCGTCGCCGCCGCACCCTCGACCGCCGCCGAGGTCTCGGCGTCGGCCGCGTCGGCGAACAGCGACTCAAGCTCGACCACCTGAACGACCAGCGGCGCAGTCGCACCGATCGGGACCGCGGTCGTCCAGCACACCCACTGGTCGAGCGTCCCGATCAACCACTGCGGCGGGTTGATCGTCGTCGACGAGGTGACCCGCGCGCAGATCGCCGCGATCGCCCCGTTCACCCCCGGCCCCTGCACAGAGACCGGCGGCCCGTAGCCGCGCGGCGACAGGACCTGATTCGGTCCGGCCATCCCGTCGACCGACATCGCCTCGATGATCAGATACCGGCGGCTCCCGCCCGTCGGGGTCAACGCCGGAGGGTTGGGCTGCGCCCCCGTCGACCCGTTCGCCGTCGACACCTCGGGGGTGTCGGTGATGTCGGACGGGAGCCGGACCGCGGCGTGCGCCGACTGCTGCGCCGCCGCGGTCGTCACGGTCAGCGGGCCCGGTGTCGTCGTGTCGGAGATGAACAGCGTCGACGCGACCGACGTCCCGTTCGCCTGCGTGCCCGGCCCGAGCACCGACCAGCCCGGCGACGAGGTCGTGGCGGTCTGCACGGTGCCGCCGGAGAACACCACCAGCACCCGGCCGGTCCCCGGCGGAAGGGTGATCGGGTGGGTGGTGACGTTGACCGGGCCGGAGTAGCCGACCGCCCCGGGCAGCTCGACAGCGTCGGTCGAGTCGGAGTCGGAGATCAGGGTGATCGTGTCGAGCGCTTCGGCCTCGACCGCCGACGAGGTGTCGCCGTCGGACACGACCACGTCGACCGCGTCGGACTCGACGCTGCCCGAGACGTCACCGTCGGCCGTGTCGACCGCGACCGTCTCGGCCTCGACGCCGCCCGAGGCCTCCGCGTCGGCGCTCGCCGCCGCGAGCCCATCAGCCTCGACCGACACGCCGGTGTCGCCGTCGACCGCGACGGCCGACACCGCCTCGGCCTCGACCGTGGACACGGTGTCCGCGTCGGCGGCATCGGCGGTGGTGGACTCGCTGTCGACGGCGGGCCGGATATCGGAGTGGCTCACCGCCGTCGACAGGGTTTCCGCGTCGACCGACACGGCGGTGTCGGCGTCGGGCGCGGTCGCCGCCAGCGCCTCGACCTCGACCGACAGGGATGTGTCGGCATCGGCGGCGGTCGCCGTCAAGGTCTCGGCCTCGACCGTGGCAGCGGTCTCGGCGTCGGCGAGCGCGGCGTCGGCGGTCCCGGCCTCGACACCCGTGCTCGCCTCGGCGTCGGCGACACTCGCCGCGAGCGCCTCGGCATCGGCCGACGTGGCAGGGTCGCCGTCGGTGACCGGTGTCGAGGGTGCCGCCGCCGCGGGGATCCGGTAGGCGAACACCACCCGCTGCCGGTCGGGGACGGCGCCCGTGTAGGTGATCGTCGCGGTCGGGGTGATCGACGTTCCGGCCGTGTTGAGCTGATGGGCGACGGTCAGCATGACGCCGTCTGTGGTGGCGAACGCCGTGGCAGCGTCGAAGTCCTCGACCCACCCGGCGGGCCACACCGCCGACCCGGTCCCGAGCGATGGGTTGATAGTCCGCCCGTAGGCGGCGAACACCATCACCCCGGCCGCGCCGGGCAGCCCGGTCAGGGCGGGAAACGCGTCGTTCGTCGAGTCGGTGAGCTGCGCGCCGTTGATCCACGACGAGCCCGACGGCAGCTCGTAGGCGACGAACTCGACCGGATAGTTCGACCCGTTGTGCGTGACCGTGATCGACGTTTCGCCGCCGAGCGCGGTCTTCGTGAACACGCTCAGCTCACCGGACGAGACCGGCGACAGCCGCTCAGTCCAGTCGGCGGGAGCGGCGTGCGTGACCGCCCCGGCCACGACCACGACCAGCTCTCGGCCGCCGGTGGCGGTGAATCCCAGCGGCAGGGTGTGCGTCGTGGTGCCGTTGCGGGCGCCCAGCCCGCTGCCGGTGTTCGACCAGGCAGGCTCGCTCAGGGTGTCGTAGGAGATCGGGGAGCCGTCGAGACCGGCCAGCGACCGGAGCGTGAGCAGCATGACCTACCCCCCGGGGCTAGGGGTAGGTGAACTCGGCGATGACGGCCTTGATCGTGAAGGTGAACGCGCCCGCGGCGACCGCGCCACCGGCGATCATCTCGACGTGCCCGCCCTCCTGCGGGCGCAGGATCAGCGGGTCCTGCGCCATGAGCTGGGCATCGTTGGGCAGCAGGTTGTACTCGCTCGCCACCTGGAAACCGACGAGGGTGTGCGCGCGGGGCACGGTCTGCGCCCACATCGGGTTAGCGTTCAGGGTGCCCGCCGTCAGCGCTGTCGTCGCCACTGCGCTGTCGGCCTGGTGGTCGGCGCGGACCACGACGAGCGCGTTCAGCGCCGGGTCGAGGCTGTACTGCGACACAGGGACGATCGCGGTTCCGCCCGTTGACGCCGCGGTCTGCTTCCGCAGTCGGAGCTGCGGGGACGCGACGGCGTGCACCGCGATCGAGTCGATCTCCGCCGACAGGCGCCGTACCGACACGTTGTTCCCGCCGCTGGCGATCCCGTTCCAGATCGAGAACAGCGGTTGAGTCGCCCCCGCGGTGAGCACGCGGGACGGGATGCGCAGCGACGACACCCACAGCCGGTTGATCGGCACGGCTTCAGACTGAAGGATGACGTACTGTTCTTCGATCGTGTTCGCGCCGATGACCCGGGACCGGGCGCGCATTTTCTTCCCGGTCGAGTCCGGCGCGACCTGGACGAAGTCTTCCGCCACAGGCTCAGGTCAGGTCGATGGTGATCGTGAGCTGCCAGGTTCCGGAGGTCTTCGAGCCCAGGTTCGTCGTCGGGACCCGTCGGTTGATCATCCGTCCGGCGGTGGGCGAATTGAACAGCGCCCACTCGTTCCACACCCAGTTCGCCTCCGCCGACAGGAACGACGCCACGACCGTGATCCGGTCCTGCACGCCCACCACCCCGGGCGGGGCGACATCGGTGTTCGACACCGACGACGCGGTCTTACGGAGCTTGTTCGTGGTGGCCTGAAGGTCGGTCTGCGTGCGGGTCGCGCCGGTCGACGAGTCGCCCACCCCCAGCGCCGCGTTCGTGGTGTTGAGATAGAGCAGCGTCCCCGCCCCGCCGTTGCCCATGGCGCACTGCCACAGAAACGCCGAACCGGACGCCGCCAGCGCGTTCCCGTCGTCCTCCACAGTGGAGTCCGGGCGCCCGCCGCGCAGGAACGCCTCGTCGGTGCCCCACTTCTCGACCAGCGCATGAGTCCGGTGTCCGACGATGTCGGCGACCTCGTCCGTCGTCGGGATATGGATCACTGGTCGACCTCCAAGGCTGCTTCGGTGTGCCCGTTGCGGCACACGTAGGTCTCCGCCGGGCGGCCCTCGACCTTCTTCGCCGCGATCGTGCGCGCGAACATCAGCGCCCGCTCCCGGGGCGGCTTCAGCGCGTCCGCATTGTGCCGCCGAATGATCTTCTCGGCCTCGTCGGGCTCGACCGCGAGCGCCGAGGCGACCAGCGCGACCGTCCCCGACGACCCCGCCTCGTCGTACTCGACCGTGTCCACGACCGCCCCGCACTCCGAGCACGTGACATTGATCGTCGAGGCGGGATCCGGGATCACGGCCACCGAGGCCGCGTCGACCGACTGGGCCGGGTCCGAACGCTTCTCGTCCGCCATCGGGCGGCCCCTCTCAGCGGGTGATCGGAGATACGACGCGGATGATGCCACGAATGGGCCGGTTCGGGACGCTGCCCGCGGGCGCCGGGGAGGTGAGCAGCAGATCGAACCGGGCCAGCCTCCACGTCCACAGAAGCGACGCCGCCGCCATCGCCGCCGACACCTTCAGCCGCGCCGTCGACCCTTCCAAGGCGATCAGGTTCGGGCCCGACGTCGACCACTCGGCGAGCACGTCGGGATGGTCGGGGTCATACCGCACCTGACAGCGCGCCGTGTACCCCGCGAGGTCACCCACCGGTTCGGCGTCGTCACCCTCACCGGTGAACAGGTCGATCAGGATGTCTTCGGCGGACCCGGCGATGAACTCGACCGCCTGCGACGCCAGTGCCATCACACCCCCCGAGATCGGGTCGGCGTCTCACGCCGCTCATGGCGCCCGACCGAGATCGTCTCATTCGCCAGCGACGGACCGGGGTTGCCCGATCCGTTCGCCGCTACCGCCTTCGCGACGGCGAGCACCCCGGCGAGCCCGGCCGTCGACAGCGCACCCCACCAGGGCACCGACGCGAGATCGAGCCCACCGACGGACAAGACCGCGACGAGGGTCTGCGCCATCGTCGAGACCGCCCGTTCGGCGGTCGCCTCCCAGAACGCTCGACCCCATCGCCCCGCCATGGTTCAGCCCCCCGGGGTCGGGATCGGCCAGGGCGGCTTCGGCTGTGCCCCCCGGCCATCCCAGGGGGCAGCGTAGCCGGACCGGATCAGCAACGTGGACACGTCCTGCCCACCCGGCAGGTACAGGATCCCGTCGACCCGCCCGCCGTACTTGTCCCACTTGCGCGCGGCGACCAGCCCCTGCCACCGCCGGTCGAACATGTCGACCAGTCGGGTCGGGGTGATCGCCGCGACCAGCCCGGTCGTGTACTGCGCCGCCTCCGGCCCGCCGACCTCGCCCGACTCCCGGCACGCGCAGCCGAGGAAGCGGAGCTGAGTCTTCCACCAGTCATCCCCGCCGCGGTCGAGGAACACGTCGGCGGTGTCCCCGTCCGTCACCTTGATCACGACCGCGGGATACTCCCGGGGGAACGACGCGAGCCGAGGCTGTGTCACTTCACCATCCCCTCGACGAGCTGTTCGAGATCGGCCAGGGTCCCGCCGTAGGCGTCGGCCGTCACCGTCATCTGCCCCACGGTGGCCTTGCGGGTGTACTGAAGCACGCTCACCGACTTTCCGCCGTAGTACTGCCACGCCGCGACGTCGATGCCCGCCGCGATCTGCTGCGGGGTCCCGGCCACTTCGACACCCGACTTCGACACGTACCGCGAGCCCCACAACGGGGGCAGCCCGGCGAGCGACGGATTCCCGATGCTCGACCACCACCACCGGGGGAGGTAGGTGAACGCGATCCGGTATCCCAGCTCGCACGACACCTGGTAATGGATCTCGCGGGTCAGGTCGAGCGCCTCGGGACCGCCCGACTCGACATCGAGCATCCCCGAGCAGCTCCCGCGGCGGAGCTGTAGCGCGAACATCGCCGCCTGCTCGGCCGCGGGCACCTCGGGCCGCACGTAGTGGTAGCCCAGCCCCACCATCCGCCGACCGCCGTAGCGGACCTGGTCGAGGATGTCCAGCCCCGGATCGTAGAGGTCGTATCCCTTCTGCCCGTCGGAGAGCTTCACCGCGACGAACCGGAGCCCGGCCGCCTCGACTGCCTCAATGTCGAAACCGTGCTGATACTCCGTCGACAGATCACACCCGTAGATCATCAGAGTCCGAGCTTCCGTCGGGTCGCCGGTCCGACCACCCCATCGGCGGCCAGCGCGGGCTGCGGCGGGGTTCCGCGCTGGGCCCGCTTCACGTACTCGACCGTGCCCGGCCCGTAGATCCCGTCCACCCATCCGGCCGGGAGCCCGTACCACGCGCGCAGGATCCGCTGCACGGCTCGGACGTCGTCGCCGGTGAGGAACGGGTTTGCCAGTTCGAGCACCCGCACCCCGGGTGGGGTCGGTGCGACCGGCGCCGCCCCGAGCGCCTTGTGCGTCATCTCGTCGGCCTGCTCCGGAGTCCCCATGAACTCGATGTGCATGTAGTCCTTTTTGGACCCGGTGTAGTCGCCGCCCCACGCGAAGCCGTGCGGGTTGAACACCTCCCGCGGCACCCACAACGGCATCGCGAACCGGCCGGTCGACGTGTAGGGGTTGTCGGCCCAGTTCAGATCACCGGCCAGCGCCCACGCGTGCAGGCTCGACACCGAGGTTCCGGCGACCGGTCGACAGTTGAACGCGCCGCACTGGTCGGGTTTGCACAGATAGCCGCGCGCCTCCATCCGGTCGATGAGCAGGTCGAACAGGATCGCGATCCGCTTGTTCACGCTGAACCGGGCCCCGGACCGGTTCGCGGTGACGACCGCCGTCCCGAACGACCCGACGCCGCCGCAGGTCGGCCAGCCGGTCCCCCAGCCCTTCAGCGACGGCAGCCGGTAGTCGACCAGCGACGGGACCGCCGTGCGGACCTTCGGCGTGGCGAGCACCCCAATCTCGTCCAGCCGGGCCAGGTGCGCGGCGACCGCGTCGCGCTCGGTGAACTCGCGGCCCCATCCCGCGGGCCAGTCGACCTCGACCGGCGGGCCGTCGGTGATGCGCGGGAACCGCTCGTCCGCCGCCGGGTCAATCGTCGCGAAGTCGATATCCATGATCGCCGTGTATCTCCTCTCAGGTGGAGCTTCGCCGGATCGCCGCATACCCGGCCGGGTCGGTGTCGACGATGCCGGGCGGCACCGCCGGGAACGGCACACCTTGGGCGCGCATCAGCGGCACGACCTCCCGGATCCAGGTCACCGCCCCTTCGAGTCGCATCTCTATCAGCGACATCTCGCGGCGATGCTTCGACTCGATCGCCGCCGACTTCCGCGCCATGTCGTCGATCCGCGCGGACAGGATCGCCACCTTCGCGTCGGACTCGTTGCGCAGTTTCGTCTCCACCGCGCGTAACCGATCGGCGAACTCGGCCCGCTCCTCCTTCTGCTGCGCCCGCAGCAGTGTCACGTCCTCGCGCCACGACGCCGCCTGAGACTGATCGACCTTCTGCTGTTCGATGTCGCGGGTGGCGGATTGTCCAGCGCGAGCACCCCGGAACGCGATGTACGGGCCGACCACCCCGGCGGTGATCGAGGCCACGGCGGCGATGATCGCGACCACGACCGCAGTGGACGTCACGGGTCATCACGGCCGAATGCGTCATCGTTGGGTGCCCACGGCACCCGGCGCCGCGACTGGATCTGATGCGCGGCGCGGCGGGAGGGCCGCGTCGAGCGCTTCACGTTCTCCTCCGCGTCGATCGGGTCCGGCCAGCGCGCCACGATCAGCAGGAACAAGGTGATCATCAGGTAGACGATGAAGCCCACCCCGGCGCCGGGCCGCCCCGAGGTGTGATCGGGGACGGTGTCGATGTACTGCGTGTAGACGTAGAGGCCATACGACCATGCGTAGGCCAGCGCCCAGAGCAGCACGGGGGCGACGATAGCGGCCCACCCCCAGGCGTCCTCGCCGTCGAATCGGCGCCGCGTGCAGCCGACCGTGATCGCCATCGCGCCACAGCACATCCAGAACACGCCCGGCCAGGGGTTGTCGTCGAGGAATTGCAGCGCGCCGCCCGGTCCGGGTCGGCTGAACCGCTCGACGTCGTCGCGGGCGACGATCGACCCGATCGCGACCCACGCAATCCCGGTAATGAGCAAGATCAGCCCGCGACGCCCGAGCCACCGCAAGACGATGACCAGCCATCGGGGCCGCGTGATCCGATCGACCATGCGGCCCTCCCGGTGTCGACTTAGGTCTTGACCCGGCCGAAGGTGAATGATCCCCAGTAGGGGCGGACGGTGACGTCGTTGAGTGTGTCTGACGCGTCGGCGATCATGCCCGGCGCCACCACGATCATGACGTGACCGGGGTAGAACGCGAGATCACCGGGCCGCTCGGATCCGGCCGGGACCGGTGTCGCCCACGCCTTCAGCTCGCCAGAGCTGCGGTAGGGCACCGACAGGCCGGACCGCTTGAGGACCTCCCAGACCAGGCCGGAGCAGTCGAGCCCGGTCGCGACCTTGCCACCCCAGACGTAGGGGATCCGCTTGCCCCCCGCCAGTGCCGCGGCGTTGGACGCGATCCGGCCGCCGACCCCGCCCGCGGCGGGCGCGGCCGGGATGCTCGCTCGCGCCGCCGGGGTGGTCGGGAGCTTCGGCGCGAGCCGGGTCGGCGTGGACACCGCCGCCTGCGGCCGGGCCGCAGGGGTCGGCCGCGGGGCCGCGAACCGTTCGGGCGTGGACACGGTCCGACCCGGTGCCGCTGTGCGGGCCGCTGCCCGTGGCGCGACCGGCGCGGCAGGAGCCGGTACCGGGTCCGCAACACGCCGGGCCGCGGCGGTCGAGACGACCGCCGCGGTCGGTGCGCTCGGCGCCGGGGTCGACGGCAGCGACAGCGCAGCCTGTGGCGGGACGGGCGTGTCGGTCGAGCTGGGCCCAACCATGTCCGCGACCGCCGAGCCGATGGGTATGGGGGACTGCACGGCGGCGGTGCCGACCGTCAGGGCGGCGGCCAGCGCCGCGCCGCGCAGAAGTTGGGTAGGAAGCGGTGCCGAAGTCACTGCCGACATCAGCCCGGCCCGCCGGTGTCGGCCGCCCATCAGGACAACCTATTTCCGACGTAGATCATGTGCGGGTTATCGACACCATTCGCGGCGGCGAGCGCCCGGTAGCCGCCGGGCACGTGCCACTGCGCGGCGAGCTTGCCGAGGGTGTCGCCGTGGCGGATGACGTAGCCGTCGGGGACCTGCGGCAGGCCACGGCCGGTCGCAACCTTGCCCGTCGGCGCCTTGACCGTGGCGGCGGCGCGCTGCGTGTGCGCCTTCGGCTCGCCGGGAATCGCCGTCGCCTTAGTCGGCTTCGCGGCCTTCGACGTTACCGCCTTGGGCGCGCTCGTCCCGGCGAGGCTCATCGAGCCCTTCCGGGCGCCCGACCAGCAGTGCTGGGACGAGGACCAGTCGGCGAGCGAACCGCGCGCGGCGGCGATCCGCTTCGCGACGACGAGCTGCTCAGACGGGCTCGCCTGCATCGCGGTCGGGGCGAACTGTGTGCCGCCTGCGCCCTTCCACGTGCCGTTCGTGATCTGAAACAGACCGCTGGCCGTGTTCACGCTTGGCACGATCTTGGTGTGGATGTTCTGCCCGCCGGACTCACACATGGCGATTGCGCCCCAGTCGGCGGTCGGCTCGGCGGCCGACGCGGGGAGCGCGGAGGCGAGCGGCGCCGCGAGGGCAAGGCCTGCGATGACGGCGGCCCGCGCGCCGGTACGTGGACGCGCGGGCGCCCGGTGGCGACCGTGGTAGGTCATGAGGGAGTGCTCCGTGTGTGGTGGGAGAGTGCGTCTCGTGGTGGGAGAGTCTTACGGCGCGGTAGTCAGATCGTTACCTGCGCATGGGCAACTTTACTTGAAGCGGCCCGTTGCGGTCGAGCCGCCGGGACGCGTTCTGCGTCACCCGATGCCCGAAGGTGGAAGATCACCACCCGGAAGTGTGACCGGTTCGGGCGGGACTCCGGCGATGAGGTTCCACACAGCGCGCAACCTGGTCAGGAGTTCCTTATCTGCGGCAACGTCAATCTTGACGTCGGTCGCCGCCGTCGGCTTCCCCTTCGTGGGGTCGAGCGCCTGTGACGTGAACGTGACCGGATCAGTGAGCACCGCGTACGCGAGCCGCGTCTCATAGCCCGTCGGGTTGCCGAGCACGCCGAGCGCGAGCGACCGCCGGTTCGCATTGCCCCAGGTCGACTCCGGTTCGGCGAGCACGTCGAGCGCGATCGTGACCGCGCCCGCGATGAGCCGGGCGCTGAAGTCCCGATTACCAGCGAGCGCGACCTGCTGAGCGAGCGTCGCCACAAGCCCCTCCTACACGATCACAAGCCGCTGATGCCGCACGATGGACCGGCCGACGCCCGAACCGCTGATCGGTTCCTTGTTGTACGCGCCCGCCTTGAGGTAGTTCCCGCTCGACTGCGCCGCGAAGTCCGACGTCGGGAAGCTGAACTGTGGCGTCGACGGGACCGTAGAACCGAGCCCGGCGAAGACCTTACAGCGCCGCGACGAGCCCGTTCCCGAAACCTCGATGCGGTAGGAGAACACCGTCGTCGCCGTGATCCCGGTCAACAGGTCGCCCACGGCCGGGCCGTTCTTAAACAAGGTCAACTTGCCGGGCGACGAGTTTTGGTTCACGCACAGGTAGATCGGCGGGGTCCCGGTGGCGTCGTGGATCTGCCCGACGATCACCTCCTTCCGGCCCGAGATCGACGTCGCGTCGCACGTCAACGTCACTTCGAGTACGTGCGTGTTCCCGTCGCCGAACCCCCAGTTCGCCTTATCGTTCTTGGTCGGGCCGACCATCTCGCGCAGCTCCGACCGGGTCGCGCCCGATGATGCCGAGGTCGTCACCCCGGCGACCGGCGCAACGTAGTTGACCCACCCGGCGCCGTCCACGAAGAAGTACGCGGAATGCTTGAATGTCGCCAGCTCCGGGTTATAGACGTCCCACGGGCCCGACGCGTCGGTCCCGGACGGGTCGGCGATCGGCAGCGTCAGGTACCACCGGGCCATGGAGTAGACCGACCCCGGCACCGATCCGCCGGTCGTCGGTGTCCCGCCCCCGCCACCCTCGGCAGGGACCGTGATCGTGATCGCCGACGAGAACGCCGAGACCCCGTTCGGGAACACCGCGCGCACCGCGTAGGCGTAGTCCCGCCCGCCGGTCAGGACCCCCGACGTGCGCGTGGCCCCCGGGACCGGGACCGTCGCCCGCAGCGTCGCCGACGGGGTCGCGAGCATCTCGTGAACCTCGGTCGCCGTCGAGCCCGGCGTCGGCGTCCAGTTCGTGGTCACCGTCTTGTCGGGGTTCAGCACCGCCGAGACGTTCGTCGGCACCCCGGCCCCACCCGCGGTAGTCGCCTCGATCGTCTTCGCCGTGTTCGAGATCCTGATCGTCTGCGTGAACGTCGACACCTCCGACCCCTTCCGGGACCGGATCGCGTACGCGTAGGTGTTCCCCGCGACGAGCGGGTTAGAGATCCGCTGCGTGCCCGGCGCAGGGATCGTCCCCTTCAGGGTGTCGTTCGGGTCGGTGAGGAACTCGAACACCTCCGTCGAGTCCGCGCCCGCGCCGACCGTCCACGTCGTGGTGACCGTGTTGTTCGCGTTCCACACCGCATCGAAGTTCGTCGGCGGGTTCACGTCGCCGACCGGGCTCGACACGCCGCCGCCGCTACCGGCCGTGGAGTTCCGGTAGGTGATCCGCAGCTTCGGCGGAGATCCCCACCCGATCCCGTCGAAACGACCATAATTGACCAGGTCGCGGGCCACATCCCGGGAGTCGAGCGCGAAACCGCGAACCGTGCCGTTACGGAACCCATCGCCGACCGAGTTCGGCAGCCGGATCCACTTGCCCTCCGGCTTGCCCATCGGCTCGGAGTCGACCGTCGCCGACACGGCCGGGTAGATGTCGGTCGCCGCCGAGTTGTGGGTGCGGATCCGGACGTACCCGCCCGAGTTCCAGTACCAATGGTGTGCGTACAGGAACAGGTCAACCGCGGTGATCGTTCCGCCCGAGAGCGCGTTCCGGATGGTCGCGTCGTCGAACCCGAACGCCGCCATCTGGTCGCCGTTCACGCCATCGTTGTAGTACCCCTGGACGAGTTCACCGTTCGAGAAGCGGACCGCCGCCCCGCCGTTGTTCCATGAGCGGGACCAGGTCGCCGGATACTCCCGGACATAGGTCGTGGTAGCCGTGGTCCCGGTCCCTCCACCCGTCGAAGACACGCCGCCGAGCTGAACCGTCGGCCCGACGTCCTCGATCCAAAACAACAGGCCGTTGTCGTAGCCACCGGTGATGAAGCGGGTCGACTGCCCGAAGTGGCTCTGATAGGTCAGCAGGACCCGGATCCGGACCGGCGTGGCCCCGGTCTGCACCTGCCCGAAGTTCGACATGAGCCCGCCGTAGTCGCCCGGCGCCGACCGGCCCGTAGTGCCCAGCACCCGCGAGGACGTCGTCGGCCGCGACCCGTCGAGCGTGTAATGCAGCCGCATCTCGCCTTGGGCGGTGGGCTGCGCGCCCGGCGCGGCAGGCTCGACGAAACACGCCGAGTGCGAGATCCGGTACACGCGGTATGGCTCGGCCGAGACTTCCAGCTCCATGATCCCGGTCATGCCGGTGGTGAAGTCGCCGATGCTGCGCGTCCCCCAGGCGAGCATCCCCTTCGGCAGCGCCGAGAGCCGCGTTTCCAGCTCGTCACCCTGATAGGACAGCGACCCGGCGACGAGGAAGCTCTGTGCCGTCATGACCCCGTTGTCGGTGATCGCCGCCAGGGATCCGCCGGTGAGCGGGTCGACGATGGTGAGGAAGTTCCCGCCCGACGGGTTGGCCCCGAACTGCATCGTCCGCGACCCGGCGTCGTCGAACTGGTCGAGCCCGGTCGCGTCGATCTCCAACCGGGCGCCGATCGGGTTGCCGAGGATGATCCGGGTCGCGAGGACGAGCATCGCGGCCAGCTTGTCCGCGTCAATGATCCCAGCCTGAAGGTGCCCGGCGTTGATCGCGTTCGTGTTGATGTGCTCGGCGACGATCGACAGCGCCGCCATCTCCCGCGCCGTGATCACGTCGGCGGCGATCGCCCCGGCCTGGATCGAGTCGGCCGCCATGTGCAGCGCCTGGATCGCTTGGGCGACGATGTGCGGCGAGCTGATCGAGTTCGGCTCGATCTTCGTCCCGTCGACCGCGTTCGCCGCGATCTTCGCCTTCGTCACCGCCTCGGCCGCCAGCGCGAGCGTGTCGATCAGCCCGGCGATCACCGACGAGGCAACGACGGACCCCGCGACCCCCGAGGTCTCGAACGACTCGACCCCGAGGATCGGGTTCCCCGCGTCATCGAGCGATGACGACGCCGCCCTGAGCTTGACGTAGTAGGTCCGGCCCGGGACCAGCGGCCCCACCGGGAGCTTCCCCGCCCGGTTCAGCGACCCGACCAGGTTCGCCGTGGCCGCGCCGCCACCGCCCACCGTTTCGGCCGCCGCCGTGGTGAGCCACCCGATCGGGGTCGGCCCCGTCAGCGGGCCCCCCGGGTAGGCGGCCTGATACCCGGCGATCAGCTCGTCATTCCAGGCCCCGACCAGCGCCGGGCCGCCCGACCACGTCCAATCCTCGAACAGCGGCAGCCCGGACGCGAGCCGGTCGGCGATCAGCGCGGCGGCCTGCGCCTTCGCCGTGGACACGACGGGCCCGCCGGTCGGCGCCCCGGACACCTCCGACACGTAGACGTTGCAGTGCGAGAAGTCGGCAGGCACGCCGGAGACGAGCTGCCCGTTCCATTCGATGATCAGCCCGTTCGGGGACGGGACCGCGATCGGTGTGCTCGGCCGGTCCGGCGCCGGGCCGTTGCGGTTGACCACCGCGAAGGTCCCGTCGGCCTGCTGCCCGATCAGGCTGCGCAACGCGCCCGAAGTGTCCCGGACCGGGATCGCCCCGATCAGCGTCGAGTTCGACAGTTGCGGGGTCCGCAGCGACTCCATGACGGTGTCGATGTCGGACCGCAGCGACGCCAGCTCCCGGGCAAGTTTCCGCTCACCGGAAGAGGGGAGCATCGTCGGTGTGCTCACGCCGGGCGATCCTCGAACGGGTACGGGGCGTGATCGTCGACCGGGTCAGCCTCGGCGACCGCGCGCCGCGGATCGTGCCGCCCGAGGTGTCCGGCGTTGAGCCGACACACCGTCCCGCCCAGCGGCGCCCCGCACTCCGGCGCCTCGTCGAGCACCGTCGCCGACCGCTCACCCGGCAGCGGCGCCAGCTCGAACCGGCCCTCGGCTACCTCGATCACATCGCGAACCGCGACCCCATGGATCGGGCACAGCCGACGTCCCGTCGTGGACACACCCAACGCCGCCGCCGGGTGGATCGACCCGCACGCGGCACAGTAGCCATCGACCCCGATCGCGGTCCTCGCCGACACCCGAAGGTCGCGAGACGGACCCGGTCGCGGCCCCTCCGCCCCGGTCTGCCCAGCTTCCGGCGCATCCGCGGTCCGAGCCACCGTCACCGGCGGTGGGTCCTCGAACTCCTCCTCGACCACCGGGACGCTCACGCCGAGCGCTTCGAGCGCCGAACGGGCCCCCAGCACCGCGGCCCGCCCGGCGCCCATCGCCGACCCGACCTGGCCCGCCCGGCGCAGCGCCGACCTCCACTCGTCCTCGGTGATCGCGAGCCTCACTGCTGGAACTCCCCCCGCCGGGTCAGCGACAGAACAGCGCGGTCGGCGAGCGGCAGATACCTAATAGTGATGATGCGGTGCCACGCCTGGACAGTGCCCAGGTACGGGTACCGGACCTGCACCGGGATCTCGTCGCCGAGGCTGAAGCTACCAAGCGGCGCGTTTCGGTGACGCGCGTCGATCACGATCTCGGGGATCTCGACGAGCGCGGCCAGCCGGGCGGCCAGCTCATCGGCGGCGACCGCCTTCGCCCGCGTCACCGACTCGATCGACTTGTCGGTGACCACCGCCGGAAGCCGCAGCCGGTTGCCGAGGAACCGCATCGCCGAGCCCGCTACCTGATCGGCGCCCTCACCCTTCCCGGCCACATAGACCGTGTCCGCGTAGGCGTCGGCCGGTTCCTCGATCGCCGCCGACTCGATGATGTTCTCACCCTCGACGAACCGCAGATCGAACCGACGTTCCCCCGCCTGCGGGAACCGGATCATGATGCGCTTCGCGACCGCCCGCCGCGCCGGGGTCGTCCACTCGGCCTCCTCCCAGAAGTCGAACGGGGTCTCGGTCGCCAGCGACTCGATCTCCCGACCGATCATCGTGTTCTGCCAGTAGTCCAGCGTGTAGGGACCGGCGACGAAGTCGACCTGTTCACCGGCCTCGGTCGTGAACGACACGTCACGCGGCTCGGTGCCCTTCAGGACCTGCGTGTTCCCCACCACGGTCACCCCGAGGCGACCGCGCTCGAACCCCTGAATGTGCGCCCACAACATCCGCACGACGTCGGCCGGGTCCACGCGGATCCCCGAGTACCGATCCCGGTAGGGGATGCGCTGCGCGTAGCCGTGCGGGCCGACCGCGTCCAGGCTCAGCGTCCCGTCGTGGCTGATCGAGCCCGGTTGCAGGATCCCCGCCGCCCGGATCTGCTGGTCCTCTTCGAGGTAGATCCACGTCGCCCACGGTTCGAGTTTCGCGTCGGCCAGCTCGGAGATCTCCGGTTTGAACGAGCCCGTGATCGTCGTGGCCGCGGACAGGTTCCACGTCACCACCGGATCGGTCACCGGCAGCGCCGTGGAGATCCACTCGCCGGTGAGGATGGACTGCGCCAGCAGGCGAGCCCGCTGCACCGGCGCCGGGTCCGGGACCGGGATCGCCGAGAACGTCACCCCGGCCCGGGACAGGACCCCCTCGACGCCCTCGACGATCGAGGCCGCGACGTCGGGTTTCGTCCCACCCGCGAACCCCTCGATGCCCTCGGTCTCGACGTCGGCGACCGGCAGCGGCGGATACCGCTTCTGGATGGCGGCGATGTCCACGCCCTCGACCGCGACCTGCCCGACCCCGCCGCCCGAGTAGATCCCCCCGCCGGGCGTGTCCACGCTCGATGCACTGTCGGCGCCGGTGACCAAAACCAGGACCGATTCGTTCTCGACCGACAGCCGGATGTCCGAGTGAGACTTCAGCGCGGGCGCGGTCTCGATCGCGGTCGAGCTGTCGGTGGAGATCGACACCTCGGCGTCGGTCAGCGCGTAGGTGACCGACTCGGCCTCGAAGGTGCCCGACGAGTCCGAGGCGGTCTTCGAGGCGTCCCCACTGACGTTCGCCGCCGACCCGATCGCGATCGTCGCCGCGGCGCCCTGTTCGAACACCCCCCATGACGCGGCGCCCGGCGTGATCGCCGACACGCCCGTGTAGATCCGCTCGCAGGTGAACGACGCCGCCGAACTCGCCCCGGTCGGGTTGATCGTCTGCCCGTTGCTGTAGCCCGACGGCGGGGTGAAGGTCTGCGCCTGTGTCGTGTTCGAGTCGGTGTGGATCGCGACGATCGCCAGGTAGTCCCCGAGCGGGAGCCCGCTCAACGCGGGCATTGTCTCGGTCTGCGGGGACGCGGTCGCCGCGCCGTAGACGAGCCCGGCGACCGTCGGGGTCGCCGCCGGGTCGGCGCCGGTGATCGCCAGCGATGACCATGTGGCCTGTTCGGGGTTGGATAGCGACACGGTCAGCGCGTCGGTCCCGTCGGCCTTTTTCCACAGGACATAGCCGGTGTGGTTGTTCGTGGTGCCCTGCGGGTTACGGGAGAGCTGTTGCCAGCCATTCGTCAGGCCCGTGATCGTCGTCGTCGCGGTGTCCTGCCCGTAGGCCACGATCAGGTGTTCGCCCGCGGTGATCCCGGATGGCAGGGTGATCGCGTGCGTCGCCGAGTCGGTGTTCTGCGCTCCGGTGACGCGAGCCCGGACCGCCAGCGGCGGTGGTGGTGCCGCGTCCGGGGACGGGTTGACCACGACCGAGAACGTCCCCCAGCCCGCCGCCGAGTCCAGGCTTGCCGTGCGGACCCCGGTCGCCGCGGTCGAGGTCAGCGCCTCCCGGTAGACCGCGGCGGCGGTGAAGGTGCCACCGGTCCGGGCCGCGACCGGGGTCATCCCGGCCGGGGTGCCGACATAGTTGCGGACCGTCCCGTTCGTGTCCGCGCCGTAGCAAGTGATCAGCAGGCCGGACACGACGCCGGTCACCGATGGGGCGACATGGTCGACGGAGAACGACGAGCCGCCGTTCGTGCTGATCGCGGTCGCCAGCGGCGCGGCCGGGTCGAAGGTGCCCGCCTGGATCGCCATCAGGATCACCGTCGAGTTCGCGGCACCGCTGGCAGGGAACGGGAAGCTCGTCGCGTCGACGTCGGCGGACTCGGCGAACTTGCCCCATAGCCGCATGTCGGGGTGCCGTGGGACGACTGACCCGCTGCCAGTGACCGACGGCGCCCGGGTCGAGAACCCCGGATATCCCGTCATCGACGCGATGTCGCCGTCACCGTCGGCGACCTGTAGCGCGATCATGTAGTCGCCGACAGCCAACCCCGCGGGCTTGACCGGGGCAGGGGTGTAGCCGGTCGCTCCGCCGTCAGATGTGACCGACCGGATAACCGGCTGTACCGGCACGGCTCACCCCTTCCGGGCGGTCGGTCAGGCCGGGTCGGTGTAGCGGAACAGCCCGTCGGCGCCGAGGGTGAACACGAGTTCGGAGCCGTCGGTGGTGGCGGAGATGTCGGCGTAGCCGATGACGAGCAGCGTCGCCGTCGTCGAGGTGCCCGGGGTCGGATCGTAGTAGTAACAGATCTTGCCGAGTTGGTTGTTCTGCCCGGCCGCGAACGGGCCGCCGACGACCCCCGCGGCGGGCCACGAGATCGTCACCGGCGGGGTCCCGGACACCCCGAGCAGGACCCGGTTCCCGGTGTTGTCGACCGTGACCGACGCGGTCGGCAGGATCTTCCGGGCGTAGTTCGCGAAGTTGGCCTCGTCGTTGGAGGCCGCGAGCATGTCCGCGACGGTGACGTAGTCCTGTAGCTGATCTTTCGTCTGAAGTCCGGCGGAGAGGAGCAGCATCGCGCCCAGCTCGGCCGCGGTGTCGCGAGCCTGTTCGAACAGTGCTTGAGCCTTCCCCTTCACGGGGTTTGCCATGTAGGCGGGCACGGGGTCTCCTTCCTACTCGGGGATCCGCTTGAAATTGAGCCACAGAGACACGTAGACCCCGCGTCGGGTGGTGAGGTCGCCGGTGTGCGCCGAGGGGTCGAGCATCCGCATCTGTAGCTGCACGCGGATGACCTTCCCGCGCTGTGTCGACGGGATCGGGTAGGTGCCCAGCAGGGGCAGCGGCAGCCGCTGCCACGCCCCGCCGGGCGGGTTCTCGTCGGCGAAGGTCGACGGGCCCGCGGTCCCGCCGAACGACAGCCGCGCCTCAGCCCAGATCGAGCCATTGAACTGCGGGGTGAAGATCCCGTTTATGTCGACCTCGACCGCCCATGACGGCACGGGGACGTCGAAGTATCCACCGGTGGGGAAGTCGGTCCACGCCGTGATCGCTTTGGCGAGGGTCTGCGTCGTGGGGAACTCCTTCGAGTTGGTGTAGATCGCTTGGGCGATCGGCGGCGCCTCCGGCGGCGGGTTGTTGATCACGGTGATGCGTTCGCCGCCGGTGAAGCTGATCAACTGGCGCAGGTCGGTGATGTTCGCCTGCGTCACGATCCCCGTGTTGATCGGCCGGGTGATCCGGGCCAGCGCGATCGCCGAGTAGTTCGGATTCCACGCCGCCACCGACTGGATGTTCGCCGTCACCCCGTGCAGAACCTGCACATCCCAGTAGGGGCCGTCCTGCACCGACGCCGGGAGCGGGATGGAGCTGCCCGTCTCCACCACGTACGGGTTAAGGATCCGGGCGATCACCAGGTCGGTTCGGCCCCCGACGGTCGCATCGGTCGGGTTCACCCCCCGGTTGAGCTGAGCGTCGACCTTGTCGATGTAGGCCTCATTCGCCCCGCCGACATGGTTCGCCACGATCCCGAACACCCCCGGGGAGATGTTCACCGACCCGGCCGGGGTCCCCAGCGCCGTCACCTTAAGATCATCGGACTCGAGAACGCCCTGCTGCCCGCGCAGCGCCGCGTAGTTCAGCACCCGCAGCGTCTTCATCCGGTGCCGGGCGTTCGCGTCGATGAACCCCGGCACCTGCGGTGACGTCACAGCGACCCTCCTAGTGCTCGGTGTAGCAGTCGCGCCAGTAGATCGACGCCCTCGATGTGCCCGTCGGGTCCGCCCCGAGCAGGCTCGCCATGTGCCCGCCCGGCGCGAGCCGCATGTCGGTCAAGATCCGCGACTGTGGGGTGAGCCGCCCGGCGTAGTTCGCGCCGTCGGAGCGTCGCACATCGGGCCCACCCCATGGCGTCGGGTCGATCAGCACGTACTCGCCGACGCCGAGGGTGACGTCGAGCTGGACGAACCACTGCGACTCGAACACGATCGTCGGGAAGCTGATCGGTCCGTACACCGCGACCGCGATCCAGGTGGGGCAGTCCCCGCCGATGATGAAGCCCCGGTCGGACACCCCCAGCCCCGAGGCGATCAGGTCACCGGTCAGGTCCCCGATCATGCCGCCGACGGTGTCGGGGACGAAGCTGATGTCCTCACGGTTCTCGTCGTCGGCGTAGAACCGTGGTTCGAGGCTGCGGAACGTCGCGGTCGCCCCGATGTTGCCCGTCCAGTCCATCCCGTGATCGGGGAGGTACTCGCGGGACCGGCCGTAGGCGCGCAGGACCCGCCCGCCGCGTCGCCAGCGCAGGACCTGCGTGGCGCCGGGGACACGCCGGACCCGCTCGGCATCCCACGCGGCCGACAGCGCCCGGTTCCAGGCCAGCCCCTCGTCCTCGGTGTAGGCGTCGGTGTTCAGGTCGAGGGTGATCGTGCGACCGGACAGTGTGTCCACGCCGTGGCGTTCGCCGTCGGTGCCCGGCCGCCGGGCGTCTTGGGTCTGGTAGTCGGCGCCGCCGAAGCTGAAGCCTTGCACGTTGTACCGGGTCCGGGGGCCCATCACGATCGTGTCGAGCGACCACTGACGATCCGCCAGCGGCGGCAGGATCACCGGGGCAGTCACGGCATCAGCCCGCCCTTCCGTAGCGCCGCGTCTTGCGCTCATGGCGGGCGCGGGTCATGACGGAGTCGACTACCTCGTTCACACCCGCGCCCTCCGGGGTCGGCACGATCAGGGTCCCGATGAACGGGGCCTCACCGCCCGCGGTCCGGCCGTTCGGCGTGTCCACGCCATCCGCGCGGAGCACCCGCGAGGTCGCCCGGCCAGCGATGGCGCCGACCAGCTCATCGAACGACGCGGTCTGATGCGGCGACAGGGTCCGCTCCGGCGCGATGATGTTCTTCAGCATGATCCCGGAACCGGAGGCGATCCCGCCGCCGTCGTAGTTGCCGTGCGCCTGCCAATAGGCCTGAGCGGCGACCGGGCTGCCGTAGCGGGCCCGGATGTAGGACAGGCCCACCATCGCCTGAACCGGCACGGCGGCATCCTTCGCGTGCGCCGTGGTCCCGCCGTAGGCCCGCCAGGTCGCGTCGATCATCTGGAACAGGCCGGACGCGGACGAGCGCGGGTTCTGCGCGGTCGGGTTCCCGCCCGACTCCCGCCCGATGATCCAGTTTAGGGCGGCGATGTCGGCCGCTCCCCAGCCCTGCCGCTGCGCGAGCTGCGCGACGATGCCCATCGCGCCACCGGCGGGCGCCGGGCCGCCGGTGAGCACGTTCCCCACCGCCCCGACCACCGCCGAGAACGCCGCATTGATCTTCGCCGTGGCCGCGTCGATGACCTTCTTCCCGAGCGTCTTCGCCGCCCCCAGCGCCATCTGCCCCCAGTTCCCGGCGCCGCCGACCATCCCCGCGACCTTCGAGATCCCCCCGGTGATCGCCGCGATCTGCGACGTCAGCAGGTCGAACATCGACGGGCCGCCACCGCCGCCCGCGCCGCCGGACACGAACTGCCCACCGACCTGCGGCAGCGAGAACTTCCACGGGAACAGCGCGTTATCCGCACCGCGGACGTTGCCCACGCCAGGCCCGTGCGAGCCGTAGGACTCGACGTTGACCCCGCCCAGCGTCCCGGCCATGTGCCCCGGCCCGTTGCCGACCTTCGGGTTCACCCCGATCGTGAACGCGCTCGACAGGCCCGGCACGAACCCACCGGCGCCCCGGTTCGGGCCGAAGCTCGCCGTGGAGAACCGCCGCGAGTACGGGTTCCCGCCGGTGAGCACGCCGGTAATCGCGCTCATGAACCCCGAGCAGTCATACCCGCCCGGCCCGGTCCCGCCCCACACGTAGGGCTTGCCGACCTGCGCGCGGGCGAACGCCAGCCCTTCGGCGACACCGCCCCCGGCGAACGCGTGGGCGAAGTCGCCAGCAGACTCCCCGCCGTACTGCATGAACTCGCGGACAGCCTTCGCCCCGCCACGGGCCGCCATCCGGTTGAGGTGCTCGACGCCGCGGGCCCCGCCGACCCCGACGGTGAACTCGGGCCGCATGATCGCCTCGCCGCCGGACATGTCCAGCCCGCCCGCGGTGGGGCTGTAGAAGTGGTGCACGTCGCGGCCCGGGGTGTAGCCGGGCAGGACCCCGCCTGCGGCGAACGCCGGGACGTGCCACTCCTGAAGCTTGAGGTTCCCGGCGCCGATCGCGTCGGCAACCCAGTTCCAAACCTTGACGATGCCCTGGTCATAGACGAAGTTGACCACCGCTTCGACCGGGTCCCGCATGATCTTCTTGATGCGGTCCCAGAGCTGCCCGACCAGGGTCACGCCGCGGTCGAACGCGTTCGGGATCGTGACCGTGATGAAGTTGACCAGCGGGTTCCACACTTGATCGCGAACGACGATCCATCCGGCCATGACGGCATCGCGGAGCATGTTCCACGCCGCGGTCGCCGCGTCCCGGAAACGATTCCATGCCGCGGTGAAGATCCCGTCCAGGAAGCTGATGATCGGGTTCCAGATCGAGTCGCGGATGAAGTTCCAGATCGCCACGAGCGCGTCGCGCAGCACCTCCCACAGGTGCTGCGCGGCCGTGGTGAACCGCAGCCATCCCGCCGTGAAGACCGTGTCGAGGAACGTGATCGTCGGCGTCCAGATCGAGTCGCGCACGAACGACCAGATCGCCATCAGGGCATCCCGCAGGACCTCCCACAGGTGCTGGGCCCCGGTCGTGAACCGGCCCCACGCCGCCGTGAAGACCGTGTCGAGGAAGGTGATGATCGGAGTCCAGATGCTGTCGCGGATGAAGGCCCAGACCGCGAGCAGCGCGTCACGAAGGAAGTTCCAGCTCGCCACGGCGGCGTCGCGGAACGCGTACCACGCCGCGGTGAACACCCCGGCCAGGAAGGTCATGATCGGGGTGAAGACCTGGTCGCGGATGAACGCCCACGCCGCCGAGATCGCGGCGGTGATCCCCTCCCACGCGGGCTTGATCACGTTCGTGTAGCCCCACATGAACTCGGCCGAGACCTCGTTCCAGAGCAGCATCAGCGGGGTCAGTACGACCGTCGCGACGATCAGGAACATGATCTGTGCCGCGGTCGCGATCCCCTCGAAGATCGCTTTGAGGACACCCCACGCCACCGACGCCGCGGTGGTGACCGCGTTCCAGACGACCACCGCCGCCGCCGTGATCGAGTTCCAGATGCCGACGAAGAAGGCCCCGGCCGCCGCCGCCGCGCCCTCGATCGCGGTCCACGCGCCCGAGACGGTCGCGACGATCCCGCTCCACGCCGGTACCACGTAGTTCTGCCAGAGCCCGACGAAGAATCCGCCGACCGCGACCAGCCCGGCACCGATCCCGGCGAAGATCGCCTGTAGGGAGGCCCAGGTGACCTCCGCGAAGACCTTCACCCGCTCCCAGGCGCCGGTGACGATCTCGCGGAAGGTCTCCGAGTGGGTCCACGCCAGCACGAGTGCCGCGACGAGCAGGCCGATGACCACGACCACGACGCCGATCGGGTTAGCCGACATCGCCGCGTTGAGCAGCCACTGCGCCGCGACCCACGCGTTAAGGCGGATCGCCGTCCACGACGTGAGGATGTTGTAGGCCGTCGTCGCGCCGTTGACGATCGCCATGACCGCCGCGAAGCCGCCCTGAACGGCACCCGCGACGATCGTCGCCGCCGACCACACCTTCTGCGCGGTCCCGGCCGCGATCATGAGACCGACCAGTGGCCCGAGTACCGGCGCGAGGAACGACAGGGCCGCCCCGAGCGGGGGCAGGATCGCTACCGCGAGCTGGAAGAACAGCCCGGTGATCGGTGAGGCTGCCGCGAGGACGTCGGTGAAGCCCTTCACCAGGCCTGGCAGCGCCGGGCCCAGCGTCACGACCATCTGCACGACCGCGCCGACGACCAGCCCGAGGATCGGGAGCAGCGCCCGCCCGAGGTCGACGAGCCCGGCGAAGACTTGCCGGATGACGTCGGAGCCCTGCGCCGAGGCCGTCCAGTCCTGCCAGCGCTGCGTGATCGCCTCGACCGAGACGAGGAAGTTCCCGGCCTCGATCCCCGACGACCTGAACACATTAAAGATCGACATCCCGACGTTGCCGACGATCCGGCCGAGCGTCGCGGTGGTGTCGATGCCGCGCTGTATCCAGTCCGCGAGCAGGCCCGTCTGGCGGGCTTGGGCGACGAACTCGGCGGCGCTGTGCGCGCTGGCGGCGAACCCACCGGCCAGCCCCGGCAGGAACGTCGACCCGACGGTGGCGATGTCGCGGATGATCTGTAGGACGTCGACCAGCGCGGGTGAGAGCTGATGGACGGTCGCGCTGGTCGAGGCGAACAACGTGTCCACGTCGCGCACGGTCTGCGCCTGACCGACGAACGCCGCGATCATCCGTGCACTGATGTTCAGCTCTTGGGCGACCCCGACGAAGCCGTTGCGCAGCGTCGGCAGATACACCTCAGCGAGGTGGGAGACGACCACGCCCATCGCGAAGAAAGCGGCTTGCTGGACGTCGAGGCGCAGCCCGTCGAGGGAGGGCCGGACGAGGTCGACTGCCGAGGCGAACGAGCGGGCGTTCGGCGCGAGCTGCGCCATCGCCTCGGCGAGCTTCTTCGGATCTCGGTCCGGCTTGAACATCTCTTTGAACGCGTCGCCGAGCCCGACGGTGGCGATCTTCGTGGTGCCCAGGGCGATCCCGGCCGAGATGCCCGCGGCTGGCAGCAGTAGCAGCGAGCCCGACGCCTGAACCGCCGCCATGCCGAGTCCGGCGACGATGGGGGTCGCGGCGGCGATGCCGACGGGCAGGGCCAGGGTCGACAGGTTGCGCCCGAGCAGGGCGACCGCGTTGGTCGTGTCGGTGAACGACTTTTTGTCGACGTCGACCTTGACGTGCGCGGTCTGGTCGCGGACCTTGGGCACGGCGGCCTCGAACGCCGCCCGGTTGGCCTCCGGCTTCAGCTCGACGACGGCGGTGTAGCGGGCCATGCGTAGCTCGTTGCGGACCTCGTTGTGGAACCCACGCATCGAGGGGGAGACCTGTAGGAAGGCCGTCCCCGCGGTGTAGGTCGCCACGGTCGGGAGCGTAGAGCGGGCGGCCGGTTCGGCGACGTCTGTGCGCCCTCACCCCTACCGCGCGGGATCGGCCCGATCCGGACATGATCGGCGCGGGTTCACCCTATCGGAGTAGTGATCCACAGGGGGTTAGACGATCTACGCAGGGCGTGTATTGCCCCCTGAGAGCCCTGCTGACGAGATCGACATCGGGACGCATCCACCCATCCCGGAAAATAGCGATCATGGCTTAAAATAATCCACGCTGATCATGGATTCTCATCGAGGGAGCGTGTATAGTCTGCCGCCGCCCATGGCGTGGCGGCCTCCACGATCTCCGTCACCGTGTCCAGGTCCCGACGCTGCTCCGCTCGATCATGAGCCGACTTGGGCCGGAACTGCGGCGCGAACTTCGGCGCCGACTTCCCCTTCGGCGTGTTCACCTGGATGACGGTCTTCGAGATCCGCTCCGCGACGTCGCGCAGCGTCGCGAGGATCTCATCGGTCTCCGACCACTCCGTCAGCCTCGGCCGCCGCGACCGACCCGCACGCGCCAGCCCGAGCCGATCCTCACGTTCCCGTTGCAGATCGTCGTCGTCGGCGATCGCCCGGCCGGTGTGCGTCCACGGGCCGAACCCCTCGACAAGCCGTTCGAGCTGAGCCCACGGCCGGACCCCGCGGAAGTAGTCGAGCAGATCCCACCCGGCCATCTCGAACAGGTCGGCCTCAATCTGGGCGCCGTACCGATCGACCAGCTCGATCAGCGACGCCCAACCGCCGGGGGGCGATCCTCCTCCGCCAGGCTGAAGTGACGGGTGACGTCCTGAACGAGCGCCACGACCCCGGGCATCGGGATCGCCTCGCCAGGCTTCGAACCATCCCCGTTGGCCTCACCGCCGACGATGAGCAGCCGTACCGGATCCCACTGCGGGCCGCAGAGCAACCGCAGCGACTCCCCCGCGGTCTGCGCGGACTCCGCGGACAGGAACGCCTCCGCATCCGGGATCGGGATCGTCAGCGAACCGGGCCCGCCGCCCTCCTCACTCGACGGGTGCCACGGCGGCAACCCGTCGATGACGAACGGCTTCACCTTCGCTTCGTTGCGGTACTTGTTCCACCCGTAGGTCTTCGACACGGGCGGGAGCGTACCTACTTCTGCGCCTCACCAGTCGCCGCGCCGGTCGCCGCGACCGGGTCCTGAACGGTGGCGACCGCCTCGGTCGTCGACATCGCCTCGTCCTTCACCCGGTACCCCATGCCGTAGATCAGCGACGTCACGTAGGTCGGGTCCGACACGGTCTCCTCATGGGAGCCGTCGGGAGACACGAGGGTGACTTCGGTCGGCTCGGCCTCGGCCGCTGCGGTGACCCGGTCGGCGGTGGTGTCGGCGGCCCTGCTGCGAGGTGGCATGACGTGATCCCTTCGGTGGTCGAGCGTGGACACGGCGAGGGGCCGGAGCGGGTGGCCTGCGCTCCGACCCCCGACACGATCAGGTGATCTTCATCTGTGTCTTCAGCGCCAGCCACCCGGGCCCACCGAACACGTACCGCATCGAGTAGCCCAGCGTCGAGTCCGGGACCGCGGTGAACGTCATCGGGTAGCCCAGCTCCGCCGAGTCCGACCAGGTCTGATCACCGGGCTCGGACAGGATCGCCCGCGGCATGATCCGGATAATGTAGATCGTGCTCGCGCCGATCCCGTCCCGACCGATCCCGATCAGCCGCGGGTACCGGGTCGCCGCCGACAGCGGGTCGGAGAACCCCCATTCACCGGTGGTCGCGTCCGCCGTCACCCCCGACAGGTCGAGATTGTGGTACGCCTCCAAGACCGGGCGGCTCGTCTCCTGAGCGGTGAACGCCAGGCTCGACACGTTCGAGGTGATGTCGCGCCGGGTCGGGTCCACGTAGCCGTGTGAGGTCGTCTCGGCCATATCCACCGCGCGCGACCACGTGTAGGCGTCATCCTTCGTGACCAGCCCCACCGGGTTGTACGCCGCAGGCAGCGCCGTCAGGATCCCGCTCGCGAGCGTGGTGAACGACGCCGGGACCGCCGTGCCGGGCGGCGCCAGGAAGATCGCCGCCGCCGTGACCTTCCGGATGAGTTCGGCCTGCTTCTTATCGAAGTCTTCGAGCGTTCCAGCCATGATCGCCTCCCCTAGTTAGGTGTCCTGCCCTGTCGCCTACCACCAGGGGCGGCGTAGGTGTATCTCCATGATCACGTCCACCATGTTCGCGGCCCGGCCAGCCTCGGGGACCTGCCGCGGCGGCGTCGCCGTGGACACGGCATCGAGCATCACGCCAGCCGGGTACTCCGCCGCGGTCCACTTGCCGGTGATGATCCGGCCCAGCGCCCGCGTCGTCAGGTAGGCCTGCGTCTCCCGCGCCAGGCGCCACGCCAGCGACCGCGTCGCCCCGATCGCGCGCAGCCGGACCCGCGGCCGGTCGGTGATCCCGTCGTCGGCGCCACCGACCCGCTCGACCTGCACCATCGGCGGAGTCAGCTCCGCGCCGGTCGCCGTCACCGCCGCCGTGAACGCCGGATCGAGCAAGTCGATCAGAACCAGCTCAATGTCCGGGAACGGACGTTGCATCAGCGGGACCGACATGGTGCCCCCTTCACCGGACGTCCAGCCCGACCCGCTGCGCGGCGTCGACCAGGAACGTCACGACCTCATCGGGTGGCATGTGCCGGTTCCCGAACGCGGTCGGGGCCGCCGCCGGATCCTCCGCCGTCACCCCGTAGCCCAGCCGGTCCGACCAGTCCGAGCGGTCCACCGTCACCGACGACGCCAGCGCGCCCGTCTGATACGCCTCCGCCACGATGATCAGAACCGCCTCGTCGGCGACATCGGAGGCGGCGGACCCGACCGCCATCCCCAGCGTCGCGTCCCGCTGAAGCCACCGCGCCGTCGCCCGGTAATCCGGCGAGTAACCGTCATAGCCCACCATCAGCCGGTCACCCGATCCAGCTCTACCTGCGTGCCCGGCGCCCACCCCGTCAGCGGCGACGCCCACCGCGCCGGAGACCCCTGCACGCGGTACACGATCCCGTCAATCTCGACCCGATGCTGCGGGGTGATCCGCTCGGCGTCGGACGGGTCCGCCACAAGCATCGTCAGCCCCGTGGTCACCACCGCGTTGCGCGAGTCGGTGCCGAACTCGTTCGACACCCGCGGCGAGATCGACACCGCGTCCAGGTCGAACCGGTCCACCTGGTCGACGTCGCCGACCGCGTTGCGGACCTCCCGGAACACCACCACGGAACGGCCGAACGGGAACGCGTGGGTCACGGGATCACCCACTGCGGCACCCGACCCGACGAGGTCTCGACGTGCCGGACCAGCGTCGCGAGCGCCGGGTCGGTGACCGCGACCGTGCCCGCGCCGACCGCCATCCCCAGCGCCCGCCGGTCCGCCCGAGTGATCTCGATCCGGCCCGACGCCACCGACGAGTCGATCACTTGGGAGAACGGGCCCGTCGACTGCGACCGGACCCCGCCCGGGTTGCGCATCACCCGCACGGCGATCGCCACGACCGCGTCCCGGACATCGTCCGTCGTCGTCCGCCCGGCCGCGATCCGGGCGGCGACGTCGACGTGACGCGCGATCTCGCGCTCTACGCGGTCGAGCAGATGCCCCACCTGCGGCACCTCGCGGACGGTGAATTCCCGTGTCCACGCGTCCTCGACGTGCTGCACCTGCGCGTAGGTCGACATCCCCGTTCACCTGTCTTTCAGCCGCGCTCGTCGAGTCACTCGTCGATCCGCCCGCGGGTCGCCGCCCGCCGGTCGGCCCGCGCCGCCTGTTCCTCGTCGCCGCCCGCCTGATACGCCTCGTTGGGTGTGCGATCCGGGACCTGACCGGCGTAGCCGGTCTCCCACGCCTGCGTGTGCGACACCATCGGCAGATCGTCGGCGAAGCCCCGCTCACGGGTCAGCCGCCGCTGGCCTTCCTCGTAGCTCAGACCCTGAGATTCCAGGATCGCCGTGGTCGACTCCCGGTTGCGAACGGCGCGCTCGTCGTCGGCCTCGCGCTGCTCTTCGGCCTGAAGCCGCCCCGCCGACTGCGCCTCACCGCCGGGCTCGTCGCCGCCCTCAGCGGCACCCCCGCGCGCCGACCGGCGCGCCTGGCCTTCCGCGTCGCCCTGTTCGGCCTCGACGTCGTCGGCGTTGTCCCGCTCCCGCGGCGTCGGCGTCTCCTGCCCGTCGGGCTCCTGGTCGGGCTCCTGGTCGGGCTCGTCGCCGCCGTCAGCGGCCCGCTTCTGGTCCTCGGTGACGGTCTCGACGCCCTCGGGCTCGTCGCCGCGCGGGTCCCCGTCGGTGTGGGTCTGTCGTCCTCGTGGCATCTGCTGCCCCCTACGTGTAGCGGCGTTCGCGGCCCGTGTTCGGGTCGGTGATCCGGCCGGGCTCGTTGACACCCGCGGCCCCGCCGGTGAGGTTGCCCGCGAGCTGATAGGCCGTCGCCTCGACCGCAGTCTCCGCGGTGACCCCGCGGTAGCCGTAGGCCTGTTCGGTGGCGAACCGCTGCGCCAGCGTGCCCCGCTCCCCCAGCCGCAGCGTCGCGGACGCATTGGTCACCGTCGCCGCCGCCGACAGGGTCGCCGCGGTCGCCGACGCCACCGCTGTGAGCGTCGCCCCGACGGGGATCCCGGTCCCGAACACGGGCCGCCCGACGTCGTGTGTCGTGTCGAACGTGCCCGCCGGAGCGGTGACCGCCGTCGTCGAGTTCAGCGCCGCCGTGATCGTCCGCTGCCCGGCGCCCCGAGCTGTCACCCGTGCCATCGCGGCGCCTCCTAGTAGGTGATGGCGGCAGCGGGGTAGCGCTGCGCCTCGTTGGGACGCTGGTTGTTCAGCGTGTTCGCGACCTGCCACCCGACCCTGAACTTCACCCGCAGCGCGATCATGTCCTGCTGCGGGAGGTTGAAAATGATGTTCGGCGGGGAGGCGTTGTCGGTGATCACAGCCTGGTCGAGCACCTTAAAGGTGATGTCCTGTCGCACGCCCACGATGAACTGCTGAAGCCAGTCCCCGAGAAACGCGCGCACGTTCGTCCCGACCGCGCCGCCGGTGGGCCACATGCCCGCCAGCGCGTACCGGATCGGCATCCCGTCGAGGTTGTTGAGCTGCCCGTCCACGCGGCCCTCGTCGAGCTTCGCGCCGGTCGACTGCCGCGCCGCCCGCAACGCCCGCTTGATCGACAGGTCGGACACCATGCCGGTCGGGGAGAAGCCGTCCTCTTCGACGTTCGCCAGCGCGGTGTCCAGGATGCCGAAGTAGCCGCCGGTGGCCGCGGTCGCGCCCGCCTCGGCGACGGTGTTCCCGGCCGCGGTCGAGGCGGCGAGAATGTTCAGCGGGAACGACGCCGGGGCGTTGACCCCGAAGAAGACCGCCGCGTCGAGCGCACGGGCGAACGCCTCCCGCAGGAACGGCTCCGCATCGGTCCATACGTTCGTCGTCAGGTCGTCGAACACGTTCTCGGGGACCGCCATGATCGTCGCGAGTTCCTCGATGTTGAGGAACTTCTGCGACCACGCCATCTCCGTTGTCTGCTTCAGACCCGTGTCGCCCGAAACCCAGTACGCGGTCGGCAGCGCCGACAGGATGGGGAAGCGGATCTGAGTGGCTGCGACCGGGATCCGGCGAAACAGCGACAGCACGGCCGACTGCTGCGTGGCCGCGCCGAGCATCGCCCGGCTGACCTCTTCGGGTATCAGCGTCTCGACGTCGGTCCTGCTGGTGACGTTGTTATAAGGCACCCCGGCCCCCTTCCCTGGTGATCAGGCGGGGGCCGTTGCCTCACCGCCGTCGTGCTGCGTTCACCCGCTGATGGACCCACGCGTCCATGCCGCCCGCGCCCTGCTGCCCGGCCTGGCCGGTGCCGCCCTGGCCCTGATCGCGGTCCGGGGTGGCCCGGCCCGCGACCTTCGCGAGCCGCTTCGCCGTCTCGCTGATCAGCTTGTCGTCCGCGACGTTGTCTTTCAGGACCCGCGACAGGTCGACCAGTTCGAGCGCGTCGTCGGCGTCCCGGCCGTCGATCCCCAGCTCGATCAGCTCGGCCCGCAACGTCTTGCGCGCGGTCCGTAGCTCACGGTCGATGTCGGCCGTGTCCCGCTCGGCCAGCGTCTTCCGCATCTCGTCGACCTGCTGCTGAAGGGTCTGATTCGCCTGCGCCGCCGCCGCGTTGGCCTTCGAACGGCGCTCCCATTCGCGAGCGTGCTCGATGGCCTTGCGGGCGGCCTCGACCGTGAGCCCGGACGTGGTCGCGAAGTCGCGCCACGCGTCGGCGTCGGCCCAAGCATCAGCCGGTGGGCTCTGCCCCGTTCCGGAGCTACCCTGACCGGTCTGCTGGCCGGTGGTGTCCGGCGCCGTTCCGGTGCCGGTTCCCGAGCCTTGCTGTCCGCCGTCGCCGGAAGTATCACCCGGACTGGTCATCTGTGTCTCCTCCGGTCCCCGTTCCGGGAACTACCGCCGATCCGTTGCGGACCGGCGGGCGGGGTCGTCGCCCGGCAGATCGGCCGGGTCGGTGAACCGGTCGAGGGGTCGGACGAGCAGCGGCGCCTCATGCTCGCCGTGCTGCGCGGTGATGTTAGTCGTGATCGCCCGGTAATCCACGCGTCGACCGCCCGCATCGGCCGCGCCGACCAGCTCGGCGGCGGCGGCGTGCGCGCGGGCGACCAGCTCGTCATCCCGCGCGGCGAACGGGTCGCCTTCGCCGGGATAGATGGGTTCCACCTTGCAGTCACATCCGGGATGTACAGCCTTCAGATCGCCGCGGGAGTAGCGCTGCGTCGAGGCGAGCACGCACATCGCGCACGACTCGGGACCTTCCAGGACCCGACGCCAGTACCGGGGCCGGACCGGGTCGGGCAGGCGCTCCATCCCGGACCGGAACGCTTTCGACTCGGCCTGCTGTAGGTCCATCTCGGTCATCTCGGCGACGCGCAGCCCGCCCGCCTCGACCGCCTCGGTCATCGGCCGGTCATCGGCGAGGTAGGTCCACACGGTCCGGAAGGGCCGCTGATAGACCTCCCACATGTCGACCCCGTCGCGGTCGAGGACGTCGACGTCGGGGATGCCGGGGGGCAGGATGAGGTTCCCGGGCTGGCGTGCCGTGGACACGGGCAACGACTCGGCCGCGGAGTAGGCCAGGTACGCGGCGACGAGCTGAGCCATGGTGCGCTGTCCGGCGCGCAGGACCGGCAGGAACCGGGAGACGAACTCGACCGCGTCGGTGTCGCGGTACTGGGCCATCCCGTAGAACATGCCGCGGGCGGTGTCCACGGTCTGGCGGCGTAGCTCGGCGACCAGCGCTGTCAGCTCGGCGAGGGTCACGGCTTGCGGGGCACGTGCGTCTCATCGTAGATCGCCAGGGTCATCACGACCGCGACGAACACCCCCAGCCCGCACGCGATCGCGACGGCTTGCGCGGGGATCGCCGACAGCATCATCACCAGGACCAGCGCGAGCGCGAGACCCTCGCCGGGGTCAGCGTCCACCGGGTGCCGCCCCAGCGTTCGCCGGACGTCGGCCGGGAACACGAGATCCAGCGGGCCCAGCGGCAGGCCCTCCCCCTCGCGGCTGTTGTGATCCATTCGGACTACCCCCGGTCGTCGTGGCTTGTCCGTTGACTCTACCGGCAGGCTGCCCGGCCGCCGCGGTCCGGGCGGCGAGCACGGAGGCCTGAATCTGCGCCTGCGCGACCTCGGTGCGGACCTGTTCGATCCGCTCCGGCCCCCATCCGATCTCTTCGAGCACGATCGTCAACGGCACCCCCGCGGCGACCATCTTCGAGACGTAGTCGGCGACCGCCGCCGGGTGCGCCGACTCCGGCCGGGCCCACGCGATCGCCTCGGGCTCGATGGTCACCCCGAGGCCCGCGACGTCGGCGGCGAGCTGCCACATCTGCGACAGCGGGCCCGTCCAGAGCCCCGACTTCTGCCGAACCTTCGCGTTGTGGCCGGTGTCCAGCGCCGACAGCGCATCGGCCGCCACGTTGATCAGATCACCGCCCGGCAGATAGTAGACCGGCGTGATCGTCACCATGGCAAACGATCTGATGTCCGACTCGACTGCACGCAAGATATTCGCCGTGTCAGACGGTGGGAGATCCACGAACTTGGGTTCCGGGTCGCCCGGCGCCGCCGGGGGCACCGTCCAGATCTGATCAGAGCCCGGCCGGAACGGCGGGATCGGCAGACCGGTGATCGGGTCCTCGGCCGGTTCGAAGTTGACCAGCCCGCGCTGCCGGTAGGCCTGGTACCGCTCGGTGGTGAGCCGACTCAACACCGTCAGGTTGATCCGGTCCTGCACGTCGATGCCCTCCCCGGCGAACTCGGCGAGCGGCTCGTCGCCCTCCTCCCCGTTGTAGAACGGGATCACCGGGATGTCCGGGGTCGAGCGCTCCGACGGCAGCCGGGTCTGCCACTTCGTGGCGTTCAATCTCAGCGACGAGCCCTGCGACCGGTCGGTGTCGGTCGCCCACGGGGAGACGTGCTCGGCGACGGTCTGAAAGTAGTGCCGCCACCCCGGAAGGTAGATCGTGGCGTGCCAGCGCCGGGCCAGCGCGTCATGCCAGACCCGCGCGGCGGCGAGCCGGACCAGCGGATCCCCCGGGTCGTGCTCGACCGCGATCCGGTCGGGTCCCTCGATGGTGAACCGGGGCGCGTCGCGGCGTCGCGGATCCGGGCCGACCACGACGTAGGCCGAGCCGAGCGAGAGCGCCTTGCGCCAGATGGTGGACTGCCGGGCGACCATCCCCGAGGCGGTCCACAGCGCCCACAGCCGCTCGTTCGCGGTCCGGTCCCGCTCGCGGTAGCCGATGACCTCCATCCGGTCGGCCACCGACCGGACACAGATCCCGCACAGGTTCGTCCGCGCCTTGGCCTGGAACGAGCGGAACGCGTCCGACATCTGCGACGGGCCCGCCGGTAGGTCGTGGTCACCGGAGTAGTACCGGCGGAACTTGTCGATCGTGAGCTGCCGGTCGGGGTCGGCGATCCGGGGGGCGAGCCGTTCCAGCCATGCGATCGGGCTCAAGCTCACCGGAGAGGTCACGGGGGAGAGCGTACGGACGTGGACACGTCCGGTCCGACATCACAGCCGGGTAGCACAATCCCGGGGCAGCGTGTAATGTCTGTGCCATGACGTCAGCGAACCCCACCCGGCCAATCGGCGAGCGGGAGATCCGCGCGTTTGAGTCCGTCGTCGCCGCCGCACGCGACTACGCCTTCGGCATCGACATCGAGAACGACGACGACGCGTTCGACCGCGCCGCCGAGGTCTGCGTCAACGACCTCGGCCTGCCCACCGACCGCGTCATGGCGCTGGTCGAGGCCGCATATGACCGGGCATACGCCACCGACCCGACCCCCCGCTAAGGAGATCCCGATGACCACCGAGGACACCCGCGCCCGGCACGACGCCCTGCTGTTCGAACGTGACACCGCCCGGGGATCCGTCGCCGAGTTCCGCGACCGCCTCTGGATCGAACTCCGCCAGTCCCACCGCGCCGCCTACGAGCTGAGCCGCGGACCCGCCAGCTCGGCGCGGCTCATCCGCGAGCGCGGGCGCCGCGACGGCCTGCTCACGGCCTACGCCATGCTCACCGCGCAGGCCGAAGAGGACGTGTACGAGAGCCTTCAGGACGCCCTCGCCGACTAGACCGCACTCCGCCCCCGCAGCAGTGAGCCTGAGGCTCAAACCACGGGGGCGGGGCGGACGGCCGAGACACCCCGGGACACCCGACCGGCCCCCAGTCTAGAAGCCGTACGAGCGGCGCTTCGGCCGCTCCCGCGCGAGGCCCTTCGCGACCGCCTCGGCGCGCGCCCACATCGCCAGCAGCATCGCCACCGCCGCGTCGATCTTGCGGGGCGAGTCGGGGTAATCCTTCCCGACCGTGATCCCCGACGTCGTCTCCCGCCGCCGCGCGTTGAGCACGTGCGTCGTCAGCGCGTAGCTCCCGTCATGAGTCATCGACCCGTCCCGGATCGCGTGCTCGGCGTTCTCGACCGCCTTGACGATCTGCGTGGTCCGCCCGCCGGTCATCCACCACTGGATCGGGTGAACCTGCGTGGCCCGCACCTTCAGCCGCGGACCATAGGTGGCCTCCCACCGCGACACCTCGTCGATCCATCGTGCCGGGTCGGCGAAGAAGCCACACACCGTCCAGCGCTCGAACGCGCTGCGCACAGCGGCCTCGATCGCCGGACGGGGCGGCTCCCAATCCTTCCCGGCCTCCCCGCGGGGCTGCTCCCATACCCCGATCTCGAACACGTGGCCCGTGGACACGACACACCCGATCAGGGCGGTCGCGTCGACGATCCCGCGGGCGCGGCGCTGCGACCCGTCGAACCCCAGCGTGATCAGCGCCCGGTCCGGGACGACCGTGTCCACGGCGGCACGCGCCGCCCACTCCACCGGTGACACCCACGCCGTAGACGCCGGAGTGACCTGATTGAGGTAGTACATGCGGGCGTCTTGCGCGTCCACGTTCGGGTCCCGGAAGTCGTCGATGACCCGATCGAGGTTCACCCACCCGCCGCGGGTGTCCGCCGAGTCGCCGTAGGCCACTTCCAGCCCGCGGCGCAGGCTCGCATCGTCCTCGGGGTCGGTCTCCGGCGGCGCCTCGCGGTGGTCGAGCAGGATGTGCTCAGCGGCCGACCCGCGCCGCGACTTCGCCGCCTTGAACGAGCGCTCAGATACGGAGTCGTTGCCCGGCAGATAGGCGTTAGGGGTCTCCACCGAACACCCTTGGGTTTTCGTCAGGTTTCGACGGACCGCCTCGGCGAGCTTCACCCCGCCGTTGGTGACCGACCACGACTCGGTTTGGTCGAGGGTCGCGAACACCGGCCGCCCACCCTCACGGCTGGTCGCGCTCGACGTGGTGAACTCGATCCGGCCGCGCGGCAGCTTGACGAAGGTCTCCATCGGCTCGACACCCTGCCCGGCGTCGGAGTCGAGGAACACCGGCGACCGGACCATGTCCAGAAGCGGCTCCCAGGTGTTCGCGGTCTGGTCCTCCGAAGTGGCGATCACCTGAACCTTCGCGCGGAACCCCAACGAGTCCCACGGGCGGCCCACCGGCTGGCCCTCGGCGTCCCAGCCGTCCATCACGACCGGGCCGCGCGCCTCGACGATCGACAGACCGGCCAGGATCGGCGACTTCCCCCAACCCTTCGCCCGCGACAGGATCGCCCGGTGGATCACCCGCGCGTTGACCAGCGAGCCGCCGACGATCGCCGGGCCGCGGAACAGCGGATCCACCGCGTACAGGCGCATGATGAAGCGGACCTGTTCGGGGGTCAGCCGCAGTAGCTCACCGGCGCCGGGCCCGTCGGGGACGACCAGGTGCGTCGTCATGAACGGGATCACCACGCGGCCCAGCGACGGGTACCGGTCCACGGTGCCATCGGGGTGGACGATCGGCCGCCACGGCATGAGGGACTAGTCGGCGACGATCGAGATCGGGCTCACCGACGCCAGCGGCGCCGGGTCGGCCTCGGCGTCGTCCGAGACGGTCCACCGCAGCCGGGCCATCGACAGCGGCGACATCCCGAACCGGTCCCCGATCTGCCGGATCTCGGCGGCGGCCTTGTCCGACGACGAGCGGTGCAGCCGCACGTAGCGCGCGAGTTCGAGCACGACCAGCGGGCCCATCGTCGCCCACGCGTGCCCTTGCGGGGACCGCCAGATGAACTCCCACAACGTCTCGTCGCGGACCCGCTCGGACTTGATCCGTGACGGCACCGGGAAGTCGGGGATCGGGCCGCCGTACGGTTCGGTAGGCAGGACCCGCACCCATCCCGCGGCGGCGTTGCGCCGGGCCCGGTCCTCGGGCCGCTTCGGGACCTTGCCGGTGGTGATGGGCATCGCCCGATCTTAGATCGGCGTGTCCACGACGTCAGCGGGCGAACCGTCGCAGTAGCGCTCCCCGAGCACGAGATTGCACATCACCCCGGCCGCCGCGCACGCGTCGCAGGGTTCAGGAACGTGCTCGATGGTGGGGTCGAGCCCACGCGCGGCGCATCCGCATTCGCGGGCGCGTGTCGAGTTCGGACACAGCACGCCATCGCCGCCGCCGCTCACCGGTGACCCTTCCGGATCTCGGTCAGCTCGTCGATCAGCTCGTCGACCCGGGCGGGCGGCAGGTCGATGACGATCGCGTCGGTCGTGCCGACATGGTCGATGCGCAGCCGCACCGCGTCGTCGGCCCGGTCGATCACTTCCAGCGTTGCGGGACACGTCCCGGAGAAGATCATGCGGTGAATCCTCCTCGATGCGCCTGCGGCCGGTCACCTTGTGGGAGAGGTGACCGGCCGCAGGCGGTACTGCTCATGAGCAGCCGGGGCCGACCTACCCTCGCGCCGTCCCGAGCGCTTTTCGGCCGGAGGACTCCCCGCTGGACTCGTCTTCGATACTACACGCTCGGCGGGGAATGTGTCGGGCGGGGTCGGAGCGGGACGAGGTCGTCCTGCGCCACGAACCACGCCGGACGCCCATCCCGAGGCCGCACCTTCCGTCCGAGCACCATCGCCGTGCGGCCCAGCACGCACCCCCGGACCGTCATCCTCGGCGGGTCGCCGGTCACCAGGTAGTACCACCGATCCGCCGGTTCGTGCTCCCGGTAGATCAGACACCCGTCCGCGTACCGGGTCGCCCGGACCTCGCACACCCCGACATCGGCCGCGTAGTGGAACCGATCCACCGACTCGTCCCACTCGACGCCGATCGCGCGGCAGAACGCCAGCTCACCACACGCGCCGATGATGTCGTCGTGGACACGCTCGACCCACCCGCGCCGATACGACGACGCCGCGTTCAGCCCGCGCCCCTCGCTGGACTCGAACCGGCGCAGCCCGACCCTCTTCGCGCGGAGGAACTCCGCCCACGACAGCTCGACGATCACTGGTATCGGTAGCCCTTGACGTCGTCGGGCGGGAACAGCACGTCGACCTCGAACGTCGGGAACGGGTTGCGGTCGAGGAAGCGCCGCGCCGCCGCCTGGTCCGGGAACGGGCCGAACACGATCGGCGCGACCGCCCCCGGGATCCGGATCACCCGCGGCAGCCCACGCGGCTCGAACGGGCGCCGAGTCGACCCGGTGCCGGTCACGACGGCGGCCCCGCGTGGGCAGGGCAGAAGTCGCCCGACTCGTCGCAGCGCCACCCCTCCCGGCGCAGCTCCGCGCGCGCATAGCCGAACCGCGTCGCCTGATCGTCGCGCTCGTGAACGAGGTAGTCGGCCTCGTGGACGGCGGCGCAGCCCGGCCGGTCGCAGAACACCCCGATCAGCGCCGGGTAACAGCCGGGCGGGAACGTCACGGTCACGGACGGAGCGGGATCCGAGTGCATGTCAGACATTCTACGCCGAGCAGGATACATCACCCCCCGCGGCCGGGGTTCCGCCCAGCGTACGGAGGGTCAGCGACA
>Ga0182008_10000112_pt1 | contig 62174 bp, 57 predicted proteins | sample Sormic07211129_1_FD_120482 | JGI IMG/M metagenome (GOLD analysis project Ga0182008, IMG submission 120482) | Rhizosphere microbial communities from Sorghum bicolor, Mead, Nebraska, USA - 072115-129_1 metaG | ecosystem: Host-associated > Plants > Roots > Rhizosphere | place: USA: Nebraska...
GATGTCACTTTCTTCCCATTTTGCAGCCCATGCCGCAGCCTGATCAGCCAACAGCTGTTCAAAACCTCTTTGAGATGCCCTGGCAATGGCCTTTGCGCTCTCTGCCTGAAGGGCTTCTTTAGCATAGTTCATGGAAGACAGGTTGGCCGCTATTTTATAGATATCGATACAATCCTGCGCTTTCACTTCAATACTCACCACGCAGGACAGATATTTATCATTTACAGCCTCTCCTGTTTTCAAACTCAGCTGGGTGTGATTTTTCAAAACCGAAGTTTGTACTGCTGTACATACCTCAAAAGCTGTTTTTTTAGTGCGCAGTGTTAAAAAAGAGGTATTTCCCTCATAAGCTCCATGCACCAGATCCCAGAATTTTTCTTCATAATTAGAATCCTGGTTTTTCACATCTCCATCCGTAAAAGAAGTCAGGTTCACTGTACCTTCAAAGTTCAAAGGAACGATCTGGTAATGTAAGGCTGCAATTTCATCATCTGCGATGCTGCAAAAGCGTGTAGAGCGAATCTCCAGTTTTTTCCCGCTGGCCAGCTCGGCGATAAAGGAGCGCTCCAGGTACCCCTCCTTCATATTCAACAAACGCTTAAAGCCGCTTACATTACACAGGTTCAAGTCCAGAGTTTCTCCATCTATATTCACATTTATTCCAATCCAGTTGGCTGCATTTAATACTTTTGCAAAATAGTCCGGATAGCCATTTTTCCACCAGCCCACACGGGTTTTATCTGGATAGTATACCCCCGCAACATAATTTCCCTGCAAGGTCTCTCCGCTATACTGCTCTTCAAAATTGGCCCGTTGCCCCATCCGGCCGTTGCCAATACTAAAAATACTTTCTGATATCTTATTTAAATGAGGATCAAAACCTTCCTCTATGATGTTCCACTCTTCTGGCTTTATATAATTCTTCATCTTTATGCTTATTTAACCTGTTGAACAGGATCTTATCTTTTTACAAGGAAAATAATTTCTTTCACGCTGATCTGCGAAAGGTCTTTAACATACAAGTCAGCACCTTTGAGATTCTCCTCCTCACCAACCCCTACAGACTTCATATGTCCAGCCAGGGCAGCGTCTATACCCGCCTGTGCATCTTCAAAAACCACACAGTTCTCTGCAGCTACGCCAAGCAATTCTGCACCTTTAACAAAAACCTCAGGATCGGGTTTAGATTTAGAAACCACATTTCCATCTACAATGGCATCAAAAAAATGGGTAAGCTGTGTTCTTTCCAGGATGGTTGAAGAATTTTTACTGGCAGAACCCAGGGCAATCTTAATGCCTTCGGCACGTAACTTTTCCAGCAAATCTATCGATCCGGGCAATACCTCTGCTGCTGTCATTTTATTGATCATGGCCACGTACCACTCGTTCTTTTGTGCCGCCAGTACTTCTTTCTCCTCTTCTGTTTTCACTACACCGCCCCAGTTCAGGATCATTTCCAGCGAACGCATCCGGTTTACACCTTTCAGGTGCTCATTTTGTGCTTCCGTAAAATCGAAGCCAAGCGTATTGGCCAGCTGTTTCCAGGCCTGATAATGGTAAACTGCAGTGTCCACCAGGACACCATCGAGATCAAAAAGGCAAGCGATTTGTTTTTCAGGTAAATTGTTTTGCATTGCAGGGCTTTTATTGTAATTCCAGTACCAGTGATGATTTAGCAGGTACGGTTAAAGTTTGAATTGAACTGATGTTTTCTCCACTCACTATATTCAGGGCTGCATGAGCTCCCTTCATCCGCTCGCTAAACCTTGCGGTATTCAATTGTTTCGCTTTATCTTCTGTATTAATGATCACCATAACGGTTTTTGCGGCTTGATTCAGATCGCTATACCTGAAGTAAACGTAAATTCCATCCTCAGGTACATATTGCATCATCTTTCCTGTTTGCAATGCTTCACTGGTTTTTCGGAAATTGGCCAGTTTACTGAAATAATTGAAAGCTTCGTTCTCTTTTTCCGTACGCCCGGCAGGCGTAAATTTATCCGCTTTATCACCTTTCCAGCCTCCTGGAAAATCAGAACGTACCAGGCCATCCGGGTTTGAATAATTTTTCATCAGGATCTCGGTACCATAATATACCTGTGGAATACCACGCATGGTAAAGATCAGGGCAAGTCCGGCTTTGTATTTATCGAAATCTTCATTTACCATAGAATAAAAACGGCTCATATCGTGGTTATCCATAAACACCACATTCCGGGTTGGGTCCCGGTACAGGAAGTCCAGAGAAAGTGTGGCATACAAACGATAGATACCATCGGTCCAGCCGGATTTGCCATTTAAGGCTTCATAGACTGCATCCTTAACAACCGCATCTGTAATACCAGGCAAATGGGTATCGAAACCCCTGTTTACCGTGTTTCCACCGGTAAAAAAGGCTTGACTGGCTACAGAGTTCACCAATGTCTCTCCAAAAACAGACAAGTTAGGGAATTCTGCTTTTAACTTTTTCGCCCAGTCGGCCATGTATTCCGGATCATTGTAAGGATAAGTATCCAGCCTTAAACCATCTATGCCAGCATATTCGATCCACCAGATGTGGTTCTGGTTTAAGTAATTCTGTACATAGGGATTTCTTTGGTTCAAATCCGGCATGGAAGGCACAAACCAGCCATCCAACATTTTTTTACGGTCGGCTTCAGAAGCATGAATATCCATCACCGGCTGATCTCGATAGCTGGTTTGGGTATAAACAGGCCACTGGTTTACCCAATCTTTCATCGGCATGTCCTTAAACAGATAATGACCTGTTCCGATGTGATTGTGTACAATATCTTTGATGACCTTTAGTCCCTTTTCATGGGCTTTATCCACATAAATTTTATACAACTCATTGCTGCCGTAACGGGGGTCAATCTTATAATGATCTGTAGCCGCATAACCATGGTAAGAGGCATTGGCCATATCATTTTCAATTTCCGGGGTCATCCAGATGGTGGTTACACCCAGGTTCTTTAAATAATCCAGGTGATCGATCACGCCCTGGATATCTCCACCATGGCGGTAATACATAGAATCCCGGTTAAGCGTGGTTTCCTGCAGTCCTTTCACCACATCATTTTTAGGGTCACCATTGGCAAAACGGTCCGGCATCAGCAAATATATCAGGTCTTTACTCGTTACGCCCTGTATCCTTCCCGCACTTTGATTTCTGTTCTTCAGTTCATAGATGTACTGTTGTTTTTTCTTTCCCTTTAGTACAAATACAATTGGAAACTTACCTGCTTTGGCTTCCGGGCTAATCTCCAGATCCAGGAACAGGTAGTTTGGATTTTCTACTTTATGCACTTCTGCCAGTTTAACACCGGGATAATTCAGCTGGACATCAAGCGAAGCGATCTGATTTCCATGAACCAGCAGCTGAAGCTTAGGGTTGTTCATACCAACCCACCAGAACATCGGTTCTATACGCTCCAGCTTCTGGGCATGGGCCCACAAATTTAAAATCGTTAATAAAAATATAAGGGATAATTTCTTCATCTGATATTCGGATTATTGTAATTTAAATTGGGGATCTGCAGAGGGTCATCAGGTGAGAATGACCGGTAAAGATTTTTAAATTCCCCCGCAAATGATGATTTGCGAGGGAATTGGGTAATTAGTTATTTTTCACCATTGTGGCCGTGGCACTAACTGGTTTTCCACCAGTTCCATAAACAGGAGTAAAAGTAATGGTGTAATTTCCGCTGACTGAAACAGGGAGGTTATTAGGAGAATTAGCTACCAGGGCAGCAATGGTCCCTCCAAAATTGGAATCCCATTTATGTCCCATTCTGAATTTAAACTCACCAGCAACCAGATTAAGGGTAATTTTGTAGGCTCCTTTTCCATCATTGATGAATTTCATATCCGTATCTCCATCCCAACCCAGAGGTGTTGCACTACCAATAATAGCCCATACATTGCCATCAGCAATCGTCCAGGTCTTTTTGTTCATATCAACAGTCACCAATCTTGATCCTGCTACACCTGCATTTAGATTGCCTCCGACAATACTTAGTGTACCATTACCGCCATCAGCATAGGAAAGATCCCAGCTTTTTGCCGGTGTAATTTTGAATTCCAGTTTTCCATCCGGATAATTTATGATACCAGTATAGATACCATTACTGGTTAAAGAAACCAAACTATCCGCAGTTGCGGGAGTCCAGTCTTGGTAAGCACCCGGAGCATAAATCCAGGCAGAAGCCAGATAAGGTGTAGCCGTAATGGTAATCACGTTGGAATAAGTCACTGCATTTGGTGCAGGAGCGGATTTCAGCCTGACATCTACCTGCCCGGAAACCCCGATTTTTAAACCAAGCGCAAGCAACATGGTATTAAAATCATTCACTGTTGGAGAATAAGTTGTAGTTGTGGCTACGATCTCTTTTGTTACTGCAAAGCCCGTTCCTGCAAGTGCAAACTGTAGGGTTGAAGTTACAGGAATCTGATATCCGGTAACAGTTGGGGCAGGAAAAGTCAATGTAAGTGCTGGTTTTGTTGCATTTGCCTGAACCAGATTCAAACTTGTTGCAGATGCTGTAAGCGCACCTGCCGGACTCACATTAGACACTGTCTTTGTTTCATCCTTTTTACAAGACCATAATCCAATCGTTAATAAAACAAGGGAAATGGATTTTAAAAAAATTGATTTCATATTTTATCGATTGAATAATTAATAACCTGTGTTTTGAACCAGATTCGGGTTTGCAATCAAGTCTGCAGCTGGAATCGGGTATAAATTACGATAGGCCGGAAGACCTGCTCCTGATTTCGTACCACCTTTAAATGGCCATAAATAGCTGGCATCGGTAAATTTACCATAACGAACCAGGTCAGTACGACGATGTCCTTCCCAGTACAATTCTCTTGCACGCTCATCCAAGAAAAAGTCAACTGTCAGAGCAGATATATTTCCCGAAGCATTGCCATAAGCACGCTGGCGCAAATTATTCACATAAATTAAAGCCTGAGCCTGGCTACCACCAGAACCACCACGCATCACCGCCTCACCATAAATCAAATATTGTTCTGCCAAACGGAATAAAGGAAAATCCAGTGAACTAAAAGTTCCATTTAGAGATGCAGGTGTTACACCAGCAGAGGTTACATTTTTGAATTTGGTTACCCGCAAACCATCTGTGAACACGGAAATATCATCCACGGTACTTTTAGCTCCGAAGAAAACACCGCGTTTATCTGCTGTCCCGTTCGGGTCAGGAAATAAAGCTGGTAAATTCTGACGGGTACGGTTACCACCCCATCCACCTGAAGGGACACCGTAAGTTGCAGGACTCATATCTGCATTGATCGCTGCATTAATTAAAAATGTTGTTCCACCGTAATTCGTTCCACGTACACCGTCATAATTAATGGTCAGGATCGTTTCATTATTGTTAACATTATTGTCTGCCAGAAACAGGTCTTTATAATTTGCTTTTAATGCATAACCTGCACCTATTACTTTACTTGAATAAGTAATCGCCTCCGTATATTTTGCAGTTCCGGTATAGACCTGAGCATTCAAATATAACCTGGCTAGTAAAGCCCAGTCTGCCCCTTTATCTGCACGTCCATACTCATTGCTCCGTGGATCTGCAAGATCACCCTCAATCGCTTTAAGTTCAGATTCTATATAAGAAAACAGTGATGCTCTGGTGGTTTGTTTTGGAGGCGTTTTTCCAATCGGGTCACTCTCTGTTACAAAAGGCGGATTACCAAAAGCATCAATCAATACCCAGTACTGGAAGGCACGCAGGAATCTTGCTTCAGCACGGTAACGTTGCACATTGGTCGCATCGGATCCGGTAATGTTACGGCTGGCCAATTTATCCGGGGTACTTTCACGCAAATACTCATTGCAAAATGTAATTTGCAGAATAGCTTTCGAATACAATCCTCTCAGAAATTGGTTATCTGCATTCCAGGTAGATTTGTCCAGGTCTGGAATTCCAGTATCGCCCCAGGCGCAAACCGCTTCATCTGTAGTTAGCTCCTGCGATGTCCAGAACAACCTCAGAAAGTCTGCAAAACCGGAGTTTAACCCACCAATATCACTTTGATCTGAACCAGTCGGACTGGTCAGGCCATAGGTTGCATAAAGCTTAACCAGCTCTGCTTTGTATCCTGCCGGAGTAGCATAAGCTACATCAGCAGTAACATCGTTGGTTGGCTTCAAATTTAAATCACTCTTTTTACATGCATTTAACGACAGTAGTAAAATGCCTGATGCCAATATTATTTTAATGGAATTTTTCATTTCTATCTTAAATTAAAAACCAACATTTAAACCTAAAGTATATGTTCTCGGCCTAGGGTATAGCTTATAATCTATACCATCCGTTAGCTCTGGGTCTACCCCTTTATATTTGGAAACTACAAACACATTTTGGCAGTTTGCACTAATACGTAGCGTAGTATTCCTGTTCCTGAATATTTTTCCCGCATCGTAAGCCAGCCCCAGATTATCCATTTTTAGAAACGAAGCATTCTTTACATAATAGTCACTCAGAAATGTATTGCTATTGTTGGTAAAGCCTGTATTCAGGAAATCTGCACCAGCGTTATTGATCACACCAGCAGGGCTCATAATATTGCTTCTTACACCGAAATTCGAAGAAATGTTATCATAAACATAGTTGCCTATATTAGATCTAAGAACTGTACTTAAAGTCCATTTTTTATAACTAAAGGCGGTATTGAAACCTAAAATAACCTTAGGATCGGGTGATTTATAGAAATACTGGTCACTGGAGTTGATCACCCCATCAGCATTTAAGTCCTGATAGACACCTTCCAAAGGTTTTCCATTACCATCATATACTTGTTTGTATACGAAAAACGCACCGGGCACCTGGTTAACAGCATTGTATTTTATGGTTATACCAGTTCCACCTGTAATATCACCAGCACCCACTTTACTTGCAGGATCAGGATTCAAAGTTAAATTCGTAATTTTCCTCTTGTTATAAGCTGCATTAAAACCAAAATCCCAACGGATATCATCTGTTTTTATAGCGGCAAAGTTTAAACTGAATTCTGCACCTCTTACATCCATATTACCCACGTTTGTAAGGAGAGTATTGTTGAAATTTGTTCCTACAGAAATATTTACTGTACTTAAAAGGTCTTTTGTTTTTTTATAGTAAACATCTATTGCTCCATATATCCTGCCCTGCAAAAAGCCATAGTCCAGACCGGCATTATATGTTGAAGTCGTTTCCCATCTTAAATCCGGATCATAGGCTGAAGGCGCATAATAATCGTAAAAAGTATCTCCAATCTGGTATTGACCTGTCGTACTATTCGCATAATATTTAGCCAGGTAACTATAGTCGCCAATGGTCTCCGCATCAGTTTTTCCGGGCACACCGTCTTTATTTCCGGTTTTACCATAACTTAACCTCAATTTCAAATCCGATACAGCTTTACTATCCTTCAGGAAGTTTTCCCCATTGATTTTCCAGGTAAGACCAACTGATGGGAAATAGCCCCATCTGTTGTTTTCAGAGAATTTTGAAGAAGCATCTGCACGCATCGTACCAGAAAGAATGTACTTGTCGGCAAGTGTATACACCAATCTTCCGTAATAAGACAGTAATTTGTTTCTATCTACAAAATATGGAAATTTAGGTGTTGTTCTTAAACCACCCAAAGCATTATATTCATTATAATTATAAGTAGTCTTTGAGTTATCATAGTATCCATAACCTGCAGTTGCGTCAAATCGACTGCGGATACTTTCCACATCTTTAGCATAATTCAAATAAAACTCAGAAACTTTATTGCTGGATGTATTCAAAGACTGTGTTACAGAACCAAATGTCGGGGCACTCTGGCCTGCATACTGCGGAATATAGATGCTTCCTGAACCTTTGGAAACATCATAACCTAAGTTCAAATTCGCATGTAATTCCGGTAAAAAGTGAAAGGAATAATCAAACTTTGCATTACCAAAGCTTCTCTGAGCTTTTCCATTATTATCCTTTAACCTGATTAGGGAAACAGGATTACGCGGTGCATTAGGATTTAAAGTTCCATCACTTCTTAACCATTCAAAATAATTCCCAAAGCTATTCGGTGTATTCACCACCTGAGTTGGATCAAACTGAAGTGCAGCTCCAATAGCATCAGCATTTGCAAAATGTGATTCTGTTAATGCTCCTTTTAGATTCAAGTCAATTTTTAAGTGATCAGTAAAGAATTTTGGAGAAATGGTAATCCCTCCTGTTGCACGGGTAAATTTATCAGTAATCAATAAACCTTGCTGATCGAGGTAGCCTCCTGAAACGCGGTAAGGTACACCGTGAAAATTACCTGACATGCTCAGGTTATTGTCTGTAGAAAAAGTATTTCTAAAAATTTCATTCTGCCAGTCTGTATTCGCGTTCCCCAACAGAGAGACAAAAGTTTTCCCAGCATCATACTGTGCATTTGGATTGGAGTTCACAAAACTTCTGATCTGATCCGCAGACAAAACATTCACTTTTTTAGCTACTGTTGCATAAGAATTGCTGGTACTGAAATTAATCACCGGATCACCTGAACCACCTTTTTTGGTAGTAATCAAGATCACCCCGTTAGAGGCTCTGGAACCGTAAATGGCCGTTGCATTCGCATCTTTCAAAACGGTGAAGGTCTCTATATCATTTGGATTGATCAGAGATAAGGGATTCGGCGCATTATCAATCTTATTGCCACTAAAAGGCACTCCATCAATAACAATTAAAGGATCATTACTTGCATTCAGCGAAGCGCCTCCGCGAATACGGATCTGGCTACCTACGCCTGGGGCACCACTATTCGTAATGATGTTCACCCCAGCGACTTTACCCTGGATCAATTGTTCAGGTGTGGTAATTGCTCCTTTCTGGAAATCTTTGGAACTCACCGTCGTAATGGAACCGGTAAGGTTTTTCTTTTCTGCAGTACCATAACCGATCACCACCACCTCATTCAGGTTTTGCGCATCTGGCTTTACTGAAAAGTCTGAAGTAGTATTTCCAGACACAGAAACCGTTTGCAGCGTTGGTGTATAACCGATATAGCTTACTGTTACCTCAAACGAACCATTAGAAAGCCCTGTTATGCGGAACTTCCCTGCGGCATCAGTTACTGTACTTTTGCCCAAACTTTTGATCTGAACAGATGCGCCGGGAAGAGGTAGCCCCGTCTCATCCAATACTCTTCCAGCTAAGGAGCTGGTTTGTGCCTTTGCTGCAAAAGTTGACAAGACAATTAGCAGGAGTAAACAAGGCTTAAGGAGGTAAAAAACTTTCATATTCTGAACTCGTTTTTAAGTGTAAATATTTGGTTAACAATCAGAGTGTATAACACTTAGGGTAAATTTACATTCGGCAACGATAATTCAAAATTTTATATTTTATTTTTTTTCAGCACCATATTTTATACTAAAAACAGCTCCAAAAAACCTCAAAAATTTGCAAACCAATTTAACCAAAAAATACACACCAAATATTTTTACCACTGAATATCAATTATTTACAAATAAAAATAGAGATTTAAAGTGTAAGAGATACACTAAGGTGTTTTCGGAGTCATTTTCGGGAACGATACCGGGAACGTTCCCGAAAATACTGACGATTAAACCAAAATGGTCAGCATAAAAAACACCAGATTCTGCGCGTTTTAACAAAAACATTAAAAAAACTTAACAATAAGTGGTGATTTTGGGGGCTAAAAAAACAGCAATTTTAGGCCTTTTTTTCGGTAGATTTTCGCTTGATCAATTTAGAGTCCAGAACCACTTTTTTATTGACATCTACCGACTCGGGAGACTCCAGCATTTTGAACAAAAGCATGGCGGCTTCTACCCCGATTTCAGTAGCTGGCTGGGTAATTGTAGTTAAGGAAGGATTGAGTAATGGTGCAATCTCCAGACTGGAAAAACCGATCACCTTCAGATCATCGGGAATCCTGATATCCAGATCATAACAGGCATAATAAGTGGCAAAGGCCAAACGCTCTACCGATGTAAAGACCCCATCGGGTTTCAGCTCCTTCAGCATTTTCTTTAAAATGGTATTGTTCTTTTTATAACTGTTGCTGCAGTCTACAATCAGGCGATCATCGAAAGGGACATTATACTTCTCTAATGCATCAATATAGCCTTGCATCCTGGTCTTTCCTATGGACAGGTTTTTATTGATCACCAGATAGGCAATTCTCGAACACCCCTGTTTGATCAGGTGCTCCGCAGCAGAGAAACTACTGTCATAATCGTTAGTGATCACTCTGGGTGTTACAATATCTTCATAAACGCGGTCAAAAAAGACCAGGGGCAGCCGTTTTTGCGCCAGTTCATTCAAATACGTATGATCATTGGCCTCTCCGGATACCGACATGATAATACCATCAGCACGGCCGTTGTGCAGGTGGTGGATAAAAGAAACTTCTTTCTCATACTCATCCTCTGTTGCGTAGATCAGAATATGATAGCCCTTCTCCCTCGCAATACGTTCTATTCCATGAATAGCCTGGGAAAAAAAGTTATTGGCAAGTTCGGGTACAATAACCGCAATCGTTTTGCTGCGCTGCTCCCGGAGGTTACTCGCATGGTGATTGGGCTGGTAATTAAGTTCTTTGGCTTTCGCTAGTATCCTTTGTTTCGTTCCCTTGCTGATATCACTGTTGTCTCTAAACGCTCTTGAAACTGTTGAAGTAGACAGGTTCAGGGCCCTGGCCAGTTCCTTTATATTGATATTATGCATGCTTCTTCTTCATCCCCCGGTTTGCTATTTACTTATTTAGAAGTAAATATAGCAGAAAAGTTACCCGGCAATAAAAAATAATGTGATATAATTTTCAGAAACCAGGAACAAATGGATGATGTAGAGATAGGTCAGGTTCTTCACAAGGAAAGGACTTCTTCACACCTTGTACACACTTCCGTCACAATTCATACACAAACAGGTACCTTTTTGTGAAGAAAGTGTGTCTAATGTGTGCATTATGTGAGGCTCAGCCATTAACCAGAACCATAAAGATCTGCAATTATTCTACTCTAAAGTATACTATTCTCCATTGTATAAGTATAAATATTTCCACAAAAGAGAAATATTCCGTATATTACTAATTATAAACCAATTATAAATTTAAATTCAAAAAATGGGTAGAATAAAAAAAGGAATTATGGGCCCCTTCTCCGGAAAAGTGGGCACAGTAGTTGGAGCAAGCTGGCACGGAATAGACTATATGCGAAGTTTACCGACAACGAGTAACAAAAGCGCTTCAATTCGACAGCTAGGGCAACGCGCCAAGATGATTTTACTAAGAGGCTTTTTGCTGGGTACTGACGAGATTATTAAACGCAGTTTTCAAAATTTCACGCAGGCAATGCCCATGAACGGGGCGCTTTCCTACAACCTCAAACATGCAATTACAGGAACTTATCCTGAGCTCAGGATAGACTTTCCAAATTTATTGTTCAGCAAAGGAGATCTTCATGGGGCATCGTTGCCAGAGGCTGCTTCTGTGGTCAGCAACGCTTTAGATTTCAGTTGGATCAACAGTAATTTTTCACCCATGAGTGCCGCAGATGATCTGGTTACCCTGGTGGTATATGATCCGGTAGAAATGCAATTTTCAACACTCCTGGAGGCTGGTAGCCGGAATGAGGGACTCGTCCGGATTGTCCTTCCCAAAAAATTCAGCGGACATGCTGTCCATTGCTATATCAGTTTTTTCTCGCAGCAATTTCAGATCAGTTCCACCAATCAATATCTGGGCGGGATTGAGGTTAAATAGAACGTAAAACGTTCTATTTAACCTCATCCTCTATCTTAGTCTTTCCACTTCCACTCGCCTGCGATCTTCAGCGGAAGTTCGAGATTATTCTCCTTTAAAAAAGCTTTCAGTGCCTCATCAGATTGACGGGTAACAGGAATCCGCGGTGTATTGGCCAGTGCATAGGTCAGCATGGTGCTATAGCGCACGGTGTTTTTCAGCCCCTGTTCATCCACCAAACTGAATACATCACCATTTGAATGATAAAATTGTCCGGACTGGTTGGGCAATTCTCCGCCAAAGCCGCCGCCTACAGGAATACCCATCAGCATAAACGGTTCGTGATCACTATGCAATCCTGCTTCTCTAAGGAACCCGTTCCTGAAACCAGTATCCAGTTTAACAATATCACTTCCCCATGAGGTGAACAGGTCTTTCATTTCCTTTCTGCTGCTCAAAAAACCTTTTGGGTCGTTGGTCATATCATAGTTCAGCATAAATTTCAACTGACCCAGTGTATTGGATTTCAAGGCATCGGCGATATACGCTTTAGAACCCAAAAGTCCCTCCTCTTCCCCCATAAACAACACAAACTCTACAGTCCGTTTGGTTTTCAATTTGAGTGCTTTAAATGTGCGCGCCATATCGATCACAGCAAAAGAACCGATCCCATTGTCGATAGCACCTGTGGCCAGATCCCAGCTGTCCAGGTGCCCGCCGACAACAATCTTTTCTGCCGGCAGACTGCTTCCTTTTAAAATGGCCACCACATTGCGGGCTTTGATCATTCCAGAGAAATTGGTCATGTTTAAACGGGCAAACCGAGCTTGTGTTTTCAGGCTTTCTTTTACTTTCATCCCATCCTCCAGGCCAATACAAACGGCTGGAATCGGAATCAGCTTTCCGGTAACGGATGCAGTACCGGTTAAAAGCACATTATTTTGTACCGTATTGATTATGATGATGCCAACTGCACCATATTTGGTCGCAATAGCGGTTTTTTCTGAACGGTGCAGGGAGGGTGTTCCGGCAGGAGATCCGGGAAGAACGCCAAGGTAAACCAGGGCAATTTTTCCTTTGACTTTATCCGCCACTTGCTGATAATCGGCTTCCAGTCCATTGCCCATGTCCACCAGCTCTGCTTTTACATCGGCTTTGACCGGGGAATGTGCCAGGGCAACGGAAGAGACCTTTTCCAATTGATCAGGACTGTTTCCTATGCTTGTTTCGTTACTGATCCTGCTCCAGCTCTCAACTTGAAATGGCTGGTACTTCACTTCATATCCATAAGATTTTAGCAGGTTATAAGCATACGCTTCCGCCTTTGCCCCATTGGCCGAACCGGTTAAACGGTGTCCGATGGTTTCGGTAGCTTCTTTAAGATTGGAATAGGCTTTAGAGTGAGTTTGAACTTCAGTATTAATGGCCGAAAAAGCATAAAAAAAGTGATCCTGGGCAAAAACAGGGATACAAATGCATAAGATCAATAAGCTAGACAAATATTTCATAGATCAAATTTTTACGAATTAAGATTGTAGGTTGAAACCGGATACAGCAAAAATTATTTTTTGCGCTCCGTGGTATAACGGACAAGTTGCTCCAGGCCGGTTCTGGCATCGCCAGGTTCAAAACTGTGCAGAATATCAAAAGCTTCCTTCTGGTACTCTTCCATTTTTTCATTGGCATAGCGAACCCCTTCTTTCCCGTTCACAAAATCAATGATCTCCTGGATCTTTACCGGGTCGTCCTGGTGATTTTTAACCAGGTTGATGATGCGTTTCTTCTCCGCTTTGTCCGAACGGTTTAAGGCATAGATCAGCGGAAGGGTAACTTTCTTTTCTTTAATATCGATGCCTATAGGTTTGCCTACATCATCAGTCCCAAAATCGAAAGTATCATCTTTGATCTGAAAGGCAATACCTACCTTTTCTCCAAAAAGACGCATCTTTTCGATTACTTCATCGCTGGCTCCGGCAGATGCAGCACCACAGGCACAGCAGGAAGCAATTAAAGAGGCTGTTTTCTGACGGATCACGTCAAAGTATAAAGCCTCACTGATGTCCATACGCCGCACTTTTTCGATCTGGAGCAGTTCACCCTCGCTCATTTGCTTTACAGCTTCTGAAACGATCTGAAGTAAGCGGAATTCATTGTTATTGACCGAGAGCAGGAGCCCTTTGGCCAGGAGATAATCACCTACAAGTACAGCAATCTTATTTTTCCACAGGGCATTTATGGAGAAGAAGCCTCTTCGCTCGTAGGCGTTGTCTACGACGTCATCGTGTACCAAAGTGGCTGTATGCAGGAGCTCTACCAGTGCAGCGCCACGATGCGTGGATTCGACAATACCACCACATAATTTGGCAGCAAAGAAAACGAACATCGGACGGATCTGTTTCCCTTTCCTTTTAACGATATAATGCGTTATCCGGTCCAGTAATGGAGCATCACTGTGCATGGAAGCTTTAAACTTCTCCTCAAAAACCGTAATATCGGCAGCTATGGGTTCTTTAATCTGATCTATTCCCGGCATGCAGGTTCAAAAATATTGTCCACAAACATAAATTAAATTCCTCTAATATGGGCAAAAATCTGCTCTGCATGTACTCTTGAGTTTTCTATGAACCATTTATGAGTATCTTTCCCCCCGCAAACTACACCTGCAAGGTATAATCCGGGAAGGTTAGTTTCCATGGTATCAGCATTATAGACCGGAACACCTCCTTTATCGTCTTCCAGCTGGATGCCAAAACGCTTTAACATGCCGAAGTCAGGTTTATAACCTGTCATAGCAATCACAAAGTCATTTTCGATCTCTAAAATTCCATCTTCAGTACGGATTTGCACAGACTCCGGTGCAATTGACAACAGCTCGGCATTGTAATACGCTTTAATTTCCCCTTCTTTAATCCTGTTTTCAATATCAGGGCGTACCCAATATTTCACATAAGAGCCAATCTCGTTGTTCCGGATCACCAAGGTTACTTTGGCCCCTTTCCGATAGGTTTCCAGGGCTGCGTCAATAGCCGAATTGTTTGCTCCTACCACAACAACATTCTGGAAAGCATATAAATGAGGATCTTTATAATAATGTGTTACTTTTGGCAAGGCTTCTCCGGGAATATTCATCATTACCGGTACATCGTAAAATCCAGTGGCAATCACTACATATTTTGTGCGGTAACTGCCTTTGGATGTATGGTTATCAAAATAGCCGTCAATTTGCATGGAAACCGTTTTCACTTCTTCAAAAAGCCGGATATTTAAACTGAATTTTTCAGCTACCCGGCGATAGTATTCCACCGCTTCGTTCCGGTTGGGTTTGGGATTGATGCTCACAAAAGGCACACCTCCGATTTCCAACCGTTGTGAAGTGGAAAAGAAGGTCATAAAAACCGGGTAATTGTACAAACTATTGACCAGGGCACCCTTCTCTACGACTACATAGCTGAGACCAGCTTTTTGCGCTTCAATGGCACAAGCCATTCCAATAGGTCCGGCACCAATGATCAGTACATCATATGTGTTCATAGGCAGGTTAAAGGTTTAAGCTTTCATGGCTTTGGAAGGGCAGGCAAAATCTGTCCTTTTAAGACCTGTCTGTTTAATTGCCCCATAGCCACCAGCAATATCGATCACCTGATCTATTCCTCTGGCTTTTAAAATAGAGGCTGCGATCATAGACCGGTAACCACCAGCACAATGGATATAATAGGTTTCATCAGGGTGGATCTCACTGGTCCATTCATTGATATAATCCAACGGCCGGGTTAAAGTAGATTCCAAATGCTCTGCCTCGTATTCTCCCGGCTTGCGCACGTCCAGGACATGGATATCGGGTTGCTGGGTCAGGATGTCTTCGAAGGCTTCGGCTGAAATAGAGGTAATGGTATCAATATCTTTTCCTGCTGCCGTCCAGGTTCCAATACCACCTTGAAGATAGCCAATGGTATTGTCATAACCTACCCTGGCCAGACGGGTCAGTGCTTCTTCTTCTTTTCCTTCTTCTACGATCAACAGCAAAGGCTGCCGCAAGTCGGTGATCAAGGCACCTACCCATGGGGCAAACTGGCCGTTTAAGCCAATATTCACAGAGGAAGGGATAAATCCTTTGGCAAAAACCTGTGGATCTCTGGTATCGAGCAATAAGGCTCCGGTTTGATTGGCCAATGCTTCGAATGCTTCGGCACTGAGCGGGTTTAAGCCTTTTTCAAAAACCTGGTCTACACTTTCGTAGCCATGTTTGTTCATGGAAGCATTTTTCGCAAAGTATTGTGGAGGCGGCAAAATGCCGTCGGTAACTTCTTTAATGAATTGTTCCCTGCTTGCGGCTTTTAAAGCGTAATTGACTTCTTTCTGATGACCCAGGGTATCGAAGGTTTCCTTGCTCATGTTCTTACCGCAGGCAGAACCTGCTCCATGGGCCGGGTATACCAATACCTCATCGGGAAGATTCAGGATTTTACTATGCAGGGAGTCGTATAAAGTTCCTGCCATATCTTCCATGGTCAGATCACCTTGCTGTGCCAGGTCCGGACGACCAACATCACCAATGAACAGGGTATCCCCGGAAAATATACAATAAGGCTTTCCTGTTTTATCTTTGAGCAGATAGGTAGTTGACTCCGGCGTATGGCCTGGGGTATGCAGCGTTTGTATAGTAAGTTCGCCTATCCTGAATTCTTCTCCGTCTGCAGCAATATGCGCCGGAAAAGAAGTTTTGGCAGTGGGGCCATAAACTATAGTTGCTCCTGATTTCTCGGCCAGGTCGATATGGCCGGAAACAAAATCCGCATGAAAATGAGTTTCGAAGATATACTTGATGACCGCGCCATCCTTTTGTGCCTTTTTCAGGTAAGATTCTACCTCTCTGAGGGGATCAATGATTGCGGCTTCTCCATTACTTTCAATATAATAGGCGGCCTCTGCCAGACATCCGGTATAAATTTGCTCTATCTTCATAGCATCTGAATAATAAGCCATAAAAATACGGCTTATTATTCAGGAACATTGCCTTATGAAACGAATTTACAGAAGTTTTACTTATACAGTGAGCTCTCCGCGAAGGGATTGCTCCATGAGTTTGGTGATTTCCGTCATCGGCAGGCCAAGCCCCATAAGATACATCAATTTGGTCACGGCGGCTTCAAAGGTCATATCATAGCCACTAACCACGCCCATTTGCTGCAGCTTTTTACTGGTCTCGTATTTACCCAGTTCTACTGAACCTACCTGGCACTGGGTAATGTCTACAATGACCTTTCCAGCATCAACAGCTTCCTGGAGGCTATCAATGAACCATTGGGCTGTAGTGGTATTTCCAGAGCCAAAGGTTTCCAGTACAATGGCGTTGACAGAAGATTGGGTAACGGCCTGAACCGCCTGAGGGGTAATACCCGGATATAGTTTAATGACCCCGATATTGGCGTTAAAATCTGCATGGACCTTAAAGGCTTCTTTCGGCTGCTGCTGAATATAGTTCTTATAGAAGGTTAAATGCACACCCGCCTCCGCAAGTTTTGGATAATTTGGTGTCCGGAAAGCTTCAAACTTTTCAGAGTTGTACTTAATGGCACGATTACCTCTAAACAACTGGTAATCAAAATAAATACAAACTTCAGGCACCATAGCTTTACCATGTTTTTTAGTGGCGGCAATTTCCAGGGCGGTGATGAGGTTCTCCTTGGCATCGGTTCTGATCTCTCCTATGGGCAGCTGAGATCCCGTCAGTACAACCGGTTTGGCCAGGTTCTCCAGCATAAAACTCAGGGCCGATGCAGTAAAAGCCATCGTGTCTGAACCATGGAGGATTACAAAACCATCGTACTGGGCGTACTTATTCTCAATGATCCGGGCCAGTTTGGCCCAGATGTCCGGATGCATGTTGGAGGAGTCCAGGATCGGATCAAAAGAATGCACATCGAGCTGGTAGTTTAGGCGTACCATCTCGGGAACATTTTGCTGGATCTGCTCAAAATCAAAAGGTATAAGCGCACCAGTCTGCGGATTATTGACCATGCCAATAGTTCCGCCAGTATAAATAATAAGTAGTTTAGTCATTGACTGCTAAACTAAAAAAATCTTTCTGGAATTAAGTGTAGTAATATCAGCTATTTCATCAACAGAAATACCATAAATTTCCGACAGTTTCCTGGCCACATAGATCAGGTAGCTACTCTCGTTTGGCTTGCCTCTGAACGGCACCGGGGCAAGGTAAGGCGAATCGGTTTCCAGAACGACATGTTCGAGAGGAACGTATTTAAGTACTTCATCCAGCCCGGCTTTCTTATAGGTCACCACGCCGCCAATTCCGAGGTAAAACCCAAGTTCGACAGCTTTGAGCGCCTGATCCAGATTTCCGGTAAAACAATGCAGAATACCACGGAGCTTATCGTCTTTTTCTTCTTCCAGCACTTCAAAAACCTCATCAAAAGCTTCCCTGCAGTGGATGACAATAGGCAAGTCCAATGCTTTGGCCCATTTGATCTGTTCTTTAAAGGCTTTTTGCTGGATACCCAGTGTGGTCTTATCCCAGTAAAGGTCTATACCAATCTCCCCTATAGCATAGATCTTCCGGCCGGCTATACTGGCATAGATCTCTTCCAGTACGGCTTCAAAGTCTTCCTTTACATCACAGGGATGGAGCCCTGCCATGGCAAAACAATTTTCCGGGTAACGTTCGACCAGTTCATTGATCATGGCAATGGAAGCCACATCTACATTGGGCAGAAACAGGCGGTGTATCCCCTGGTCAAAACAGCGTTGCAGGAGTTCGCTTTGCTTCTGCTGGTCTCTTTCATAATAAAGATGGGTATGGGTATCGGTTAAAAGCATGGGACAAAGATACAAAATAAAAAAACCCTGTCTACATCACATAGACAGGGCAATGGGTTATAACCCGAAGGCTAATGGCCTGATTATTTTTTAACTGGTGCTGGTGTTGCAGCAGGGTTTACTGGTGCTGGCGGAGCTGGCACAGTAACCGCTGAAGGTTTTTTAATATCTGTCAATTCTACTTCAAATACCAATGGAGTATATGGACTGATACCGCCCTGAGGCATACCGTTCTCGCCATAAGCTAATTTAGAAGGGATGATGAATGTGGCTTTACCACCTTTACCGATCAGTTGCAAACCTTCGTCAAAACCAGGAATTGCTCTTCCCAATGCAAATGCACGTGGACCGTATTGAGCCATTGGGTTAAATTTGCCGGTTTCTTTGGCAATTTTAGCGTCACTGGTATCAAATACATTGTCTTTTCCGTTTGATTTTTTGGTGGTCAGTTTACCTGTATAGTTCACCATAATGGTATCTCCAACTACTGGTTTTTGTGCACTTCCAGGAGTGGTGATCAAATATTGCAGGCCAGAAGCTGTAGTTTGTACTTTCAGGTTATTGTCTGCAATATATTTTTTAATTTTTCCTTCTTCAGATGCTTTGTGCCTTTCAACTGTTGCCTTATAGTCCTTCTGGAAGAAATCTTTGGCTTTGTTCTGGAAAGTAGAATCTGCTTCTTTTGGATCTTTGTGCAATACTTTCTCAATTTTAACGGTAAATACCAGGTATTTATCATTTTTCAGGTTAGCTGGTTTTGGCTGACCTGAGTGTTTAGCCATCGTATCTAAATCCAGTTTGAAAGTTGCACTGTCACCTTCACCAAAAAGGTACAATACATCATTCATATCACCTGCATATTGTTTTTTACCTACAGGGAAGATTTGAGGTTGCTCAAGATCGTAGGTATTTGCCATCACTGAATCTTTTTCATTTTTTTGAATAAAGTTCAATTTAATGATATCACCTTCTTTGATTTTTTCTTTTCCTTCTGATTTATGTATCATGTACATTAAACCACCCGGTCCTTTTTTGTAGTTATTACAAGCAGCTAAACCAAGCGTAGCTGCAAAAAGAAGTACTAAAGTTTTTTTCATTGCGTTTTTTGTCGTTTTATTTTTTTATCGTTTTGTTTATTTTATATCAGCGGTCCTCAAGAGCGCTTCGCCGTTTTCGTTTATTGCAGTAACTGTGTTTTATACTCTGTCAAAATAGATTTAAACTTCTCAACAGTATCTGTTAAACTCTCATCAGAAGCACCTCCAGCGGCATTTCTGTGCCCACCACCATTGAAATATTTTTTACAGATCTCATTGGCAGGAAAATCTCCGGTAGAACGTAAAGAAAGTTTAACCCGGTCAGTTCTTTCTATAATGAAAGCAGCCAGCCTGATGCCGTTTACAGACAATGCATAATTCACGATCCCCTCCGTATCTCCGGTAACAATATTATATTTTTTAAGTTCTTCGGCAGTAACGGTAATGATAGCAGTATTGAACTCTCTTAAAATCTCCAGTTTGTTGGTTAAGCAATGCCCTAAAAAGCGTAAACGGTTTTCAGTAGCATTATCGTATACCAGCTGGTGAATTCTCCAATGTTCCGCGCCGGCATCGATCAGATCTGCGCCTATCCTGTACACTTCCGAAGTTGCCGAAGGGAAACGGAAGGAGCCTGAATCTGTCATGATCCCTGTATACAGACAAGTTGCTATATCTTTAGACATGAATGCACCATCCTCAAGTTCGTGCACAATAAATTCATAAACCAGTTGGGCAGCAGCACAGGCATTGATGTTCCAGCACCGGTAATCGTCAAAATCTTCCGGTTCCAGATGGTGGTCGATCATGATCTTATAAGCTTCCGAAGCCCGGATCACTTCTCCAAGTTCATTGATCCTGCTCAGGGTATTAAAGTCCAGGCAAAAGATCAAAGAGGCCTCGGCTACATGCAGCTCGGATTGTTCCTTTTGCTCAGTATATATAATAACATCTGAGTTATTAGGAAGCCAATGCAGAAAGTATGGATAATCTGTCGGTGTAATCACCTTAACATGGTGCCCTTTCTGGATAAGGTAAGCATACAAACCCAGGGACGATCCCATTGCATCGCCATCTGGCTTATGATGCGTCGTAATTACAATTTTCTGCGGCGTTGCCAGCAAAGATTTTAGTTCTGAAAGAGATAACATATATTTCGCTGCAAAGCTAACAATTTAATGAAGAAATGAATGCCTTTATATTTCAAGCTTTAATATTACCAGTATAAAACGTAATTTTGCAAAAAAATTAAAACAAAAATGGCTACAAACAGAACTTTTACAATGATCAAGCCTGATGCTGTTGCTAACGGACATATCGGAGCAATCATCAACGACATCACTTCTGCAGGTTTCAAAATCATTGCATTAAAGTATACTAAATTAACTCCTGAGACTGCAGGTAAATTTTACGAAGTTCACAAAGAGCGTCCTTTCTACAAGGATCTTGTTGAATTCATGTCTTCAGGTCCTATCGTTGCTGCGATCCTTGAAAAAGACAATGCAATTGAAGATTTCAGAAAATTGATCGGCGCGACCAATCCTGCTGAAGCAGCTGAAGGAACCATCCGTCAGAAATATGCAAAATCAATTGATGCAAACGCTGTTCATGGTTCAGACTCTGATGAGAATGCTCAAATCGAAGGTGATTTCTTCTTTACAGCAGACGAGCGTTTCTAAGCAATACACGAAACAACTTATAAAAAAAGCACCTTTATGAGGTGCTTTTTTTATGCCCTTCCCTCAAACCCTGCCTCAACTATCCATCTGCTACATGCCCGGACACTCCTCCCGGTTAAGCACCCGGAAAAAAAATCAATGTTACTCAGAAGAGACCTCAGCTTTCGAAGCAGTCCGCGCAGCGGCGCGCAGAAAGCGTAGTCTCGGAAGAGTACATTGATTTTTTCATTGGAATATAATTTGATTTTAATGGTTATGAAGCTATCATGAGTTTCTATTCATTGTTTTGTAAGTGTAAACTCATGATGGTTTCACCAAGCTTATTTCTCTTCTTTTTCTTTATGTTTCAAAAATGTATAACTTTCCGCTTTCAAATCTTAGCACAGCTACACATTTAACATTTAAACACATAATGAAAACAGCCTTTATCGCCCTGTTGCTTCCTCTAACAACGTTCACAGCAATGGCGCAAACCAAAAAACACCCTGTAAAAAAAGCCCTTGTAAAAGCACCTGCTATCAAAAACGGTCTTGATTCTGCCAGCTACGCCTTTGGAACCAGTATGGCAACAAACCTGAAGAACAACGGTGTAACCGCTTTAAACTACGAACTTTTTATCCAGGGACTAAAAGACACCTTCACCGGCAAAACTCCCCTGTTGTCAGGTGATAAAACACAAACAGCCATCAATAATCTCTTTGCCGGAGCCAGCAAGAAAAAATATGCCGGTATCATTGCAGAAGGAAAAACATTCCTGGAAAACAATAAAAAAACAGCAGGTGTAAAAACGACAGCCAGCGGTTTGCAATATATTGTACTTAAGGAAGGCAGTGGCGCACATCCGGCTGCTACAGACACCGTAACTGCACATTATAAAGGAACCCTGCTGAGCGGCAAACAGTTTGACAGTTCTTATGACAGAAATGAACCATTGGCTTTACCGTTAAACCGTGTTATTCCAGGATGGACAGAAGGCATACAACTCATGCAGCCAGGTTCCAAATACAAATTTTTCATTCCGTACAACCTGGCCTACGGAGAACGCGGTGCCGGACAGGATATCCCTCCATACAGCACATTGATCTTTGAAGTAGAGTTGCTTAAAATAAACGGCAAATAGTCCTTCCCAAACCATTTTCATAAATCATTGTTATCTAGGAAAACAATGATTTATGAATCTTAAAAAATATCTTCCTCTTGGAATAGTTGCCCTTCTTGTGACCACCTTAAGCAGTTGCTCTGTGATAGAAGGCATTTTTAAAACCGGTGTATGGACCGGTGTGATTATCGTCGTGATTATCCTTGCCCTGATCATCTGGGTCATTGCCAAAGTGTTTGGCGGCGGTGGAAAGAGCTAGAAAGAATTAAAGAAACACGATTTCTGTGATGACCTCAGAACCGGTACGTTCATTAATACTTTGGATAATGCCGGTTCTGACCATTAAAAGATCGTTCTTGATCACCGAGGATTCAATACGTACAAATAATTTTTTATTGTTTACATAGATCTGGGTAGTCCTGTTGGCAATAGCTTTACCCATAATTTCGGGCCATAAGGCCACCACAGAAGTTTGATCAAACTTCCCTTTCAGTTTATAGACAGCCAATAATTTATCGATGCCCTCTTTTAGAGTAATATCATTCGGTTTACGCATGTTTTACAGCCCCGTTATCTACGTCGAATAAAGTTACGGGAACTTTAATGCTATTAAAAATATTCAGCACTCTTTCTTTTCCTGTATCTGTTATAAAGATCTGACCAAAATCATGATGGGAAACCATTTCCATAAGTTTTCTCATGCGATGATCGTCCAGTTTATCAAAAATATCATCCAGCAGCAGCAGCGGCTTAAATCCCCGGTATTTTTGCAGGTAAGCATATTGTGCCAGTTTAAGGGCAATCAAAAAAGACTTTTGCTGCCCCTGGGACCCAAATTTCTTTAAAGCCATTTCCCTGATGGTAAAAACCAGTTCATCTTTATGAATACCTACCGTAGTTCTTTCCAGAACCTTGTCTTTCTCTGCGGCTTGCTGCAATAAGGTTTCAAAATGATGTTCATTTAGTTGTGACTGGTACAACAAATGAACTTCTTCCTGCTCTTCAGTAATGAAGCTATAATACTTATTAAATAAGGGAATAAATTCTGCCATGAAACTTTTACGTTTCTCAAAAAGCTTGTTGCCCGAAGCCACCAGCTGCTCATCAAAAATCTGCAGCAATGCCGGATCGTACTTCCGGGTAAGTGCAATCTGTTTAAGCAGCGCATTTCTGTTCAGCAAATGACGGTTATATATAATCAACTCATCCAAATACCTGGAATCTGTTTGAGAGATCACATTGTCCATAAACTTTCTGCGTTCTTCACTCCCATCCATGATCAGGTTGACATCATAGGGAGAAATCATCACCACCGGAAACAGACCGATATGGTCGGCCAGCTTTTCGTATTCCTTTTTATTCCTCTTGAATTGCTTCTTCTGATTTTTCTTTACACCACAAGTGATCTTCTCATTCTTCTCTTTCCGGTCAAAATCGCCTTGTATTAAAAATAAATCTTCTCCCGATTTGATTTGCTGGCTGTCAATCGGATTGAAATAACCTTTACACAAACATAAATAGTGTATGGCATCGAGCAAATTGGTTTTTCCTGCGCCGTTATTGCCCACAAAGGCATTTACCGTCTTTGAAAAACGCAGATCGGCATCTGTATAATTCTTGAAATTTAATAGGGTAATGTTTTTTAACCACATAGTTTATAGCCTCAAAGTTACCGTTTACCTTCGTTAAATCATTAAAGTTTAATTAAATACTAAAGAAAGGGGTTGATACTTTGAACGAAAAATGTATTTTTGCAATCCTTAATTTTTTTAAAATAAAATGTCCGCAACAGAAAAAGAACTCAACAACCCTGTAAGAAAGGGCTCTTTTGTACAAGAAAACTCAAAAAGCCTGTTATTTATTGCAGGTGCAGTAGTGGTATTAATTGGTATCTATATCTGGTACCAAAATGTATATTTAAAAGGCAGGGCTGAAGAAGCAACTGCAAAAATGTACAAAGCTGAGCAATATTTAGGTGTGGATTCTTTAGCCAATAAAGCCATTAACGGCGATGGTGGTTATCCAGGTTTTGAACAAATTGCCAATGAATATGCCAATACAAAATCTGCCAACCTGGCCAATCTTTATTTAGGCGGTATTTATTTACGTAAAGGTGAATATAAAAAAGCGACTGAAGCTCTGGGTAAATATTCTGAAACCGGAAGCCCGGTGGCAGATCCACTTGCTTTGGGTTTACTAGGTGATGCATACAGTGAGTTGAAAGACTACAAACAAGCAGCAACTTATTATAAAAAAGCAGCTGATAAAGCAAGCAACAAATTCACTTCTCCAATGTTCCTGAAAAAATTAGGCCTGGTCAATGAACAATTGAAAGACTTTAAAGGTGCTGAAGAAGCTTATACTAAGATCAAAACAGAATATCCTGCAAGCCAGGAAGCTGCAATGATTGACGAATACATTGCCCGCGCAGGCGCTCAGGCAAAATAAGGCAAAAAAGATTAAATTATTTTTACAAAGGCTAACCTGAAAGGTTGGCCTTTTTTTGTGGGCAATCCTTATCTTTGTACTATGGCTACACAACTTAAAAACCTTTCGGATTTTTCCCACACCATTGTTCCTGATGGTAAACCTTACAAATTTGCTATCGCTGTAGCAGAATGGAATGCAGAAGTAACCGGCGCTTTATACAACGGCGCGTTGGAAACTTTAAAAAAACATGGTGTCAAAGAAAAAAATATTCTTTCTGTGGCTGTTCCGGGAAGTTTTGAGCTGACAGGAGCTGCAGAGATCCTGTTGAAGAAACACCCCAATCTGGATGCGGTAATTTGCCTTGGCTGTGTCATCCAGGGAGAGACCAAACATTTTGATTTTATTTGCGATGCAGTAGCCAACGGTTTAACCAATATTGGAATTAAGCATGCTAAACCTGTCATTTTTGGTGTACTGACTACAAATGACCAGCAGCAAGCTATAGATCGCTCTGGCGGTAAACATGGTAATAAGGGCGATGAGGCAGCAATCACAGCGATAAAGATGGCTCATCTGGCTGATAGCCTGTAAACTAAAATTGATTATTTTTACAAAAAGCTGTAGCTTAGTAAATAAATCTGTCAAAACATGAAGAAAGTAGCGATCTTACTCCTGGGTGTTCTTTTTGCAACAGCTGTTCTGCAGGCCTGTTCCAACCGGGTATGCCCGGCTTATAGTTCTTATCCGGAAGGCCGTAAAAGGAGAGGATAGGTTTCTTTTATTGATTTTAACAACGATATAGATGCAGTGGACAAATATAACTGATGGTACTCAGATCAGTGAAATACAAAAACAAACCGGTTATAGCCTGATTTTTAAGCACAGCACAAGATGCTCTGTAAGTATGATGGCCAAGAGAAGATTTGAGATGGATTGGGATGCCTTACCTGAAGGCACAGCTCTTTACTTTTTAGATTTGATCAGCTATCGCGACATTTCTGCGCAGATAGCTGAAACTTTCCAGGTTCACCATGAATCTCCGCAGATCTTGCTGATCAAAGACGGAAATTGTATTCTGGATGCTTCTCACGGAGATATTTCTGCCGAAGAAGTAGCCGAGGTGATTAATAATTAAAGGTTACCGTTTTTTTCAAGTCGGGGTGCAGACTTTGCGCCACAGGACAGGTATAAGCAGATCTTTCAATGATCTTTTTGTCTTTGTCTGAATAGTTGTTTGCCGGAAACTGAAAGTCTACCACAATTTCAGCCACCCTTCTTGGGTTCTCAGCCATAATCTTGGTGATCTCGCAGGTCGCTCCGTCTATATTAAAACCATGTTCCTGAGCGGCGATGCCAACGATGGTGAGCATACAGTTTCCTAAAGAAGTTGCCAAAAGATCGGTTGGTGAAAAAGCCTCCCCTTTACCTTTATTGTCTACCGGTGCGTCAGTAATGATTTCATTTCCTGAACGTAAATGTACGGATGTGGTTCTTAAGCCACCGTTGTAAGTTATTTTTGAAGTTGCCATAGGGTAAATTTAGACATTTTACAACATTACACCCAGCAAACATTTCATATTTATAACAATTCAATCCTATTGCTTAACTTTGTACCATGATCGAACTACCGGTTGTTTCAGCAAACCAAACACAGCGTAAACCAGACTGGCTTAGAGTTAAGCTGCCTGTAGGTAAAGAGTATGCGCAAGTACGCAGCTTAGTTGATACCCATAAACTCCATACCATCTGTGAAAGTGGCAATTGCCCGAATATGGGTGAGTGCTGGGGTGCAGGTACAGCTACCTTTATGATTTTGGGCAATATTTGTACCCGCTCCTGCTCCTTCTGTGCTGTAGCTACCGGAAGACCGCTTGCAGTGGATACTGATGAACCAAACCGCGTAGCAAATTCAGTAAAACTGATGCAGGTAAAACATTGCGTAATTACCTCAGTAGACCGCGATGACCTGAAAGACGGGGGCTCTATCATTTGGGCAGAAACCTTACAAGCCATTCGCAGGGAAAGTCCGGAGACCACACTCGAAACTTTAATTCCTGATTTCAGGGGAATATGGGATAACCTGTACCGTGTACTGGAAGAAAGGCCGGAAGTTGTTTCTCACAATATGGAAACCGTAAAAAGGTTAACCAGACAGGTTAGGATACAAGCTAAATATGACAGAAGTCTGGAGTGTTTAAAAAGAATATCCGAGTTTGGGGTCAGAACAAAAACAGGAATTATGCTTGGCCTTGGCGAAACGGAAGAAGATGTTTTTGAAGCCATGGATGATCTGGTTGCCAATGGAGTTCATATCCTGACCCTTGGTCAGTATTTACAGCCTACTAAAAATCACCATCCCGTTGTAGACTGGATCCATCCGGATCAATTTGCAAAATACAAAGAAATTGGTTTAGCTAAAGGTTTAAGATATGTAGAAAGCGGCCCGCTGGTACGGTCTTCTTATCATGCAGAAAAACACTTATTTGATTTCTGAGTTTAGTTTTTAAACTCCAAAACAAATAATATTTTCTCCTTGTTATAGAATCACTATATTAGTAACCGTTTGGCACCCTCGAAGAAAATATCATTGTCTGAAGAAGATTTAGTCCTTGCCCTTAAAAGCAGGGAGACCATTGCTGTACAGGCACTTTATGATATGTATTCAGGAGCCTTACTGGGGGTGATCTCCAGAATTGTCTCTCAACAGGAAATTGCTGAGGATCTTTTACAGGAGACCTTTGTAAAAATATGGAATTCTGCAGAGCAATATGACGCATCAAAAGGTCGTTTATTTACCTGGATGATGAATATTGCCCGCAATCTGGCAATCGATAAGGTCAGGTCTAAAGACTTTAGAAATACCAGTAAAAACCAAGATATAGAAAATAACGTAGATTTTATCGACGCGCAATCAAAAGTAACCTTTAATGCAGATATCCTGGGTTTAAAAGATCTGGTTACCGCATTAAAACCTGAATTTAAACATGTCCTGGACATGGTCTATTTCAGGGGGTATACACATGTTGAAGCGGCAGAGGAATTGGATTTGCCATTGGGGACGGTGAAGACCCGGATCAGAATGGCGATCATGGAGTTAAGAAAGAATTTTAATTAAAGTGGAAGAGGTTAGAGCATATATAGAATCGGGCATACTTGAACTTTACGTTCTCGGTCAGCTGTCGGCTGAAGAGCAACGGGAGGTGGAAGATATGGCCGCAAAGTATGCCGAGATCAGAAAGGAGATTGAGGCTATAGAAATTGCGATGGAAACTTATGCTATGAGCAATGCTGTTCTTCCTTCCGAAGGCCTGGATTTAAAGATTTTATCGGCTATTGAAGTGCTGAAAACTCCCGGAGAAGCACCCTCCCTTCCAACAGCAATAACCGAAAAAACAGTTACCGAACCTGTTCAGGCACCTCTGGTTACTGCGGCATATGATTCCAGGATCAGATCCTTAAGAATAGCTCTGGCAGCTTGTGCAGCTTTGTTGCTGATCAGCCTGGTCGCTTTGTATTCCGCTCACCACGAACTCAGCAATGCACAAAACCAAATTCTGGCGTTGAACAGACAAAACCAAAGCTTTGCAGCTACAGTAGGCTATATGAAACAAAATACAGCAGACCTGCAAAAACTAGCAGATATGCCTGCCGATCCAAATTGGAAAACCGTAAAACTTGCCGGTACAAAAATGGATCCTGCAGCTAAGATGATTGTTTATTGGCATACGACTGGCAAGCACGTTATGGTCGACAATTCTAAAATGGCTTTACCTGCAAATGATCAGAGTCATCAATACCAGCTTTGGGCCCTGGTTAATGGTAAGCCCGTAGATCTTGGGGTGTTTGATGTAAAACCAGATACCGCGCATATTCTGATCAACATGAAAGAGATCAGTGGTGCACAGGCCTTTGCTGTTACCTTGGAAAAACGTGGTGGAAGTGTAAGCCCGACCATGAATCAAATGATCGTTATGGGTGGGGTCTCTATCTAAAAATTGTTTTTTTAACAACTTCCGGTAAATGTTCTGACACCTGCGATGCGGTGACATTAAAATCTTTTTCCGCTAAGCTATCTCCGGAGAGCCCATGAAAATAACAACCTAGTAGTGCAGTTTCTTCATTACTGTACCCCTGTGCCCTGTAGGCTGCAAGAATCCCGGTCAGCACATCCCCCATTCCTCCCTGAGCCATAGCCGGATTACCAGTTGTATTGATCCATATTTTCCCTTGCTCATTCACCACAAATGTATACTGATTCTTCAGCAGGATCAGGCAATTCAGTTCTTTTGCTTTTTTAACTGCTGTATTCAAACGCTCAAACCAGGTATTATGCTCACCAAAAAGACGATCAAACTCCTTCATATGTGGAGTGAGTATACTGCCCGAAGGAATCCTGGGAATCCATTCCCGATGTGCAGCTAAAAGATTTAAAGCATCAGCATCAATAATCAATGACTTTTTCTGCTCAAGCAAATGGGTTAACAGTTCAAGACTGGCCGTAACTGTGGACAGGCCCGGACCAATGGCAATGGCCTGATAAGCTTTCATTCCGGAATCTTCAGCTGCGATCTTTCTATCGAGGTACATAATTTCAGGCAGGCACGTATTTAAAGCCGTTAAACCGCTTTCAGGTATGGACAGAGTTGTAAGACCCGCTCCAGCATAAAGACATCCTTTAGCGCTTAAAATAGCAGCTCCCATGGTCTGTTCTGCACCTGCAAGGATCAGGGCATGTCCATAAGTCCCCTTATGACTGAACAACGGCCTGGCTTTAAAGATCTTCCTGATGGCCGAGGGCTTTACCAATTGACAGGCAGGCTGGTCTTTCAGGCTTTCAGGTGCAGATCTGTCTGGCAGGTAATTGTTCAGGTCCATTTTCATCTCAGGCCTCCATTTCCTTTTTAAGAAATTTCCCTGTTAAGCTGATCGGGTTTTGGATGAGTCCTTCGGGAGTACCCTCAAAAATAATTTTTCCTCCACCTGCGCCGCCTTCTTCACCCAGATCGATGACCCAGTCTGCTACTTTTACCACATCCAGGTTGTGCTCAATGACCAGTACCGTATTTCCCTTCTCCACCAATTCATTTAATACACCAAGCAGTACATTAATATCTTCAAAATGAAGGCCTGTTGTTGGTTCATCAAGGATATAAAAAGTTCTTCCGGTATCTTTCTTAGACAATTCGGTAGCGAGTTTTACCCGTTGTGCTTCTCCCCCAGACAGGGTTGTTGAAGACTGACCGAGTGTAATATAACCCAGACCGACATCTTTAAGCGTTTTGATTTTACGGTAAATGGCCGGCATATTTTCAAAAAAGTCGCAAGCCTCTTCAATACTCATATCAAGCACATCACTGATGGATTTTCCACGGTAACGGACTTCCAGTGTTTCCCGGTTGTATCTTCTGCCACCACATTCTTCGCAGGGAACCTGTACGTCAGGAAGAAAGTTCATTTCGATCACCTTCATTCCTGCACCCTGGCAGGTTTCGCAACGGCCGCCCTTCACATTGAAAGAGAAACGTCCGGGCTTATACCCCCGGATCTTCGCCTCCGGCAATTGAACATACAGGTTTCTGATGTCTGAAAACACCCCTGTATAAGTAGATGGGTTAGACCTCGGTGTTCTTCCGATAGGTGCCTGATCTATTTCTATTACTTTATCTATTTCCTTTAATCCATTGATCTTTTCATAGGGAAGAGGATGTTTCTTAGCCCGGAAAAAGTGATGGTTTAGGATCGGATATAATGTTTCTGTAATTAAACTGGATTTTCCACTTCCGGATACCCCGGTAACGGCAATGAACTTACCTAATGGAAAATCTACAGAAACATCTTTTAAGTTATGCCCGCTGGCTTTGATAATAGATAATTTATGTCCGGTTCCTTTTCTGCGTTTTTTAGGCACCTCTATTTTCTTCTGTCCGTTAAGGTATGCAGCAGTCAGGGTGTTTGACTTAAGAATCTGTTCCGGAGTTCCCTGTGCAACGATCTGACCTCCTCTGACACCAGCGGCAGGACCAACATCAATCACGTGATCGGCTTCCAGAATCATATCTTTATCGTGTTCTACAACCAATACCGTATTGCCCAGGTCCCGCAGGTTTTTCAAGGCATGGATCAAACGCTCATTGTCCCGCTGATGCAGACCTATACTTGGTTCATCAAGAATATACATCACATTCATCAGCTGCGAGCCAATTTGTGTAGCCAGACGGATCCGCTGAGCTTCTCCTCCAGACAAGGTACGGGCCGTTCTGTCCAGGGAAAGGTAATTCAAGCCTACATCACTCAAAAAGCCCAGCCTGGCCCGGATTTCTTTCAGGATTTCCTTGGCGATGGTATTTTGTCTTTCGCTTAAACGGTCTTCAAGATCAATATACCATTGTTTGATACTGCTGATGTCCATTTCCGAGACTTCAAAAATATTTTTTCCATCAATCTTAAAATGCAGACTCTCTTTCTTTAAACGTGCTCCGTTACATACCGGACAAGTCTTGAGTTTACGGAAGGCTTCCATATCGTCTACGGCCCCCTCTCCTTTTCGTTCCTGTTGTTCTTCCAGTAGTTTGATCACCCCGTCAAAAGTGATCTGGTAATTTTGAACATTCCATTTATTATATTCAACTGCCACAGAAAGCAACTCATGCGTACCGTTCAGAATGATGTTTATAATATCTTCACCGAGCTTTTCTATGGGCGCAGAAAGAGAGAAATTATATTTTTTTGCCAGCGCTTTCAACACCTGGAACATCCAGATGTCCCGGTATTCGCCCAAAGGCGCAAGCCCTCCGTTTAGAATACTGAGTTTAGGATTTGGGATAACAGATTCCCTGTCTACAACAAAGATATAGCCGAGTCCATCACAACGCTCGCATGCACCATAAGGTGAGTTAAAGGAAAAACTGTTGGGTTGGGGTTCATCGTAAGAAATTCCCGTAGTGGGACACATAAGGTAACGACTGAAATGAGAAACATTATTGTCTTTATCACTGATCTTGATAATCCCCTTACCAGCTTTCATTGCTGTTTGCAGAGAATCCAGCAAGCGTTTTTTATCCTCACGGTCTATGATCAACCGATCTATCACAATCTCGATATCATGGATCTTATAACGATCCACCTGCATTTTTGGACTAATATCCTGGATCTCTCCATCTATGCGTACTTTCACATAGCCTTGTTTCCGGATTTGCTCAAACAATTCGCGATAATGCCCTTTACGTCCTTTAACCACTGGTGCCAGGATATTAACCGGCATTTGATCGTATTTTTTGAAGATATTCTCTACGATCTGATCTTCACTCATGCGCTCCATCTTTTCTCCAGTATTGTAAGAGAAAGCATCTGCAACACGTGCATACAGTAAACGCATGAAATCGTAGATCTCGGTAATGGTGCCGACAGTAGAACGTGGATTTTTACTTGTTGTTTTTTGCTCTATGGCAATAACGGGGCTGAGACCAGATACTTTATCTACATCGGGTCTTTCCATTCCCCCCATAAACTGGCGGGAATAGGCACTAAAGGTTTCCATATAGCGGCGTTGCCCTTCAGCATAGATGGTATCAAATGCCAGTGAGGATTTTCCGCTCCCGCTTAAACCAGTAATAACAACCAGTTTATTTCTAGGGAAGGAGATATCAATATTTTTAAGATTATGTACCCTGGCGCCATATACTTCTACATCTTTTTGCTCACCCAGGTCAACGGTATTTTTACTCATATATATATCTAAAACTGCTAAAGGATTTTTCGTTAAGAAGACAGCAAATTTTCAGCCACAAAATTGCTAAAAATTTTATCAAAAGGGAAGTTTTTGAACTGATTTACAATTGCCTTAAAAATATGGCTTTAAACTGTCAAAAAACCTTCGGCTACTTGTTTCTACTCAGATCAGGAAATAAAAAAAGCCGGAATAAATTCCGGCTTTACCCAATTGCATGTCTTTTTGTCTTATTTTACTCTGCATTCATAGCCAGTAGTGCTCTGGGAGCTCTGTAGCCATAACGTGCAGGATCTTCCATAATTTCTTTCATGGAAATCAATTTGTACACATAACCTGCGGTTTCGCGGTTCAGTTTCATCTTGAAATAATTATCCTGGTTTTGTTTGTTCATCTGCTTTCTCATGTGGTTATCACCAACATTATATGCGGCAGCTACCATGGTCCAGTTTCCGAATACACCATATAGTTCTTTGATGTATTTACAGGCGGCAATGGTAGATTTGCGTAAATTCTTACGTTCATCTACATTGGAGTTTACTTTTAATCCATAGGTACGTGCCGTGCCTGGCATAAATTGCCAAAAACCGGCTGCACCTTTTGAAGAAACACCCTCCTTTAATCCGGATTCTACCAGGGGAACGTATTTAAAATCGTTTGGAATACCAAAATCTTCTAAAATGGGTTCAATAACAGGGAACCATTCTACCGCTTTCCGGTGTAAACGATTGGTTTGCAAATTTGCGTAAGAGAAAGTGGCCAATGTGCTCTTCATCTTTTTCTCTACCCGGGGATCCCCCTCAGGAAGGGCTTCATCTGCAAAATTTAAACTGGCCTTTTCTGATTCAGGCTCTTCTTTTTTAAGTGTTGTATTTTTTGTTGTTGTTTCTTCTTTTGAAAGACTTTTTGCTGCTTGGGGCATGTGGTAAGCAAACACTTTTGCCATAACCAATAATGTTAAAATTATCGTACATGTTATTATGTGTTTCTTTATCATTTTCCTCCTTTTTTTGGTTAACAATATAAAACGGCTGCAAACATACGGTATATTTATCTAATTATCAAGCTATTACAAAACAACCTTCAAAAATCGATGTTTAAACATGCCTCAGCACCGATTTTAATATTTAAATGACAAAGTCAGTTTTTGCCTCCAAAACTGTTCAAAAACGGCTGATTTTCCACGCCATCCAAGCCCGGAAAAAGAAGGATATCTGATAAAAAAAGAACCACCGGCCTGAAGGTGAGAATGCTTTAAATCATAGAAAGTTAAGGAGGTGATTAAGAGTAATATCAGAGAAATCAAAAGGAAGGATTAATCGGCTTGAATCTCTGCAAATAAAACGTAAAATTGCGGTGCACAGACACTTAAAATTGTAAATATAACCAATTTTACCTAACTTTGTACCCCGCATATTTTATGTGGTTAATAGCGTATCATGATCAAAAACAACAACAGGAACAGTCGGGATGACAAGTCCAAGCCGGGAAACCGAAGCACAGCTGGAAAGAGCAGAAGTGGAGAAGAAAGTACTTACAAAGGCAAGAGCAAATTCGGAGACAAAGATAGTAAGGAAGGAAAAGGCGATTTTAAACCAAGAACACCAAGAGAGGGTGATTCTAAATCCTCCAGGCCAGGAGCGCGCAGAGAAGGAGATTTTAATTCAAAAGCAACACGGGACGGAGACAGCAAATCTTTCAAATCGAAAGATTTTAAACCGAGGACTTCGAGAGATGGCGATAGCCGTTCTTTTAAACCAAGAGAAGGAGACAGCAGATCTTTTAAACCGAGAACAGGTGACGACAAGGAATCCAAAGGAAGAGGCTATATTAAAAAAGACAGTTTCAACAAAGAGGAAAAGCCTTACCGTAAATTTGACGACAAAAAAAGTCAGAGCCCAAGGAGTACAGACAGCCGCCCTTTCAGAAAGAGAGAAGATGAAGGTGGCGCAAGACCGAATTTCAGGTCTAATCCTGCAGACCGTGGTGAAAAACAATCTGTTCTTCGCGGAAGAAAAACACCAGTAGCTAAAGATGACGGCCTGATCCGTTTGAACCGTTACATTGCAAATTCAGGGATATGTTCCCGCCGTAAGGCAGATGAGCTGATTGCAGCAGGTGTAGTAACAGTGAATAATGAAGTGGTTTCTGAACTGGGCCATAAAGTAGATCCTGCAAAAGATGCAATCCGTTACAACGGAGAATTGCTGAAACGCGAAAAAAGGGTCTATGTACTGTTGAACAAGCCAAAGGACTATATTACAACTACAGACGATCCTCAGGAAAGACGTACAGTGATGCAACTGGTAGAAAAAGCCAGCAGAGAACGCATCTATCCTGTTGGACGTTTAGACAGAAATACAACAGGTTTATTGCTGATGACCAATGATGGTGATCTTGCAGATAAACTTGCTCATCCTAAAAATGGCATTACCAAAATCTACCACGTAGAACTGAGCCGTGCTTTAAGTCAGGGAGATCTGAACAAAATTCAGTTTGGATTGGAACTGGAGGATGGAATTATAAAACCGGACAGCGTATCTTACGTTGCCGGCGGTAGTAAACGCGAAGTTGGTATCCAGATTCACAGCGGAAAGAACAGAATTGTTCGCCGGATTTTTGAACACCTGGGTTACGATGTGGTAAAACTGGATCGTGTGGTTTACGGAAACCTGACCAAAAAAGATCTTCCCCGCGGAAGATGGCGTTACCTGGAAGAGCATGAGCTCATCCAAATCAAACACCTGATCAAATAATTTAAATTATAATCTATGAAGAAGATCCTTTCCCTGTTGTCTGTACTTTTGTTCACTTTTCATGTCCAGGCCCAAAAAGCAAATTACAACCTTTTGGTTGGAACATACACAAACACAGCAGGCAAGAGTGAGGGGATCTATACTTATAATTTTCATACTTTTAGTGGAACAACCCGCCTTAAGAGCGTTGCTAAGGGAATTGTAAATCCCAGTTACCTGACGGTTGCCCCAGACAGAAAATTTGTATACAGCGTAAATGAAACCGGAGCGACCAGTACAGTAAGCGCCTTTGGATTCAATTCTTATTCTGGTAAACTTACTTTCTTAAACAAACAGGACAGCCATGGTGCAGATCCATGCTATATTACTGCTGACAACAAAAATGTTGTAGTGGCCAATTATAGCGGGGGAAGCCTCGCCGTATTTGGAAGAAATGCGGATGGTACTTTAACCGGACCGAAGCAAATCATACAGCACACGGGTAAAAGCATAGATCCTGAAAAAAGACAGGAAAGTGCCCATGTTCATATGGTACAGTTTACACCTGATAAAAAATATCTGATCTGCAATGACCTGGGGGAAGACCAGATTTATGTATATAGTTACAATCCGGCCTCTAAAGATCGTTTGTTATCCATCAAAACGGTATTGAAAACCAATGCCGGAAGTGGACCCAGACATTTGACCTTCAGTCCAAACGGAAGGTTTGCTTACCTGACTCACGAGTTTAATGGAAGCATTACTGCGTTTGTGTACAGCAATGGAAATCTGAATAAGATTCAGGAGATCGGCACAACAGATCCCGACTTTAAAGGAAGAATTGACGGTGCAGATATTCACGTATCGCCTGATGGCAGGTTTTTATACCAGAGCAACCGTGGGGATGCCAACAGCATTTCTGTTTTTTCTATTCTGTCTACCGGAAAACTGAATTTTGTTTCCAGGATCAGGACGGAAGGTAAAGGCCCCCGCAATTTTGCCATAGATCCAAGCGGTAATTACCTTTTGGTTGGTCATCAGTACACCAATAACATTGTTATTTTTAAAAGGAATAAAGCAACAGGAGAACTTAAAGATACAGGCAAACGTATTGAAGTAGGTTCACCGGTCTGCCTGGTGTTTACACCGATCAACTAATTCTGTTCTTATAAAAAAGAAGACCGGTCCAATATTTGAACCGGTCTTCTTTTTTATAAGAATTTATAAGAGTTATTTACAAAACAACCGGCTTGTGCTGCTTTTCTATAATTGCGTTGTAGTAATCTATATATACAGGCAAGATCTTTTTCAAATCAAAATCCTGCGCCCGCCTGAAAGCATTTTCTTTAAACTGATTCAGTACAGTATCATTCTCCAGGATCTTAATGGCATTGGCAGCCATATCATCCACATCGCCAACATTGCTCATAAACCCGCAGAAGCCATCCACATTAAGCTCTGGTAAACCTCCGGAGTTAGAGGTAATTATTGGCACTTTGCAGGCCATCGCTTCTAAAGCTGCCAGCCCGAAGCTTTCTGATTCTGAAGGCATAAGGAAGAGGTCAGAAACGGAAAGGATTTCTTCTACAGCATCCTGCTTGCCAAGAAAACGAACATGATCACAAATCCCCAGATTCCTGCACAATTGTTCATTGTAAACGCGTTCAGGACCATCTCCAACCATCAATAATTTTGACGGGATCTTTTCCTGGATCTTCTGAAACATGAGAATCACATCTCCGGTTCTTTTTACCTTTCTAAAATTGGAGGTATGGATCAGGATACGCTCATTATTTGGAGCAATAGCCTTCTTGAAGTGATCTTTTGGCTTTAAACTGAAACGTTCAAAATCTATAAAATTAGGGATTACCTTAATCTCACCTGTGATATCAAAGTGCTTTAGTGTATCTTCCTTTAAATCCTGTGAAACAGTTGTAATCCCGTCCGATTGATTAATGGAAAAGGTGACAACCGGTTTATAGGTTGGATCTTTACCCACCAGTGTGATATCTGTACCATGAAGTGTAGTTACAACGGGAATATTGATCCCGTAGGTTGCCAGAATCTGCTTGGCCATAAAAGCAGCGGAAGCATGCGGTATGGCATAGTGCACATGCAGGATATCCAGTTTCTCAAATCTAACCACATCGACCAGCTTACTGGCCAGTGCGGACTCGTATGGTGCATAATCAAATAAAGGATAATCCCTTACAGATACTTCATGGTAAAATAAATTGGCAGAGAAAAAGTCTAAGCGGGCGGGCTGGCTGTAGGTAATGAAGTGAACCTGGTGCCCTTGATCGGCCAGAGCCTTACCAAGTTCAGTGGCCACGACACCGCTCCCGCCAAAAGTTGGGTAACAAACTATACCTATCTTCATTTGTATATAATTGTTTTATTGTTAGCCTTCTGCCCTGATTTTACATCTGTAAAATCAGGTACAGAATGGGTTTTGTTTTGAACTGCAAAGTACAATACTTAAACTGAGCTTTGTGTTAAACAATTGCAATTATTTTGTATAGATTGAATTATCCTCTCATCTCTTCCTGGATGACCAGATACATTTCGTTAGGCCGTTGGGTACCGATATAGTATTCCAGTCCATCACGGTCAGTGAGCACAATAGCATCTTTTCCGGAAGAATAAAAGCGAATGCTACCCTTGCGGTGCAGATTATAGACAGGGTTATTGAACAGGTAATTGCTATAGGTGTCTTTACGTACTTTAACAATGCTGTTCAGATCGATCTTCACTTTTTTAGCTGTCCAGAGCCCGTCAATAACAATACTTTTATTGTTAATGACAGTCTTATACTGAATGAGAAACAACAGAATAATGGAAATACCAATGATACCAAAGCCCACAATAAGAAAAAGATCTTGTGTATTGTCCCGGTCTCTCTCGTAAACATAGGCGGCAAAGCAAAATGCTGCCATCACGAGCCGGATACAGATCCTGATGTAGTCCCTGCCTATATACTGCTTCTCCAGAAATGCGTACTTGTTTCCCATTAGCTTATTTTCAATTCGAATATAGCTACTTTTTTTGTAGCAGCGGTTAATTTATATCTATTGTCTTGTCTCATTCCTGCAATCCAGATCAGTTCTCCATTCCCATTTACCAATACAGGGATCTGATCTTTTAGGGGCAGTGGTACTTTTTCGTCAATAAAAAAATCACTTACCTTTTTAAAAGTTTTCATCCCAAGCGGTATAAAACGGTCTCCATACTCCCATTTTCTAAGGATCAGGGGATAAATGAGCTTTCCTGCGTCGAAAAAAGCTTTGAACTTGTCTTTTTCAAAACTGATGTTCTCCGTATAGATGATCTGGATCACCTGCTTTCCCATAACAGCCTTTAAATCATGTGGATGGATCAGAGCAGCTTCCTGAACCTTAGCCGCTATGTGTTCCGTAATCATCAGTTTCCCCCTGTCCAGTGTTGCCCTGTGGTTTGTACTGTAAAAGGACCGGCCGCTCTGGTGATCAAGAGATTGTAAAATATCATCTGTTACAGTTTCAGTGAACTGATAAGCTTTCAATATCTCAAAAAAAAGTAATCTTTGCGGTACCAGGTTCCTAACCTTTTCCAGATCGATCAGCACTGCAGCTCCTTCTGTTTTACAGATTTCCTTTTGAACTTGCAGTACCATTTGTTGCAGGACAATCTCCGTTTCTGCAAAACGCCTGATGTTGTGTTCAAAGGTTTCTTCCAGGTTTGGATTGATCGCCTTCAGCTGTGGAATTACTTTTTGCCTGATTTTGTTCCTGGCATATTTATCCGAGGCATTAGAGCTGTCTTCCACATAAGAGAGATGATTGAGCACAATCGCTTCATCAATTTCTTCACTGGATAGGCAAAGCATTGGCCGGATCAGGAAACCTCTTTTGGGCAAAATACCATGAAGTCCGGCAATCCCTGTTCCCCGGGTAAGGTTGAGTAATACGGTTTCAACAGCATCATTCTGGTGGTGCGCCACGGCAATCAGGTGATAATCCTCCTGGACCCTCAGCTTTTCAAACCAAATGTACCTCAGCTCCCTGGCAGCCATCTGTGTCGACATCTTATGTTCTTCGGCATAGGCCTTTGTCTCAAAATGAACTACATAAAAGGGAACTTCCAGCTGTGCTGCCAGCATTTTCACAAAGGCTTCGTCCCGTTGTGATTCCTGTCCCCGTAAATTAAAATTACAGTGGGCAATACCAAAATCACGACCGGAGAGTTTAAACAAATGTGCCATAAGCACAGAGTCTTTTCCCCCGCTAACCGTTAGCAATACTTTTTCATTGCCAGACAGTAAGGAATTTTGGACGATATAGTCCTGAAATTTTTGCAGAGGAAACATCTTTCAAAAATATTAATTTATATGGTAAGCAAACAACTAACTTTGTAAAGTGCGGAAATTACTTTTTTTCATCTTACTGATTGCCCTTTTACCTGTGTCTTTGCTTGCCCAGCAGAGGACTAAGATCTTTCTGGATCGTTCTGAACGTGCCACTGTTATGCAGAAAACCAAAATCTCTTATTTGAGAAAACCGGTCTTCAGACAGGACAATGCCATCCTGACCTGTGACAGCGCTGTATTTTACGAAGAAAGAAACGTTTTCGAGGCTTACAATAACGTCCACATCAACCAGGCGGATACAGTGAATATCTATTCTGATTTCCTGACTTATGATGGCAATACCAAAATGGCCCACCTGACCAGCAATGTTCGCCTGCTGGACCGGGAATCTGTACTGACCACCAATATACTGGATTATAACATGGCCACAAAGGTTGGAACTTATGTAACCGGTGGAAAGATTGTAAACAAGGATGTTACCCTGACCAGTAAAAACGGTTATTATTTTGCAGGTAGCCGGGATGCCTACTTTAGATACAATGTAGTGGCGGTTACACCACAAACCACCATTAAGTCAGATACACTCCGCTACAATACGCTGACCAACTGGACTTATTTTTATGGCCCTACAAATATCCTTGGAAAGGACGATAACCTGTACACAGAAAATGGTGCTTACAATACGAAAACCCAATATGCCTATTTTGGCAAGAAAAACCTCTACACTTCCGGAAGCAGATCCCTTAAAGGAGATAGTCTTTATTATGATGGTGCAGCAGGTTATGGCAAGGCCGTTAGAAATATTGTTTTCAGGGATACGACAGATAAAACGGTGATGTATGGCCAGCTGGGCTATTATTATAAAATTGATCAGCGTACCCTGGTCACCAAAAATGCATATGTAGGTCTTGGCACCAGTGATTCTATCACCGTAAAAAATGTCAAAAGACCAGACAGCTTATGGATGGGGGCCGACACCCTGGAAACTCAGGTTGTATTGCGTCAGCTCTTAAAATTACTGCCCTTACCCATCATTAAGAAAGACAATGAAGTTGGGGAAGAAAAGCCAAAAAATAAAGCCCCTGCTGAAAAGGGTGCAGCAGGTTTGCCTTCCACTGCCAGACCTGCCCAATCTGTGGCAGTACAAAAGAAAAGTCCGCCCAAAAAAGGAGGTGTTAAACTTTATAAGTCTACTGAGCAAACTATTGAACAAGTAGAAAAGCTTTCCGGACTGCTGGTCTTTAAAAGTACGGCCAGCCTCAAAAAAGCAGCGCTCAAGAAAGATTCTGTGCATAGCGACGGGAAGAAACCGGGTTTGCCAAAGGTCATTGCCAATGGACCGAAAACCGCAATAAAGACCGTTGCGCTTAAGGACACGATTAAAATAAACCCACTGGATACGGTAAAAGCACGTATCATTAAAGCTTATCATAAAGTAAGGGTATTTAAGACCAATATGCAGGCTAAGGCCGATTCGCTATTTTACACCAGTGCGGATTCTACCTTAAGGTGGTATTACCATCCTATCCTTTGGTCGGACGGCTCCCAGCAAACCGGTGACACCTTATATGTGCATATGAGGAATAAAAAGATAAATGCAGTTCAAGTGCTCCAAAACGCATTTACCGTGAATGTGTATAAAGATTCAACGAAGTTCAACCAGATTAAAGGGCGGCTGATGACCGGCTTTTTTAAAGATGGAAAGCTGAATACTATGTACGTGGACGGAAATGCAGAAAGTGCTTATTTTACAAAAACGGACAAGGGGGATTACGATAAGATGAACCGGACCATCAGCAGTCGGATCAAGATCATCTTTAAGGAAAACGAAATCTATGAAATTGTACCGATAAAAGATGTGGAGGGAACAACCACCCCTGTTGCAGAAGTTAAAGAAGAAGTTCTGCTGACCGGATTTATATGGAAACCTGAACTTCGCCCGCTTTCAAAGGCGGACATCATACGTCCCATTGTCCGAAAACCAAAAGCACCAGATCCGAAGAAAACGAGTATTAAAGATAAAGTCGTTAGTGAAGTTACCAGGCAGGCAGGCAAAGTTCCTGAAGGTGTAAAAAAGGAAGTAAAGGAAACCGTTAAGAAAGCCTTATCTGACAGCACCCTGAAAGTGCCGGCAGTTGTTATTCCTCCACTACAGGTTAAGCCAGATTCTACAGCTAAGCCTGCGCCTTTAAAAAAGCAATAAGTTTCTTCATCGCCTGGGCACGGTGGCTGATCTCATTTTTTTCTGCCATACTCATTTCTGCAAAGGTAATGTTGTAGCCATTGGGCTCAAAGATCGGATCATATCCAAATCCTTGTTTACCTGAGGCTTCTTCCCTCAGTGTCCCTTCTATGGCCCCTTCAAACAAGTATTTGGTCTGGTTTTGGACCAGAGAGATCACTGTTCTGAAGCGCGCCTTTCTATTGCTTTGTCCTTGCATTTTTTGAAGGACAAGCCGGAGATTCTCCGCATCACCGCGGTGCCCTGCATATCTGGCCGAATAAATGCCAGGCTCCTGGTTCAGGGCTTCTACTTCCAGGCCGCTGTCATCTGCAAAGCAATCAAGCTGATAATGCGCCACTACGTAGGCTGTTTTTAGTTCCGCATTTTCGGCAAACGTATGGCCCGTTTCCGGAATGTCTGTTGTGCAGCCGATATCGGACAGGTTCAAAACGGTATACTGACCTTCTAGCAGGCGTCTGACTTCTTCTGTTTTATGTTGATTATTGGTTGCAAAGACAAGTTCTCTCATGAAATATTAAGTTGTTTTAGACTCCCCCAAAGCGCTTTTTTTCCACTCATATCCTCTGATAATGCCTGCAATTCGGATGAAAAGACCAATGTTATATCTTCGTGTCTCATTACGCTGTTTTGTGGTTGAGCAGCAAGCCCGAGTGTTTCCGGCAGCACGCCAAAAGAAAGCAACAGGCGTGGTTTAAAATAGCTTTGTAATTCTTCAAAACCGGCATCTGCATAGGCCGAACAATTGACCAGTGCAAAATCTGCTGCAGAAAGATCTATGGCCTTTACAATTTTGCGGAGCAACTCTCTGCCCTCTTCTGTACTCACCTGGTTTACAGGATCAGAAACAAGGATCAGAATGTTTTTAGCATTTTTCCCCAGGTGATTAAAATCACGCTTTTGCTTTTTTACCGGTTGAGCCTCAGCCGGAACAGAAACCGCTTCGTCTTTTATAGACTGCGGGGGCGTAGGCAGGCTGTCCACCGGAGCGGTTTCGGAAACCTTTATTTCTTCATTGGCGATCAGGTAAACATCGTCTGTAAAAAATAGTCTGAGTGCTTCGTTATTGCTTGTAAGTTGCTCTGCCATTACTGGTCCTTTTTAGAGGGAATCATTTTTCTGTTAAAATTAGTTAAATATCTCATTATAGTGCCTTTATTTATTACTTTTATAGCTTTAAAAAAGATCTGTCTGATAGAGAGCACAACAAAAAGAAAAGCCTAACTGGCTGAATTTTAAATGGTATTGTTCCTGTTAGCAGCTTTGCAAAGACGTAATAATTGAATTGAAAAAATAGAATGAAGAAAATTTTATTGATGGCAGGCGGATTACTCTGTTTGTTTTTAAATGTACAGGCACAGAAAAAGAACATAGATAAGGTTGTTGCTGTGCTTGGCGGTAACATTATCCTGCTATCCGAACTGAACCAGCAATATGCCCAGTACCTGAACTCAGGTAATCCGAATGGAGACGGTGTAAAATGCTATATTCTGCAGCAAATGCTTGTTCAAAAGTTATTGAAACAACAGGCAGAGATTGACTCTGTAATGGTAGACGATAAACAGGTGGATGACGAAGTAGACAGAAGGATGCGTTCCAGTATCCAGCGTGCGGGCGGGCAGGATCGTTTAGAGCAATTCCTGAACAAATCTGTACTGCAATACAAGGACGAGATCAGACCAGACATCAAAGATGCACTTATTGCGAACAAAATGCAGCAAAAGATTACAGAGAATGTCAATGTAACGCCTCTGGAAGTAAAAAAATACTTTGATACCTACAAGACAGACAGTTTACCGGACATCAACACGGAATATGAAATCGGTGAGATTGTTCTCCACCCGGAACTGACAAAAGTGGAGAAACAAAAATATTATGATAAACTGGATGCCATCAGACTAAGGGTGAAGAGCGGTGAAGACTTTGGCTTCCTGGCCAAAACATATTCTGAGGATCCTGGATCCGCGTCAGAAGGTGGTGATCTGGGCTTCTTTGACCGGACAATGATGGCAAAGGAATTCACGGCCTGGGCTTTCAAGCTAAAGGCCGGAGAGGTTTCACCTGTATTTGAAACGGAATTTGGATACCACATTTTACAGGTACTGGAACGCCGTGGTGAACAGGTACATGCCAGACATATTCTGATCCGTCCGCAAACCACTCCTGCAAGTTTGGATCGGGTTAAACTTCATGCAGATAGTATTTACAATAATATTTTAACTAAAAAACTTCCTTTTTCTGCCGCCGCTTCTTTATACTCGGACAATAAAGAAACGAAGTATAACGGAGGTATGATGCTCTACGCAGATAATGTAACGGCCAGAACCACTTTCATTCCAGCAGAAAAAGTAGATCCAAAAGTCTTCCTGGTGATCGATACCATGAAGGTTGGTGAAGTATCCAAACCAAATTTCTTTTCGGGAGCTGATGGCAAGGATGGCTATAAGATCCTGCTTCTTAAATCTAAGATCCCACCACATAAGGGAAATTTAGATCAGGATTATGTGAAGTTTAAAGAAAAGGCACAAGAAGTAAAGACCAATAAAGTCTTAAGCCAATGGTTTGAAAAACGCAGAGAAACGACTTATATAAAAATCGATCCGGAATATAGTACTTGTGACGAATTAAAACTCTGGACCAAGAACGAAAAGAAATAAACGCTCATGCACTACAACAATGATATTGAAGCTGTAAATGCACTTCACCTCTCCTATAAAGCCGTCAAAAATGAGATCGGAAAAGTAGTTATTGGTCAGGATGAAGTGGTTAAATCTGTATTGATTTCCATTTTCAGCAACGGTCATTGTTTATTGGTTGGCGTACCAGGTCTGGCCAAAACTTTATTGGTACAGACGGTGGCAAATGTACTGGATCTGAATTTCAACAGGATTCAGTTCACCCCGGATTTGATGCCAAGCGACATCATTGGCACAGAAATTTTAGGAGAAGACAGGCACTTTAAATTTATCAGAGGGCCTGTCTTTTCCAATATTATCCTTGCGGATGAGATTAACAGGACTCCGCCTAAAACACAGGCTGCGCTACTGGAAGCGATGCAGGAAAAATCTGTTACAGCTGCCGGACAAAAACATATTTTACCCAAACCCTTTTTTGTACTGGCAACACAGAACCCCATTGAGCAGGAAGGTACTTACCCTCTTCCCGAAGCTCAGCTTGATCGCTTTATGTTTAATGTGCAGCTTCAATATCCTTCTTTTACGGATGAGCTGACTATTGTTAAGAACACCACCAGTAACGAAGAGATTACGCTTAAAAAATTACTTAATGCAGATCAGATCCAGTATTTCCAAAAACTGATCCGAAGTATTCCGGTTACCGACAATGTATTGGAATATGCGGTTAAACTGGCTGCAAAAACCCGCCCGGACACGGCCCTGGCTACTGAGGAGGTGAACAAATATATCAACTGGGGTGCTGGTCCGCGCGCTTCTCAATTCCTCGTACTTGGTGCTAAATGCCATGCAGCTATTTCAGGTAAATTCTCCCCGGACATAGAAGATGTGCAGGCTGTTGCCGAGGCAATTTTAAGACACCGGATTGTGAGAAACTACCGGGCAGAAGCAGAAGGCCTTAGTGTGGAGCGTATCATCAAAAATTTATTTTAAACTGTTCAGCAACAAATTAGGATAATCGGTAACCACTCCATCAATCCCCAGATTCAAAAGGTAATCCAGTTCTTTTGTTGAATTCACTATCCATGGGATAATCTTTACGCCTGCAGCATGGCAACGATCGACGAGCCCCTTACCCACCAAAACATAATAGGGGCTATAGTAGTCTGGTGTAAACCCAAGGCTTTGTATCGCGTCCTCAAAATCCACTTTCTCATCAATCATGAGTGATGTTTTCATCGCGGGATATTTCTCATGGAGATATTGTAGTGTACGCATATCCAGAGATTGAATGATGACTCTCTTTGTGATTTTTTTCTCCTTTAAAATTTCCATGATCCGCTCAATGAACACAGAAGCATCTGGTTGAAATTCTCCGTCTCCTTTTCGGATCAGTGCTGTTTCAATATTGTAAAGCGGTTTAGGCAATTTATTTAACTTCACATAGGCCTCTACAGAATCGATGACTTCAGAGAGCAGGGGCTTATAGGCCTTGATCTTCATTTGTCCTGGAAAACGACTATGCACTTTGCTGCCAACATCGAACTTTTTGATCTCTTCATAGTTCATCTTGAACATATTGTATTTTTTCTCTTCTTTAAAGGAAATCGCTTTGCCATCTGGCCTTAAGCTGATCTCATTATTGAAATATGGTTCATGAGAAAGTACAACTTTCTCATCTTTTGAGATCACAACATCCATATCCAGGACATTAACACCCAGGTCTAATGCTTTAATCATGCCTGGTATGGTATTCTCTGGCATGATGCCTCTAGCCCCTTGATGTCCAAGCAGCATCAACTTCTTTTGAGCGTGTGCGGTAGGAATGGAGAGCAGGAGAAAGATAACAGCGATGAGTTTATTCATGTCAAACAAGATAAAGAAAAACAGGTTTATACCTGAGGCTGGCAAAATAGTGCTTTGTACTGAAAAAGAAAAGGCCCCTTAAATAAAATTTTAAGGGGCCTTTTCTTTTTTTAGCTGATTAACGTTCTGCAGGTGTAAATACCTGTGCAATGATGCTCCAGTTGTGGTCTGGTTGACGTTCATAAATAAAAACATAATTAAAGCTTTCTCTTAAATCGGCCTTATAATCTACAGTTGCAATGCCATAAGTATAGGCAAAATCTCCGCCTAATGCTCTGTCTGCTTTTGTTGTTTTTAAAGATATCTTACTTACCATGCTATTATAAAAAGCCATGATATTACTTTTTCCTATGATAGGTTCGTTTCCCGGAAATAACAACCTTGCATCCTCTGTTAAGAAACCGGAAAATGCAGCAGCATTATAAGATTTCAGTGTTGCATTCAATGTCTTTTCTGTAGTCAGTATAATTTCGTTTCCGGCTGCGATCTGCTTATTATTAATGAACTTTGGCTTATAAAAATTAGCTGGCTCTGCAAAGTCCTCTTTACCCTTATTCAATGGTTTATTGTGTGAAGTACCCAAATCCAAAGCAAGTTCCCATTTATCATTGACTGCTTTCCAAACGGATAAGTAGTCGCCATAAGCTTTCTCCGTATCCCCCATCACATAAGTTCCTGTAGTAAAACCCCAGTCCCCGCTTTTTGATACTCTTGCATATACCGGAGACCAGCTCAGATTTTTACTGTCTTCCTGTCCGGCATAAAAAGTTTTGGCATTTACCGGGTTTGGTCTGAAAACCAATGCATCTGCTGCAGAAAAATCAAGGAAAGCTGTTTTGACACCTTGTTTAGCTGCGCGTTCAGCAAAACTTTTTTCAGCATTTACCAGAGATTTGGTTGTTCCATCAGATTTTTGTGCGTAGGCACCGAGCGCAAGTGAAGCTGTAATACAGGTATAAATAAGTTTGTTGATCATCATAATTCAAATATGGTTACGAATATAAGGTTTGATATAGGTTTAATGGTCAAAAGTAATTAACAAATGCACATTAGGTTGCCGGCGATTCCCGATAAATTGTTTCCAGGACAGTCTGACCAACCGCTTTTAGTGTATTTTTATCAATGTTGTTCAGATTATCAAGCTGTGTATGCCAGTTCATATAGAAACCCGAAGCATCTGTGAAATGTATAATGTCTATTGCAGGAATTCCTGCCTGATTGATCCAAAAATGATCATCTATGAGGTTTCCAGAAGGGATATTAAGGAAATAAGAGCCGTAACCAATTTCGTCAGCGATGCTCCATACCTTTGCCGCAACATTTGACGCATATTTTCTGGATACTTCATCCTGGGTAAATTGAGCATTAGCCCCACCAACCATATCCAGATTAATGGCATACAATGGTTTAACCGAAGCTGCAGGCTGGTGTTTAACCCAGTATTGAGATCCTGTACACCAGGTCTGTTCGTTGGGTGTTTCATCATTGGCCTTACCATAATCTTCAATATCCCAAAGAATAAAGTCGACGCCCATACCAGGCTCTTTCTTTTGCAGTTGCCTGGCCATCTCCAGGATAACTGCTACGCCACTGGCACCGTCATTGGCCGCATCAAAAGCTTTATCCTTCATATTCGGGTCAGGGTCCTGATCTGAGAAGGGACGGGCATCCCAATGCGCTGTGACTAAAATTCTTTGCTTCTTGTCAGGATAACAGGAAACTAAAATATTCTTAAGCTGATGGCTTTTCCCATCGTATGTTTTTACCATAGCTTCCTGCACCGTAACTTTTCCTCCGAAAGATTTCAGTTTGCCTGCCAGGTAAAGTGCACATTTTTCATGAGCACTGGTGGATGGAATTCGAGGGCCAAAATCAACCTGTGTTTTTGTATAGTTATAAGCGCTATCTGCATTAAACTCCGGTGAAACCAGCTTCACAGCTTCCGTAGCCTGAGTAGCAGTTGCAGTTGCAGTTTTATTTTTGTCAGAATGACAAGCCTGAAAAATAAGCGTAGTCAGAACTGCGAGTCCTATATATTTCTTCATGGGTATTTATATTTTACTCCAGGTTGTTCCTTCTTTGCTGTCTTTAAGCTGTATGCCAATATGCTGAAGTCCAATACGAATCTTATCGGAGGTAGCATAGTCTTTGTTCTCCTTGGCCGATTTACGGATGTCAATGACCATATCCAGAACAGAATTGAGTTCTGTATTAGAGCTATCTTCATCTTTTAATCCAAAAATATCAAATACGAAATCACTGACCAATTGTTTCAATTTGCTAAGATCAGCTTCGTTCAGCTGCGCCTTACCATCATAAACGCTATTGATGATTCTTGCAGCTTCAAAAAGTTCAGCAATAACTACAGGGCTGTTAAAATCATCATTCATTGCTTTTATACAATTCAATCTGATGTTCTCTATATCAAAATCACTTTTTTCTGAGGGCACCAGTTTCTCCAGTAAGGCGGTTGCATTCATTAGCCTCCGGAAACCTTTTTCAGACGCATCCAATGCATCGTTAGAAAAATCAAGTGTACTGCGATAGTGGGCCTGCAGCATAAAGAACTTTACAGTCATAGGGCTATAACCACGTTCCAGCAAAGGATGTGCTCCTGTAAAAAGTTCTAATGGAAGAAAACCATTGCCAGCAGATTTTGACATTCTTGCACCATTTACGGTCAGCATATTGGTGTGCATCCAATATCTGGCAGGCTGCACATGGCTGCATGCTTCAGACTGCGCAATCTCATTGGTATGGTGTGTAGCTGCAAGGTCCATCCCACCTCCATGGATGTCAAATTCCTGTCCAAGATATTTTGCACTCATAGCAGAGCATTCAATATGCCAGCCCGGAAAACCTACGCCCCATGGTGAAGCCCATTTCATTAAAGTTTCTGGCTTAGCTTTGATCCAAAGTGCAAAGTCCAGACGACCGTGTTTTTCATCCTGACCACCCAATTCACGGGTATTGGCCAGCATATCTTCCAGGTTCCGGTTCGTAAGTATGGTGTAGTTGTATGTTTTACTGTATTTTTCTACATCAAAATAAACTGTTCCATTTTCTTCATAGGCATAACCGTTGGCAATAATCTCCTTGATCATTTCGATCTGCTCAATAATATGGCCAGTGGCAGTGGGCTCTATACTTGGTGGAAGTGTATTGAACATCCTTAATACATCATGAAAACCCAATGTATACTTTTGTACAATCTCCATGGGTTCCAGTTGTTCCAGTTTTGCTCTTTTTGCAAATTTATCATCCCCTTCATCACGATCTCCTTCCAGGTGACCGGCATCGGTAATATTTCTGACATAACGCACCTTATAGCCACTGTATTTTAAATACCTGAATATTAAGTCAAAAGAGATAAATGTACGGCAATTACCCAGGTGGACATCACTATAAACAGTTGGCCCGCAAACATACATTCCGACATTCGGAGCGTTGAGGGGTTCAAAGATCTCTTTCTTTCTTGTGAGGGTATTGTATAGCTGCAAGCCGGTTTTCATCAGTATCTATTTAATTCTTGTGTTCAAGAGCACGCAAGTTCGGTTCATTTGATTTTTTGAGTACAAACTCATGATGTTTCCTATGTCCTTAATTGCGGATTATTTATTTGTGCAAAGTTAAAAAAATTAGGGGCTTAATCTCAAATCACTTCTAACAGGGAAATGATCAGATAAACGGGCCTCAATGATCTTATGGTTGATGACCTCAATATCTTTGGTCACTGCAATATAATCGATCTGGAAATTAGGAAATTTCCCGTTATAAGTGCGGCCAAGGCCCCGCCCTTTCTTATCAAATGTTTTGTTGAGTGAGGCTGTCAACTGTGTCACTGCGTAAGATGCAGGGGTATCATTGAAATCCCCGGCAATCAAGAAGGGGATTTTACAGGTTTTCATACTGGCTTTCATGATATCTACCTGAGCACTTCTCTTCAGAAAGGCCGTATTTAGCATACTCAAGATCCTTTTTGAAGGTACAATTTCCGCATCCATCTTTCTGGTTACTTTATCCAGGTACTGATAGTCCTGCTTATCGAAGGAAATAGATTGCAGGTGCACATTATAGACCCTCAGCATTTTATGATTGACTTCAACGTCCACGTAGATACTCGCATTCCCACCATGATTCGCATCAAAAACGATATTGCCTTTGTTCTTTATCGGATATTTGGAAAATATAGCCAGGCCCATTGCTTCGTAATCGTTTCTGGAAGAAGGAACGAAATAGTAATAGGGCGTATTGAGCATGGCTTTTAAGCTATCGGTAATAGCGTAGTTGCCTTTTTTTCGGGTGTAATATTCCTGGAAACACATAATATCCGGATTTTCCCTTTTTACCACCTGCAGCATCTTTTCTTTTACAGACTCGACATTACCAGAATCAAAAGGCTTAAAGCTATGGACGTTGTAGGTCATCATACGCACCAGATCTGCGCCGGATTTAGGTCCCTCTCCACGTTCGCCAGAAATACTAATGGTTGCAGTAAGTGCGCGCCATCCCAAAAGAATAACACCAAAGGTAAGCAGAACAAAGGCCCAGCGGCGGCGAAGACACCACCAGATGATCATAAACAAATTGAGCAGCAGCAAAAATGGATAGGCCAGTCCAAAAAAAGGAATGAGCCTGTTCGCTCTTGGATCTACATTTCCGGCAATACACCCCAAAAGAAGAGATATGGCAAGAAACAGCGCCGTAATGCGTACCAATTTATCCAGAAATGTGGCCTTCTTTTTTTTCATCCACTAGTGTTTGCTGGCTTTAAATAAGGTATCTTTTTCTTCCTTACTCAACTTATCATAACCTGTTTTAGATATCTTATCCAAAATCGCATCAATCTCGTGCTGGGCAACTGTATTTTCTTTGGAACCTGCACTTCGTTTAAAACCTTCGTTTCTAACCACCTTAAGTTTGGACTTTTTCTTAAATAAATTGCTCCAGTCTTTTCCATGCTGCAAAGCTTTGATATATACAAAGCCCAGCAGAGCTCCCCCCAGATGCGCAAAGCTACCTCCTGCATTTACAGAGGCCACACCAATCAGGTCCAGAACAATATAAGCAAGTGCAAGATATTTAAGTTTAACATCTCCGATCAGAAACAAACGTATCGTATAATCCGGCACCAATGTAGCTGAGGCAACAATAATAGCCATTACCGAGGCCGAAGAGCCAATTACTGTTGCCGACGAAATATTCGCTGCAAACACAGGGAAAATATGAAAGGCAGCGCAGAAGAATAGCGCACCGGCAATTCCACCTGATAAATAGATAAAATGAAACTGACGGGGTTTCATAAAGTCGAGAAAAATCTGCCCCATCCAATAAAGCCAAAGCATATTGAACAACAGATGCAGAAAACCTTCATGAAAAAACTGATAGGTAATCACGGTATAAAACCGTAATGGAAGTCTTTCTAAAGAAGCAGGAAAAGCAAAATATTCTCTCACCAGTCCATCCAGTGCCAATGACGGATTGCCAGACAAAAAGATCACCACCCCAATCAGCGCCATGACCACAAAGATCAGGGTATTGATCCCTATATAGAAAAAGATAGGGTTACCTGATTTAAACACCTTAAACTTCAATTCTTCAAAAAGAGTACTATTCATAGTAGTCGTAAAATGTATTTTTATCTTTCCAGAGTTTAACAAGAATAAAACCCAGAAGTGCTCCTCCCAGGTGGGCATAATGTGCAACAGAATCTCCAGGTACGCGTGCTACGCCCAGGGATAATTCTATCAGTATATAAACAGGAACAATATATTTTGCTTTTACAGGTATTGGAATAAACATAATATATAGCTCCGTATTTGGATACAGCATACCAAAAGCAACAAGCAGGCCAAAAATAGCACCCGATGCGCCCACCATTGGAAAACCATAGATACCGATCAATGTATTTTTATCGGCTTCAGATATTCCCGGAACGCCTACAGAAGCCATTTGGACAGCCAAGTCAACATGAACAGGATTATGAACAACTGATCCTGTAATTTGATAGACCTCATAAGCCTGCACACCCATTTGCAGTGCTACAGCACCAAGGCCTGTGATGAGGTAGAAATTAATGAATCGTTTCGCTCCCCAACGGGTTTCCAGTATACCCCCAAACATAAACAGCGCAAACATATTGAACAGAATATGGGTAAAACCGCCGTGCATAAACATATAGGTTATAGGCTGCCATATCCTAAAATAGGAGGAATCAAAGTAAAAAGCACCAAGATAGGTAGCCAAGTCAATCCCCTTACTTCGCAGCACATAAGTTGCCGCAAAAAACAATACATTAATGATCAGCAGGTTTTTAACTATGGGTGGTATATGAATATTATTCATCGTTTATTTCTCAAATTTCTTATCAAGATCTGTTAACGTAATGGTTTGTATCACCGGTTTTCCGCCAATACTAAAGTTAGGCATTTTGCAGGCAAACAATTGTTCAATCAGCATATTCATTTCTTCCTGGCTCAAACTTGTTCCGCTTTTAATCGCACTGTTCCTGGCCATACTACGGGCCAATGCATCCCTTTTGTCCAGCCGCAATTCCTGCTGTGAATTTTTAAATCCTTCAATCAGGTGCTCAAAAAGCTGCGTCTCGTTAATATTGCTACTTCCCAGATCAACCGGAATTCCCTCAATTACCAGGGTATTTTTTCCAAATTCACGGACTTCAAAACCCAGGCTTTTAATGTCTTCGAGCAGGCTTTTAGCAAGTTCGTAATCATTAGGGCTTAAGGTTACTGTTTGCGGGAACAGACTTTGTTGCGAAGCGCCTTTCCGGTCTTCCAGATGAACAAGAAACCGTTCATAGAGGATTCTCTCATGTGCAGCCTGCTGATCAATCACCATTAAGCCTGATTTGATCTGCGAAACAATATAACGGTTATGCACCTGCATGAGTTGTTTCTGAAGCGGAGCATAGTTCTCTTCTATTTCTGATACCCCGGGCAATTCAATTTTAACCTGCTCCGTCGGTGTATGATTGGCTATTTCGTATAAAGAACCCCAGTTTTTTGTACTGGCGGCTCTGGATTCGTAACCCCCGCCCCCTGAGAAAGAGGACCCCGAATAAGAAGACACAGATCTTTCTGAAACTTTATCTTCCTTAAAGGGATTAAATTCAGGGTTAAAACTAATGGTTGGCGGAACGATATCTTCAGGGGCTTTAGGTGTGATCATACCGCTAAAGCCGGTTTCCTGATCAAAGTCTATAGTAGGGCTAATGTTAAATTTCCCAAGAGAACGTTTTACCGCAGAATGTATGATGGCATAAACAGATTTCTCTTCCAGGTATTTAATCTCCGTTTTTGTTGGATGGACATTGACATCAATCTTGGCCGGGTCTATATCAATGAACAATACATACAACGGAAAATTCTCCTCCGGCAGCAGATCCTGATAAGCTTTATTGATGGCATGATTAAGATACCCATCTTTGATAAACCGGTTGTTTACAAAAAAGAATTGTTCACCTCTTGTTTTTTTTGCGAATTGCGGTTTACCAATATACCCTTTAAGGTTGATGATGGAGGTTTCCTCCTCCACCGGGATCAGTCTTTCATTATAATTGTTTCCAAACAGATGAATGATCCGCTGTTTTAATGCAGATGCCGGCAAACGGTATATCTCTGCGCCATCGTGGTGCAAGCTAAAAGCGATACCTGGATTGGCCAGGGAAACCCGCTGAAATTCATCCAGAATATGTCGCATCTCTGCAGGATTGCTCTTTAAAAAGTTCCGTCTGGCAGGTGTATTAAAGAACAGGTTTTTGACGCTGATGCTGGTCCCCTCCGAACAAGCCACCGGCTCCTGTTTAACAATTGAAGACCCTTCAATCTCGATCAGGGTACCAATTTCATCCTCATGTCTGCGGGTTTTCATCTCCACCTGCGCAATGGCAGCAATAGAAGCCATAGCTTCTCCCCTGAATCCCATAGTGCGTATTGCAAAAAGATCTTCAGCTTTGCGCACTTTAGAGGTCGCATGCCGTTCAAAGCACATTCTTGCATCGGCTACAGTCATCCCGCATCCATTATCAATGACCTGTATTAATGCTTTTCCTGCATCCTTCAGTATAAGTTGTATTTTGTTTGCCCCTGCATCTATGGCGTTCTCCATCAATTCTTTTACGGCCGATGAGGGGCGTTGAACCACCTCTCCTGCTGCAATCTGATTGGCAACGCTATCGGGTAAAAGCTGTATAATATCTGACATTTATATTCTCCGGTAAAGGTTGCTAATTTAGCGAAAATAAGCCTTAAACTGATCTCTTTTCTTATAATTGAATGTTAAATGACGAAGTCAGTATTTGATTTTTATATCTTTATGCTCATCTACTTTCAAAAACAACCTGTCTTAGCCCCTATCCAAATGAACAGAAACTACCTTAGAACGAAAAAACTGCTCAAAACATTATGTCTCTATCTTTTTACTGGCGCTACTTTGAGTGCCTGTGCCCAGGAACACAAAAAAAATGAAGCTTTACTCGCAAATACAAACACCATCATCAGAAGCGCAGTTTTGCTCAACAACCAACAAAACATTGTGCCACTAATGTCTCTTGAAAAAAAGACCATTGCCTCTGTTAATCTGGGCTTTAACTACCAAATCACTGTAGACAGCTTACTGAATAAATACGCAAAAATCACCTCATTTTCAGCAGACAGCTACAAAGACGCCGCAACACTAAATGACCTTGAAGATGACCTTAAATATTTCAACACCATATTAGTTTCGATTACAGATCAGGATGCCTCAAACCCACGCTACCTGAATTTCATCAACCTGCTGAGCAAAAACAAGCAGGTGGTGATTTCACTTTTTGGCGATGGCAATAGCCTGCGTTCCTTTGACAATATTACAGCCCCAGTATTATGGACAGCTCAAAAGGATATCAGCGCTGCAGCCATTACACCACAAATGATTTTTGGAGGTATCCCATTGAACAATAAACTTTCTTTCACTTATTCGGGAAAATACACAACAGGATCAGGATATTCAACAACAGCAACAAGATTGAAGTATACCCTTCCTGAAGATGCCGGTGTCAATGCAGATGATCTTTCAGAGATCAATGCTATCGCTGCTGAAGCCATCAATGACAGGGCAACTCCAGGACTAGTTGTTATGGTAGCCAAAGACGGCAAAGTCATTTTCAACAAAGCCTATGGCAGGCACACTTACGACAGCGCTGCACTCCCAGATAAAACATCTGACATTTTTGATTTGGCCTCAGTGACCAAAATTACAGCAACAACACCTGCAGTAATGCGCTTGTACGAACAAAATAAGTTAAAATTAGACACCAATATCGGAGCTTATATCCCGAAAGCCAGAACAACAGCAATGAATCCGATCCAGGTGAGAGAGGTCATGCTCCATCAGGCTGGTTTTATTCCTTACATACCCTTTCATGACTATATAAAACCCACCGACCACAGCACTGATTCTTCAGCAATATTCCCCACAAAAGTGGCAGATGGCTACTATGTCCGCAAAGATTATTTTAAAGATGTGATGTGGCCCAAAATGCTGAATGCTCCAATTAAAACACGAGGCTCTTATGTTTATAGCGACATCAGCATGTATGTGATGAAAGACATTGTGGAACGCATTAGTGGTGAGCCATTAAACAAATACGTCGCAGAAAACTTCTATGAACCCCTTGGAATGCAGACCGCAGGCTTCCTGCCCCGCAACCGTTTCTCCAAAGACCAGATCATACCAACAGAGAATGACTCTTATTTCAGAAAAACTTTACTTGTTGGATATGTACATGACCAGGGTGCCGCACTCGCTGGAGGTGTATCAGGCCATGCGGGTTTATTTGCAAGTTCGAATGATATGGCCATCATGTATCAGATGCTGTTAAATAAAGGTACTTATGGAGGCGTTCAGTATTTCAAACCTGAAATTGTAGATATGTTTACTGCAAAACAATCTAATGTGAGCAGAAGAGGCCTTGGATTTGACAGATGGGATCCGGATCTTTCAAAGCACTACCCTTCTGAATTAGCCTCTCCTCAAACCTACGGACATACAGGTTATACCGGGACCTGCGTATGGGTAGATCCATCCAGGGGGCTGGTCTATGTATTTTTATCAAACCGTGTAAACCCGGGAGTAACAGAAACCCTAAGCAGATTAAAGATCAGAGGAAGAATACAAGATGTGATCAACAAAGCCATAGACAAAAGTAAAATTTAGTGTAAAACAGATTACACAAACACCCTCATTAACAGTTAAATACATGTTTTTTTTCTGTATATTAGATCCTAACAAAACTTAATTATCTAAAACAATGAAAAGATTAACATGTATTGTTACGGTAATCCTATTGGTTACCGTTACCTTTCGGGCACAAGCCCAGGATGATGCGTCCATGAAGGCCTGGCAAGCTTATATGACTCCTGGAGACGTCCACAAAATGATCGCTAAAAGTGATGGGAACTGGAATGAGGATATCACGATGTGGATGGCTCCAGGTGCCCCGCCAACTAAAAGTAAAGCAACTTGCATAAACACAATGATCATGGGTGGGCGATACCAACAATCTGTTCACAAAGGCAATATGATGGGAATGCCCTTTGAGGGGATGGGACTTTTAGCCTATGACAATGCAAAGAAAATCTTTATAAGTTCCTGGATAGATAATTTTGGAACAGGATTAATGTATATGGAAGGCACCTGGGATGACACCTCCAAATCGATTACTTTTAAGGGCACTTCTGTAGATCCTGGTACAGGGAAAGACATGAATGTCCGTGAGGTGATGAAATTTATCGATGACAGCAATATGTTGATGGAGATGTATGCTGTAGTGAACGGTACGGAAACGAAAACCATGGAGATTAAGATCAGCAAAAATTAGCATCTCCGGTATAAGAACAAAAAATAAAAGGCGAATAAGAGAATTCCTCCTGTTCGCCTTTTATCTTTTCTTAATTCTTATTTTATTTTTTCAATCCGATCTCTCTCAGTCTTTCATCAAGGTATTCTCCTGCAGTCATATCCGCATAAAGCTTTGGATGTTCTGCATCGATACATGAGGCCAGACTTGTAAGATCCATTGTTGACCTTGGGTGCAAAAAGAATGGAACAGAGAAACGGGAGGTTTTCATCAGTTCGCGTGGCGGATTAACTACCCGATGTGTAGTAGACCGCAATTTATTATTCGTTAAGCGCTGCAGCATATCACCAACATTCACAACAATATCAGAATGATGTGCTTTAATTGGCAACCATTCGTTGCTGCGTGTCAAGACTTCAAGCCCATCTGCACTTGCACCAATCAAAAGGGTAATTAAATTGATATCCTCGTGAGCACCCGCACGAACTGCATCATCAGGAATTGCTTCTGGATTTTCAATAGGAAAATAATGAATACCCCTTAAAATGGAATTTCCATTGTGCACATACTGATCAAAATAATCTATTGGCAAACCCAAATAGGTAGAAATCGCTCTTAAGAGATGCTTACCATTACTTTCCAGCTTCTGATAAATCTCACGTGTTACCGTATTAAACGCAGGAAGTTCTTCCAGATATTCATTATCCGGATACTCACTTTTGATAGCGTCGCCATCAGTCACTTCCTGCCCAATTTGCCAGAACTCTTTTAAATCCGCAGTTTTAGCACCCTTTGCAGTTTCTTTACCCGGACTGGTATAGCCTCTCTGACCAGCCAGTTCTGGTTTTTCATATTTCCTTTTTTGTTCAGGAGATAATGCAAACATGGCTTTGATATTTTCATAGAGCTGATCGATCAGCTCCTGGCTCACCCCGTGGTTGGTGATCGTTACAAAACCTGAATCGTTAAAAGCCCTCCCGAGTTCATCGGAAAACTTTTTACGCTGCTCTTCTGTTCCATTGATATATGATCCAAGATCCAGACAAGGTATATAAGGTGTCGACATAGTATTTTCTTTTGTTTGTAATTTGAGATAAAACTAAAAAACAATTGTTAATAAATATTCTATAATTAAATATACGCAGATTAATTATTTATATATAAGCATTTTAAGTTATTAACAATTTCCTTCCTGATCGGATATTTTCATTTACCCACCCTTCGGATGATATCGACAATGCCTTCATTTAAAATAATAAACATGCCCAGACGCTCTTCAGAAATACCGCTGCGCAATTGATAGGTAAAAATTGGCTTATCGTTCTCAAAATGAACCTCCATATAGTGAAATAGTATGTTGCCGAACTTTTTCAGTTCATTTGCCAGTTCAACAATATGAGTCGAGATAAAAAAAACTGAGTTTTTTAGGGCGGCCAGTTCGGATATAATTAAATTCGAACCATCAAAAGCATCTTTTACGTTAGTCCCCCTAAATAATTCATCAAAGATGATAAACATTTTATTGTTTTTAAATAAGGTTTCTGACACTTCTTTTACCCGCTTAACTTCACTATAATAATGACTAAGCCCTCCATTGATGTTGTCAGGAAGATTAATGGTCGTAATTAAGCCATTGAAAATAGTTGTTACCATATTATTGGCAGGTACAGGAAACCCTAAATGCGAGAGATAAACTGCCAGACCTATAGATTTAAGCAAGGAAGATTTTCCCGCCATATTTGAACCTGTAAGCAGAACGATGTTTTGTTCTGCGTCCAAAAGAAGATCATTTTTGACAGGATGGGATATATTGGGATGAAACAGACCCTCCAAACGTACCTGAAATTTATCTGCATCCCGATATTCGGGAAATGAAAAACCCTTCGTTGCTGTTACCAAAGCCAGATTTTCGAAAATGTCCAGCTCGTAAACAAATGAAAGCAACATTTTTATATTGTTCTTTTCTTTATGACGGAATGCCCTATCCAGTTTACTTACCTGCAGGAATTTGAGTTTATTTTCATTACAGGAGATTGCTTGTGTTAGCTGGCCATCTTCAATGATCATTTCTATTTGTTCAAAAATAGATTTTATATAAGCCGGTGTGTGATTTGAGGAATGCTCTTCTATAAATGCAGAAAGATATTTTGTTAATTTTATTAAATACTTAAGCCCTGTTTTAATGATATAGTAATCATTACTTGAATTCCTTGTGATGTATTCTACCAAAGAATCTAAAGGATTACCCCTGAATTTCTTTTTATCAAACTTCAAATAAAACTCTATCAGATCCAGCTCTTCATTTCTTATATCAAATTCTATACGATGATCATAAAAATACTTAATACAGTCTCTGCGTAAAGTCATTTCCTTAATGTCGCAAGAAGGACATAGCATCATCTCTTTTAACCTTTCCCGCCCACCTATGCTTCTGGTTCCCTTAAACAGGTCAAATATTGATTTTGATCCTGTTTTTTTGTGAAAATATTCAGGTCAGTTAATGTTTGCTCATCAATATTAAAATTACTCATGCAGAATTCGGATATAAGCTTATTGGTTAAATTAGACAAAAGAACTAAATCAACCAAGCCTGCCTATCTAAATTCCAGGATTTTTATCCCTGCAGAGGGCTTCTGCCTTCTGAAGTAAAAAGAAAGGCAGCAAGCTTTATCAATGGAAAATTCTAAATTAAGATTCTATAAGGAAATAAAAGGGACTTAAAAGGGGAATTGCCCCTATCAACCCCCTATCAATTCCCTATCAACTCCCTATAAATTCTTTATAAATTGTTGACTCTTTATAGCTTGTTCCATGCTGGAATATAGACCACTAGCATTAAAAATCCATCATAAAAAAAACCTGCAGGATTTCTCTTGCAGGTCTTTCTTATGATCAGGCAGGGAGCTATGGAAATTTAACCCCTCTGTATTTAGTAACGTCTACAATAGGAATACTTGATCCATATTTGGCATTGATAGCATTTATAAAACCATTTGCAGTTATTGCATAACCCATAGGGGTTAAGTGAACTCCATCTAAAGAAAACAAGTTACCAGTAATATATGCACCGCTAACCACTGCTCCGTTAACCACTTTACCAGATCCATATTCTTTTAGCATAGCGTTCGCATCCATAATCGCCAGATCGTTGGCTGCCGCAACAGATCTGATCGTTGCATTATAAGAAGCGACATAATCATTAACAATGGCCACTTCATCTTTATCCAAAACGTATTTGTTTTCTATAGGGTTATAAGGAGAAAGACCATAAGGACCCTTCGGATCAGCTTTTCCAATTAAACCAGCAGAACCTAAAGGCAAGATGAACAGATCTGCTGCAGTTGCCGGCCTTGCCGGACCGCTTGCTGGCTGAATATAAATATTCTCCACTGCAGCTCCACCCGGAGAAGCATGAACGGTCGCTAATATAGAGGCAAGGGTAACAGTTCTAAAATAGGCTGTGGCGGTAACATCAGGAATGGTTGCAACAACACCCTTTGCTCCGGCACCTCCTGTACCTCCTTTTTTCAGCGTAGACACTGCAAGATTATACAGTGCTGCAAAATCACCTTTTGGAGTTGGAACATCACCAACACCTCCTCCGGTTGCATAACCCAAAATATCATTATTGCCCAGCCACATACTGAAAAAAGTAAAGGGTTTAGCCGTTACAAAATCAAGGTATTTAGTATTGTTTGTACCCGCGTTACCAGGCAGAAGCCGTTCATAGAATCCATTTAAGTTTCCATAAGGCGCATAGGTAATATGCGCCAGTTTAATTCCCGGCACACCGTAGTTGTTCAGGTCTCCTGTATATTTAGTAAACAGTGTTACATTACCAAATCCAGGAATGGTCACTTGACCTCTCACCGCGGTATGGGTGTTTTGGTCGGCGATTTTTGGTGTACCATCTGCATTAAACCCAGCGATGTATTTATAACCCGATCCATCTGACTGACTGTCCTGAAAGAAGGCTGTACTGAAACTACCCCCGCCAACAGTCTTCATTTGCTCGGCAATCATTAATGGAAAAGAATTTTTCTGGCCATCCAGATATAAGCCGCCATCGGCATATCCCGAAGTAAGCGAATTTCCAACGGCTATATATCGGGAAAAATCTGCATTCCCTTTATTAGGAACAACCGTATTTACAGATTCAGCGGAAGGCTTACAAGATGCTAAGCCAAGAATAGCCAGGGCTAAGACACTTTTATAAAAATATTGTGATTTCATGATCTTTCTCTTTGGGATTAAAATTTATAGGATAATGCTACACCAGGAATATAAGCGACAGTTTTAAAAGTACCGCTTAATCCGGTTTCTATATTGGTTCCACTCCTTGCAAGTACATTCTCATACAAGAAAGAGAAATCCACACCAAATCTTTCAGAAGGTTTAAGTCCGATACCTGCACTTAACAATAAACGATTGGCATCCGGAACCTCTGGCGTTACATACCCATCGTTTACCGGTGTTAATGCATAACCAATACCCGCTCTTAAAGCCAGAAAAGAATTCGCTTTATTCTCAATACCCAATCTAAAAGTAGCCGCATCTTTATAGTTCCGCGGAGAATGTGTATCTGGAATCCTGGCATTATTATCATAATCAAAAGAAAGATCTTTATAGACATGCCATTGCACCCAGTTTATATCCAGGGCAATAGTTGTTTTTTCCGAAGGATAGAAACCAAAACCAAGCGTGCTGGTTGCCGGCAACGGCAAGGTTGCATTGAATTTAGTTGGAAAAGTAGACCTTAGCGCATCAGGAATATTAAAGTTCGCATCTCCGTCTTTTACCGTTGCATTTACTTTAGATCTGTGGGTAAGACCTATGGAGATCCCGGAAAGTGTCTTCACATAAATACCAGCATTCCATCCAAAATCTTTGGAGGTACCTTTCAGCTGAGCTGTAGAAGACTCGCCATTGTTGAGGGTAATTGGAA
>Ga0182008_10000113_pt1 | contig 61507 bp, 51 predicted proteins | sample Sormic07211129_1_FD_120482 | JGI IMG/M metagenome (GOLD analysis project Ga0182008, IMG submission 120482) | Rhizosphere microbial communities from Sorghum bicolor, Mead, Nebraska, USA - 072115-129_1 metaG | ecosystem: Host-associated > Plants > Roots > Rhizosphere | place: USA: Nebraska...
CGCATCGATCACCGGCACGGTCTGCCCGGCGTAGTCGACGAACAGGCGCTCGCCGGCTGCGTGGGTCTGGCGCATCGAGCGCTTCAGGCTCATGACCCAGGCCCGGTACTTGACGCAGAAGCTTGTGTACTTGTAAGCCGGCTCGCCGCCTTCGCTGTGCCGACGCTGGTACTCCTCCCAAAGCAACTGCAGGGTGACGCCCGGGCGCTTGAGTTCCTGGTGGATCCAGGCGTAGTCGGGCTCGAGCTGGCGACTCGAACGCGGCACGGCCGGCCTGTACAGGCGGGCCTCGAGTTCTTGGTCCGAGAGGGTCTGGGCGACGCCCCAGTCGACGCCGCCGGCGCGCGCCAGCAGCATGAACTTGCCGACGGTTCCCTTGCCGATACCGACGGCGCGGGCGACCTGGGCGTAGCTCAGGTCGGCTTCGAGGTGCAGGCGCAAGACCTGTCGTATCTGTCGCATCGTGATCCTGGTGGTAGGCATGGCAGGCCGAAAAATCGGCCAGCATGCCAACGGTCAAGATCACTCGCGCGCGCCCGGATCGTCCACGATCAGGCTGAAACGTCGTCCACGATCAGCCTGAAACAGCGTCCACGTTCATCTGAAATGACGTCCACGATCGTCTGAAACGGGCGTCCACGATGCCCTGAAATACGCACCTTCTCCGAGCAAGCTGCAAAGAAGCAGGTTCAGAACATACTCGAGAAGCTCAACGCGAAGGATCGAGCCCAGGCGGCCAGCCCGAGACGCAGCGCGATCAGGACAACTCCTCAGTTCAGCGATGCATGCGACTGCGAGGAGCCTGGCTGACTGCGGACCTCAGTGGCCGATGAATCGTGTCGATCGCTCGCTCGCGCGACCGGCGCAATGCCGGCCGCGGCAAGAAAGTCGCGAACTCACGCTACTCGGTTCAGTACGCCTCACCCCATACATTGCGGCCGACAGCATGCGCGGCGGACGTTGCCTGCGCACGGACGGCCGAGCGGCTGACCGTCGAGACGATGGGCGCCGGGACGCTGGCGTCGTAGCCATCGGCATACGGATTCGGGCTGTTCGCAGCTTTGACAGCCTGCGCCTTCTCGTAGCTGCGCGTGACTGTGGAGACGAACGGGGTCGCGATGCCCGATTGCGCGCCGTCATCGTACGGGTCGGCGTGGTGGGCGGCGTACACGGCTCCGGCGCGCACCGTCGCGCGGCTCGCCTGATCGGTGAGCGGATGCACGCCGTCATAAGTTTCGGCTTGGGCGCCGACGGTTGCGAGCATGCCGACGATGGCAAGGGCGAAGAGGGTCTTCGATTTCATGATGAACTCCTGGCAGGTATTGAACTTTGAAATGGCTGCGGCTGCAGCCGGGCTTTATGGCCGGGTCGGGGATTCGAACCTTCCATGGACGAACTATCTCGCCATTCGGTTGCCTGAGAATTTCACGCACCGCGTTCCGTGTTTCAGCTGAAGCGACGTAGGCATGCGCCCCACCGGCCTGCAACGCTCTCACCACCCGAACACTCGTCGCGATGGGCAAAGCCCGAACCTCTCCCGAACCGAAGGAGTGTCTTCGTCGTGTCGCATGACACCAATCGACTCCCCTTGGGACGATTCTTTGCCGAAGTCACGGTGCATCAGCTATTTGGCTGGTCGCCGGTTCTCGCGCCCCGGCTCGGATGATTCAACTCTTTACCGGAGGTCACTCGCAACGGCTCGCATATCGCCTGTATCCTGAACCCAGCCTCCGCCGAGCGATCGATACAAGTCCACGAGGCTCTCCAGCCGGCTCAAGCGCACCGAAACAAGTGCCAGTTGGGCGTTGTAAAGATCCGTTTGTGCCGTGAGTACATTGAGGTATCCGTCCAACCCGCTCTCGAACCGCAGCTGCGCGATGCGTACACGCCTGGACTGGGCGTCCGCGAGGCGTAACGCGGCGACGAGTTGGTCGTTGAAGGTGACCCGAGCCGCGAGGCCGTCTGCAACCTCCCGGAAAGCTGTCTGTATCGCCTTCTCGTACTGTGCGATCCCCACGTCCTTGCTCACTTTCGCGACGTCCAAGTTGGCTCGGTTGGACCCCGCGTCAAAGATCGGCGCAGCAAGCGATGGGACGAAGGCCCACGCGCCCGAGCCCCCGTCGAACAGTCCTCCCAACGAAGAGCTTGCCGAGCCGAACGAGCCGGTCAGCGCGATGCGGGGAAAGAATGCCGCTCTGGCAGCACCAATGTTCGCGTTCTCGGCGCGTAAGAGCGCCTCCGCCTCCAGAATGTCTGGACGCCGAGTCAGCAAGTCAGACGGCAGGCCGGCCGGGACGTCATCGCGGATAGCCTGTTCACGCAGTGGTGTCGAAGGCGCTAGCGTCAGCGGCATCGGTTCCCCGATAAGCAGCACCAGAGCGTTCAACGCTTGCGCCTTCAAGCGCAGTTGCTCCGCTTCATTTCCCTTGGCTTGCTCGACTAACGTTTGTGCCTGAATAACGTCGAGATCGGATGCAGTCCCGGCCTCAAACCGACGTTGCACTATCGCAAGCGCGTTCGTCGCCGCGTCCAGGGTGTCTCGCGTGACCATGAGTCGCTCGTCCGACGAGAGCGTAGCCAAGTATTGACTGGCGACCTGAGAGACCAGAAGGATCTCGGCGGCCTGGCGCGCGTGTGCGCTGGCCATGTATTGCTCGAACGCTGCGTCGGTAAGGCTTTGGAGGCGCCCAAAAAGATCGACCTCCCACGCCACCGACAGCCCTGCCGTCGCAGAATGCACGACCAAGGGCTTCCCGCTCTGCTCTAGTGTGCCGGGCGTGCGCGACTTGGAACCCTGTCCGTCGACGGAAATCTGAGGGAACATGTCAGAACGCTGGATGCGGTATTGAGCCTGAACTTTCATTACGTTGAGAACGGCGATGCGAAGGTCGCGGTTGTTCCGCAAAGCGATCTCCACCAACTGTTGCAAACGCTTGTCCGTAAGGATGTCTCGCCAACCGGCCTCGGCTGCGGGCGGTAGACTTTCGGAAGCGGGCCTCGCCGTCCCGTAGCCCTCACCCGCGGGGTAGAAGGCGGCCACCGGTGCCGCCGGCCGCTGGTAGAGGGGCTGCAGGTTACAGCCGACCAGAACAATCGCTGCCGCCGAGGCTAGAGCAGCGTTCTTGAAGATTTGCATGTCACCGTCTCTCTGACATTGCGAGGCCCTTTGGAGTCGGCCGAAGCGGGCCGGTAAGCGGCTTCGACCCAGCCAGCCTCTGAGCGACCACTACATAGAACATCGGGATCATGAAGATGGCAAGAAAGGTCGCAGTGGCCATGCCACCCAGGACGCAAATGCCGATCGCGTTCTGGCTTGCCGATCCGGCACCCTTGGCAATCGCGAGCGGCATCACGCCGAGTCCGAAAGCCAGCGAAGTCATCAGGATGGGCCTTAGGCGCATTTGAGCGGCTTCGACCGCCGAATCCCTTGCACTTCGTCCCTTGGCCTGCAATTCGCGCGCGAACTCGACGATCAAGATGGCATTCTTCGCCGACAGACCGATCGTCGTGAGCAGACCCACTTGGAAATACACGTCGTTGGAGAGGCCGGACAAGGTCGTTGCCCCAAGTGCGCCCAAGACGCCGAGTGGGATAACCAGAATCACCGAGAGCGGGATCGACCAGCTCTCGTACAATGCGGCAAGGCAGAGAAAGACCACCAGGATCGACAGCCCGTAAAAGTACGGCGCCTGGGAGCCGGACTGCTGTTCCTGAAGCGAGATTCCAGTCCATTCGTAACCGATACCCGCTGGCATCTGCTTCATGAGACGCTCCATGGCCGCGATCGCCTGACCGGTGCTTCGGCCCGGCGCCGCTTGCCCCTGAACTTCGATTGCCGGCACCCCGTTGTAGCGCTGTAGTTGAGGTGGGCCGAACGTCCATGAACCTTTGGCGAAAGACGAAAAGGGTGCCATTCCGCCCTGGTCGTTGCGCACGTAGAGTTGACTCAGGTCGTCCGGATTCATCCGGAACGGCGCATCGGCCTGCACATACACTTTCTTGATGCGGCCATCGGTGTCGAGGAAGTTGTTGACATACTTCGAACCCCAGGCGATTGAGAAGGCCTGATCCGCGTCGGTGATGGCGACGCCCAGCGCGTTTGCCTTCTCGCGATCCACATCGACCTTGAATGTTGGGTTATCGGCCAGCCCGTTGCGCCGTACCAGCGAGAGATCAGGGTCACGCTTGGAGAGCTCGAGCAGCCGATCGAAGGCCTGGGTCAATTTCTCGTGACCCACCCCCGCGCGATCCTCGAGCTCGAAATCGAAACCCGATGCGGTGCCAAGCCCCTGGATCGCCGGCGGATTGATTGGAACGATGACGGCGTCCTTGTACGACGCGAAATGCTTCGCCATGCGCGCTCCCAGTGCGCCGGCGCTAAGCTCGGGATTCTCCCTTTCGCTCCAATCCTTCAGCTGGACATAGACGAGTCCTTGGCTCTGCCCACGACCGGCGAAGTTCAAGCCATTGATCTGGAAGCTGCTCTCGACCACGTTGGCCTCGTCCTTAGCGAGATACTCGCCAATGGCATCGAGAACGACGCCAGTCCGCTCCATCGTCGCTCCGGGAGGAGTCTGTACCTGGACGTAGATGAAACCCTGGTCTTCCGTCGGCAGGAAAGATGCCGGCAGATGAATGAACAGCCAAGCCACCGAGGCAATGATGGCAGCATAGATCGCGAACCAACGGGTCGAACGCAGAATCACATGGCGCACCCCTTGAACGTAGCGCTCCCGGGACCGATCGAAAAAGCGATTGAACCAACCAAAGAAGCCCTTCGACCCAAGTGCAGGCACCTTGCCGGGCCTCAATATCAGCGAGCAGAGTGCTGGCGTCAGCGTAAGGGCGACGAAGACGGAGAGCAGCATCGCCGAGACAATCGTGAGCGAGAACTGCCGGTAGATCGCACCAACCGTGCCACCCGAGAACGCTACCGGAATGAACACCGCGCACAACACCATTGCAACGCCAAAGAGCGCACCGGAGATCTGCGCCATTGCCTTGCGCGTTGCATCGGCCGCCGAGAGACCCTCCTCCTCCATGACGCGTTGGACGTTCTCGACCACCACAATAGCGTCGTCCACCAGTAGGCCGATCGCCAGCACGAGGCCGAACATCGAAAGCGTATTGACCGTAAAGCCCAAAACCGCCATCACGCCAAAGGTGCCCAGCAGGACCACCGGTACCGCTATCGTTGGAATTATCGTGGCGCGAATGTTCTGCAGGAAAAGAAACATGACCAAGAAGACCAACACGATTCCCTCAAGAAGAGTCTTCACCACCTCTTTTATCGATTCCTTTATGAAGGGCGTCGCGTCGTTTGGGTACACGACCTTCAAGCCGGCCGGAAAGTATCTCGACAGTTCACCAATGCGGCTGCGCACGGCAGTGGCTGTAGCGAGCGCGTTCGCTCCGGTCGCGAGCTGGATGGCCATCCCCGAGGCCGGCTTGCCGTTGTATTTGGTGTCGACGCTGAAACTCTCGGCGCCGAGTTCGATCCGCGCGACATCGTGCAGCTGCACCCGGGAGCCGTCGGGCAGAACCTTGAGAAGGATTGCGCCGAAGTCCTTGGGCGTTCGCAGCAATGTGGCGGCGGTGATGGTCGCCGTCAGCTCCTGGCTCTGGACCGCCGGCGCACCCCCAAGCTGGCCGCCGGAAACCTGCACGTTCTGGCTTGTGATCGCCGCAGTGACGTCAACCGGCGTAAGTGCATAGCTGTACAGCTTTGGCATATCGAGCCAGATTCGCATGGCGTACTGGGTTCCGTACACGTTGAAGTTGCCAACGCCATTGATCCGGCTGATCGGATCCTGGACATGCGACACCACGAAGTTGGCGATGTCGAATTTGTTCATACGGCCATCCGTCGACACAAATCCGACCACCAGTAGGTTGGCGGTGCTGGATTTTGTGACTCGGATGCCGGCCTGCTGCACCTGCGCAGGCAGCAGAGGCGTGGCAAGCTGAAGCTTGTTCTGTACTTGGACCTGCGCAACGTCGGGATTCGTTCCTGGCGCGAAGGTGAGCGTCGTCGTGGACTGTCCAGTGTCGTCGCTGACCGAGGAGAGATAGAGCAAGCGGTCGAGTCCGCTCATCTGCTGCTCGATCACCTGGACCACCGTGTCCTGTACCGTGGTAGCCGACGCGCCAGGGTACATCGTGGCGACTTGCACCGTCGGTGGCGTGATCTGCGGATACTGCTCAACCGGGAGCGTGAAGATCGACAGTCCCCCGGCAAGCATGATCAGGAGCGCAATCACGATCGCAAAGATCGGCCGCTGGATGAAGAACTTCGACATGGTCCGACTTGGGCTATTTGGCTTCGGTCGACGCGACTGATGCGGCAGCAGCCGGAGCGCCTGATGCCAAAGCAGGTGCTGGTACCGCCGCCGATGCAACCGTCCGTACCTGGGTTCCGGGGGCCACCTTCTGCAGTCCGGCCACTATGACCTTCTCTCCCTCGGCCAAGCCACTATCGACCACCCACTGATCACCAACCGTCCGCGTTGCCTGGATCGTGCGCAAGACGACCTTGTCGTCGGCTCCGACCAACAGCACCGTGGCCTGGCCTTGGGGGTCGTGCGTAACCCCAACCTGCGGGACCAGCATTGCGCTTTCATCCACGCCCTGGTCGATGCTGGCTCGCACAAACATTCCTGGCAGCAGCACATGATCTGGGTTCGGGAACACCACCCGGATCGTCACCGAACCGGTGCCTGCATCGACGGTCACGTCCGTGAACTCAAGCCTTCCCGGCAGCGGATAGGTCGTGCCGTCCTCCAGTATCAACTGGACCTTGGTCGCCTCTTCGCCAGTCAGCTTCAGCTTGCCTGAAGCAATGTCCCGGCGCCATTGCAATCCAGCCACGCTGGATCGATTTAGGTCGACGTAGATTGGGTCAAGTTGTTGAACAGTGGCCATCAAGGTCGCGGCACTCCCCTGCACATAGGCACCCTGGGTGACCTGCGAAATGCCGATTCGGCCGCTGATCGGCGAGACCACCTCGGTATAGGCCAGATTGATCCTGGCTGCTTCCACGGCGGCTTTGCCTGCCGAGACCGCAGCCTCGGCCTGCCCCTGCGCTGCAACCGCGTTATCGAGGTCCTGCTTGCTTATGGCGTTGGCTCCGATGAGCTGCCTGTCGCGCTGCGCCAGTGCAGTGGCCGCCACCACATTCGCCTGCGCGTTCTGCAGCAAAGCTTGCGCGGTGTCCAATGCAGCACGGAATGGCGCCGGGTCGATGCGATAGAGCAACTGATTCGCCTTGACGTCAGAACCTTCCTGGAATTCACGTTGAAGGACGATTCCGTCGACCCGTGCACGCACTTGCGCTACTCGGTACGCTGAGGTGCGTCCCGGAAGCTCGGCGCGCACCGTCACTGGCTTCATGCGCACCGTCACCACTTCAACCTCGGGTCGCTCCATCTCCCGAGCAGGAAGCCTCGATTCGCCACAGGCAGTGAGCAAAATGAACGTGCTCGCCGCGGCGACGCCGACGAAACGCGTGAAATGTTGGAGGGAGACGGTGTGCATGGGACGCCATTCGTGCGGTTTGAGAATTCAGCCTTGATTCAACCTACCGACTTGTTGCGATACGTAAATCGCGCCGCGCGCAACAACCCCTGTGCGAATCCCATTTGAGAGGGCAACGCATGCTCAGGGGCTCTTTCACGCTGACTCCTTGGTAGAGGGTTTCGGGTCTGCAAGCAGATGGTGCGAGGCCAGTATTGCGCCCAGGTTTCAGACTCACGCCATCCACATTTCAGCTGTAGTGCGATCAACCCTCCGCCGAGGCGACGCATGGTCGAATGCAGAGTGGTCCGAGCGGAAAGCCGACGGCTGTCCTGCGGGGGCGGTTCTGCCTTCCTTCGGCTTGTGCACTCCTTCGAACTGCGGGAGATTCATCGTCGTTAGCTCGGAAAGGTTTCAAACTACAACGATTTTCAAGATTTTCCGGAGCGCCTATTGCGGTTCACCACCTGAGGGAAGATATTTGAATCGGAGTCGCAGAGACCGAATCTGGCCTTCAACCGACAACCTCAGAGATCAATCCAACCTCAAGTGCGCCATGACAAACTACCTCCCTCATATCCTTGTCGTCGATGGCGATGTCACGATCCGAGAGAACCTCAAGGACTACCTGGGCGAGAACGAACTGCGCGTAAGTACCGCATCCTCCGCAGAGCAGATGTTCCGAGTCCTGGAAGAAACGGTTGTCGACCTCGTGATGCTCGATGTCCGCCTCGGCGCTCAAGACGGACTGCAGCTGGCGCGTGAATTGCGCACATCGAGTGGCATCCCGGTGATCTTTCTTGCTGAAAGATGCGAGGAAGCAGATCGCGTAATGGGCCTGGAGATCGCGGCCGACGACTACATCGCCAAGCCTTTCAGCAACCGGGAGCTGCTGGCTCGGATCCGCTCGGTCTTGCGCCGATACCGGACGCACGTCTCCGAGTCCGCTTCACCTAAGGCGTCCCAACGACGTGCCTACCGTTTCGCTGGATGGGAACTGAATCTGATGACAAGGCGGCTTTCAGCACCCCAGGGGCGCCGAGTCGCGCTAAGCAACGGGGAATTCAATCTTCTACTGGCAATGTGCGAGTCGCCCCAGCGGGTTCTAACGCGCGACCAGTTGCTGGACCTCTCGCGTCTTCATGGCGCGGAGGTGTATGGGCGCTCAGTCGACGTACAAGTCTTACGACTGCGACGCAAGATCGAAACCGATCCAACAGAGCCCCGCTTCATCGTAACCGAGCGCGGCGCGGGGTACATGTTCAACGCCGAGGTTAGCGCGCTTTCATGATGCCAGCCTCTGAACTCTGTCTGATTCACTCCTCGATCGTCACTCCGGCTGGCAGAGAAATGCCATAAGGAAGCTGCCATTGGCTCGTCCGGAGGGTACCTCACCGCAGGTCCGACCCGTTCCAGCCCCCACCAAGTGCCAGGAAGAGCGCCACCTGGTCAGCGGCAAGCCGAGTTTCTGCGGCGGCGACGGCTTGTTCCGTCTCGGTACTGGTACGTGCGGCATCCAGCACCGCGGTGATACCCTGTCGTCCGGCGACGAAGAGTCGCTCGACGTCAGAGGCAGCGCGCTGCGCCTTGCGGTTCGCAGCATCCAAAGCCACGCGCGATTCGATATCTCGCGCATACACGACCAGCGCACTCTCCGTCTCGCGAAGCGCCGTCAGCATCACCGCATCGAATCTGGCAGCGGCCGCGCGCTCCTCGGCCTCCTGCGCTGAGATGCGTGCCTTCGCGCTGCTGCGATTGGGAAATTGCCAAGTAATCAGCGGACCCAGCGAGAACTTGTTGGTTCCGGCATCGAAGGCATCCCGAATCAAACCGGCCGAGCCGACGGAAGCCCCTAGCATGATCTTTGGATAAAGGTCGCCCATCGCTACTCCGACGCGCGCATGTGCAGCCCGAAGGGCCTTCTCAGCCTGCCGCACGTCAGGCCGGCGTCGAAGCAGCGCGCTGCCGTCACCGATCGGCAGCGCGCTGGACAGCCGCGGCTCCTGGTGACAGCTTTCCACTTCCGGTGGCAAGCCGGTAGGCGATCGGCCTGTCAACGCCGCGAGGCTGTAGAGCGCCACTTGCTTGCGCGCGACAAGCGGAGGAAGACTGGCCCGGATCTGGTCCTCCTGTGCCGATAGGCGCGTGATATCCAGGTCCACGGCCCGGCCGCCACTCACCAAGCGCTGGGTAAGCGAGACCCGACGTGCTTGAAGCTCTACGAGGCGTCGAGCCACGGCCTGCTCCCGGGCCATGGAGCAAGCTGCCAGATAGGCACGAGTCGTCTCGGCAATCACGGTAACCCGCACTGCGTCATAAGCAGCCTGAGTGGCGGCGACGTCCGCATCTGCAGCCTCAATCGTTCGGGCAATCTGGCCGAATAGATCGATCTGATAGGAAACGGCAGCGGTCAGGCCATAGACCCATATGCTAGGAAGAGGGTCAGTGCCCTTGAGTTCTTCTTCAGCGGAAAGTCGTTCAAATCCCGCCCCTAGGCCGAGTGATGTGGCTGGATCACGCGCAGTATCCGCCAGCGACAAAGCGGCCCGTGACTTGGCCAGGTTGGCCGCCGCCACCCTCAGATCGGTATTGGCGGCAATGGCGTCCTGCACCAACGCATCGAGCACCGGATCCTGATAGAGGCGCCACCAGTCGGCGGGCACAGCGCCCGAGGAGAAAGCAGACGCATCGCTGCCGCGGAACGCGCCCTCCGCTCCTCCCAGATCGATGGCAGAAGGCACGGTTGGCCGGTCGGTCAATCCTGCGCAAGCCGTGAGCGCCGCCAACGCGACCAGGCATCCGGTGAAGAACACGGGTTGCATCAGTGACCTCGTACCGAGTGCGTGCAAGCCTTCGCTGGCGTCGGGACCGCGGCCGGGCGCACGTCGACTGTTGCCGTCTGTCCCATGATCAGTCGCACATCGTCGGACAGCGGGTCCAACCGCACCCGCACGGGGATCCGCTGGGCGAGACGAACCCAATTGAAAGTAGGATTCACATTGGCAAGCAAGCTGAGACTGGCGGAGCGATCGCGATCGTCGATGGCGGCTGCCACACTGTCCACCCGACCGGCGAGGATGCGGCTGCTACCCATCAGGCGGACTGCGACAGGATCACAGACGTTGATACGAGGGATCTTGGTTTCCTCGAAGTATCCGACGACGTGCAGTGAATCCCGATCCACGAGCGCAAGCACGGGGTGCCCCGCGGCTGCATAGGAGCCCGGGTACAGGTTAAGGTTGGTGACGATGCCACGTACGGAAGCCCTTACCTCCGTTCTGGACAGGTTCAAGCGTGCTGTGTCGATGGCCACCTGTCCCTGCGCAAGCGCCGCGGCGAGCTGTTCCACTCTCGCACGGCCCTGTTCCCGAACCTCTACTGCGACGAGATCGCCGAGCTCGGCATTTCGCCGGTCTTCACGTCGGGCCTGCATCAGCTGCACGCGCAAGCTGTCGTGAGCGGCTTTCGCCTGTGCCAACACTTGAAGATAGCGGGGCTGGTCCAGCACGAAGAGAACATCCCCAATCTCGACCGACGCATTGTCTCGAACCCGCACCTCGGTCACGAGACCGGACACATCCGGGGCAATCTGCACCACATCTGCCCGTACCCGACCATCGCGCGTCCAGGGTTCAACCCGGTATTCCACCCACAACCAGCGGCCCACATATGCCGCCAGCGCTACCAAGGAAAGGGTTACCACCGCACGACCAAGCGCTGCGGAGCTGATCTTGAGCGGCCTCATGATCTACGCCAAGAGAGCGCCGAGTAGCGCGTTGGAGGAAGAGATCAGAACTCCGACCGCTCCCCACAGCACCACAAATAGCGCGATATCGAAAAGGCCCGAGTGCCACACGAATCGATAAACTCTGGCCGCCATCAACGCTCGCCTGAGCGGCATCTGAACCAGCAGCGCAAGCGCCGCCGTCACCAGTGCCCCATTGACGAAGACGCCGAAGAGATTGATGTCGTCGATCATGCACTTGCCTCTGCGTAGCGAAAGTCGGGCGCTTTGGGAAAGAGATTGCGGCGAAGGCCAACGCTGGCGATGACCGCCCGGTCGTGTGCGGCGCAGCGCGAGGCATCCAGCATCGAGCGAATCGAGTCGTCGATGCGTGGCAGCAGACAGATGGGATTCGCCGGTTCCCGGCCCCTGCCCAAAGCACCGAAGTGCGCGCCTAGTTCGGTGAGCAGGCGGTGAAGGGCGGCGCGTTCGAGGTTCGCAGCATCATGAGCCGCATCCCTTAGACCGATGACATGGATGCCGACACGAAGGTCGCTGAGCACATCCGCGTCAAGCAGGCTCCCTTCCTGAGCGGCCCGAGCAAGCCGTGGCTGCAGCAGCGCTTCGCGGTCCAGCATGAGACTGGCCCAGGCGCCCCGTGTTAGGGGGCGAAAACCAACCGCCAGCCTGCCTATGTCACGCCAGCCAGCCCGCAAGATCCTTCGAACAGCGACCGGCGGCGGGACGACCCGGATCAACTGGGTTACCCACAACGCGATCAGGGCGCCGATGACGACCGCAACGCCGATATTCACGACGGTCACGAGATCGCCCTGAGCGCTTGGCTGAAGCGATATCAAGGTCTGGGAGGCAAGAGCGAAGCCAAAGCCAGGCATCGCGTACTGGGGGGTCGCTAGCAAGAGGCCCGTGAGCATCAGAAAAGGGAACAGTGCAAAGGCAAGCATGGTGAATCCGTCCAGCAGGGGAAACACGGCGAGCTGATACGCGGCGGCTACAGGAACAGCTACCAATGTGAGCAAGGCGAGCAACCGTTGGGCCGGAGTAGGGTCGTCAGCTACCGCGAAGACCATTGACGCCGCCGCCGTGATGCCGACAGCCACAGCCCCCTGCGCCCAGCCTATCGTCATAGCGTAGGCTCCGGCTGCCATCACTGCGAGGCCGGCCGCCAGTCCCGTGTATGCCGCCATTCCATGGTCCACGTGAAGTCTCCGCCGAGGGACCATGCCCCGAGGCATAGGCAAAGTGGCAGGCGGGCGCCCGGGATTGAACAAAGCGTCTGACAACGCGAGGCTGCGATCCCATGCGTTGACGAGGCTCTCCAGCTGCACAAAATGGTTCGCGGTGAGGATATCGATCCAAGACGAATGTGGCCCCAGTGTCGGCGCAGCAGACCTGCACGCGTCGATCAAGGCATCGGCACGCGGCGACCCAGAATTCGGATCCCCAACCACCCAAGCGCGAACCTCTCCCGCCACCATCGACATCGAGGGAGGCAGCGACCCCGCTCCGCGCAGCACCGACAGTTGGTCGCCCACGGCGCTAAGCAAGGGCACGAGCGCAACCAGGTCTTGCTCGAGCGCCCGCACCAGCGCGGCGCTGTCACCGGCAGTGGCATTCTCAAATCGAAGGTTGTCGCTGAGAGCATGAATCTCACTCAATGAGACCGCCAGCTTTCTCCTTGCGGCCACCGAGTGCGAAGGGTCCGCCCCTTGGTCCAGTGCACTGGCTATCAGCGCCTGCATATCGCTTAGCGCAGCGCGCAACTTGGCTCGCAGCAGATCGCCGGCATGCCTCGGGAAGAACAGGGTCTGAACGATCGCCGCGCAGAGAACGCCGATCGCCACCTCCTCGGTCCGTGCAACTGCGGTGTCGAATATCCGGGACGGATCGGTCACGACCGGCAGTCCCACCAGAGCAGTGGTGTAGCCTGACAGCATGAATGCGTAGCTGCGCGGTGAACGGTCAAGCAGCGAAAGGTACGTACACAGAGCTACCCACGCGCCAATCGCGGAGACCATCAGGACTGGCATATCCACGAGGTTCGGGATGATCAGAATGGCCACGGAAAGCGCCGCAGCGGTGCCAAGCAGTCGATAGAACGCACGGCCCCAAACTGCCCCGACCACCCCGCTCAGCGGTTGGCTCGTCACATAGACAGTCAACGCTGCCCAGTATGGGTTCTCGAGGTCAAAGGCAAACGCGATCGCGAGCGCGAGCATGGCTGCGACATAGCAGTTCAGGGCGTAAACGACATTCCGTGCTGCGAAAAGGTCCATTTACTCCTCCCTGCGCTGCCGCCGAACAACCGCGGGACTGGTGAGAAAATTGGTCACTCACCCGGCCTGCGCAGCAAAACACCCGGACGCGTCGTATTAAACAGCACACGAACGCACTTGCGCATTCGAAACCCGTTCGGAGCCGTCTCCTGGGAAGTGACCTCTTGGTTCATGAAGCCGATGATCCGCTGAGGCGCGAAGACGCGCCAGTCAAGAGGTGTCAATCACTGTAAAGCTTGGCTGTTCGTCTGCAGCCGCCGCCGTCAAGCCCAAGGTCGGCGAGACGCTCCGACAGCTGCCAACGTGATGATCGGCATCAGCAGGACGCCAAATCCGAAGGTCACCAACCCGATTGGCCCCGCTACCGCGCCCAGCCCAAAGCCGAGTACCAGCACGACCATCCGCGCCACCCGTTGGCGCTTCGCTCCATCACCACCTCGGAGGACGAGATCACTGATCTCTAACACCAGCCTCGTCACATTTCCCGTCATGGCCGTCGTCGATGTGGGTTCGGAAAGCAATATGTTGACAGTTGCACTCTGCAGTCCCATCGCAGCAGCCCCGAGAATTGCAGCACTGGCGGCCAGGACCCGGCCCGAAAAGCTCTCGGAATCCGCGAACCCGCCCGATACAGCAAAGCCGGCGATCAACGCCGCCTCCAGGATCAGCAGTGGTCGTCGCAGTTGTGAGGATCGCCTCTCACTCCGATGTGCCATCACCTGCGCGCCCGCAATGCCAACCACGAAGGCAGCGAAGGCAAGCAGCTTGAGCGCATATCCCCCCGAAGATCGGGTCAGGATGTCACCGATCAATGCAAAGTTCCCGGTAATGTGCGCAGGAAAGAACCCGAGCGCGACGAATGCCACGCTGTCGACGAAGCCAGCTACGAAACTCAGCGCCATCGAAAACAACCCAGGGGCGCCCACTTCGCGGACATCCAAAATCCACGGGCGATGTGCAACTCTCATGCGGGCAGCGATCCCACAAGTCGAGACTCAGACGAAGCGGCCAGATAGAGGACCGCGCGCCAATACGTCAGCCTCATAAGAACTCTTAATCGGGTGAGTGTGCGAAGCGAGCGGGAGTAGAACGCTTTCACTGCATCCATGAGAATTTCCCAGCCCCCAATCTGACCAAAACCGCGTCAGCCCCTTCGACTGGCCGGCGGGCCTTTGGGAACAAGAGAGTGGCACAACCTCAACGAAATCCGGCCGCTATCCATCTCATCTTTACAACGCTTTGCAACACACAACACCGAGGGCGATCGGTCTGGAACAAGATTCCTCGCATCCATCGAACCTTGCTCCGCAGGGCCAACTAGATACACCGATGCAGTCCTTCGAGCTCCCAGTGAAAATCGCAGCATTCATTGAGGCGGCAAACAGAGGCGACCTTCCTGCCTTACTGAAGTCATTCGCTGAAAATTCTCTCGTCAATGATCAATTGGTAGATTACTGGGGTATGGAATCAATTCGTAGATGGGCTGAGCGCGACATCATCGGTGCGCACGTCGCCATGACAGTAGTCGGAAGCGTCAGGCAGTACGAACAAGTGATAGTGACCGCCCATATGGATGGTGACTTCGACAAGCGCGGGCTGCCCAATCCTCTCGAAGTGACGCTCTACTTTTCGGTGCACGATGAACGGATTGTTCAGCTCATCATCTTGCGCAACCTGTCCGGCACTTAGGGCGATACGCACCGCTCAAGTTTGCGGCGGTCCGCCAGCGGCCGGCCTTGAACGGACGATCAACTGAGACAGTTGGACGATCCTCGTCGGATCTGCATCTAAGCTGACGACAACCAGGCGCGAGCACCCTGGAGAGTCTTGAACTCTTCCAGCGAGCGAGTCGAAACTCCCGGATACGCGCCGGCCACCATCTCGCTTAGAGCAGAACCGGGGCCAAGTTCGAGAAACTCATTCGCTCCGCCCTCGATGCAACCTTGAAGACAATCTGCCCAGTGCAACGTTTGAGATATCTGGTCGGCCAGCTTATCCTTGCCTGTCTGAACATCAAGCACTGGAGCGCCATCGATCCCGCTAAGCAATCGCGTGCGTCGATCGCTCGGAAACGCCGCCGGAGCGGCGCGCAGGATCCTTCGAAACTCTGCAGACGCCATGGCGAGCCGAGGGGTGTGGGATGCAAGCTCTATGGGCAGATCGACTACCCTCGTCCCGCTCATCCCTTTGACCTCATCGGAGAGCGATCTCAACGCGCTCCGGCTTCCGCCGAGAACAAAGCCGTCTCCCGGATTGATGATTGCAATGGCAACGTCGTGGCGCGCACAAAGTGCACCCACGGAAAGTTGCGAAAGGCCACGCACGAAGAAAAGTCCATCGTCACGGGGTGAGGCTCTGTCCATTGCGTCAGCTCGCTGCCCCACCAAGTCCAAGACCATGTTCGCTTCAATGAGCCCCGCCACACCCCAAGCCGCCATCTCGCCGACACTATACCCAGCAACGATGAACCGACCGTGTATCGAACACCGTAGTGCCGCTGCTGCGGCGAGCGCCTGCAAAGCGCAGAGTATCTGGCCGGCTCGGTTCTGGTGCAGCCTCTCCGGGCTCTCCGTCTTTACAAGCTCGCGAGGATCACGACCACCGAGCAGGAATTCCCCCCGAGAGAACAGGCCCGACGCCTCCGGTGCATCGGCGGTTAACGCGAACATGTTGGCGTGCTGCCGACCTTGCCCGGAACACAAAATCGCGAGAGTCACGATTCAAGTCCTAGCGAGAAAATAGCACCGCGATGACAACAGCCATTGTCGCGATACTGAAGACCGTACTGGCAATCACCATGGAGCCCGTGATCGCCGAATCCAGTCGGTAGTTCACAGCAAAAAGGATACCAAAGAAGCCCGATGGAACGGCAGCAAGCAGTATCGCTACCTTTGCCATCTCTGATGGAACCGGCAACAAAAGGACGATCGCCGCAGCCACCAGGGGGCGAACGATATCGGCCATTCCCGTAGCAGCGACGATCCTCCAGTTCAATCGAAATGTCTGAGCCGAGAGGATCAACCCTGTGAGGAACAACGCCACGCCGGCGGAGGCATGCCCGATCAGCAAAAGACTAGCCTCGATAACTGCACCCAACTGCAAGCCGCACAATGAAATCAGGATCCCAAGCATAGGCGCAAGAACCACGGGTTTGGTCAACGCGCGTCGCAAGGCCCTCAGTGTCCGCACGGCAGGTCCGTCGCCGACTGCACCTTTTCCCCTTTCCAGCTCAAGGACAATCAGTGTGATCGGACTCACAAGAATGGAGCCCGCCGCCAGCGCCACAGCCAGCTGCACCATTCCCGTCGGACCCAGGACGGCCGAGACGATAGGCAGGCCGACGCCGGCCAGATTTGGAAAGGCAATGGTCAAGGCTTCCAACGAGGCGTCGGATTTGCTCGCCTTGGAGAAACTTCTCTGTATGAAATAGGTCGCGAAGTACAGCAAGAGCATCGCCGCACCCAGAATGCCGAAAAGCGGGGCCTGTGACAGCAATTCGCTGCGCGAGGCGGACGCAGTGGCGACGAAAAGCGAGGCCGGCAGAGCGAAATCCATGACAAGGGCGTTGAGGCTGCCAACCTGGTGGTTGTCAACAACGTTCAGCCTGCCAGCGGCATAGCCGATGGCCATGACAAAGAAGACGGGAACTAGCGCGACGAGGATTGCGTTGTCCATCAGAATTACCTCACCTCGTTCGCCTCGACAAAGAGTGACATGGCCAGGAGGTCGGCCGAGCCGCCTGGACTTAGCCTTCGCGCAACGAAACGATCGTGTATCAATGCAGCACAAGCACGCCACCCAGCCCTACTGATCCCGCCTTCATCGAGAAATCTCTGCGACGCTCGCCGAGCAAACTGAAGCCCGGCTGTCCCGCCGCGATGAAGCAAGTTGGTATCCTCGACTGCCGCGATGAGGGAGAAGCATGTCTCGACGCGTGCGGCTTCCGGATCGCCCGGTGATGCCAGGATGCTTCGCCTCAAGGCGGGTAGCCCCACTTCGTAGACACTCGGGAATCCCGCGGCCGCCTCCATCCGCGCACCGCCGACACCATAACTGCGGCAGGCCCAACTGCCGTGGCTGTTCAAGAGAATCGGCCCCATCGCAATCTCTTCACCCCATAGCCGTGAAACAGCTGCTCCCAATTGCATCTCACGATCCACGCGGCCACTGGCCCTGGCACCGGCAGCTGCGCAAAGGAGCCCAAGGCCGAAGATGGCCCCGCGATGCGTATTCACTCCGGAAGTCGCCCTCAGCATCGCAGCTTCTGCATCCAGCCCTATGCTTCGCAGGCGCCCCATGCCGCAGCCACGAGCGCCGTTGTCTGCCATGGCGGTGAAGAATGGTTCGATCGCCGCTGCACTCCGGCGAAACGATTCGGCGTCCATATCATCGTGGCTTCCAGTGTCGACGTGGCTCACCAGACCAGGCTTGGGCCATGTCTCCAGCTCAAGAACGAGGCTGCCCGCAGCAGACGCAGCAAGTTCTTGAGCTGTCGCGACGCGAGTCGAACAGACTTGCGCACGCCTAGGTTCAGCAGAGAGGAAGGTCGAACCGGATATCACGATGGGCCCGATCCAAGAATGAATTGGCTCTGTGGAAGCAAGCCAACGCCGTCGATGCTTTTCACCAAGACGTCGCGCGCTCCGCAACCAAACTCACGCCAATTTGCTGCGCCTCCGTCCTCACGAACCAGTTCCCCATCCAAACGCATCGGCGCATCGGCCTCGATCTTCGCAAGAGCTGAATGCAGTCGGAGAAGGTCGAGATCGCCGGAAACATGAAGCAGAAAATCAAGATCAGATCGATCAGTCAAATAGTCCAATCCTGTGAGCGCATGCCATGCCAGGCTTCCAAACACCCTGGCGTCGAATCCGTAACGTGACGCAAGATCGCAGATGCGCTCAAGCGTAGGGCACCATCCCGCTGGTGCCACTTGGCCAGCCCAGCTCAAACGCGGCGGCCGAGTCACCGAAACGATATCCGCATGCTGCATCAGAAACGACAGTCGACGCTTGCCTGCAACCGGCGGCAAGGGCAGCCCCAACGCAACGCCTTCGCCTTCTCCAACAAAGGCCCGCCTTCCAACCAGTGGCCATTGCCTAGCGATCCAGTTTGCAACCAATGGATCATTGGCCACATCCTCTCGCGCCTCAATCTGCGCCCGCCAAGCCAATGGACAGACCACAACCAGATCGTGACGTCGTACCGTTCGATCAGGAACTCTGGAGTGCGAGATCATGAACGCGCTCCGCGATATCAGCCGCCTTCAACCGGCCTCCATGCTGCCTGCCAAGTTCATCTCGTCGGTCAGCGGGGCCTGGCAAACTTGTCAATAGCGACTCCAGCTGTTCAGACAGCGGAGTCGCATCGTTCCACAAGACTTGAATTGCGCCCATCTCCACCATGTTCTGCAATCCTGGAGCGAAAACAGGGGTAGACTTGGCTTTATCCTTCAGTACGTCTATCGAGAGCTTGGTGACCTTGGACATCGACGGAAGATCCATTACGACAGGTTCAGCCCCTGGCAGCCCCACCAAGACGCGCGTTGCCATCGCAGATGCCAGGAAGGCGCCAGCAGCAGTGTGGCCATAGAGCAGCCCGATCGTCGGTCGATCATGGAGGTCAGCGTAAAGCAGCGTCTTCGCGAGATGGGAGAGGTACTCGTTCAGACCGAGAAGCTCGTCGCGTTTGCTCATTCGCTGGCTATCGCTGTCCACAACAACCAAGATTGGACCGCTTCCGTTTTCAAGCGAGCCCATCACTTCCGCGGAAAGCCGGATCGCCTCGTCGATACCGATCGCCATGCGATCGGATACTCCGATAACGAGCATCCGGCCGCCAGATCTCAACGAACCCGTTCCGCGAACCACGCCCTGGTCCGTTGCAACGTCATGGCCCTGCGGAAAGAGCGAGGCAAGGATCTCATCGAGCGTCACGGCAAGTCTCCCCAAGTTTTTCAGCAAGCGAGATGTACTGATCAGACGACATCGCAGGAATCGCCACGGCGTCCGGGACGCCCATGGCCGTCCATATGTCCACCGCATCAGAGCACTCACCAAAGCGCGCGAGCCGATCCTCGAGTCGGTCTTGCTCGGCACGTAGAACGCTGATTCCAAATGTCGAGGCAGGCCGCAACAGCTCCAACGCCGTTGCTCGGAAGTCCTGAACGGTATCGCCGCAGAATGCATCCGCACCTCCAAGCAATCTCCGGTGCTTGCCGCCCATCGTGCGCCACACAAGTGCCCGGTCGCGCGAATCGAATTCCTCCACACCGCGATTGGTCTCGATTACCTCAGGCCCGGAGACCGCCAAGCGACCTTGCTCGGATATAGCTAGCGCTGAGCAGCACGCCGCGATCAATCCTCCGCCGCCGTAGCAGCCTGCGCGGCCGCCAATCAACCCGACGACCCTTGCGCCGGCGGTGCGCGCCTCCACCACTGCGCGCATGATCTCCGCTATCGCAAGCTCCCCGGCATTTGCCTCCTGCAATCGCACGCCTCCGGTGTCGAACAGGATGAGCAAGGGCGTCGTCCTCTTGTCTCGCACCGCTCGCAACAAACCCACCAGCTTGGCTCCATGAACCTCCCCGAATGCGCCGCCCATGAAGCGGCCCTCTTGAGCGGCGACGTAGACATCTGAACCCGCCAAGCGGGCGCGCCCGACGACGATCCCGTCGTCAAATTGCTCAGGAAGATCGAACACCTTCAAGTGCGGGCTAACCTCCCGCACCTCCGGTCCGAGGAATTCTGTGAAGCTTCCGGCATCGAAGAGCAGATCAACCCGCCTGCGCGCTGACGCTTCATACCAACTCGTCGTCCCATCGGTCTCGGATGACGTCGCCTGCTTGGCAAGCTCATTCATGACTCGCTCCTTTCCATCAACCGGGCGGCTTGGGCCAGACGAAGCAGGACTGTGTCCGGGCGAGCGCCGCCATCGTTAACGGAGAACCTGAGGCCGCCGGGTGAATAGCGCTCGACGAAGTCTGCAGCCACCGCCGTCCACACTTCCCCGAAACCCTCAGCCGCCGTGCGGATCTCCAGCTGGCATTCCGAGTTCGGCAGAACGCGCTCTACGAGCACCTCCAAGTTGCCCGAGGCCACTACCCCAACGATGGCCATCTGCCTGGTACCCCCGGCCCGCCGGCGGGCCGCGTGTTGAAAACTCAAGCTTTCCATCTCGTCCCTCCCGCCTACCAGTTGCGAAACTTTGATGGTGGTGCGTACAGGCCGCCCGACCATCTCACAAGGTCTTTGATTGAGCGCGCCGCGAGCATGTTTCTGTCGGCGTCCAATGGATCGATTCCCAAGTCTTCGGGTCTGCGAATCACGCCTCTTTCACGCAATCGCTGAACCTCGTTCTTATCCCGTCTGCGACCGACGTCTGTGTAACCCGCGACGCCTCGAATTGCCTGTTCGCGTTCACTTGGGCTTCGGCAAAGCAAGAGATTTGCAACTCCTTCCTCGGTAATGATGTGCGTAACGTCGTCACCGTAGATCATTACTGGCGCAAGCTCGAGATTGAGGCTTTCCGCTAGCGAGATCGCGTCCAGTTTCTCGACAAATAGCGGCGCGTTCTTTTCCCCGAATGTTTCACCGATCTGCACTACGAGCTTGCGACCGCGCCGCAACGGAGCCGGCGAATCGGGATTCGCCTCCCGACCGGCCAGGATCCACGGTTCGCTAGGATGCCGCCGACCACGAGCATCCGCACCCATGTTTGGCGCTCCACCGAACCCCGCGATGCGCGCGGTAGTGACCGTCGAGGAATTTCCCTGGAGGTCGATCTGCAGCGTCGAACCTATGAACATGTCGCAGGCATAGTGCCCAGCCACCTGGCAAAAGGCGCGGTGCGATCGAAGGGAGCCGTCGGGCCCGGTGAAGTAGATATCCGGCCTCGCACGGATGTAATCTTCCATGCCGACCTCAGAGCCAAATGAATGGATCTGCGTCACCCAGCCAGATTCGATCGCAGGAATGAGCGCGGGATGTGGATTCAAGGCAAAGTGCGTCGCAATCTTGCCCTTCAAACCGAGCTTCTCTCCGTATGTCGGCAGCAGGAGCTCGATCGCCGCGGTGCTGAAGCCGATTCCATGATTCAGCCGGCGGACACCATAAGGCCCGTAAACGCCCTTGAGCGCCAACATGGCCGTTAGAACCTGAGTCTCCGTGATCGCAGCGGGGTCCCGAGTGAAGAGTGGCTCCACGAAGAACGGCTTACCGGACTCCACGAGGAAGTGAACGCGATCTGCAGGAATGTCGACGCGTGGAACCCTCTCCACAATCTCGTTGACTTGCGCAATCACAATGCCATCCTTGAAAGCCGTCGCCTCTACGATGGTCGGTGTGTCCTCCGTGTTCGGGCCGGTGTAGAGATTGCCATCCCGATCGGCGCTGACTGCGACAATCAGCGCTACGTTCGGCGTCAGATCGATGAAATAGCGCGCGAAGAGTTCAAGGTAGGTATGGACTGCGCCCAGCTCAATCTTGCCTCCAAACAACATGGTTGCGATGCGCGCAGCCTGCGGGCCAGAATAGGCATAGTCGAGCTTCTTCGCCACGCCGCGTTCAAAAACATCAAGATGCTCGGGCAGCACGACGCCGGATTGCACCATGTGCAGACCGTTCACCTTAGAGACGTCAACGGCCAGGAGCGCAGCACACAGAAGGTCGGCCTGCTTCTGATTGTCCCCCTCCAGGCAAACCTTGTCACCGGGCCGCATGACCGCCTCCAACAGTCGAGTCGCGTCGTGCACGGCGACGACCTTCCCGTTCGCAATTTGGCCCCCCGCTTCGAGGCGGGCGTCCCGCACTTGCCGACCAGTTTGCCAGTTAGTCATCGCCTTCAACTCCTGCGTTGGATAGATCTCGCGGGTGGACCACACTACTGCCTTGGCGTCTTCCTGGCAGCTTCTGCAATTACTTGTGCGACCTCCTTGGGGTGAGATTCAAAGACCGAATGACTAGCTCCTTTGATCTCAGTCATCTGGCTCTTGGCACGCGTGTAGTACCAGCGCTCCAGTTCCGGGTTGATGATCTGGTCATTGCCGGCGACGATTCCCCAGCTCGGCTTCGTCCTCCATGCGGCGGCGGTCAACGGAGTGCTGAACACGCTGGCTGCAGCCAGCACCTGGGAGCGCGCCGAGAACTCTGAGCGCTCTCGGGGCAGATCTGGTGCAAAGAGCTTCGGGAACAGCGCAGGATTGAGATAGGTGAATCCATCAGGCGTCTTCATGATCGCACCTTCCGTCTTCGCGAGGACACTTGGCGTTTTCCTTCCAAGTGCTGCCTCGTCTTCACCCACGTCAGGTGCATGTGCAGCTACATAGACCAGACCGACGACCTTCGGATGCACACCGGCCTCGGTAATGATCGATCCGCCATAGCTATGACCGACAAGTAGCGTTGGACCGTCTTGCAGGTCGAGAACCCGCTTTGCCGCGGCAACATCCTCTTGAAATGATGTTTCAGGCTCCTGGACCATGGTCACATTGAAGCCGTCTCTGATGAGAATCTCCGCCACCGGTCTCCATCCCGACGCATCAACCCACGCGCCATGAACCAGGACAATATTCCTGAGGGACTGCGCGGATGCCGACGTCGCCGCGGCGATCAGGCTCACTGCCGTGGCAAGCGTTAGACAAGCTTTAAAGAGATTCATTTCCACTGCTCCTGGTTGGCGTGCATCGCCGGGGTTACTGATGAAGCCGCCTGCGAGGTGGCTCCGGGTACATCAGATCGGCTGAAACTCTGTGTGTGTGTTCCGCTCCCGCCGTTCGATGCTGATGGGCCGCAGCACAACGGACAGGCGTGTGTCGGATCCGACGAGCCTCACCTGACTCATTGTCTTGAGCCATGGCTTGGAAGGTCGGCGTGCGACGTAGCTGGATCATTGCGTTGCTTTCCATGGCGGCGAGTCTTTACCCTTCTAGCTCCAGATGCGAGTTCAACGGTGCAAATCGTTGTAAATGTCCGCCCCGCGATTGGCTCGGGAAGACTGAGATCGACTTTATTGATCTCTGAACGCGACTGGATCTACCTCGGCCACAATGCGATCCGACCCGCGCGATGAGGATCAGTCGTTCTCCTTGATCCGCAACTGTCCGCCAGAAGCGTTGCAACTGTAACGATCGATGAAACGCTCTGGAAACAGTAGGCACGGACAGTGGACTGAATAGCCGCCACAAGCGCATTCATGAAGCACCTTTCAGATCTCCAGTGGCGGCCCATTAATCCTGTCCGTGTTCTGCCTCCAAAGAGTCGAGGTGCCAATCCATGAACGAGCTTCTTTCTGGCGTGGACGCTTTGCTGCTCTCCCGCATTCAGTTCGGATTCACGATCACCTTCCACATCCTGTTTCCTTCCTTTTCAATCGGACTCGCAGGATTTCTTGTTGCTCTCGAGGTACTGTGGCTCCGCACAGGCGATCCGCGCTACTGGCGACTCCTTCGCTTCTGGACCACCATCTTCGCGCTCTCGTTCGGCATGGGTGTCGTCTCAGGACTCGTTCTGGCCTACCAGTTCGGCACCAACTGGAGCGGCATGATGGCAAGCGCTGGCCAGGTCATAGGCCCTTTGCTGAGCTACGAAACGATGACGGCTTTCTTCCTGGAAGCGAGCTTCCTCGGTGTTCTTCTCTTTGGCTGGCGACGCGTCTCTCCAGGCATGCACTTCCTCTCGACGTGCATGGTGGCGCTCGGAACCTGCATCTCTGCATTCTGGATCATGGCCTCCAACAGTTGGATGCAGACTCCCGCAGGGTACGCTTTGCGAGAAGGTGTCTTCTATCCGACCGACTGGTGGGAGATCATCTTCAATCCGTCCTTTCCGATGCGCTATGCCCATATGCTGATCGCGGCACTCCTTGCTACCGCATTCTCGGTCGCTGGTGTCGCAGCCTGGTACCTGATCAATGGACGGTTCGTGTCGCTGGCACAACCGATGTTGAAGCTCGCGCTCCTGATCATCTTGCCGCTCGCGCCGCTGCAAACGGTAGTGGGCGACCGGGTAGGCCTCAACGTCGGCAAGTACCAACCGGCCAAGCTTGCCGCGATCGAAGGACAGTGGGAGACCTCGATCATGCCTCTTCGGCTGTTCGCACTCCCGGACCAGGATGACGAGCGAAACCACCTCGAAGTCAGTATTCCCAGGCTAGGGAGCCTCGTCGACGAGCATTCGTTGAGTACGCCCGTTCGTGGACTCAAAGAGTTCGCCCCTGCCGATCGTCCGCCGGTGGCGATCGTATTCTGGAGCTTCCGGGTAATGGTCGCTATTGGGCTGCTGATGCTGGCGGTCGTACCAATCTCCCTCTTGCTGCTTTGGCGTAGGCGACTCTATGACCTGCTCTTCTTTCTAAGATTCCTCGTTTGCATGTCGCCGGCCGGCTTCATAGCCATCCTGGCCGGTTGGTACACCGCTGAGATCGGGCGACAGCCCTATGTGGTGTACGGCCTGCTTCGTACCGAGCACGTGCTTTCACCCATCTCGGTGGAGAGCGTCGGGATATCACTCGCAATGTTCGTCATCGTCTACTTCGCCGTCTTCGGAGCCGGGCTCTGGTATCTCTTCAAGGCCTTCCGGGTCGGTCCGATCGAGATCGCATTGCCCGACCAGCCGAGGCTCGGCCTCCGGCCCCTCGCGGCGTTCGCAGATGCGGAGTCTCGTGGCCATCTCAAGGAAGCAAAATGATCGACGTGGAAAGCGCAATCACCCTGTTGATGGCAGCTACTGTGGCGCTGGCCGTCGGCATCTACGTTGTCCTTGATGGATTCGACTTGGGGCTCGGCATGCTCTTTATCGCCGCCAGCGGCGATTCAGAGCGGGATCAGATGATGAACTCGGTCGAACCGTTCTGGGACGGAAACGAGACGTGGCTGGTTCTCGGAGGTGCCGTCCTCCTCGCCATGTTTCCACTGGCGTTCTCGATCATTCTGCCGGCCGTCTACCTTCCTGTCATCGCAATGCTGTTGGGGCTTATCTTCCGCGGGGTGGCCTTTGAGTTCCGCTTCAAGCATCAGCCACGCAAGCGATTGTGGGATCTCGCTTTCGCGGGCGGATCATTGGTTGCGACATTCGCCCAGGGCGTCGTGCTGGGAACGTTCCTCCAGGGCATCCCCGTCACTCAGGGTCGCTATGCCGGATCGGGCTGGGATTGGACAAGCCCATTCTCACTGATGACAGGTGCCGCGTTGGTGGTTGGCTATTCATTGCTCGGAGCCGCCTGGCTTTTCTGGCGGACACGCGGAGAGCTTCAGCGCAAGGCAGGCACTTGGGTGCCCAAGTTGCTGGCCGGCTTGGTCTTGGCGATCGTCATGGTTAGCATCTGGACTCCCATCATGTCCGAGTCGATTGCACGACGCTGGTTCACTTTTCCAGACGCCCTGGCGTTCGCACCCGTCCCGCTGTTGACTGCTTTGCTTGTCTGGGGCGTCTTGAGAACTTTGAGCAGCAGCTCAACTGGCGGCAGCCCCTGGCCTTTCGTCTGCACCATCGGCCTGTTCCTGTTGTGCTACGCAGGAATGGCGATCAGCATCTTCCCGATGCTTCCGCCGCCCTCAGTCACCCTCTTTGACGCAGCGGCCACGCCCGCCTCACAGCGCTTCTTACTCCCGGGTCTGGTCCTTCTCGTGCCGATTATCCTTTGGCGGACCTGGCTCAATTATCGAATCTTCAGTCTTCGTAGCGAATCGGCCACGGGCCACGACTTTGACGGTTGAGACACAAGCTACATTGAGATTGCAGATGCGACATATACGGTTACGCTCGAAATCATCCCGTAGCGTTGCGCGTTGATGATCACACCAGTGATTCGCGAACTCGCCATCACACCCCAGCAATCCCCAACACTTCATTCACAGAGGCCTTCAATGAACAGGTACTTCACGTTCGCAATGCTCGCAGTGGCGGCATCCGTGGTTCAAGCCCAGCCAAGCGGCGACGCATCGTCCACCCGATCGCCCATACTGAACAGCAAACCTCAGCTTCGTGCAGAGCAGGAAAAGGACGCGCGGCCGGCCGGAAAGGTCAAGGCGATCGGCGGCGACGAGCTGAAGTCACCGGAGGCCGACAGCATCGGCAACGACAAGAGCGGTGCGGCGGGTCAGAGACGGGTCAATGCGAGGGAAGCCCGGCATCCCGACCGACGGCCGGCAGCGCAAGCCGGCACTCCGGACTTGCCTGGCGCAAAGTGAGGCGCCTGACAATTCCGACAGAGTGCAGAAGTGGCCCCCTGCACAGACGATCCGGCTTGGCTTGCTCCGGCGAGAGCTGGCAATCAACGCCGAAACCCGCGGGGCCACGGAGAGCCATCGCCAGGATGGTGACCGACCGGCGCGTCTCCAAGGCAAACCTCAACGCGACTAGCTCGGTCTTCTGCTGATCGGAGGGATCAAAGTTCTCTTACGAGACAAGACCGAAGCTCCGCATTCATGCGCTTGGCTTCGTTCCGCCGAAGTCGGCCAGTGCCTTTACCCAATCGAGCCATCGGTACTGGTCCGAGCATGCTTGACCAGTTCACGCTGGAGCCCTGAATCAGTCAGATCCAGCTTTCTCGAAAGCATCCAATCCTGTTGTGCGACTGCATGGATTCTCTCGACGACAAGCTCATCGGAGGTCTCTATGGCCAGTTCGCGTCGACCATTGAAGCTTCCCGGCGTCAGGTTTATCGAGCCAATGATGGCACTCCGGCCATCTGCGATCATCATCTTGGCGTGCAGCTTCACATGCTTGGCAACGTGGACTTTGATGCCGACGTCTTGAAGGATTCGCAATCCTCCGATGCCTTCGTTCAAGTGGTCCGATTTGAGGCGATGTGGTGGGCTTGTGAGAATATGAACCTTCACACCGCGAAGGGAGGCACGCACGAGGCGCTCGATGATCACCGTGTCCTGGTATCTCTCGTTCTGCACCCACAGGGAATGAACCGCCCCGTCGATAAACGCGGCGATCCGGGGCCGACCGTTGTCCGGGCACCAAATCAGTCTTGACCCTCGCTTAGGTGAGAAACTCTGCTCGTTCCAGTCTGCGTCGAAGCAATCTGTCATCTCTTTGGTTTCTTGTGGGTTGCGCGTGACGATGGCGTAGTCACGCGCTGTCTGTGCACGGCGTCCATCCCAGTTCATCGACTGGATGAATCCGATCTCATCGTCCACCACGAGAGACTTTTCGTGCGTGAGCTCAAACTTTTGACTACTTGCACGCACCTCGACACCGGCATCACCTAGGAGTCTCCACGCGCGCTCATTCTCCAACTCTCCATTTCTTCGATGTCGATTGAGCATCACGCGGACATCTACTCCTCTCCGCTTGGCGCGGATCAAAGCCTGAAGAAAGAGAGGGTCGTCCAGAACGAACATGCAAACATTGAGCGAGGAACTGGCCGTATCAATCGCTTCGATTATCGGCCTGACCGTGTCATCCGGGAGGACGATGAGCCAGTGGTCCCGACGCGGATCCAGTGTGAGAGGTGCCGTACCACCGGCCGCCACAGGCTCGCTGCCGGGTGAATCGGGCGTAGACACAATCGCTCTGGCTTTGGCGCGTTGCTTCGTTGATGTGTTCTGCAGCATCAACGTACGCTACCTCGCATGCGTTGCGTCCGCATTTCAGAGCGCATTGCAACTGAAATCGCGGGCCGGCATGGTCAGCTCGGCAAATGATGGAGCCAGCGCTACCTGTGTCGCCGTCTACGCTCTTGGTCCCATGCGATCGATCTGACTCTGGCTCCCAGCCGTCCTGGATTATCAACGCCTGCATTTCATGCGGATACCCCGCGATCGGTCTGGCTTGCAAGGCAAGACCATCCCAGCTCAAGCATGTCCGCATTGTCGTCGCTGGATGCAGAGAAAGATCTCAGGCGCTTCAGTGAACTTGCTATGACCAAGGATGCAGGGTCTTGGCCCAGTCGATCGCATTTCAACAGTAACGATGCTACACGCTTGTTGAAATCTCAATGCAATCAAGGCGGTAGAGACTTGGCTTCGCACCGCGTTTGGATTCGACTGACGGGAATCTACGTTGCGATATGAAGAAACCGCAGGATCATTGGCATCACACACCTCCCATTGGAGAACCATCATGCTCTTAGGCTACACGCTCCCTCGTACACCTCTTGGACTTGCCGCGATAACACCCCCTCCCCCTTGGCACTACTCGAGCGATATCGTTGGCATCGAGTACTGGGCAGACCCATCCTTGACTGCGGCGCTACTTCCTCCGGGACTTTCGGTGGATCCCGAAACGAACGGTCACTCCGCCCTGCTTTTTCTGGATTGGCAGTTTACTGCTCAGAACGAAGAGTTGCTGGACCCTTCTCGTTTCCAGTACCGAGAAGCCTTCGTGCTCATAGACGCGATGTGGCGTGACACGCCGGTCTCATTCTGTCCATTCATCTACGTCGACAACGATGCTGCCCTCGCACGTGGGTGGGCTCAGGGGTTCCCGAAGCGGCTTGGCAGCATCTTTCAGACTCGCAGCTTTGCTGCTCCCAGTGCTGCAGCTGCGCCTGTGGCCCGTGGAAGCCGCTTCGCTGGCAGCCTGTCTACACACGGCGTCCGCCTTGCAGAGGCGATCGTCACGCTACAGCAACCGGAGCCAGACATCCGCAAGATCTTCAGCCGACCAACTGTCAACCTTCGCTACTTCCCCCGCTTGGAAGCCCAAGAACAGCATAGGCCGGCTGTGAACGAACTCGTACTCTCGCTGACCGACGACCTGAAGATAGTCGATCTATGGACGGGGGATGGCGAGATTCGCATGCCCGCCGTGGCTGGGGAGGAACTCAGCATGCTTGCGCCAGTCCGGATGGGCCGGGGCTTTCGCTGTTCGATGTCGTACTCGGTGACCGACCTGAAGATACTCGAGCGCTTCGACCAGCCAAGCGCGTTCTAAGAGCCCCTCCAACGTTCCGGAGAACAGATCATGTCCAAGACGGCAGCCGGCTATATGGCCGAAGCCTTGAAGCAAGCGGGCGTCCAGCGAATCTATGGTGTTGTCGGTGATTCTCTGAACGGCTTGACCGACGCGCTGCGACGCATGAGGGAGATCGAGTGGGTGCATGTGCGGCATGAGGAGTGCGCTGCATTCGCCGCCGGCGCGGAAGCCCATCTCACCGGCGAACTCGCAGTATGCGCAGGCAGTTGCGGTCCCGGCAACCTGCATCTCATCAATGGGCTGTTTGACTGCCAGCGCAGTGGCGTTCCGGTTCTCGCCATCGCCGCGCACATCCCCAGCACTGAGATCGGCATCGACTTCTTCCAGGCGACGCATCCCGAAAGTCTCTTCAAGGATTGCAGTCACTATGTTGAGCTTGTTTCGCGGCCCGAGCAATTGCCACAGGTTCTCCATCGCGCGATGCGCGTCGCGGTGGCCAAGCGCGGCGTAGCCGTGGTCGTTCTTCCTGGCGACGTTGCACTTCAAAGGCTCGAAGCGAAGGTTCCCAAGTGGCTACTTCCTTCCAGGCCGATACTCCGACCTCCGGAGGGTGAGTTGAAGTCGCTTGCGGCGATGCTCAACGAGGGCGAGCGAGTGACTCTGTTGTGTGGTGCCGGGTGCGCAGGCGCGCATGCCGAGATAATCGCACTGGCAGCACTGCTGAAGGCGCCAATTGTCCACGCCTTCAGAGGAAAGGAATTCGTCGAGTACGACAATCCGTACGACGTCGGCATGACGGGCCTCGTCGGATTTTCGTCTGGTTATGAGGCCATGAAACGATGCGACACACTTTTGCTTCTGGGAACAGATTTTCCGTACCGGCCTTTCTATCCTGAGAATGCGCGAACTGCACAGATTGATGTCCGACCGGAGGCGCTTGGCAACCGGTGTCCTTTGGATCTTGGACTGTTGGGCAACGTTAAAGACACCGTCGAGGCGCTGCTACCAAATTTGATCGAGAAAACCGATAGCGCGCATCTCGATATCGCCTTGGCGGACTATCGCAAGGCGCGCGAAGAGCTTGACTCATTGGCGGAGAGCAGGCCGACCAGCGAGATCATTCATCCGCAGTATCTGGCCCGCCTTGTTAGTGACCTGGCTGAAGACGACGCCATCATCACCTGCGATGTCGGCACGCCGATCATCTGGACTGCGCGATACATCAAGATGAACGGCGGGCGTCGATTGGTTGGGTCCTTCAATCACGGCTCGATGGCGAACGCCCTTCTCCAGGCAATCGGCGCACAGTCAACATTCCGGGACCGGCAAGTGATCTCGATGTCCGGGGATGGGGGCTTCACCATGATGATGGGCGAGTTCGTTACTCTCATCCAGGCAGGACTGGACGTCAAGGTCATCGTCCTGAACAACGGGACGCTGGGCTTTGTCGAGATGGAAATGAAAGCGAACGGCTTCATTGACGAAGGCTGCGAACTCAAGAATCCCAACTTTGCCGCGATGGCAAATGCGATGGGGATCAAAGGCATTCGAGTCGAGCATCCACTGCAACTCGAGGCAGCGTTGACAGAAGCATTCGCGCACAAAGGCCCCGTCCTCGTCGATGTCGTCAGCGCCCGTCAGGAGCTCGCGATGCCTCCGAAGACAACGCTGGAAGAAGCCCATCACTTCGGAATGTTCCTGATGAAGGCAGTGCTGGACGGTCGAGGAACCGAACTCATCGATCTCGCCAGAACCAATGTCATCCGATGACCGTTTGAAGGGAGAATGCAATGCCGCTCTACACGATTGTCACGCAGGCTGGGACCATCGACGGCAGCAAAAGGGAAAGCCTCGCTGTCAGCATCACCAATCTTCACGTAGGCATGTCAGGTGTTCCCGCTTCCTGGGTGCACGTTGTATTCTTGGAATACCCCAGTGGAAGTGCCTTTAGCGCGGGCAGGTCGGCTGCCATGGTCTCGTTGACGCTGATCGTTCGAACGGGCCGCTCGGCTGAGTACAAGCAGGCCATGCTCACTGCGCTATGGCGCTTGCTTCAAGAGGCGACTGCCGCACCCGATGAACAGATCGTCATCGGAATTCAGGAGGTTGCTCCTAGCCAGGCAATGGAGATGGGGTTGGTGATGCCTGACGTTGGCACTTCGTCCTGAGCCTTCTCTCGCGACTGGCCAATTCCAGGGTCAGAGCGGTCACGCACTGCATCAACTTCCGCGGCGACACCGCCCTTCCCGCTGCGGACACCCTCACGCGATCACGCGGCTACGCGCCGCGGCGAGATCATCAGGTTTGCTGCCTCCGGCGCTCCCTGAATTGGGCCTGACAGGGCCTCGTCGACGGCACCATGCACCTGAGTTCCGCACTTCTGCTCGGTGATCGGGTTGCCCGCGGCGTACAGCACCGCGCGCGGCGCACGGCACAGGCCCCACAGGCGAACGCCGGCGATCTGCGCCATCCGCACGCCCATCGCGGTCGGCGCCGACACGGTGCAGAGCGCCGCGATGCCCAGGCGCGCGCACTTGCGCACCAGTTCGTGGCTGCCACGGCTGGTCATGACGACGAAGCCCGGCTGCGCCAGCCGTCCGCCCATGGCGAGCGTGCCGAGCAACTTGTCGAGTGCGTTGTGCCGGCCCACGTCCTCCATCACGTCGAGCAGGATGCCGTCGAGGGTCGCCCAGCCGGCCGCATGGATCGCGCCGGCCTGCGCATTGAGCAACTGGCGCGCCGGCAGTGCATCGAGCGCACGCAGCACGCGCGGCGCATCCACGCGGTCGATCCAGCCGGGTGCCGCCCGCCGCGCGAGATCGAGATCGAGGCCGGCGAAGCTCTCCACCCCGCAGACACCGCAGCCCGTTTGCCCCGCCATGTGGCGGCGGCGACGCTTGAGCCGATCGAAGCTGCGCGCAGAAACGGTCAGCTCGACCTGCGTCGCGTCGACCTCGGCGGGCAGCCCGGCGCGGCACGCGGGCACCGGCTGCACTTCGATGTCGAAGCAATCACGCACATCGTCGAGGATGCCCTCGCTCAACGCGAAGCCGAGCGCGAAGGCCTCGAGATCCTGCGGCGTGGCCATCATCACTGCGTGGGCGATACCGTTGAAGACCAGCGACACCGGCACCTCCGCGGCCAGGGTGTCCTGGCAGGCGTCGTCACCCATCACATGCACGGTGTGGCGTGACAGGGGAAGCGGGACCGTGTTCATGGCACCGATCCCGGCGTCGCGCGCGATGGCCGCACCCGCACCGGCACCGACTTGTAGGAAGGCGTTCCGCTTTGCGGATCCCGGTGCGACAGGGCCACCAGCACGTTGGCCTCGGGATAGTAGGCACCTGCCGAGCCCCTCGGGATGTCGTACGCCACCGCAGTCAGGTTCCTGAGCACCGCCCCCGGCGCCGCTGCCTCGCCATCGAAGGGCACGGCCTCGAGGTCGACGCGATCGCCGGCGGCAATGCCCTGTACCGCCAGGTCGTCGACATTCAGAAAGACCACGTCCCGGCGTCCGAAGATGCCGCGGTAGCGGTCGTCGAAGCCGTAGATCGTCGTGTTGTACTGGTCGTGGCTGCGCAGCGTGGTCAGGGTGAGCACCCCTGCGCCCGCGGCGCGGGGATCTTCCTGGACGCCGGGCATCACGATGAACTGCGCCTTGCCCGACGCGGTGTGCCAGCGGCGCTCGGCCGGCCCGATCGGCAGGCGGAAGCCGCCCGGCTGCCGGATCCGCAGGTTGTAGTCTTCGAAGCCGGCCAGCACGCCCTCGATGCCGTCGCGGATGCGGCCGTAGTCGGCGACCATGCCGTCCCAGTCGATGCCATGCCGGCCGGCGAGCACCGCCTTCGCGATGCCCGCGACGATCGCTGGCTCCGAGCGCACCTGGTCGGAGGGCGGCGGCAGACGGCCTGTCGACGCGTGGACCATCGACATCGAATCCTCGACCGTGATCGACTGCACGCCGCCGGCCTGCAGGTCAAGCTCGGTGCGCCCGAGGCAAGGCAGCAGGATGCTCTGCCTGCCCACCAGCAGGTGCGAGCGATTGGGCTTGGTCGCGATGTGCACCGCCAGCGCGAGGCCTCGCATCGCCGCGAAGGTCCGCGTCGGGTCGGCCATCGCCACCGCGAGGTTCCCGCCCAGGCACATCAGGAACTTAGAGCGTCCTTGCGCGATGGCCTCGATCGCCTCGGCGGCGTCGTGGCCGCGCTCGGCGGGCGGCGCGAAGCCGTAGACCCGTTCGATGCCCTGGCGCAGCGCCAGCGGCGCCTTCTCGTCGATGCCCACGGTGCGATTGCCCTGCACGTTGGAGTGGCCCCGCACCGGGCAGATGCCGGCACCGGCGCGCCCGTAGTTGCCCCTGAGCATCAGCAGGTTCGAGATCTGCTGGACGTTGTCGGTGCCCAGCCGGTGCTGGGTGATCCCCATGCCGAAGACGATGATCGCCGCCTTGGCCTTGCAGTAGAGGCGGGCCACGCCTCGCAGCGCCTCGCTGCCCAGGCCCGATGCCTGCACCAGCTCGTGCCAGGCGGTCGCGCGAAGGTCCTCGGCCAGCGCCTCGAAGCCCTGCGTGTGCTCGGCGATGAAAGCGCGGTCGAGCACCCCGGGGCCGCCTGCCGCGAGATCTTCGGCGTCGATCTCGAGCACGCCCTTCATCACGCCCTTGAGCGCCGCGGCATCGCCGCCCACCTTCACCTGGAGGTAGTCGCTGGCGATGTCGGTCGCGCTGAAGGTGGCCATCTCGATTGGGTCCTGCGGCGCCGCGAAGCGCTCCAGCGCACGCTCGCGCAGTGGATTGAAGACCACGATCGGCGCGCCCCGCCTTGCAGCGGCATGCAGCGTCGTCATCATCCGCGGATGGTTGGTGCCCGGGTTGTGGCCCATCGAGATGATCAGGTCGGCATGGTCGAAGTCTTCCAGCGACACCGTGCCCTTGCCGATGCCGATCGACAGCGGCAGCCCGACGCTGGTCGCTTCGTGGCACATGTTCGAGCAGTCGGGAAAGTTGTTCGTGCCGTAGGCGCGCACGAAGAGCTGATAGAGAAACGCCGCTTCGTTCGACGCCCGGCCCGAGGTGTAGAACTCCGCCATGCCGGGATCCGGCAGCGCATTCAGCGCGGCGGCGATCCGGGCGTTGGCTTCGTCCCAGCCGATCGCGACGTAGCGGTCGCTCGTCGCGTCGTAGGCCATCGGGTGCGTGAGCCGCCCGAGGTCCTCGATGTCGTGGTCGTTCCAGGTCAGCAACTCGGTGATGGTGTGGCGCTCGAACACCTCGGGCGTCGCCCGCTTGCGGGTGGCTTCCCAGGTGACCGCCTTGGCCCCGTTCTCGCAAAATTCGAAGGCCGAGGTGTGCTTCGGGTCGGGCCATGCGCAGCCCGGGCAATCGAAGCCGTCGGGCTGGTTGTTCCTGAGCATGAGGCGGGTGCCCGAGATCGCGTTCATCTGGCCATGGATGGCCTTGGCGACGGCGCCCAGCGCATCCCATCCGCCGGCGGGGTGTTCGTATTTGCGGATCCCCGAATCGTTGTCCATGGAATTCAGTTCTTGCAAACGAAGCGCAGCGCACGTGCTGCATCATGGACCCGCGCGAAGTCGTCATGGACCAGTTGCAGCGGTGTGGCGCCGTTGAGCCAAGAGTTGGGGTCGACAAACCATTGCGTCAGCTCCCAGTCGTCGAGTGCCACAGATAGTTCCTCGACCAAGGCGCTCACCGACTCCCGCACGGTGACATCGCCGTCCTCGAACTGAAACACCGGCAACCATCGATGGCCGCCCCAGTCGAGGCTGATCAATTCGCGCCTGGCAATGAATCGCGCGAGTTCGGCAAGGCCCACACCGGGCCTTCTGGCTGCGATCTCCGACCCGGTGGCGAGACCTCCCGAGCGGCGATAAGCGGCCAGGAGGTCCAGGAACTGGACGTCCCGGCCGGAACCGGCACCAGCAGCGCACCTTGAAGAATGGGTGAGCGTCGAGCCTACGCGCAGACAGGACACAGTCCGGTCAATTCGTGTTTGGAGGGCTGGCATGAGAGCTCCTTGACTTGGGGATCCAGCGATGAGGACTTCATCGTTCATGACTGTCATTTCAGTACGGTTTCAGGCGAGCGCTGTGCATGTTTCAGCTGTAACTCGGACGCGAACAGGCGGGAAAACATTGGAGGTGCGTCGCGCTGACTCATGTCCAACTTGACAGCGCGTTAACCGGTCGGATCGACTTCGATCCTCGCCATTGCAACGATGTGCAAACTTCGCTTCCCCTCCTGCGTTCGCCAGTTCAGGTTCGAGAGACGTATGCTCCGAATTCTTCTCTTTCGAATAGCTCGAAGGCGTTGTCACACGCGCGTAATAAAGTTGATGCAGATCCCTCCAAGTCGCAGGTTGATGTGGCTCAACGGCAGGCGTTCGAAGTAAAGAAAGGATAAAAGTACCGAGTAGTGACATTCTTGTCAGCAGTTCCTATGGCTGATTACATATTTGCCACTGCAGTGCACCTTTAAGTTTTCCTTTGAGTGGTGGCTGGACTCCGATCGCACCCGGTATACGAATTGCAACGCTACTGGGTTGATCGACACCACGCGCATTCGCTTAGCAACGCAAACCCGAATGATCGGACCATGCCCCGGCCGTTCAATGCCCGCCCGATCCGAGAAAGGCTACGGTCACGGAGATTGGCGACTCTTTGCGCAACAATTTGAGGTATCCAATGAGAAATCACCGTCCTAGTACGGCCTTACCGCGGCACCCGGCCAGGGGGTTGACGTACTGTCTGACGTTGGCAGTCTTTGGGGCTCGTCTCATGCGGCGGAGGGTCAGGTTCCGGGAGCGGAGCGTCGAGCGTCCAAAGTCGACCGTGCCTCGAGCGTTGCATTCCTCGGCTCGCTCTAACCAGTCCTTCCTGGCAAGTTATTTTCCTCAGCGGGCGAGATCCTCGATGGGTTCTGTAGAGGCCCATGCCCCACTGATCCGAAAGCACTCGCACGAAGCACGAATCTCGATCGCTGGATTGGCGCACTTCACTGGCCTTCATGCGGCACAACAGCGTGATCTCGTATTCTGAGACAAAGCATTCTGGGGCGAGGAGACAAACCATAGAAAACCACGACACGAAGTCGCCCGAAACAACGTGCGACGCAAGAGCATTACTACGAATGAAAACCACGGAACTGCTTGACGTAGAGCAAGCACTGCAGCTGATCGAACATGTGCTAGTGAGAGGGGGTGATGATGGCGAGCATCTGATTGCTTCTTGCACTAGCACCAAGGATGAGCAGAATGGCCTCGCGCAAAGGCGACTCGCCTTGCGCAAAACCCTGCGATCTGCAACGAATCTTTTAACTGTGGCGCACCGCCTCATGGACAGCCCGACGGAAGGAACCAGCAAGGAACTTGCGATTCAGATGAAAGCAACCATCGACAGGCTAAAGAGCGCAGCCCGGGGCGCCTACGAAGCTGGCCATCTATTGATCGGAGTTCGGACAACTCCCCGTAGCTGAAGTCGCATTACTTCTCGCCGACGTAGTCCCCGTTCTGCCATGACGCATCAGGCGCGAACTGGCGTTACTCCATAGCGCCGGACAGCCAACCACGCCAGCTATGGCAGCCCGTGCGACGGGAGTACGTCGCCAGGCTGCAAGCCTATCGAAGAACGAACTCGGTGGAAACATCTTCCCTTACCGAGGAACTGCGACACACGCAGTTCCTCGGCTTTGGACTCACATCTGTCGCCGCGGTCAGCCTTGGGGCGTGCGGCGGCGGCGTCACGAGCGGCCATGGCCCTCGAGGGGACGTGTACCGCTACGCTTGGTTCACGGGCTGTAGTTTGGACGTGCAATCACGAGGATGATGCGGAAGTGGTTGAAGGTGTCGCCGAGCGCTGCTACAAGGAAGGTGCCAAGCGCGTAGCCCAGCTGCGCGCGCATTGGCATCAGCCCGGCAACCCGGACCGACGACTCGACGTCGAGCCCGAAGATGCCGAGTGCCAGCTGGCCGTAGCACAGCGCCACCACCGAGGTGCCGACTGCGCCCGCTACCAATTTCGGCTCCGGCCATTTCATCTGCAACATGGCCGTCGGCCATGAAACGACCCGGCAACCCGCGCAGCTCACAGTGCATCCATGGACCCGGCAACGCATCGGCCGGCCGTTCATCTCCAACCCCGATGCAATTCACAGAGGCCGCTTCATGACCAACACACTCGAATCCACCCTCGCCCGTCGCCAGGCGCCCCTGCGCACCCCGACGGCCCTCGGCGCCGAGGCCCGGCGCGACATCGGCGCCGGCCTCGCAGCCCTGCTGGCGGACAGCTTCGCGCTGTACCTGAAGACGAAGAACTTCCACTGGCACATGTCCGGCCCGCACTTTCGCGACTACCACCTGATGCTCGACGAGCAGTCGGACCAGGTCTTCGCCCTCACCGACCCGCTCGCCGAGCGCGCGCGCAAGCTCGGCGGCAGCACGCTGCGCTCGATCGGCGACATCTCGCGCCACCAGCGCCTGTCGGACAACGATGCGCCCTTCGTCACGCCGGGCGACATGCTGGCCGAACTGCGCGAGGACAACCTGCGCCTGGTCGACTACATGCGCGCCACCCATGCGATGTGCGACGCCCATGGCGATGTCGCCACCGCGAGCCTGCTGGAGAACTGGATCGACGAGGCCGAGCGGCGCGCCTGGTTCCTGTTCGAGACCGGCCGCGCGGCCTGAACGGACTGCACGGTGCGAGCCCTCGCAAGGGCTCGCATCGCGCGGCTCAGTGCAGCACCTGCACCTGCGGCTCGAACACGTAGCCGGCGCCGCGCTCGGTGCGGATCATCTTCGGCGCCGAGGCGTCGACCTCGATCTTGCGCCGCAGCCGCAGGATCTGCACGTCGATCGAGCGGTCGTACACCTCGGCGCCGTGCAGCCGCGACAGCTCCAGCAACTGGTCGCGCGACAACACGCGCTGCGGCTGCTCGCACAGCGCCAGCAGCAGGTTGAACTCGCCGTTGCTCAGCTCGACGCGCTGCCCCTCGGGCGAGGTCAGGCGACGCGCCAGCAGGTTGAGCTCCCAGCCCGCGAACCGATAGGCGCGGCGCTTGCTGCTGCGGCCCGGCGACGCCACATCGGTGCGCGCCTGGTAGCGGCGCAGCACGGCGCGGATCCGGGCCAGCATCTCGCGGTTGCTGAAAGGCTTGGTGACGTAGTCGTCGGCGGCGATCTCCAGGCCCATCACCCGGTCGGCCTCGTCCTGCTTGCCGGTGACGATGATGACCGGCAGCTCGCTGGTGTCCCGCAGGCCGCGCGCCAGCTGCATGCCGTCCTCGCCGCCAAGCCGCAGGTCGAGCACGACAAGGTCGATCACGCTGTCCTGCAGGATGGCGTTCATCTCGGCACCGCTGGCGACGGCTGTCACCTGGAACTCGTTCTCGGTCAGGTAGGCCGACATCAGTTCGCGGAGGGCGGGATCGTCATCGACGACGAGGATGTGGGGTGAGGCTGTGTTCATGGCAATCGAAGCGTACTGCAATCGATCCTACGAGAGCCTACCTGCGAATTACAAGTGAAACAGAGCGCCCCCGAACTGACATTCCGTCGGCACCCGCGTCTGCGCCAATCGGTCCCAGGGGCACCACGGCCCCGTCAAGGCACAAGGATGAATGAATGTCGAATATCTTGGTTATCGAGGAAGATAGCGCGATGCGAGTGCTGATCTCCGAATGGCTGGCCGGCGAGGGACACCAGGTCCGCTCGCTACCGCGGTACGAGCCTGCGCCCCGCGCAGCGGCCGACCTGGTCATCCTCGACCTCCCACACCTACGCTCTCGCGACCCCGAAAGCACTCGCGCCGTGCAGGCTGTGCATGCCGCCTATCCGCGGGCCTCAGTGATCGGCATCTCGACTCGCCTCGGACGCAGCTTGGGCAGCGAATCCGATGCCGCCCGGGCCCTGGGTGTCGACCGCCTTCTGGCCAAGCCCTGCACCAGAGAAGAACTGCTCGGGGCCGTGGCAGCCGCGCTCGCATGAAATCGGGTGAGCGCCTGAGGCAACGGATCATTGCCGCCGGCGTGGTGCTGGTTGCGGCCTTCGCCGGCTCGGCGATCTACGATGGCTGGCGGCTTCACCAGCAGATCATGCTCGCGAACGAGCGCGAACTCGGCAACCTGGCCAAGGCGCTGGCCGAACAGGGCGCCAGGACCCTGCAGGCGGTCGACGTCCTGCTGCGCGACACCGGCGAATGGTGGGAGACCACCGGCCGCGATCTGCCTGCGGACGCCGTCGCAACTGCCCTGGCATCGCGCGTGGTCGGGGTGTCGCAGGTCAGCGTGCTGACCCTGGTCGACGCCCGGGGCATGCAGCGCCACCGCTCGCGGGTCACCGGGGAGGCGCTGGCCGATGTGTCCGACCGGCCGTATTTCCAAAGCCAGCGCGAGCGCTCGGCGGGCGGTCTCTTCATCAACGAACCCGTGGTCACGCGGACTGAGCGCCTGCCGGCGCTGGTGGTGTCGCGCCGGCTGAACACGCAGGATGGCGCATTCGACGGCGTGGTCACCGCCATCGTCACGCTGCAGGAGATCCAGGCGGCCTACACCGCGATCGACCTCGGCGAAGGCGGCGCCCTGATCCTGACGCTTGACGACGGTACCCTGGTGGTGCGCCAGCCCGAAGTGAGCGGCCTAGACCCCAACCAGCGTTACCCTGAGCTGACGGCCTTCAAGGGTGCCCCGCTGATCGACCGTTCGGTCAGTCCGGTCGACGGCCGGGCCAAGCTGATCGCGGCGGTGGGCGTCGGCAAGCGGCCGCTGACGCTGACCCTCACGCGCGACGAGGATCACGCGTTGCGGCCCTGGCACGACGAGATGCGCAGCGCCATCATCCGCACGCTGCTGCTGACGGCGCTGGTGGTGCTGACCATCGCGGGCCTGTTGCGGCAACTGCGGCGGCTGGAGGCCGGCGAAGCCGAGAAGGCGGCGCTCGAGGCCCGGCTGCAGAAGGCCCAGCGGCTGGAGTCGCTCGGCACCCTGGCCGGCGGCATCGCGCACGACTTCAACAACATCCTCGGAGCGATCCTGGGCTTCGGCGAGATGGCACAGCAGCATGCCGCACCGGGCAGCGACATGCGCCGCTATATCGACCGCGTGATGCAGGCTGGCGCGCGGGCCCGCGTGTTGGTGCGCCGCATCCTGGACTTCAGCCGCAGCGGCGTCGCCGAACGCGTTCCGGTCAACATCCAGGCCGTGACCGAAGAGGCCATCGCGATGCTCAGGCCCACTCTGCCTGAGGCGATACGTTTCGAGGCGAAGCTTGAGGCCGGCATCGCCGCCGTGCTGGGAGACAGCACCCAGCTCTACCAGGTAGTTATGAACCTGTGCACGAACGCGGCGCAGGCGATCGGCGACGCCGGCACCATCGAGGTCCGGCTCGACCGCGTGCACTCCGATGCATCGAAGCCGCTGCTGCACGGCGAAATCGCTGCCGGCGCCTATGTCCGCCTGGTGGTGTCCGATGATGGCCCAGGCATGTCTGCCGAAGTGCTGCAGCGCGCCTTCGATCCCTTCTTCACGACCAAGAAGGTTGGCGAAGGAACGGGCTTGGGACTCTCGATGGTCCACGGCATCGTGACCGACCTCGGCGGCGCGATCGACATCGCGACCGCGCCCGGGCAAGGGACGCAGATCACGGTCTGGCTGCCGGTTTCGGGTGAGTCCGAAGCGACGTCGCCGCGGTCGGAGGCCACCTGGCCGCGTGGCAACGGCCAGGTGGTGATGGTGGTCGATGACGAACGACCACTGGTCGAACTGGCCGAGGAACTGCTCGCCGAACTGGGCTACGAGCCGGTCGGCTTCGACTCGAGCGAGCGCGCGCTGGAGGCCTTCACCGTCGAACCACAACGCTTCGACGCGGTGCTCACCGACGAGATGCTGCCCGGCCTGGCGGGTAGTGAACTGGCTGCGCGGTTGCTGGCGCTGCGCCCCGGCCTGCCAGTCATTCTGGTCAGCGGCAACGTCGGCGCCGCGCTGGAGCAACGCGCGCGCGAGGCCGGCGTGGTCGAGCTGCTGCGAAAGCCGCTCGGCTTGCGGGAATTGGCCGATTGCCTGGCGCGCACTTTCGACGCCGGCTGAGACGACAGCCCTGCTCCCTGCTCGATGCCGTCAGTGGTACCCCCGACCAAGCAAGGGCATTGTCACGCGATTCCCTGCGGTGGTGATCAGCCAGGCGGTGCGCCACGCCTTGCTCAACAAGCATGCTCAGGCCGGGGTCATTACGCATGCGTCCGACCTTTCAGGTCTACTCGTTGCCGGGACGGAAGGTCGGAAGTTGCTTACGGACCGGCATCCGAAAGCCCGGAACACTCTTAACGTGAGCCCGAACATATCTCGAAGCGGCGCCGTCATACGCCTCCAATACACCCTCAAGTCCGCGTCCCCTCGTCAAAACGCAGCCGCAGGTAGTGGGCGCCGAGTGACGTGAGCTGACCATTGGCGGCGAGCAGGCTTGTGTGGTGTGGATCGCCGCCTTGCGTCCAGCGCCCGGTGAACCATGCGTACCGGAACACGTCAGCGCGGGATTCGCACAGTGCGACCATCTCCGTCATCTGGGCCATTTGCTTTTCCACGGTATCGACCTGCGCATTGCCGTCACCGTCGTGCCAATTGGCGAACTCAGTGACCCAGAACGGCTTGCCGTATTTCTTCAGGCGGTCGAGTTGTCCCTCGAGGCCGTAGTCGTACCAGTGGAAACCCAGATAGTCGATCTGTGGATCGCGGTTGCCGTTGGTCGTACGGTAGGCAGCATAGAAAGCATCGAGCCACACCACCGGATCGGCAAAGCCCGGCATCGTGCCCCAGGTCATTGCGGGACCGACGAGTCGCACGTCGGTCCGTGCGGCGATCGCCTCATAGCGCGGCCACAGCTGCGCGGCCTGCGTCGGCGTCAGGTCGGCCTGATCGACAAGGTTCGGCTCATTCAGCAGCAGCAGGTGCCGGATTTCCGGATGCGCTTGCAGGAAGGCGAGTGCCTGCGAATCGTTGAAGTCGCCCCAGAGCATGGGGATGAAGTCCATCCTGAAGCGCGTGGCATGGTCCGGTGGGGCGCCAGCGTTCGGCCGCAGGCCCCAGTCGTACCACCAGCTGACTCCCGGCGCGAGCGCATCCATGTCCTGCTCCGTGGCGAGGTCGTAAGCGACGCCACGCTTTGCGCTCTTGCCAAGGCCAGGGCCGCTTCCCGACGCCGGCGCGGTCACCGGCGCGCCCGTTGCCGGAGCAGCAGCTGGGGTATCGACGCTCGCGCCACCGCTGCCACCGGCACCGACGCTTGCGCCACCACTGCCGATTCCGCTAGCGCCGCCACCGCCGCCACCGCCGCCGCCGCAGGCCGCGAGGCCTCCCGCAGTGAGCGTCGCAACGGCTGCGACCAGCAGCCGCCGGCGCTCCTCGCGCGAACGCGGGCTCCCCTGCAATGTCGTCATGTCGGCGTGCGTCACAGTGAGCTCAGGAACGCGATCACCGCGGCCCGGTCTTCCTTCGACATCGCTTCGAACTTGTTGCGGCTCGCGGCCGCCTCGCCGCCATGCCACAGGATGGCTTCCATCGGCGTGCGCGCGCGACCGTCGTGCAAGTAGCGTGCGTTCTGCTCGCTGCCCTGCACATAGTTCAGCGACCCCAGGCCCCACAGCGGAGCCGTTCGCCACATGCTGGCGGTGGCCTTGCCCTCCGCCAGCGTGTCGGCCAGACCCGGCCCCATGTCGTGCAGGAGCAAGTTGGTGTAGGGGCGAATGGTCTGATCGCGCAGCTCGGCAAAGGGATGCTTCGCGCCTGTCTTCATCTGGGGCGTGTGACAGGCCACGCATTGCGCCTGCGCGAAGAGCGTGCTTCCGCGCGTGATCTGCCCAGTGTTCACGTCGTGTTCCGGCGAGACGCGGGTGTCGGCCGGGAATCCACTACGCAGGCTGCGCTGCGCGGGTACTGCCAACAGCGAAAGGTAGTCCGAAAGGCGCTCCAGTTCGGCTTCGGAGATCGCCGTGGCGTCGGTCGCGTTGCGGCAGTCCGGATCCAGCCGCTGGCAGCCGCGAGACGGAAACACCGGGCTGGTGACGCCCATGTCCTTGAGCAATGCGTCGCCGATCTGCTGGCGCAACGTGGCCTTCGCGGCCTTCCAGCCATAGCGGCCGAGGTGGACCTTGCCGTTCTCGGGATTGGTCACCCAGTTCGGAACGCCCCTGACCCCGTCGCCGTCGCGGTCGGTCGGGTCGGCAAGCGCCAGGATGGTGGCTTCGTCGATCGCTTCGATCAGCCCCATGCCCACGATCTGCGCTGCCTGGCGCACGGAGTACTTCGCCGGTGCCGGGCCCTTGAACGCATAGATGGGCTTTCGCAGCTCGACCTTTTCGCCATCGGGCAAGGTGTAGGTGGTGGTGTCGTACGACTGGACGCTGACGGACAGGTCCGTCGCGTTGGCATCGCGGCTGCGCTGCTGCACGTTCAATCCGTACGTCGCATCAGGCAGGGGATTGGCAGCCGTCGACGCGGCGGCCGCGGTGAGCACGGCCATCGAATCCAGGCGAACCCCGATGCCGGGGATGGTGCTGCGACCATTGAGCGTGTGACACGCGATGCAGCGCTCCTGGTTGTAGCGCGGGCCGAGCTGATTCACGTGGGCGGCGAACACGGGGTTGTCGTCCGGATGCTCGGAGTGCTTGCCGTTCAGGAACGATGTGTGGAACAGGCGTCGGCCTTGAACGAAGCGCTTGGCGTTGACGATGCCGATGTTGTTCGACATTTGCTGGAAGACGCGCATCGGCTCTTCAGAGTAGTTGTATGACAGGCTCGTCGACCCGCCCAGCAGCGTCGCTTCCGGCAGCGGAACGGAATTCAGCCGCGGTGCCACGCCGTACCACGGGACGAGGCCCTGGCCGACGACGTAGAGCTGTTCGAACGAGTAGTACCGGCTGCCGGCGCCATCGACCACCGCCTTGCCCTTCAGGTTGTCGGATACCGGTTCACCGGCGTGCATGCCGTCGCCATAGCGTTCCATGCGTTGGGCGGGCGACAGCTCGATCACGTCGCCCATCTTGAGTGCGCGGTGTGGCTGGCCCTTCGGCACGTCCCAGTAGGAATCGAAGTCCATCTTGCAATCGCGGCTGCCCGCCTTGCAGATCGGCTTGCCGCCCATCTTCGGGTTGTTGAAGCCCGTGTTGAGCGACCAGCCGTAGTCGCGCACGCCTTCGTCGTTGCTGTTGCGGAACAGGCTGAACGTCGTGCCGTCGAAAGTCCCGTCATTCACGATCAGGACCATCTCGATGAGCTGCTTGCCAGCTGGCACGTGGTCGTGAATCTCGAGGCCGTAGGTGCGGTTCTGGAAGTAGGCTGACGGGAAGGTGAGATAGCGGCCGGGCCCGCTGTCGGGCGCGGTCCAGGCTTCGCCTCGCTCGCGCGCATGCCGCTCGGTGGGGCGCATTCCCATCAGCGTGACCAGCGTTCCGTCCGCCTCGCGGTACTGGATCTGCTCGGTGACGGGTGAGCCTGCTGCGTACAGCGGATAGAAGCTCGTGATGCCCAGGCTCGCATCCACCGCCATGGGCTGCGTCGGGGGCAAGGTTGGCGAAGGCGGCACTGGATTCGGCGCATCGATGTCCGTGCCGATGTTCTTGGGCTCGTCGACAACACCGTCCGTCGGCCGCGCGATGGGTGGGTTCCCCACACCCGCGGCTGGCGACGAGGAGGGCTGGGTTCCGAGAGCAAGCGGCGCGCTGCCGCCGCCTGCCCCGGATCCCGAACCACCGCCGCAGGCGGCCAGGGCCGTCACGATGACCAACACACCCACCAGGGCGATCGACGTCCGCAGCCGTTCGACATCGACGTTCTTCTTATCCAAGATAGATTTCCTTTTACTTCGTTGTGGCGTGGGAGCCCCTGGTCATGAACTCCGACTGAACGGTGCATGGCCTCGAGATTTGGTCGGTGAACAGTGCAGCCTTCATGCCATGGCGGTGATTGCAGCGAAGACGCCATCGAGAGACATAATTTGTCACAGTTTCCGACGACAATGACAACCGGGATCGGATGCGCTTCGCGTCATGTCAATAAAGTCACTTGTGCACGGCGGCCGGGTACTCCCGTCGCCAGACCGACGTGGAGGGCAAGAACATGCAGGCGCCGCACCTTGCCGGCATACCCAGCTGCCGCCCTCCTTCTGCCCTGAGCCGGACGCCACCATCGAGTCGCTCTTCTCGCAAGCCATGTGGCTGAAGACTTGGTTTCCGGAGCGTGCGTGGATCGTGGCACCGCGACCGCTCCTGATGGACGACGATCTGCGCCTCTGGATCGTCTAACAGGTCGCCGAGCGCACCGGCCTGAGGATCCTGGCCAGATCGAGCCCGGTCATGCACACGAGCAAGCGCAAGAAGGTCCAGGACGTACTCACCTCGGTCCGAGTCGGGAAGGCGCTCGGCATCCTCACCGCCATCCACCGTGCGCTCGACCTGGCCGGCGAGGAAGCCGGAGGCCCACCGATGCACATGCAGGACGTTCCGACCGAAGACCCGGCCACCTACGAAATGATTTGCAAGGCCGACACCGTCGGCAACGGCATCGAGGGACTCGAACCGCTAGCGTGGCAAGCAAGCATTTGGCAGCCGAGAGACCAGGGCTGAGAAACGGCGCTCCTCATTCAGCGCAATCGAAAACTCCCGTCAATGCCACACGGCCTACCGCTCTGCTGGACGAAACCGCGACGCCGGCGCTCACGCTGAATCGGCCGTCGCTCCCGGTATGACGGATCGAGACGCCAGTCGCACTCTCACTGCGGAAGTTGGCGACACCGACCGCATAGCTGGTCTTTCCGGCCACGAAGGGAGCCGGACGACTATTTTGACTGACCCTGGTCCCTCGATGGCTTTGGGCTATTCATACAAGGGATTGGGCGCAACGTAGACCGTCACTGCGTGATCGATCGTTCCGCTTGGCGCAATGGTGTTCAGCTGAAACGAGTAAAGCCCTTGCGGTCCATCGATGTACCAAGTGAATGTCGTGTCGTTCGAGCGGAAGGTCACTACCTCGCCGTCAGTGACATTGACGTACTTCGTTGCAGGCGTGATGACGATGGTACGACTGGCTTGATTGGGCTCGTCGCGATGACCCAGCATGTTGGGCCCGATGGGCGCACATGCGGCCAAGGCTGCAACGGAGAGGGCGGCAAGAATCTTTTTCATGATGAAACTCCGAGTGTTACGCCGGCGGCTCAGCGGGAGACCAGGGGACCGGTCTTTCTCCGCCCATGTTCCCCGCTCGCTACTTCGATTTCGTTTCAGGTCACCCGTCAGAAATTTCAGATGGAATCATCGATCCCGGAAGAAAGAAGAGCTCGCGACAAGGGTCCTTCTACTGCCGTAAGGCGCGTCGAAGTCGTCGGCACCGATCTCAGCTTGTGCGGCTCATGGATCAGCGTGTCCCTAACTCACCTGCAGGTCGCGCATCGTAGGCGCGATGCGATTTCGCGCAGCGCAGGTCTTCCTGGTCTCTGTATCGACGGCATTTACCGCTATCAGTTTGAATCCGCATGCCGATGCAAGCGCATCATGCCTTTGCATAGATGCAGGAGTTTCGAAGGCGTCTCGAAATCGCTGCTTTGCGGTAGCAGCCGAGCGCGATGTGCCTGCTCGCGAACCATGAACGGTGTAGCGGCGCGCAACGAGACTTAGCTCGCCGCTATCCAGCAACTTTGCTGCAGCGTGGACGCGGGTCGTCTCGAGCAGGCGGAAGACGACAGTATCTGTAGAAACCAAAATGGAGACCAGAGATTTGTCGACCAAGCTCGCGATGGTGCCGGCCACGGCGGAAGAAGACGTAGCGTCATCGCAAACTACCGCTTGTGCGTCTTCAAGTGTGAAATGTCCCACAAAGACCGAAAGCCTTGTGAATACTCGGCGCTCCAATGCAGTCAGAAGGTTGTAGCTCCAGTCCACCATGGCGTGCAATGTTTGATGCCGTGGAGGCGCGCTTCGTCGACCGCGCCATAGGAGCTTGAACCGATTATCCAGAAGATTTGCGGTTCCTTGAACACCGTACGTTCCAACGCAACCGCCTGCCAATTCAAGCGCCAATGGAATGCCGTCAAGCCTGTCGCACAACCAAGCGACGGTCGGCGCATCTTGATCTAGCAAGCCAGCGTGAAAACCTCCAGCCTCGGCTCTTTCGATGAACAGCTGCACGGCGGGTGACTCAAGAGCGAGCTCGGCTGTAAGCCCCGGCCCGAGAGGTGGCGTTTCCAGCGGAGGCAGCAGGTAAACATGCTCCCCCTCGATCCGAAGAGATTCACGGCTTGTGACAAGGATGTGTAGTCCTGGAAGTGCGGCATGCAGGTGCTCCACCAGCAATGCGATCGAATCGATCTGACGCTCGCAATTGTCCAAGGCAAGAAGGCACTTTCTACCGCCGAGGCAAGCGCAGAGACTGAGCATTGGATCCTGCAAGCCTGCAGTTGCGCCGACAGCAGCGCAAACCGCATCAGCGACAAGTGAAGCGTCATCGATCACGCTCAGGTCAACGAAGTACACGCCGCCATCGAAGCGGCTGAGCATCTCGTGAGCGATGGACACTGCGACCGTCGTCTTGCCTACGCCCCCAACGCCTACGAGGCTCACGAATCGGCGCGCCTGAAGCAGGCTCGACAACATTTCCACCACGCCATCACGGCCTACCATCCGGTCAAGTCGGTTCGGCAGGCCGTTCGGTGGAGATGGCGGCACGACAGGCGCCGCAGAGAGCGCTGCGCTGCTCAGACGGCGGACCGGCATGACGAAGCAGTAGCCGCGACCAGCCACGTTCGCAACGTATCGGTCGCCGCTTTCGCCCTCACCCAGTGCCTTGCGCAAGCTTCCGATGTGGACTCTGAGATTCGCCTCCTCCACGACAAGGTCCGGCCACGCGCGTCGCATGAGTTCACGCCGGGAAACCACTTCGCCCACACGTTCCACGAGTGCTATGAGAAGGTCCATCGCCCGGCCTCCCAGAGCGACTGGTTCCTCTCCACGCTGCAAGAACCTCGACGATGCGCTGAGACGATAAGGGCCAAAGACGGCAATCTCTTGGTCGTCGCTCATGGTAATCCTCGTTGATGGCTTGGCATGCGCAAGGATTACAACTGCCGGCGTCAACTCCGTTGCACCCTGGGCCGCATGCATCACATCTGTAACCTGCCGCGACTTGCGGCATCCTGCGGGACATGAAACGGCCGGCGCGGCCCCGGCACTCACTCTACAATTCGAGGAGCCGATGACCAGAATGGTCTCAATTGCGAAGGAGCTTGGCTGTTGGTCGCACCCGTTCGTACAAGGGCAAGGGCGCGGGCAGGATCCGCCGGCGGGACGGATGCCGACCTCAGTGAACTGGTACACGGCCTGCCGGCGCTGGTCTGGACGGCCGGTTCCGATGGCCGTATCGACTTCCTGAACCGGCATTGGGCGGAATACACGGGGTTGCCTGCCGACGCCGGCCTCGGCGCCGGGTGGGAAGCGACGATCCATCCCACCGACCGGCCCAGCCTGCTAGGACGCCTGAACGCCGCGATCGAAGCCGGGACGGCTTGCGATGCGCAGGCCCGGGTTCGCAGATTCGACGGCGTGTTCCGGTGGTTCCAGTTTCGCGCGTCCCCCCGGGCCGACCGGTCGGGGAAGATAGTGAGGTGGTTCGGAATCGCCACTGACGTCGACGATATCAAGCGTGCCGGGGATGCGGCGGCGCAGAGTGAGCAGGATCTGATCGACCGGATTCCCGCCTCGATCACGATCGCCAACGCGAATGGCGAGAACATCTACACCAGCAGTTGGGGCGTGACACGGCCGAGTGCCCCGCCGAGCGTCCTGCGCGGCCTCGGCTTCGTGTCGCAGCTCCATTCCGACGAGCAGGATTGGGTCAATGCCGAGTGGCTCCGGTCCGTGCGGACGGGCGAGACCATGGAGCTGGAACACCGCCTGAAGCGCGCCGACGGGACGTACCGGTGGCTTCATGTGCGGGTCGCGCCGTACCGGGACGACAGCGGCGCGATCGTGCGCTGGTACGGCCTGCTCAGCGACGTCGACGACCAGCGCAAGGTAGAAGAGGCGCTGCGTCGCAGCGAGCAGGGTTTTCGCCTTCTGGTGGAAATGATCCCGGCGCTGGTCGCGCGCTGGACGCCCGACGGACAGCTTGACTACGTCAACCAGCGCCTACTCGATTACGTCAATACCCCACCTATTGAAGCCGGACTCAACGCCAGCACCGACAGCTTCCGCCGACATCGTCTTCGAATCGCCTCGGTCCACCCAGAAGACTGGGACACCTGGCTCAGAAAACGCCTCCGCTCGCTTGAGACCGGCGAGCCCCTGGAGAGCACGCACCGCCTGCGCCGCGCCGACGGTACCTACCGGTGGATCCACGAGCGGGTGGACCCGATGCGGGACGAATCCGGAAAAATCACCGGCTGGTATGCCGTAGGCATCGATATTCATGACAGCCGGGTGATGGAAGACGCATTGCGGGCCGCCAGGCACCGGCTGGACGTCGCCACGCAGACGGCGGCGATCGCCGAGTTGTCGGCCTCCATTGCGCACGAAGTCAACCAGCCGCTGACCAGCGTCATTACCAATGCCACCATGGGGCTGGAGATGCTCGATGCAACTCCTCCAGACGTCAAGGGGGCGCGCGAGACGGCAAGGCGTACGCTGCGTGACGGGACCCGGGCGGCCGAAGTGCTGCTGCGCTTGCGTGCGCTGTTCACGAAAAAGAAGGACTCCTGCACCGAACTGGTGGACCTGAACGACGCTGCGCGGGAAGTGGTCGCGCTGTCGCGCGGCGAGCTCCAGCGCACCGGCGCGATCGTGCAGACCCTGTTCTCGTACGATTTGAGCCCTGTCAGAGGCGACAGGGTGCAGTTCCAGCAGGTGATCCTGAACCTGGTGCGCAACGCCGCGCAGGCCATGGAAGGCGTGCACGACCGGCCACGCCGGCTGACCATCGCGACAGAGCGGCAAGATGACAATTTCGTCTCCCTGAGCGTCCAGGACGCGGGGACCGGGGTCGCCCCGGAATCCTTCGAAAAGATTTTCGAGGCCTTCTACACGACGAAGAACTCGGGCATGGGCATCGGCTTGTCGGTGAGCCGCTCCATCATCGAGAAACATGGGGGCCGGCTGTGGGCTGAAGCCAACCAGGGGCCGGGCACGACGTTCCTGATCGCGTTGCCGGCGGGACCGAGTGCGCCGGGCGCCGGCTAGAAGGCCGTGGCCGAGGAGCCGGGCGAGCTAGTCGGACGCCACCCTGGGTCCCGCAGCCGCGCGCTCTCCAGCGCGCCACCCAGCAGCGCGCCCACGATCTCCATCGTGCGCAGGGCCGATGCGTCGATGGCATATTCGCGCTCGTCGTCTTCAGCGATCACAAGACCCAGGACACGCTGCAGGCCGACGATCGGCGCCGCGGCAACCGTGCGACTGCGCACGGTGCCGGGCATGCACGTGAGGCCGAGCGCTTCGTGCTCCGCCCAGTTGCTGGCTACGAACGACTTTTGCTCCACCAGCACCATGGGCGCACACGGCCCCATGTCGGACACCGGGTACCCCATTCCCGGATTCCCGTACTCGCCGCCGAAGTTCCAATAGGCCAGGCGAATCTGGTCCAGATCTTGATCTTGATTCCACCACCAGATGTGCAACAAGGGCACGCCCAGCCCTTCCCACAAGCTGTCGCCGACGAAGCGGGTGATGGCTTCGATTTCCGGCTCCTTCGCCATCGCTTGCTGGATCTTGCTCACCAGGGCCAGTTCTGCGCTCCGGCGCCGCACCATCTCCTGCAAGCGATGGGTCTCGTCCCGCAGGCGCGCGGTCTGCAGCGCGACGCCCATCGCACCCGCGACCACGCGCAGGAGACGCACGTCGGTGTCGCCGAAAGCATCGGCCCGCTCGAAGTTGTCGATGGTGACAAGGCCGATCACCCGCTCACCGGCCAGCACCGGCGTGCGCATGTACGAGCGCGGCAGCTTCGTGCCGGGCACGGCGCCCTGCTTGCCCGGGTCGACCCGATTAACTACGACAGGTGCGCGCTCGCGCAACATGCGCACGTTGGCTTCGGTCGGCTGTGCCGTGAAGGGCGCGATGGCGGGCATCCGGATCCCTTTTTCGCACACGTAGACCGGCGTGACCTGCATGCTCTCCTCGTCGAACCAGGCGACGGCCACTCCGTTTGCATCGAACGCCTCGGTCAGCTTCGCTCCGACCAACTCGACGATCGCGTCCAGGCTGAGGTTCGCGTCCAGTCCCTGCTGCATGCCCGCGATGAGTTCGAGCTCGGCGTCGCGCAGTCCGGTTCCCTTACGGTACTCCCGTGCGTCTCCGGCCGGCTGGGCGTTGTCGAGTGCAACGCCCAAGCTGGCGGCGACGGCCTTCACGAGCCGCAGATCGTGGGGGCGAAAGGCCCGCACAGGCATGCGCGCGACCGCGATGAACCCGATGGTTTCCATCCCGGAAAGGACGGGCGCGCACAGCATGGACCCGGGCTGCGGTCGCGCGCCGGCCGGCAGCGCCCCGGCGTGCGTGCCAGTACCCAGCGCCTTGCCGGTACGCAGAACTTGCGCGCCCAGGCCCGTCGGAGTCCAAGGGGCCGGACAGGACCGTTGCCCGTGCTCGACCAGATAAGGGGCGCTCAACAGCAGCCGATCCGGCTCCAGCAACGCGATGCCGACCATGTCGGCCGACAGCAGTTCGCGCAGCCTGTCACCGGCGAGATCAACAAGCGCCTGAAACGCCCGCTCGCCCGCGAGCTCGAGTTGGAGGCGCTTGATCAGCGCCAGATCGCCTGCCGGGCGGTCGGAGAAAGACGATGCCATAGGATTTCCATATCAGACGTGACTCTCAACGCATGAATTGAAACACGAATGAAAAATCAAGTGTCGTCAGGATCAACTCGAGTTCTTCAAGAGGGTGCGGGCCGACGCGCTGCCCGGCGTGGTGCCGCCGATCTCAACCACTGATGGCGACAACTTCGACCGCGCTCCCGCGCCCGAGGAGCCCGCCGCCGCGCCCGCCCCCCACAATCAGTGACCGGCGAGCAACATGGCGTCCATGAACAGCGTGTGCGACGCGATCGTCGTGTAGCCCATGCGCTCGTAGATCGGGCGGCCCGCTTCAGTGGCGTGCAGAACGCTCGGGAGTGGCCCCATCGCCGTAGCGGCGTTCTCGAGCGCCTGGCGCATCACCGCCTCGGCGTAGCCCCGGCGCCGGTAGGCCGGCCGCGTCGCAACGAGCGCGACGTAGCGGCAGCCGTCCAGGGCCAGCACTGCCGTGCTGCTCGCCGGCGTCCCGTCCACCGTCCCCAGCACCGGGAACTGATCGTTCCAGAACGGCTGCCGGCCCAGCATCGCCTTGGCCGGACCGAAATCCATCTCGTACGCCGCCGAATTGATGTCCACCACCGACGCACACCCGAGATCGTCCGCGGGCACGGTGAGGCGCAGACCAGCCGGCGCGGCAGCGAGCGGTGCCACCGCCGTGGCGACCATGCCGGCGAGCGGAAACGCCGGCCCCAGCCCGCACTCGCCGAGAATCGCGGCGGCATCGACGCCCGGCTCGAGCGCCTCGTTCGTGACCACAAAGGACCACGGGTCGGTCGTGTCCACGGTCCAGGCCCGCGCTTCCTCGCCGAACGTTCGCAATGCCGCCGCCGAAATCGACGGCTGCGTCAGCACCACGAGGTTGAAAAAGGCGACCGGCAGGCCGCTGAAAATGTAGTCGACGCCGGCGGTGCGGCTGACCCGTCGCCCGGGCGCGTCGCGGCACATGAGCCGCCAGGCTTCGCAGATCTGGCGAATGCTGAGTTCGACATCGGCTTTTCGGGACTTGGTCACAGACTTCTCCTCGCCCCGGCATGTTAAGTCACACCTGTGACCTGGGCTGTCTTCGCCTGCCTCGACTTCAAAGTCAAACTTGAAAGATCGAGCAGGCCCCGGAACCACCATGAACTTTCTGCCCAGTGAATCCCCAGCGGCATTGCCGCACGTGCTGGCAGTCGACGACGACCCGTCGATTCGCGAAGCCGTTGGCGACTACCTGCGCGGGCATGACCTGCGCGTCACGACCGTTGCCGACGGGGGGGAGATGCGGGAGATCCTCGCCCGCGAGGTCGTCGACCTCGTGGTGCTGGACGTAAAGCTGCAAACGGAAGACGGATTGGCCCTCGCGCGTCGGTTGCGCGACGAGTCGGCGATTCCCATCGTCATGCTCACGGCTCGCGACGATGTGGCCGATCGGGTCATGGGCCTGGAGATGGGCGCCGACGACTACCTGACCAAGCCATTCGGCCCGCGCGAGTTGCTGGCGCGGATTCGCGCGGTGCTGCGCCGCCGCCAGCCCGAACTCCAGCAGGGCCGACCGGAAGGAATCCGCGCCTACCGCTTCGACGGGTGGGAGCTCAACCTCAACACGCGGCGCCTGAAGAACCGGGCCGGTGAAACCGTAACCCTGAGCAACGGGGAATTCAGCCTCCTGGTCGTGCTGCTCGGGGCCCCGCACCGGACCCTCAGGCGGGACCAGTTGCTGGACCTCTCCCGGCTGCATGGCGACGACGTCTTCAACCGGTCGGTCAACACGCAGATCATGCGGCTGCGCCGCAAGCTGGAAGACGATAGCCAGGAGCACAAGTACATCCTCACCGAACGCGGCGCCGGCTACGTGTTCGGCGTGCCGGTCGAGACCGTGCATTGACGGCGGGCTCGGCGGCCGGCCAGGTTTCAACTGTGGCCTGCGCGAATTGCCCCGTGGCCATCCGGGGATCGCACCGCGGAAAGATGCGGGCACGCGCGCTCGTGCGATGAATGACGCCGCCGCCTCGACGCCGGCGCCGGCCGTCCGCGCGGACGAGGCCACGACGGTCTCCCTGCGCTCGTACATCACTGGCCTGATCTGGCTCTGCATGGGGCCGCTCATCCTGCTCGCCGCCTACCTGGCCGTCGATCGCGTGCGCGATCTCCGTTCGGAGCGCGACGCCGAGGCGACGAAGCTGTCCCAGACGATCATGGGGCTGGTCGACAGCGAGCTCAACGCACGCATCGTCGCGCTGCAGTTCCTGGGAACATCGCCCCTGGTCGACGACCCCACGCGCTGGAGGGAGCTCTATGCCGAAGCGCAACGCTTCCGCCAGATCTTCGACTGTCAAGTGATTTTCGGCGACCGCAGCATGGCGATGCTCTGGAATACCCGCGTGCCGTTCGGCACGCCCTTGCCGCCACTGCCTCAGCCAAAAGGGCGCAAGTCGGCGCCGCTGGCACTCGAGACCGGTCGACCGGCCGTGGGCGACATATTCCAGGGCCCGGTGATCAACCAGCCCCTGGTTGCCATCACCGTGCCGGTGCTTCGCCCCGCGGGAACGAACTTTCTCCTGATCACGACCTTCGAGTCGGCACGCTTTCGCAGCGAGCTCGACAAGGTGGCACTGCCGCCCGGTTGGACAGCCGCCCTGCGCGACGGGCAGGGCAACCTGATCGCGCGCTCGTCGCGGCATCAGGGGGACATGGCCGCCGGCGACAGCGACAGCGAGCAATTCGTTGCGCAGTCGGCACTTTCGCTGTGGTCCGTCGCGATCGAGATTCCCAGCGGCGATGACCGCGAGTCCCTGCTGGGTGCGGCCGCCGTGCTCCTGGTCGCCATTGCCGGCGCGACGCTTGCCGGTTTCCTCGGCGGCAAGCGCGCGAGCCGCCGCATTGGTCCGCTCATCACCTCGATCGGGCAGACGCTGCACTTGGAAGCCTCGTCCCGCGACATGGCCGAGTTCGCGCAAGTCCGACGCATGCTGGACGTGGCGGCAAGGCAGCGCGCAGCGACGGAGGCCACGTTGCGGATCAGCGAGACCCGCTTTCGACGGCTGTTCGACGAAGCGCCCATGCCCTTGGCGCTGGTCGGCGAGGACGGGACCGTGACAAGCCTGAACGCGAGATTCATCGAAGTGCTCGGCTACACGAAAGCTGACGTTCCGACGATGGACGCCTGGTGGCCCCTGGCCGATCCGGACGGAGAGCAGGCTGCGCTGCAAAGCGAATGGCACGCCGCCACCATCGCCGGGAACCTGGGAGTTGACGTCCCGTTTGAACGGCGGGTCATGTGCAAGGATGGAACCCCGCGCGACCTGGTGATCTCCCGCATCCGGATCGACGAGGAGATGCTCTTCTCCTTCTTCGACGTCACCGAGCGCAACCGCGCGCAGGCACGACTGCATGCGCAGCTGGAGCGGCTGAACCTCCTCGACCAGATCACGTCGGCGGTGGGGCAACGCCAGGAGATGCAGAGTGTCTACCAGGTCGTGCTGGCGAGCGTCGAGGCCCGGCTGCCGATGGATTTCTGCTGCGTGTGCGAGCATGACCCCGCCGCGTCCATCCTGCGGGTCGCGTGCATCGGCCCGGACAGCGAGGGTCTGGCTGCCGAACTGGGGCTCTCCGGGCACTCGACTATCGACATCGACGCCAATGGGCTGTCCCGCTGCCTCCAGGGCGAGCTGGTCCACGAGCCCGACATCTCGGACAGCCCGTTCGCGTTTCCGGCGCGCTTGGCGGCCGTCGGGCTCCGTTCGCTCGTGATGGCGCCGCTGCGCTCGGAGAGCCGCGTGTTCGGCCTGCTGGTGACCGCCCGCCGGCGTGCCCGTTCCGTGAGCAGCGGCGAATGCGAGTTCCTGCGCCAGCTCAGCGCCCATGTCGGGCTCGCCGTCCAGCAGGCCCGCCTGTATGGCGCGCTGCAGCTCGCCTACGACGAGCTGCGCCAAACCCAGCAGGCCGTCATGCAGCAGGAGCGCCTGCGCGCGCTCGGCGAGATGGCGAGCGGCATCGCACACGACATCAACAACGCGATCTCGCCCGTGCTGCTGTACGTCGAGACCCTGATCGAGGGCGAGACAGGCCTCAGCGCGAAAGGGCGCGGCCATCTGCGGACCATCGCCCGCTCTATCGACGACGTGGCGGCGACTGTGGCGCGCCTGCGCGAGTTCTACCAGCAACGCGAGCCGCAGCTGAGCGTAGCGCGGCTGCGGCTGAACCTGCTGGCCGACCAGGTGGCTGAGATGACCCGCGCGCGCTGGAGCGACATGCCGCAGCGCAACGGTATCGTCATCCGCCTGGACCGGGTGTTTGAGGAAGGATTGCCCGACATCCGTGGCATCGAGAGCGAGGTTCGGGAAGCGCTCACCAACCTGATCTTCAATGCGGTGGATGCCATGCCGGAAGGCGGGGAGCTGACCCTGCGCACCTTCAGCGAGTTCACTGTGGCTTCAGCGAAGGGGCCGGCGACGACCCTGGTCCATCTCGAGGTGGGCGACACCGGCCTCGGCATGGACGAAGACACTTTGCGCCGCTGCCGCGAACCTTTCTTCACCACCAAGGGCCAGCGCGGCACCGGACTCGGCCTTGCCATGGTCTACGGCTTCGCCCAACGGCACGGAGCCGACCTGCAAATCGCCAGCGCGCCCGGGCGCGGCACGACCGTGCGCCTGAGCTTCCCCATGCCGACGGAGTCGTCCGCGGCGCTCGGCGTTCCCGGGGTGGCGGCGCCCGCTCGGCCCCCCCGTCTGCGCATCCTAATCGTCGACGATGATCCGATCGTCCTTACGTCTCTGCACGACGTGCTCGCGCGCGATGGCCACCATGTCATTTCCCGCGGCGGCGGCCGGGAAGGCATCGACGCCTTCCGGCAGGCACACGCGACCCCGGATGCGTTCGACCTGGTGATCACCGACCTGGGCATGCCGCACACGGATGGTCGCCAGGTCGCGGGGGCCGTCAAGCAGCTGAGCCCCTCCACGCCGGTGATCATGCTGACAGGCTGGGGCCAGCGGCTGATCGCCGACAGCGACATCCCGTCCAGCGTGGACCGGGTCCTCAGCAAGCCGCCGAGGCTGCCCGAGCTACGCCTCGTGCTGGCCCAGCTGGCGTGGGCCCGCGGAGCCGACGCTTGAGGGCAGCCCAGGAGCGCGGCAACCCGCGTCGATGCCGGCCGCCAGTGAGCTGGCCCCCTCCCTGCCCCCCGCCCTGCGTCACCGGGGTCACAGCTGCAACCCGGCGATTCCGGCGCGCAACACGAATGGCGCCCGAGCGACGCATAGTGCGAGCTCACGAAGCCACACGGGAAGCATCATGGCCATGACCTCAATGTTCAACGACCTGCCGCGTCCGATTCATCCGCCGCACGTCCTGGTGGTCGACGACGACCTGAACATCCGGGTTGCGCTGCAGGAATATCTGACTCGCAACGGCATGCGGGTCACGACGCTGGCCAACGGACACGCGCTGCTCGAAACCGTCGATCGCGAGGCGGCCGACCTGGTGCTCTTGGACGTGCGCATGCCTGGCGAAAACGGAATGATGCTGGTGCAGGCGCTGCGCTCCCGTGCAGCAGCCGTGCCGGTGATGTTCGTCACAGGCATCGGTGAGGAAGCCGACCGCGTGATGGGCCTGGAACTGGGCGCGGACGACTACGTCACCAAGCCGTTCCACCCAGGCGAACTGCTGGCGCGGATCCACTCCGTGCTGCGCCGCTACCGCAAGCCGCCGGATCGCGCGGGGCGCGACGACGAGCTCCGCGCCTACCGCTTCTCGGGATGGGAGCTCAACATGCGCACCCGCAAGCTCTCCAGTCCCGACGGCCGCAAGATCGAGCTGGCCAACCTCGAATTCAGCCTGCTGGCAGGACTTTGTAGTTCGGCGCAGCGCGTCCTCTCACGCGCCCAGTTGATCAGCCTGTCCCGGCTGCACGACGTCGGGATTTACGACCGCACGGTGGATGTCCAGATTCTGCGCCTGCGGCGCAAGATCGAATCGGACCCGACACGGCCCCAATTGATCGTCACCGAGCGCGGGGCCGGGTACATCTTCGTGCCGGTGGTCGAGACGCTCTACTAGCGCCGGGCGTCCGTGCTCCTCGAGGTCGTCCGGCGCGGCACCCTGAACGGGTCGATCCGCCCGGCGCACCGGGTCGCAAGTGTGACTTTGCTTTCGTGAATCGGGTCCAACGCCTGGCTAGAGTGCATTCGAGGCATGGAAGAAACGGATCACTCGTGAACCCTCAATCGAACGCCCCCGAGTTGACGCTGCAGCGCCATGACCTGGTCTTTGTGTCAAGTTCCGCCTGGCATTCGCTGGTGGAGGCGCGCGCCGAGCTCTCGCTGGAGTTGCTCGCGGACGGCTGGGTGGATCGGGGCTGGCCGCTGGTGGCGCGCCGCGCTCTGCCTGGCGAGCCGCAAGGGATCACCCTGGGTCTCTCGCTGCCACCGGTGGCGGGCCGGCTGCACTTCGACATCGTGATGCGACCCGCCGATGTCGTTTCGTCCCGGCCTCCCCTGGCACTGGAACATGCGATTGCCGACGCGCCACCGCACTGGCAGCCAACCCTCGCGAAGCTCCTGGAGCTTGGACTGCGCCATGGTGTCAAGGCGCGCGTCTTTGGCGGCCTGGCCTGGCGGGTGTTGACGCACCTGGACTACCTCACCGTCCGTTCCGACCTCGACCTTCTCGTCCCGATCCGGCACGCCAGCGATGCAGTCTTGTTGGCCCACGAACTCGCCGAAATCGAGCGGACTGCCCCCATGCGACTGGACGGCGAACTCGTGCGCGCCGACGGAGCGGGTGCGAACTGGCGCGAGCTTCTTGCCGGCAAAGCCAAAATCCTGGTGAAGACGCTGGCAGAGGTGAAGCTCATGCCCGCCGGCCAATTCCTTCGCGGGGGCGGGCGCTGATGAGCGTTTCCGTCCTGCCAGCGCGCCCGCCGGCCCCGCCGTATGCGCGCACCCTCGCGAGCCAGGGTTATGGCAGGCGGAGGCAGCGCTGGCCACAAACGGCCTGCCACGGGAAGTCGAAACTTCTCCCAAGCAGGGATCGGTCAGCCACGTTGACGCGTGCAACCACGCCGACGACGCGGACACCTTCCGCCGGAGCATCGCGGCGATGCGGCCTCACCAGCGCTAACTGGCCGCGCGGGTTCGCAGGGTTGTGCCATGCAGCGTCTGCAGATGCCCGGATAGCAGGCTGAGGAAGCGACGCCCAGCGAGTGACGACCAACGCCGAGATCGTGCGTCTGTTCAAGGCGACTCGGAAGGTGATGATCACGGCGGAAGCAGCGCCGCACAAAGTCATGTCGGAGACCTCGAACTGGAACAATGGTACGAGGGTCGCCGACTGCCAGCTAAAGGTCAGTCAACGGTTCCCGGGCGACGATCCACGGGAAATCGGCTGGTCGTGGTGGCGGACGGCTTAGGAGCGCGGCGGCCTGTTGGCAACTGACCTGACGGCGTGCGCTGATAAGTCTGGAATCATCGCGCGATGCTCGCCGCTGAGGATCGGACCGACCTCATGAACCGTGACGCGACAGGCTTGCGGCCGCTGTCGCCGCGCGCCGCTGGCGTTCGAAAACGCGATCCATGTCCCGCGCCGATCCGGAGTGAATGAGGGCCTTCGTCATGAGGCCCAATGTGCGCAGGTCCGATGACTGGCCTGCTACCGTGGTGAAATCAGTAGCTCAGTACACGATTTCAACCGGCAGGCTGAAGACATAGCCCGCACCGCGCTCGGTCCGGATGTACGCCGGCTGGCGCGGATCCCTCGTCAGCTTGCGCCGAAGCCGGAGGATCTGCGTGTTCACCGAACGGTTGTACACGTCGTCTCCATGGAGGCGAGAGAGGTCAAGCAGCTGATCCCGCGACAGCACGCGGTTTGAAGCGCCGAGAAAGACGACCAAGAGGCTAAACTCACCGTTGCTCAAGGGCACGAACTCCCCCTCGCGCGTCCGCAGCTTGCGGGTGTTGAGGTTCAACTCCCAGCCGTCAAACCGGTATGCGCGGACTCCTTCCGGCCGGCCCTGACGGACTCCCGGCTGGCGGCGCCGGAGTACTGCCCGTATGCGGGCGAGCAGTTCCCGCGGACTGAAGGGCTTGGTCACGTAGTCGTCGGCGCCGAACTCCAGGCCTAGCACCCGGTCCACCTCCTCGGTCTGGCCGGTGAGCATGATGATGGAAATCGCGGAGCTCTCACGCAGGCGTCGCGCGATGGCCATTCCGTCTTCGGCTTCCAGCCTGACGTCCAGGATCACGAGGTCGACGACCTCGCGTTTCAGCACGTCCTGCATGGAGCGCCCGTCAGGCACGACGGTTACACGGAAGTCGTTGCGAGCCAAGTAGTCTCCTAGCGCTTCCCGGATTGCCGGATCGTCATCGACCGCAAGGACATGGGACAGCACCGGCGGGGAGGGGCGGGCGGAGGCAGTCATGGCTGGGCGTGAACTGGAGACCAGGAGTTTCAAGCGTAACCGCAAGCGGGCGCGCCAACATGCGGGGGTCGCGCGCGGAGCCGAGCTGGAAGCATCAACAGCGGCCAGACCAGCTAACCGCGATGCTAGCACCCCCCCTTCAGTGCCGAACCCCCCGTCAGCTCCGCAACGCTGCTCACTGGCGAAGCGTGCCACTTCGCACATGCGGCTTGGGCGCGACCGTAGCAGCGACGCCAGCGCGCTCCCTCTCGCAAAATGCACGCAGGCGTAGCGAAAGGGTCGGTTGCTCAGGACTAAGACCAGTGGTACGCGACCCGGAATACACAGCAAGCGCGCGAAGTTCATCACACCCCAACTGGCAAGCTCCTGCCAGAATGCTCCTATGCCCTCCCCGGATACAGCCCCCTCTCCGCTGAATCGGCAAGACCCACGCCCGATGCAACCCGTGACCAGATACAGTCGCGCATCTTTTGGTCAGGAATCCGAGCCGGCTAACCGTTTCGGCGCTGCGGCCAGCATCATCGATCGCCTCGACCTCCGACCACTTAACGCGCGGCAGCCTCGGCCGTGGTGGAGGCTCTGGTAGCCGCAGCGCCTGTTCCGAGCTAGCCGGCAACCTGCGGAAATCGAATGCCGGCTCACAGACCTCGGCCATTGCCAACCTGCAGCCGCCAAGACCAAACGACCGCTCGCCCTCGGCCCCCTCCTTGACCAGCGCTCACCAGCCTCCCCTGCGTCTCGTTGCCCTACCGCTCTCGGGGCCCCTGGGACTTTCCGTAAGTCTGAGTCCCGTTGCGATTCCTTAGCTCGGAGCTCTTCCCTTCTTGATAAGGAGACTCTTTAGCGCAGAGCCTTAGCTCTGCGCCCTGGTTGTA
>Ga0182008_10000114_pt1 | contig 61409 bp, 56 predicted proteins | sample Sormic07211129_1_FD_120482 | JGI IMG/M metagenome (GOLD analysis project Ga0182008, IMG submission 120482) | Rhizosphere microbial communities from Sorghum bicolor, Mead, Nebraska, USA - 072115-129_1 metaG | ecosystem: Host-associated > Plants > Roots > Rhizosphere | place: USA: Nebraska...
AACTTGTTGGTCGGTGCGATCTTGCCGCGGGCAATGCCGGTCAGGTCGCTGACCACACATTCAACTTCGGTAATCTTGTGATCTTTCAGCCATGTGAACAGCTGATCGAAAGGGGCATTCATAAAGACCTCGTTATTGGTTTTATAGACGCCGGGGAGGGCGGGTTTCATCTTCCGCCCCTTCCCCTGTGGCGCGTTGACGACTATCTTGGGCGTGCCTTGCCGTTCCATCTATCCACTTTAAGCAGCACCAAAGCGCACCAAAAGAGTGCGCAAGGTCTCCCATGACAACGTGTAATCCGCTTCAGGTTCAGGCGTTCAATACCGCTGATGTCACCGAACAAATCCGCGCTACGCCGGGTTGGGTTCAGCATTACCAGCAGATGTCGCCCGGGCATTTCGCTGGGCAGATTCGCTATCTGGATCTGGAAGGTGTGCAGGTCTACGAAGAACAGATGAACACCCGCGTCGAGCAGGCATTCAGTGCGCCATCGGGTGCCTTGGCGTTCTGTTTTGATCGCAGTGACAACGCGCTGTACCTGCTTAACGAAGACAGCCGCAACATTTGGATCACCCCGGAGAACTACCAGGAAATCGCCGTGGTGTTCGGCCCGCAATTCGTCCGGGAACACGGTCTGGATGTGGCGAAACTCGAGGGACTGTTCATGGCGCCGCTTAACTGCGGGCAGAACGCCTTGTTCAGTCGCTGGTTAAGCTCAACGCTCACGAAGTTGTCGCAAGCTGTTGATCCGTTTGATAAAAACTCATTGACTCAGCAGCTGCTCGAAGACTGTCTGTTCATTCTCGACAACGCTCACACCCGTCTTGATCGAGGCGGTTTGCAGCGTCGTACTGAAGAGCGGACGATCATGAAGCGAGTAGGGGAATGGGCAGCGGATTCGCCGGAAGAGACTGTTAATCTGCTTGAGCTTTCGAAGGTGGCAGGGGTGCCGTTGCGTCAATTACAGCAGGCGTTCAAGGCTTTCACCGGCATGACCCCGAGTCACTGGCTGCGCCTGCGCCGGCTTAACAGCGCACACCGCGAACTGCTCAATCGCCGACCCACGGAAACCACCGTGGCCGAAGTGGCGATGAACTGGTCATTCTGGCATCTGGGGCGGTTTTCCAACAGTTATCGGGCGCTGTTCAAAGAGCTGCCGAGCGAGACGCTGAAGCGCTAGCGATTGTCCCTGACGTGGGCATGCGTTACATCGTTGAATTGGAGGCAATTGTCTTCGATATTCGTCGAAATACTGTTAACTCCACTAAATAGCCGTTTAGTAGAGCTATCAGCCTATCTGCCTTTCAATCAATGGAGCAGGCCATGAATCGATGGAAAACAAAGAGCGTGGACGTGATTGCTGCACTGGATCTGCAGCCTCATGTTGAAGGCGGCTATTTTCGCAGGACTTTTCAAGCAGATCATCGCGCCATGCTGCAAACCACCCGTGGCCCACGTTATCTGGTGACTTCGATCTATTACTTGCTGACGGAAGATTCGCCGGTGGGACAGTTTCATTTCAACCAATCGGACATCCTGCATTTCTACCATTTGGGCGATCCCATCGAGTACAGCATGATCGCAGGTGACGGTTCGCTTCAAACATTGGTAATGGGTAGCGATATTCTGGCGGGACAGCTTTTGCAAATGCACGTGCCTGGTGGCATCTGGAAAGCATCGCGACTGCTTGAGGGTGAACACGGGTTTGGTTTGATCAGTGAAACCGTGTCGCCGGGATTTGATTTCGCGGACATGGAGATGGGTGACAGACGCAGACTGACTGCGCAATTTCCACAGCATCGGATGTTGATAGAAAAGCTGACGCGGTCTGCTGATTGAGGCTCACAAATTTCAGGCCAGACCGAGGTTTTGGAAAATGCGGTTTCAGGTGAGCCTCTGGATTGAATGTGGCGTGCAACCGGGCTGATTCGGAAACATCTTGTTACGTGTAATGTATATTATGTTAAACAAGGTATTACGTTACGTCCCTCCTGCACCAATGCCTGTAGATTGCAGACATCAAGTCAAGTACAGCTAACACGCGCAACGTTTGCGATAATACCGGCCACCGCGGCGCGACAGCATATCGAGTGCTTGTGCCCCCATCTGTTAATCGGGTTTGGAGAACTTCATGCGTGACATCATTGACGGCTTTCTGCGCTTTCAGCGCGAGGTTTATCCGCAGCGTGTCGAGCTGTTCAAGCAGCTCGCGACGGCACAAAATCCCAAGGCGCTGTTTGTCACCTGCTCGGACAGTCGTGTTGTGCCGGAACTCCTTACGCAGCGCGAACCGGGCGAACTGTTCGTGATTCGTAATGCCGGCAATATTGTGCCGTCTTACGGCCCTGAGCCCGGCGGCGTTTCGGCCACCGTCGAATATGCGGTCGCTGTGCTCGGCGTCCAGGACATCGTGATCTGCGGCCATTCGGACTGCGGCGCGATGGGCGCGATTTCGCGCTGCACTTGTCTGGATCATCTGCCAGCGGTCGCTAACTGGCTCCGTCACGCGGACGCCGCGAAAGCGATTAATGCGGCGCATGAGTTCGACACGCCCGGCGCCAAGCTCGATGGCCTTGTGCGTGAAAACGTGATCGCGCAACTGGCGAATCTGCGTACGCATCCATCAGTGGCCCTCGCGCTTGAGCAAGGGCGGCTGAATCTGCACGGCTGGGTTTACGACATCGAAGCCGGATGCATCGATGCACTTGATGGCGCGACACGGCAATTCGTCCCACTTGCGGATTCGCCGAGCACCGTCGCGATCGCTGCTCGCAACGCCCCCCAAATGTGATGGGAGAAGCCGCCGATGGCGGCTTCTTGCTTCAGATTGCCGGTCGCCTGGTTAGCCAGGCCGCCGTCTCCATCAGTGACCGGCGCTTTGGCCGCCATCGACGTGCAGGATTTCGCCCGTGACGAATGGGGCGCTGTCCAGATACAACACCGCTGCGACAATGTCTTGCACGTCGCCCATGTGGCCGACCGGATGCAGGCGGCCCAGTGCGGCGTGGCTTTCCTCGCCATGCATCGGGGTCTTGATGATGCCCGGCGAGACCGCGTTAACGCGGATGCCGCGCTTGGCGTACTCGATCGCCAGGGATTTGGTCGCGGCGTTCATCCCACCTTTGGTCAGCGACGCCAGCACCGATGGCACGCCCTCGATGGCGTGATCGACCAGCGATGTGGTGATGCTGACCACATGACCGCCCTCGCCTTGCTTCTCCATCTGGGCAATCGCCTGCTGCGACATATGGAAGAAGCTGCCCATGTTGGTCGCCACCGTATTTAAATACTCTTCGCGGGTATAGGCCGTGAACGGCTTGGCGAGGAAGATCCCGGCGTTGTTCACCAACGTGTCGATGCGGCCAAAACGCGCTACGCCTTCGCGGATGATTTTCTCGGACGTCGCCGGATCGGCGATATCTCCGGCGACGGTCAGGATGTCCGGATCCGATGACGGCTGGATGGAGCGCGAAGTCGCCACCACTTGATAACCGAGTTTACGAAAACCCTCGACGATGCCCGCGCCCAGCCCCTGAGATGCGCCAGTGACAACAACGACTTTTTTTGAATGGCTCATGATAATGCCTCGATAGTTGAAAAAAGCGGTTTCAAGTGCCTCAGCATTACCTGGGCTCCACCAGCGACTGGCGGTACTCGGTCGTGGTTATTCCTGCGTAGCCCCAGTTATCGGTATCGACTTCCTCGATCACGATGTGCGTCAGGTGCGGGTCTTTGTTGAGCACCGTCTGCATGGTTTGGGTGATCTCGGCGATCACCTGTGCTTTTTGTTCTTTGGTAACGCCGTCACGGGTGATACGAACGTTGATGAAAGGCACGGGAAAGTCTCCAGTTCGCGTCTCATCGGCATGATGAGGCGGCAAGTGGAATGAACTCTATAAGCTGGCCTTGAATGAATAAATGCGCGCTCGGTTACTTCATTTATGACGCCGTGTAATGAATAAAAGCCGCGGTCCTCGCCACTGCGTCATCGACCTCGGTATGCTTTGGGCACTTTGCGAATACTCGGTGTGATGAATATGAAGCGTCATTTTGATGACCTGCAGCTAGGAAGCATCGAGCTATTTTGCCTGGCCTCGGAAACGGGCAGTTTTACGGCAGCCGCGCAGGTAGCCGGTGTGACGCCTGCAGCAGTAAGCCGCTCGATTTTGCGTCTTGAGGAGCGTTTGGGATCACGTCTCTTCGTCAGAACCACACGCAGCATCCGGATGACTGAACCCGGCCGGGTGTTCTATGAACAATGCCGACAGGCCCTGACGCAACTGGTGGAAGCACAGCAAGAAGTCATGGGTGCTCAATCGACGCCTTCAGGGCGGCTGCGCATCAGTCTTCCGACCACGTATGGGCATCACCGGATCTTGCCGCTTCTGCCGAAGTTTCGGGCGCTTTATCCAGACGTCAGCGTGGATATCCATTTGGGTAACCGAAATATCGACTTTGTGGCGGAAGGCTACGATCTGGCGATTCGGGTCCGGGCTCAACCGGACTCGACCCTGATCGCCCGCTTGCTGGAGGACGCACAACTGGTCGTGGTCGCGACACCTGAATACCTGACCAAGGCCGGCACGCCAACGACACTGGATGACCTTGTCACTCACGAGTGCATTCAATTTGAACTGCCCAGCAGCGGCCGTCGCATCTCATGGCTGTTCGAGGTCGATGGCAAACATCGGGAGATCTTCACAGAGGGCCGCTATTGCTGCTCGGACGATGTGCTGGGCGGCGTCACTCTGGCCAAACACAGCGCTGGCCTGTTCCAGACTTACCGATTCATTGTCGAGAACGAATTGGCCGATGGGCGCCTCGTCGAGGTACTCCAGCCCTATAATGGGCGCTCCCGACCCTACACCCTGCTCTACCCTCATGGCCGCTACGTTCCTCAGCGGGTCCGGGCTTTCGTCGATTTCCTGCTGCAGCACCGAACCGATTGGGCGGCGATCTAGATACAGCCATTTGAGGATCATCAACAAACGCCCGATTCGGATGCGCTAATCTGGCCTGACTTGCGCTGCCTCAAGGACTCTCCCAATGCCTGCCAACTGTACCGAAGTGGATGTCGCGATTATTGGCGGCGGTCAGTCCGCACTCGCCGTGGCTTACTTCCTGCGTCGCACCGGGCGCTCGTTTGTGATCATTGATGCCGAAGCCGCACCGGGTGGTGCGTGGCGGCATGGCTGGGACTCCCTGCGATTGTTTTCACCTTCGACCTGGAGCTCCATCGCCGGCTGGATGATGCCGCCGGTCACCGACGGCTATCCCAGTCGTGACAACGTGATCGATTACCTGCGCCAGTATGAGCAACGCTATCAGTTTCCTGTCGAACGGCCTTATTGGGTCGATGCTGTTGATCGCCAGGGCGATCGACTTCAGGTCAAAGCCCAGGGCCGTTGCTGGCTGGCCCGTGCAGTGGTCAGTGCGACCGGCACCTGGCGTCATCCTTACCTGCCACATTACCCCGGCAGTGAAACCTTTACCGGCCAGCATTTGCATTCGGCCCATTACGTCAATGCGAAGCCTTTTGCGGGGAAAAAAGTCCTGGTGGTGGGCGGTGGCAACTCCGGTGCACAGATCCTCGCTGAAGTCTCAAAAGTGGCCGACGCCACCTGGGTTACTCCGCAGCCGCCACAATTTCTCGCCGATGAGGTCGATGGCCGCGTGCTGTTCGAGCGCGCCACCGAACGCTGGAAAGCCCAGCTCGCCGGGACCGTCATTGAACAACCGGTCGGAGGCCTGGGCGATATCGTGATGGTCCCGCCAGTCGTCGAGGCTCGGGAGCGTGGCGTGCTCCATGCGGTTCGGCCGTTCCTGCGCTTCACCGAAACCGGGGTGACGTGGGCCGATGGCTCGCAAACGCCGGTCGACGTGGTGATCTGGTGCACCGGCTTCCGCCCTGCCCTCGGTTATCTGGCATCACTGGGGGTGTGTACCGCCGATGGACGTGTGGTCGTTGAAGGTACGCGTTCGATCAAGGAGCCGCGCTTATGGCTGGTGGGGTATGGCGACTGGACAGGTGCCGCTTCCGCGACACTGATCGGCGTCACCCGAACGGCGCGAAGTACCGTTGAGGAGATCGAGCGGTTTTTAATGACGCAAAACACGCCGGCTAGCGAATCAACAGCTCCACGGCACGCGCGGTGATGTTTGGCTTTTAATCAGCACTTCTGTGCAGGAGCTACAAAATGAGCATCGATTGGCTGAACTTTACGCCTTGGACTGCCTTGGGCGGAGGGGCCTTGATAGGCTTGGCGGTCGGGGTATTCGTGCTCGCCAATGGTCGCATCGCCGGCATCAGTGGCTTGATTGGCAGCGTGATGCAATTTGGCAGTGAGGGCTGGAGCGAGAAGGCACTGTTTCTTCTTGGCCTGATGCTCGCGCCACTGTTGTGGGGAGTGTTTGCCGTACTGCCGCAGATCGAGATCAAGGCAGAATGGCCGACGCTGATCATTGCGGGACTGTTCGTCGGCGTGGGCACCCGTTACGGCTCTGGCTGCACAAGTGGTCATGGGGTTTGCGGGATCTCTCGACTGTCCGCCCGATCCATCACGGCAACGATGTGCTTTATGCTCGCCGGTTTTGCAACGGTGTACGTCATTCGTCATGTCGTGGGGGCTTGAAAATGATCAAGCTGAGCGCTTTTTTCGCAGGACTGATCTTCGGCCTTGGGCTGCTCCTGGCAGGCATGGCGAACCCCGCCAAGGTACTGGCTTTCCTGGATGTGGCCGGGGCCTGGGATCCGTCACTTGCTCTGGTGATGGGAGGCGCCATCGCCGTGGCGGTTATCCCCTTGAATTGGGCGCGTAACAACAAGCAATCCTTGTTGGGAGCCCCTATGCAGTTACCGATTAAACGGGAGCTGGATGCCCGCCTGATTGGCGGCAGCCTGCTGTTCGGCATCGGTTGGGGGATGGCGGGAATCTGCCCTGGGCCAGCCGTCGCTATCCTGCTTACCGGGCACGGGCAGATCATCGTATTTGTGTTGGCCATGCTGGCCGGCATGTACCTGTTCTCTCTATTGGAGCGTCGACGCAGGCGTTGATCAGGTACTTGATTGGGGAATCCTCACATCCATTGATTTTTATCAGAAGACGCTACGAGCAATGAATTAAACCTGCCTTATCCCTTCTCTCTGAACCCGGACAGGCAGGTGATCGATGTATCAGAACCTGGCACTGCTTGCCGCCTTCCTTCTTGTCTATAGCCTGTTTGCCGGACGTTTCGAGTCGCGCCTGCTCAATGGGCCTTTGATGTTCATGCTTGCCGGGCTGATTCTTGGCCCGGCATTCCTGGGCCTGCTGCTGCCCCGGATCGACAAGGACGGCCTCCGGATCCTGGCCGAACTGACCTTGGCAATTGTGCTCTTCAGCGATGCGGCCAACGCTGATCTCAAGGTGCTGAAAGTCCACGAAGGATTACCGCTACGCTTGTTGTTGATCGGGCTGCCGCTGACCATGCTCAGTGGCTGGCTGGTCGGCATCTGGCTGTTTCCGCAGATTCCCCCGATCGAACTGGCCATCTTGGCGACTCTTCTGGCGCCCACTGATGCGGCACTGGGCAAGGCTGTCGTGAGCAATCCGAAGGTGGCGGCATCGGTGCGTGAAGGATTGAACGTGGAGAGCGGGCTCAATGACGGCATCTGCGTGCCGGTGCTGTTGATGTTCCTGGCCCTGTTGATCGAAGAACAGACGCGGTCGCCCGTCTCGCTGGCGGTGGAGCTGGTTGCCGAGGAGCTTGGCATTGGCGCGCTCGTCGGCGTAGCCCTGACGTTGATCGCCTGGTTGTTGCAGCGTTACGCCGGGAAACGCCATTGGCAAACCCCCATGTGGTCACAGCTGACGCTACCCGGACTGGCTCTGGTTTGCTTTGCCACCGCGCAAGCATCGGGCGGTAGCGGGTTTATCGCGGCGTTCGTTGGCGGCCTGCTCGCCAGTTATCTGTTTGCTCAACAAAAGCATGATCTGCTCAAGGCCAGTGAAGAGTTCGCCAGCCTGCTTTCCGTCATTACCTGGGTGGTGTTTGGCGCGCAGCTAATCCCTTGGGCCTGGAGCAGTTTCACGCTGAATATCTGGTTGTATGCGGTGCTCAGCCTCACCGTGGTTCGCGCACTGCCTGTGCTCATCAGTCTGGCAGGGACCGACTTCGATTTCGAAACCCGGCTGTTCATCGGCTGGTTCGGCCCGCGCGGCCTTGCAAGTATTGTCTTCGCCGTGATGATTCTGGACTACCCTCTGCAAGTCGGTCGTACGTTGGTGGCTGTAGCGGCCTGCACCGTTTTACTGAGTGTGCTGCTCCATGGTTTGAGTGCCAACCCATGGGTCTCGCGGCTGGCAAATCGTGTTCTTTGATAATTGTCAGAAATGCCACTGAGTGCCGGTGCTAGCGTTGTGACCAACGAATGGCTAAGTGTCTGTCCGAGAAACCTTCACGGAGCAGAATATGGGCAGGAACATGAGTGTTGGCAGGCAACTCGGCTTGCCCGTCGCCATTATCGTCGGCAGCCTGAGCCTGCTCGCCGGCTGCGGCAAAGAACCCCCGACCCTCGCCCGTCAAGCGCCTGATGTCACGATCATGACGGTCACCGCACGTACTACACCAGTGACCTTCGAGTTCGTTGCGCAAACCCAAAGCTCCCGCGAAGTCGAGATCCGCGCCCGGGTTGCCGGGTTCCTGGAAAAGCGGCTGTACACCGAAGGCGACTTGGTAAAAACCGGGCAGACGCTGTTTCAGATGGACCGCAAGCCCTTTGAAGCTTCATTGCTCTCGGCCCAGGGGCAACTGGCTCAACAGCAGGCACGCTGGGAGGTGGCCAAAGCCACCCTCGCCCGTGTCCGGCCCCTGGCGGCGCAGAATGCTGTCAGCAAAATGGACCTGGACAATGCCGTCGGCGATGAGCGTCAGACCAGAGCCGCCGTGCTGGCCGCCGAAGGGTCGGTGCGAACCGAACAGCTGAACCTCAGTTACACCACCATCGCCTCTCCGCTTACCGGCCTTTCAAGCTTTGCCAAAAAGCAAGAAGGCAGTTACGTCACACCCGGTGAGTCCGGACTGCTGACCACCGTCTCGCAGATGGACCCGATCTACGTCAACTTCAGTCTTTCGGAAAACGAGACGCTCAAGTTCCGCGAAGAGATTGCTTCCGGGCACCTCATATTCCCGCTGCGCAGTGAATTTGTCGTGGAAGTGGTATTGGCCGACGGCTCGGTGTTGCCCGAACAGGGGCGACTGAATTTTGCCGCGCCCTCCTACAGCCAGGACACCGGCACCTTTCTGGTCCGCGCCGTGGTCGCCAATCCCAATGGCCAATTGCGCCCCGGCCAGTTCGTACGGGCGCGGGCCATCGGCGCTACCAGGCCGAACGCCATCGTCGTGCCGCAAAAGGCCGTTCTGGAGGGGGCCAAGAGCCACTTCGTCTGGGTGATCAATGCTGCGGGCAAGCCCGAGCAACGGGTGGTCGAAGTGGGTGACTGGCACGGCGATGACTGGTTCATTACCCAAGGGTTGCAGGCCGGTGAACGGATCGTGGTCGACGGTGCGATCAGAGTCACGCCCGGAGGTCCGCTGAACATCATTGCCCCTCCTGCCCCTCCTGCCCCGCCAGCAAGCCAGACGCCGACAAAACCGATGGCTGCCAGCACGCAGCAAGACACCGGGCGCAGCCCATGAGTATTTCCCACTACTGCATTGATCGCCCCATTTTCGCTTCGGTGATCTCAATCATCATCACCCTGGCCGGCGCGGTGGCGATGGTGAAATTGCCGGTGGCCCAGTACCCGGATATTACCCCGCCGCAAATTACCGTTTCGGCAACCTACCCCGGCGCCGATGCCCAGGTGGTGGCCAATAACGTGGCAGCGCCGATCGAGCAACAGGTCAACGGCGCCGACAACATGATTTACATGAACTCGTCGAGCTCGGCGACGGGGAACATGACCCTCAACGTGTTCTTCGAGATTGGCACCGACCCGTCCCTTGCCCAGGTCGATGTGCAAAACCGCGTCAATCTGGCCTTGCCGCAACTGCCCTCCGCCGTCCAGAGCCAAGGCATTCAGGTACAGAAAAAATCTTCCGCGTTCATGATGGTGCTTGCCGTGTATTCCGCCGGCGAGCGCTATGACAGCACCTACGTCGCCAACTACGCGAACCTCTACATTCTGGATGCAATCAAGCGCATTCCGGGGGCCAACCAGGCGAGCATTTTCGGCACGCCGGACTACGCCATGCGGATCTGGCTCAAACCCGATCGCATGGCGCAACTGGGCATCACCGCCGCTGACGTACAGACAGCGGTCGCCAATCAGAATCAGCAATTCGCCGTCGGCCGTGTCGGGCAATCGCCGACCGGCCAGGCCGTGGAGCAATCGTTCGCGGTGACCACCAAGGGCCGCCTGACGGAGCCTGCGGAGTTCGAGAACATCATCTTGCGCGCCAGCAACGACGGCGCGGCCATCATCCGCCTGAAGGATGTAGGGCGCGCCGAACTCGGGCAGAAGGACTATTCGCTGCGCAGCACCTATCAGGGACGTCCCGCCACGCTGATTGCGGTGTATCAGCAACCGGGGGCAAACGCCCTCGATGTTTCGGCAGCGGTGACGTCGACCCTGGCACAAATGAAAACGACATTTCCCGAAGGGATCGAATACAAGATCGTGATGGACACTACCGCGTTCACCCGCGCGTCGATTTCCGAGGTGATTCACACCTTTTTCGAAGCGTTGGTGCTGGTGGTCGTGGTGGTGTTCATTTTTCTGCAGAGTCTGCGCGCCACGCTGATCCCGGTACTCGCCGTACCGGTGTCGATTGTCGGCACCTTTATCGGCATGTCCGCCCTGGGATTTTCGGTGAACATGCTGACGCTGTTCGGCATGGTGCTGGCGATCGGCATCGTGGTCGACGACGCGATCGTGGTGATTGAAAACGTCGAACGCAATATGCACGTACACAAGATGAACCCCAAGGACGCCGCCAAACGCGCCATGGATGAAGTGGCCGGGCCGGTGGTCGCAATCGTGCTGGTGTTGTGTGCAGTGTTCGTCCCGGTGGCTTTCATGGGGGGCATCACCGGGCAGCTCTACAAACAATTTGCGATCACCATTGCCATCTCCGTGGTGATCTCCGGTCTGGTGGCGTTGACGCTTTCACCGGCCCTGGCCGCCCTGCTGCTCAAACCTCATCAAGGCGAAAAAAACGCTTTTTTCCGCTGGTTCGAACGTAGCTTCGAACGCATGACAGAGGGCTATTCGCGTGCCGTGGCGTTCATGATCAAACGCTTTGTGCTGGCGTTGCTGCTGTTCGCCGGCATGATCGTTTTGATTGCGCTGATGGCGCAGCGCATTCCCAGTGCCTTCCTGCCACCGGAGGATCAGGGGTATCTGCTGGGCGCGCTGATCATGCCCGATGCCGCCAGCCTGGATCGCACCGCTGAAGTGGGCAAGGTCGCCAGTGATTTCTTCATGCATGACGAGGCCGTCGAGGGTGTCGCTATCGTTAACGGTTACAGCCTGCTCGATGGCCAGAACAAGAACAATGCCGGTGCCTTTTTCGTCGGGTTCAAGGATTTCGAAGAGCGCTACAAGGACTCGCAAACCATCAAGGAGCAGAGTGCTCCAGCGCTCATCCAGAAAGCGGCCCGGGCCTTTTCCACAGTACAGGGCGGGATCATTTTGCCGGTCAACCCGCCATCCATACCGGGCCTCGGTACCACGGGCGGCATGGAGGTGTGGGTTCAAAGCAAGGGCGACGCCAGCGTCGGGCAACTGGCCGAGACGGTCGGCATGCTTGTCGCAAAAGCCAGGCAGCGTCCGGAACTCGGCGCCATTACCTCGACCTTCAATGTGTTTTCCCGGCAATTGCTGGTCGATGTCGACCGCGAAAAGGCCGAGACGCTGGGGGTGCCGGTGGAAGACGTGTACAGCACCATGCAAACCATGTTCGGTTCTCTGTATGTGTCTCAATTCAACAAGTTCAGCCGTCTGTGGCAGGTGATTCTGCAGGCTGAACCAAGCTACCGACTCAAGGCTGATGACTTGCAGCAGATTTATGTACGCAGCAAGAACCTGGGGATGGTGCCGCTCAAAGCCCTGCTGACCACCCGCTACGTCACCGGCCCCGACCTGCTGACGCGCTTCAACAACTTCCCGGCAGTCAAGCTCACCGCCAACGCCGCGCCCGGTTACAGCTCCGGTCAGGCACTCAAGGCGCTGGAAGAGATCAGCGCTGAAATCATGACCAATGACTATGCCTTGGCCCTGAGTGGCGAGGCCTTCGAGGAGAAAAAAAGCGGGGGCGCCTCCTCTCAGGTGTTCATCTTCGGCCTGGTCATGGTGTTCCTGATCCTGGCCGCGCAGTACGAAAAATGGTCCCTGCCCGTCGGCGTATTGCTGGCGGTGCCCTTTGCGTTGTTCGGTGCCCTGCTCGCGGTGCTGATTCGCGGGTTGAGCAACGATGTTTACTTCCAGATCGGCTTGACCATGCTGGTCGCCCTGGCCGCGAAGAATGCGATCCTGATTTTCGAATTTGCGGTACTGAACCGGGAAAGCGGCATGTCTGCCTACGATGCGGCAATGACCGCCGCCAGGGAGCGGCTGCGGCCTATCGTGATGACGTCCCTGGCGTTCATTCTGGGGTGTGTCCCATTGGCCATTGCCGTCGGCGCATCGGAAAACAGCCGACACTCGATCGGCACAGGTGTCATCGGCGGGATGTTGGCGGCAACAGTCATCGCCATTTTCTTCATCCCGCTGTTCTACTACCTGGTTGAACGCTTGACCGAGAAAAAAGGCGCGCCGCAACAGACCACCCCGCCGCCTTCGCTCACATCGCCCGGAGAGATCCCCGGTGGCGCTCCCCTGCACAGACATGAGGGGGAATGAATGCGCACATGCCATTTGTCGTGGTTGATTTGTCTGGGGCTCAGCGGCTGCATGCTCGGCCCGGATTATCAGCGCCCGGCCACCGACACCCCGGCGGCCTATCGCTACGCAGAGCAAGAGGCCAACGACCTGTCCAACGCGTTGTGGTGGGAACAGTTCAACGATCCGGTGCTCAATGACTTGATCCGCAGCGCGCTGGCGCAGAACAAAGACATCAAGATCGCCGCCGCCCGGGTCGAGGAGTTTCAGGGCCGTTACGGTGTGGCGCGTTCGCAGCTGTTTCCGCAAATCGGCGCCGCCGCGCAAGGCAGTCGTTCCCGGGCGCCACGCGACAATGGCCCGGTACCGCTGGACCCCAGCGTCGACCCGATTTATCAGAATTATCAGGCCACCCTGAGTGTGAGCTGGGAGCTTGACGTCTGGGGGCGCTTGCGGCGACTCAATGAATCGGCACGGGCTGACTTGCTGGCCTCGGAAGAAGGTCGGCGGACTGTGATACTCAGCCTGGTCTCGTCGGTGGCATCGAGTTACATCGCGCTGCGCGAACTTGATCGCCAACTGGAAATCGCTCGTACCACGGCCAAGGCCCGTGGCGACTCCTACGAAATCTTCAAACTGCGTTTCGGTGCCGGCACCATTTCTGAAATGGAATTGGCGCAAAACCTTTCGGAATTTCAGCGCACCCAGGCATCCGTTGCGCAATTCGAGTCACTGGTGGCGCAACAGGAAAACAATCTGGCTGTGCTGCTTGGACGCAATCCGGGGCCGATCATCAGAGGCCGTGAGCTGACACAACTGTCGCTGCCATTGGTGCCCGCCGGGTTGCCTTCGGACTTGCTTGAGCGTCGCCCCGATCTGCGGCAAGCCGAGTTGAATCTGGTTTCCGCCAACGCCCGAATCGGTGCGGCCAAGGCACTGTATTTCCCGACGATATCCCTGAGTGGATTGTTGGGCTCGGTCAGTAACCAACTGTCCAACCTGTTCACCGGGCCGGCCGCCACCTGGTCTTACGGAGTCGCGGCCAGCATGCCGCTCTTCACCGCTGGCGGGATCGCCGGCCAGGTGCAACAGACCGAGGCCATTCAAAAACAAACCTTGCTGGCTTACCAACAGTCGATCCAGTCAGCCTTCAGGGATGTTGAAAACGCCCTGGTTGCCGCGAGCAAATCCCGCGAGCAAATGACTTCTCAAGGCAATCAGGTCGAAGCCTTGCGCACCTACACCCGGTTTGCCCGGCTGCGTTACGACAACGGCTATACCAGCTACATAGAAGTGCTGGATGCCGAGCGCAGTCTGTTCGATGCCGAGCTGACCTACACCCGGACCCGGGGTTCGGTGTTCACCGCCATGATCGATGTTTACAAGGCAACGGGCGGAGGCTGGATAAGCAAGGCAGACACGTTGACCTCAACCGTCGGCGAACATTGACCATGACCACGCTGCAGTGCGTTCAAGGGCTGGGCGCTGATGCACTTCGCCGATCGAGGGGTTTTCGATGACCGACACCAACAAGAAAATGAGCCTGATGGGACTCACCACTTTGGTGACCGTCAACATGATGGGCTCGGGCATCATCATGTTGCCGACCAGCATGGCGCAACTCGGGGCGGTCTCGTTGTTGTCATGGATCGTCACCGCTGTCGGTTCCATGGCCATTGCATATTGTTTTTCCCAGTGCGGCATCTTCTGTCTGCGCTCGGGCGGGTTATCCGCCTACACCGAAGAGGCGCACGCAAAGTCGGGATTTTTCCTCTGCTCGTATCTGTATTTCCTGTCACTGGCCATCGCCAACGTGGCGGTGGCGATCTCCGCAGTGGGATACATGACGTCGTTCATGCCTTGGCTGGGAAGCGGCGCCATTCCTTTGTTCATCGGAACGGTCGGCTTGCTCTGGATAACCACCGTGGCAAATTTTGGCGGCCCCGGCGTTACCGGCAAGATCGGTGCGATTACGGTTTGGGGCGTGATCATCCCGGTCGCCGGCTTGAGCCTTATCGGATGGTTCTGGTTCAAACCCGATCTGCTGATCGCCGCCTGGAACCCTTACCACCTGCCCATTTCCGAAGCGATCAGCAAAGCAATTCCGCTGACACTCTGGGCCTTTCTCGGCATGGAATCGGCCGCGCAGGCCTCCGACGCGGTGGAAAACCCCACGCGCACGGTGCCGTTGGCCTGCCTGTTCGGCACACTGGGAGCGGCGGTTGTCTACGTGCTCTCGACGACCGTCATTCAGGGGATCATTCCGAATGCCGAGCTGGCCAACTCATCAGCGCCGTTCGCGCTGGTTTATGCGCACATGTTCAATCCAACGGTCGGCCACATCATCATGGCCTTGGCAGTGATGGCATGTGTCGGCTCACTGTTGGGCTGGCAATTCACCCTGGCGCAAACCGCCAAGATGACGGCTGACCAGGGCATGTTTCCCAAACTGTTCTGCAAGGTCAGCGCCCGCAATGCCCCCATCGTCGGGATGCTGGTCTGCGGCGTGCTGCAGACCTTGATGGCGCTGTCGACCATTTCGCCGAACGCCAGTGCGCAGTTCGGCAAACTGGTCAGCCTCGCCGCAGTGACCAACCTGATTCCCTATGTAACGGCGGCCACCGGGCTGCTGGTGATGATGTACAAAGCCAAGGTCAGTGCCAGCGTGTACACCCGCAATACCTTGCTGTTGGTGGTGGCCGTGGCGTACTCCCTCTACGCGTTGTATGCCTGCGGCAAAGATGCGGTGTTCGGCGGCATTCTGGTCCTGGTGTTCGGCTACCTGCTCTACGGCTTCCTCGCCAAACGTTTTGTCGACGTGCCTGTGCCGGTTCACCCCCGGGCCGACAATCCTTGACCGCCGTCATCGTGACGGCTCAGACAGCTGAATTCGAGGAACCCGCACATGAACGTGAAACTGATCACATCCCACCCGCTGCTAGTCGTCTGCCTACTGACGCTATTGCCGGTCATGGTCCAAGGCAGCACGCTTGAGCGCATCCGCACGAGCCACACGTTCACCCTCGGTTACTTGCCGGATTTCGCGCCGTTCAGCGAGCAGGTCGCCGATAAAGCCAGCGGATATGCCATCGACCTCTGTTTGAAAATAGCCGAAAAGGTCAAGAGCGAACTGGAGTTGCCCACGCTGAAGATTGCCTACCAGCCTGTGTCCCTGAACGACGAAATCAATGCCGTCAATTCGGGGAAAATCGACATTCTCTGTACACCGACCCCTCCGACACTGGCGCGGCGCTCGCAGGTCAGCTACTCGGTGCCGGTCTACACCGCCGGTCTCTCGGCCGTGGTGCGCGAGGACGCCTCCCAGCCTTTGCTTAATGTGCTCAATGGCAAGGTGGCCCATACCGGGCCAACGTGGCGTGCCACTGCGAACCTTGGGCTGTCCAATCAAACCTATGCTGCCATCGCCGGCGGTGTGACCGAGGCGTGGATACACCAGCAGATGCGTTTGCTCGGTGTGGTGGCCACTCTGGTCACGGTGGAGAATGCCGATGCAGGCCTCAAACAGGTTGCCGATGGCAAAGCCAGTGCGTTCTTTGCTGAGCGCATGGTGCTCAAGCATCTGTTGAGCAGGAATGACCCCGAAGGTCACCTGGTGCTGCTGGAGCGGATTTTCGAGTACGCGCCGACGGCCATGGCGCTGGATCGAAACGACGAAGATTTCCGTCTGCTGGTCGACACTGCGCTGAGTGAAATGTACCGCGCCGGCGACATCGAGCAGGCGTACGACAACTACCTGGGTGGCGCCGGCGACGCGGCGAAGAAGCTGTTCAAGATCTACGCACTACCTTGAGAGCCAGGCCACAACGATCGGGGACGCTCAACAGTACGGGCGCTTCAGTTTGATGGCCGCTGCAAAAGCCGCTTCGTCATCACCATCGAGGTCTGCAATGACTGCCCGGTGCGCTGCAGCTTGTTCAGCAGACTGGCGCCCAACCAGAGCTGGTAAAGGGTTTCTGCCAGCTGACGAGCATCAGCATCCGGCACACTTTTATCCAGTTGCCCTTCTTCCAGGCACGTCGTGATCCGCGCAACGATGCGCTCGGCGCCGTCACGCAAGGTGAGGCGCATCGACTCGGACAGGTCGGCGACTTCCGCGCTCAACTTGACCACCAGGCATTCATCGCCGTGACCTTCCAGGGTGCAGCGGTTCTGCCAGCCCTGCCAGTAATCCATCAGCCGCTCATAGGCACTGAGCCCAGGCAGTGTCAGGCGTCGCTCCATATCTGCGAGGTAGCCGACGAAGTAATCCTCCAGCAACGCCTGGCCGTAGAGTTCCTTGGATTTGAAGTAGTGATAGAACGAGCCCTTGGGCACACCGGCGGTCTGCAGGATCTCGCTCAGGCCAACGCTGGTGAAGCCCTTTTCGGCCATCATGCGGTGGCCGGTGTCGAGCAGGTGTTGGCGGGTATCGTCGTAGGTCGGTTTCATGGGGCGCAAAATACCAAACATTAGACCAGTCGTATATTTCTGATGAGCAGGAGTCTGCCACAGCTATCGGGCGGAAACACGGCCGTAAAAATTTACTAGACGACCGGTCTAATATGAACCTATGCTGTGCCCGTCATTTCTTCCAGGGTGTCGCAGACGAACCCGTCGAGGACACCCGACCACCACAGGGCGCTCTATGAAAATCTTGATGGTTCTGACTTCCCACGATCAGCTTGGCAACACCGGCAAGAAAACCGGCTTCTGGCTCGAAGAGTTCGCGGCCCCCTACTACGTCTTCAAGGATGCCGGTGCACAGATCACCCTGGTATCGCCGGCTGGCGGCCAGCCTCCGCTCGATCCGAAAAGCGATGAGCCCGATGCGCAAACCGCTGAAACCGATCGCTTCCGCAAGGACCCTGCTGCCCAACAGGCACTGGCCAACACCGGGCGTCTGGCGGATGTCAGCGCTGAGGATTTCGATGCTGTGTTTTATCCCGGTGGCCATGGCCCGCTGTGGGATCTGGCCGAGGACAAACACTCGATCGCACTGATCGAAGCCTTCGACCGCAGCAACAAACCCCACGGTTTCGTCTGCCATGCGCCGGGCGTTTTGCGTCATGTGGTGGCCGCCGATGGCAAGCCGTTGATTCAGGGCCGGGACGTCACCGGTTTCACCAACGCTGAAGAAGCCGCTGTGGGCCTGACCGATGTCGTGCCGTTCCTGATCGAGGACGAATTCCAGCGTCTTGGCGGGCGCTACTCCAAAGTGGCTGACTGGCAGGCTCACGTGGTGACCGATGGCCAACTGGTGACCGGTCAAAACCCTGCCAGCTCGGCAGCCGTTGCTGAAACGTTGTTGAAGCTGTTGGCCTGAGCCACCTGGCCTCCCGAACACCGTGCGCATCACGCACGGTGTTTTTTTTGCCGCATTACTAGTCGACTGGTCTAATAAGGCCAAAACAGGAATTCCATGAAAAACAGCCCTTTCTTCACGCCGTTCACCCTGGGCCAGCACACCCTGAAAAACCGCATCGTCCTGCCGCCCCTCACCCGCCAGCGCAGCACGCAACCGGGCAATGTCGCCAACGCATTGATGGCCGAGTATTACCAGCAGCGTGCCGGCGCCGGTCTGCTGGTGACCGAAGGCACGCAGATCGAGCCTCGCGGTCAGGGCTACGCCTGGACCCCCGGCATTCACACGCCGGAACAAATTGCCGGATGGCGCACAGTCACCGAAGCGGTTCATGCCCGGAACGGCGTGATCTTCGCCCAGCTGTGGCACGTCGGACGTGTGTCCCACACCGCCTTGCAACCCGACGGCGCGGCCCCGGTATCCGCTTCTGCCATCGCGACTGAACGGGTCAGCGTGTTCATTGAAACCACGCCGGGCGCTGGAGAGCTGGTCAAGCCATCCGCACCACGAGCGCTGAGCACCGATGAAGTCCAGGCACTGGTTCAGCTTTATATTCAGGCGGCGCGCAATGCGATGGACGCCGGTTTTGATGGGATCGAATTGCACTGTGCCAACGGCTATCTGGTGAACCAGTTCATTTCTGCGCACAGCAATGTGCGCACCGATCAATACGGTGGCTCGCTGCACAATCGCCTGCGTTTTCTGCGCGAAGTGGTGTCGGGTGTCGCCGAGTGCATCGGCAAGGAAAAAGTCGGCGTGCGGTTCGCGCCGCTGTTCACCACCACCGATGAAGCACGCACTTATCTGGGCATGGTCGAGGAAGACCCGCACACCACATACATCGAAGCGATCAAGGTGCTTGAGGACGTGGGGATTGCCTACCTGTCCATCGCCGAGGCGGACTGGGACGACGCGCCCGTGATGCCGCAAACGTTCCGCCGCGCAGTGCGCGACACCTTCAGCGGCGCCATCATTTACGCTGGACGCTACAACGCTGAATCCGGAGCGCAATTGCTCGAATCGGGACTGGCGGACCTGGTGGCGTTCGGTCGGCCGTTCATGGCCAACCCGGACCTGCCGGCGCGCATCGCCAATGACTGGCCGCTCAATCCGCTGAACCCCGCCACGGTCTACGGCGGCAATGCCGAAGGCTATGTGGATTACCCGACCTACAGCGAATAGTTCCGCGAATTCGCCCAGCGCTCCCACTGCCCGGGAGCGCTTTCCCCTCTGCACCAAACGCGCAACCTCGCACGCTGCGATGTGAGGTGTTCGCATCTGCATAAAAAAGATTGCCGATTCATTGTCAGGCGGATTTTTTCAGCCTATCTTGAGTAAAACCTATACAAAGAACTTAATTGCGTACAACTCTTGAGCTATGGATTGGCCGTCACGCACAGCACTGCTGCGAGTCCTCTGAATGAACCCACTACTAGCCAGCCATTACCGTGAAATTCTCGTCGGCGTCGGAGAAAACCCCGAGCGTGAAGGTCTGCTCGACACGCCCAAACGTGCGGCCAAAGCGATGCAGTATCTGTGCAACGGCTACACGATGAGCCTGGAAGACGTCACCAACGGCGCACTGTTCGAATCGCAAAGCGATGAGATGGTCATCGTCAGTGACATCGAGCTCTATTCCTTGTGTGAGCACCACATGCTGCCTTTCATCGGCAAGGCGCACGTGGCGTACATCCCCACCGGCAGGGTGCTCGGGCTGTCGAAAGTGGCGCGCGTGGTGGACATGTTCGCCCGGCGCCTGCAGATCCAGGAAAACCTCACCCGGCAAATTGCCGAGGCCATCCAGCAGATCACCGATGCCGCCGGCGTGGCCGTGGTCATTGAGGCCAGGCACATGTGCATGATGATGCGCGGCGTTGAAAAGCAGAATTCGATCATGACCTCCTCGGTGATGCTCGGCGCGTTTCGTGACAGCACCACCACGCGTCAAGAGTTCCTGCAACTGATCGGGCGGCGAAGTTGATGTTCGACCCTCGACAGGGGCGATAAACCTGTACAGCAGAAGCATGCTGTACAAGCACGATCTTTCCAATTTCACCCACCTGCCTGTGCATTCAGGGAGAACGTTAATGACCCGATTTGTGCTTTTGCTGGCTCTGATGCTCGGTGTTGCAAGTTGCGGCAGCGTGGATGTCAGTCACTACGCCGATCAGCAGCCGGCGTTGGATCTGCAGCGTTTTTTCAGCCAACCGGTGAAAGCCTGGGGGATGTTCCAGAAGCGTTCCGGGGAAGTGGTCAAGCGCTTCGAGGTCAACATCGTCAGCCATCGTGAAGGTGACAATCTGATTCTTGATGAGCACTTCCTGTACAGCGACGGTACGCGCCAACGCCGCGTCTGGACCCTGACGCCCGAAGGCCAGGGACGCTGGAGCGGGCGCGCGGGTGATGTAGTGGGCGTCGCCACAGGTCAGGTGGCCGGCAATGCGCTGCACTGGCGGTATCGCCTGAACCTGCTGGTTGATGGCTCGACCTATGAAATGAGCATGGACGACTGGATGTACCAGATGGACGAGGACACGCTGATCAATCGCACCCGCATGTCCAAGCTCGGGGTTGAAGTCGGCCAGGTGACCTTGTTCTTCCGCCGTCAGGGTGCCGGAGTCAGTCAATGAACAGCGCTTTCAGCATGGCCTCCCTGGGCGATGATTATCGTGCCCTGGTGATCGGCGCCAGTGGCGCCATCGGCCACGCATTTTGCCAGCAGCTCAGTCAGGACCCGCGCTGTGCCGGCGTTTGTGAACTGGGGCGCCATACCGTTCCGGCGCTGGATCTGGAGCAACCGCAATCGATCGCCAGCGCCGCCGCCGAACTGGCCGCGCAAGCGCCCTATCAGTTGATCGTGCACGCGGCCGGCCTGCTGCATCGTGAGCGGATCAAGCCGGAAAAGAGCTACAGCGCGATCGAGGCGGATGCGCTGCAAACCGTGTTTCAAGTGAACACTCTGGGGCCGGCGATGGTGTTGCGGCATTTTCTGCCGTTGCTTGATCCCCAAGGGGCGATGGCGATGCTCTCGGCCAAGGTCGGAAGCATCGGCGACAACCGATTGGGCGGCTGGTACGCCTATCGCGCCTCCAAGGCGGCGCTGAACATGCTGATCAAGACCGCAGCGATCGAACTGGCCCGCACCCGCCCGCAAAGCCGCTTGCTGAGTCTGCACCCGGGCACGGTTGTGTCGAGTTTGTCGCAACCTTTTCGCGGGGCATCCAGCGCCCGCCCTGCGGACATTGCCGCTGAGCAGCTACTGAACCTGATTGACCAGTTGACGCCGGCCGACAGCGGCCAGTTCTTTGCCTACGATGGACAACGCCTGCCCTGGTAGGCAAGGAGTGAAGCATGAATCTGCAAACCCTGACCGAACGTGCGGCCAACAGCGAAATTCGAGAGCTGGAGTTGCTGTCGCTTGAAGGTGGTTTTTATCTGGCCCGGGTTCGCCTGGATCACGGTCAGTTCACCTTGCTCGACGACGCGGCCAAACCGATGCACCTGCGTTCAATCACCCATCTGCGTGACTTGCTGCAGACCGTGCCGGCATTCCCGTGTGTGCTGGTGCAGCAGTGCGTGCACGACGAAATGTGTGGCCGCGATACCGGGCCGGTCGAAGAGTTGCGCATTCCTTTTTCGCTGGCCACGCCGTTATGAAACGAATCCTGCCGGACCGCACTGAATGAACCCGAATCGCCGGTTGTGCCTGGTGCTGGGCGATCAGTTGTCGTTCGATCTGGCCTCCTTGCAGACGCTCGACAGCGAGCGCGACACCGTGCTGCTGGTCGAGGTCATGGAAGAAGCCAGCCATGTACCGCACCATCCGCAAAAGATTGCCCTGATCTTCAGCGCCATGCGCCATTTCGCCCAGTCGTTGCGAGACCAGGGCATTCGTGTCGAATACGTGACGCTGGATGATCCGCACAACAGCGGTTCGGTGCCGGGGGAATTACGCCGTTGGCAACAGCGCTTGCAGGTCGAGCAAGTGCACGTCACCGAGTGCGGTGACTGGCGCCTGGAACAATCGATCAAGGATTGTGGCCTGCCCGTTTGTTGGCACGCCGATTCGCGTTTTTTGTGCAGTCGCGCCGAGTTCGCCGCTTGGGCTGCGGGGAAAAAGCAGTTGCGCATGGAGTTCTTTTATCGCGAGATGCGCCGCAAGAGTCGCTTGCTGCTCAATGGCGACGGCACGCCGGTGGGCGGTGCGTGGAACTTCGATGCCGAGAATCGCAAGTCCCTGCCCAAAGGTGTGAAAGCCCCCTACCCGATCCGTTTCAGTAACGACGCCATCACCGGCGAGGTGCTGGATCTGGTGCAGACGCGCTTCAGTCAGCACTACGGTGCACTCGATGATTTCAATTACCCGGTCACCCATGCCGACGCGCAGGCGCTGTGGGACTATTTTCTGGATTATGGCCTGGCGGGTTTCGGTGACTATCAGGACGCCATGGCCAGTGACGAACCGTTCCTGTTTCATGCACGCATCAGCGCCGCGCTCAATATCGGCCTGCTGGATTTGCGGCGATTGTGCAGCGACGTCGAGTCGGCCTATTGGGCCGGCAGGATCGCCCTGAATGCCGCCGAAGGCTTCATTCGGCAACTGATCGGCTGGCGGGAATACGTGCGCGGCGTGTACTGGCTGAAAATGCCGGACTACGCACTGGGCAACGCCTTCGGCAACAGCCGTGCACTGCCGGAGTTCTACTGGACCGGTGCCACGCAGATGAACTGCATGCGCCAGGCCATCGGCCAGAGTCTGCAGCATGCCTACGCGCACCACATTCAGCGGCTGATGGTCACCGGCAATTTCGCCCTGCTCGCCGGCATTGCGCCGAGCCAGATCTGTGAGTGGTACCTGGCGATCTATATGGACGCCTTCGACTGGGTCGAACTGCCCAACACGTTGGGCATGGTCATGCATGCCGACGGCGGTTACCTCGGTTCCAAACCCTATTGCGCCAGTGGCCAATACATCAATCGCATGTCTGACTACTGCCGCGGCTGCGCCTACAAGGTCAGCGAAAGTACCGCGGACAATGCCTGCCCGTTCAATGCGTTGTACTGGCATTTTCTGATGCGCCACGGTGAACAGCTGCGCGGCAATCAGCGCATGGCGATGATGTACAAGAACCTCGACCGCATGCCGTCAGCCAAGCAGGAGGCGCTGTGGCAACGCGGGCAGAACCTGTTGGCGCGTCTGGATAACGGCGAATCGATCTGAAATGAGCGCTCGCTTGCGCCGGTGGTGAAACTTAAGCACAACGCGCCCGGTCAACGGATGATCGGCGCTCGAGTCCTCTGCGAGCGCAATGTCCACTGCTCGTGTTGTGCTTACGCGCTCTATGCAGCCAGCCCCTGAACATTCAACAAAGCAGGTCACATGGATACCCTTGAACACCTTAGTCGCGAAGCGCTCGAGTCAGAAGTCAGGCGATTGCGCGCGGCGCTTCAAAGCACTCAGGTCGACACACAGGACGTTGACCTCGAGCGCGACATGGCGGCGCAACTGCAAGCCAGTCGGGACGCCCTCGCCCGCAGCGAAGCTCGCTTCATCACCATTCTGGAAACCATCGAATCGGCGTTTGCCATCGTCAAGGTCAAGTTCGACGCTGACGATAAACCCGTCGATTACTACTTCGTCGAAGCCAACCCGGCGTTCGAACACCAGTGCGGCGTCAACCTGCGCGGCAAATGGGTGACCGAGTTCGCGCCCAATCTGGAAAGCTTCTGGTTTGAAACCTACGGCCATGTGGCCAAGACCGGGGAACCGGCGAACTTCGAGAATTACGCCAACACCTTCGAGCGCTGGTTCGACGTGCGCGCGGTGCGTGTTGGCGATCCGGCCGACCGGCAGATCGCCATTCTGTTCAACGACGTCACCCAGCGGCGTGACGCCGAGGAGCGGTTGCGAGCCAGCGAGGCCATCGCGCGGGAGAACGTCGAGCGTGTGCAACTGGCGCTCGCCGCCGGGGCCATTATCGGCACCTGGCACTGGGACCTGCTCACCGACCGCTTTGCCGTGGACGAGGCGTTTGCCCGAGTGTTTGACCTCGACCCTGCACTGGGCCGCGAAGGGCTCAGCCTCGAACAAGTGATGGTGACCGTGCATCCCGAAGACCGCGATGGACTGACCAGCGCGATCAACGAAGCCATCGGCCGTGGTGGCGCCTACTCCCACCAGTACCGTGTGCGCCGCACAGACGGCAAGTACCAGTGGATCGAGGCCAACGGCCGGGTTGAATGTGCCGATGATGGAACGCCGCTGCGCTTTCCCGGTGTACTGATCGATGTCGAGGAGCGACGCAATGTCGAAGCGGAGCGCGACCGCGCCATTGCTGCATTGCGCGCGCTCAACGATACGTTGGAGCAGCGCGTGTCATCGCGCACCGCGGAATTGATGCAAGCCGAAGAGAAACTCCGTCAGTCACAGAAAATGGAAGCCGTCGGCCAACTGACAGGGGGCCTGGCGCATGACTTCAATAACCTGTTGGCCGGCATTTCCGGCGCACTGGAGTTGATGGGCGCACGCATCAGCCAGGGACGGCTGAACGAAGTCGACAAGTACATGATGACTGCTCAGGGCGCGGTCAAGCGTGCGGCCGCCCTGACCCACCGGCTGCTGGCGTTCTCCCGACGCCAGACCCTCGATCCGCGCCCCACCGACGTCAACACGCTGATGACCGGCATGACCGAACTGATCCAGCGTACGGTAGGCCCCAGCATCGTCCTGGAAACCCGCGCCGCGCCGGGGCTTTGGCCAACGCTGGTGGACGCCAGTCAGTTGGAGAATGCTCTGCTCAATCTGTGCATCAACGCGCGCGATGCGATGCCGGACGGTGGGCGCATCACCATCGAAACCGCCAACCGCACGCTGGACGGCGAGACTGCGCGCACCCTGGACATGCCAGAGGGCGAATACCTGTGCCTGTGCGTGACCGATACCGGCACCGGCATGACCGCCGATGTCATCGCCAAGGCCTTCGACCCGTTCTTCACCACCAAACCGCTGGGCCAGGGCACCGGGTTGGGGCTGTCGATGATCTACGGTTTCGCCAAGCAGTCCGGTGGCCAGGTACGCGTGCATTCGCAGGTCGGTCAGGGCACCGAGATGTGCATTTATCTGCCGCGCTACCATGGCGAGCCCGTGCCGAATCAGGATCACAAGGACAACGCGCCGGCAGCCTTGCCCAAATCTGGCGAGACGATTCTGGTGGTGGACGACGAGCCTACGGTGCGAGCGCTGCTGACTGACGTGCTCGGCGATCTCGGCTACACCTTGATAGAGGCCGCTGACAGTGTGGTTGGGCTGAAGATGTTGCGCTCGGACATTCACATCGACTTGCTGATCACCGACGTCGGCTTGCCGGGTGGCATGAACGGGCGGCAACTGGCCGATGCGGGCCGGGAAATCCGCCAGAATCTGAAGACCCTGTTCATTACCGGTTACGCGGAAAACGCGGTGATTGGTGCCGGTCAATTGGGCCCGGACATGCAGGTGCTGACCAAGCCGTTTGCCGTCGACACGCTGGTGGCGCGGGTCAGTGACCTGCTGGCAACGAAGTCCGAATAATCCGCTGCGGCGGTATGAATCCAGAGAGAGTGGCTGCGGCCAAGGAGTGATAAATGGTGACGTTTCTGATTTTTCTGATCGCGTGCGGCGCTGCGGCGACTACCGGGGTGATTTTCAAACCCGGGCCATGGTACGAAGGGCTGAATAAACCCGGATTTACCCCACCCAATTGGGCGTTTCCGGTGGCCTGGACGATTATCTATCTATTGCTGGCCTGGGCCGGTTATCGCTTGAGTCTGATTCCCGGCAGTCAGACCGTGTTGGCACTGTGGGCCGCGCAGATCGCCTTGAACACACTGTGGACGCCGGTGTTCTTTGGTGCGCATCAGGTGGCCGCCGCCATGGTGATTCTGTTGGTGTTGTGGCTGGTAGTCGCGGCAATGGTGTTTCTGGCGATGCGCCTGGATGTGATCACCGGGTTGATCCTGTTTCCTTATCTGGCCTGGTTGTGTGTGGCAGCTGCGTTGAATTTCTCGATTTTGCGCAACAACCGCGGGTGATCAAGCGCAACAGCCAATGTTCATTGGAGTGCGGAAGGGGCTGGATTTCATCTATGAAAATAGAGACAGCCCCATTCTGCCAATCAGGAAAACCAGCAGAATCAGGAAAAAGATCCGAATAAAGCCACTGCCATACCGCAGTGCCAGAAAAACTCCAGTCAGCGAACCGGCAATATTGCACAGTGCTACGACGCCACCTACAGCCCACAGAACATTTCCCGTTGGTACAAAAAACATGAGCGCCGCGCAGAACGTGCCCAGATTGACCAGCTTTGCGGAGGCGGAGGCATTTAAAAAATCAAAGCCAAAATATTTGACGAAAATGAATAGCAGAAGGCTGCCGCTACCCGGACCGAAGACGCCGTCATAAAAACCAATCAAGCCACCGAAAAAAATGCCCCACGCAATTTCCTTTGTTCCGCAATGAAATTCAGTGCTGATCAGGCCTAATCTTTTTTCCGCGAATGTATAGATCGCCATCGCTATCAAAACAAAAAAAACAACGAACTCCATGATTTTTTTGGGAACGATTGACACTGAAAACGCGCCAATGAACGCAAAAACGAATGCCGACAGCATGGTGGGCAGCATCAGTTTCCAGACAATTTTTATTCTTTTGGTATAGCTGTATATCGAAGAAAGATTGCCCGCAAGAACCGCCAGCTTATTGGTTCCAAATACGGTTGCCAAACTATATTGAGGAAGCGCATGCAAAAGTGCTGGCAGCTGTACAAGCCCGCCACCACCTACCGCTGCATCTATCAAACCACCACAGAATGCAAAAAAGCCTAAAGCGAACAACGCTTGTTCAAAATCCATTCAGGAGATCCTTTCGGGACTGAAGTTCTCCGCAAAGTATCACAACATTCTCCAGGTTAATTTTCCGCAGTAAGATATCGATGCATGGCCTCGAAAGCTCTTCCTACGCGCTCATTATAGTTGAGCATGATGCCTTTCATGCGACCGAGCTTGAAAGGTATATCCATCGCTCGACCGTACGCTTGCGCGGCGGCCAACGCATGAAGACCATGTTTGTTTTCGACTTCGCCTGAGTGGCCCATCACGTAACCTTTAGCGTTACGTAGAGCTTGAACATCCGTTTTTAGCAGAGGATTGACTTCAAGCAACTTTGCTTCAATGTACTGAGCGATGAAATTATATTCACGACCATTCCAAAGTTCTGAAGCGATAGAAACCATCATGGCATCCATGATTGAACTCTTGTGTTCTATCGAATTCAGAGCTGATTTGTGTTCTGAGATTCCAGTACTGTAAAGAAAATCTGAGAATTCATTGCACTCTCGAACTTTGTGTTGATTTTCAATCCAGGCAGTCGCGTTAAAAGCTGAAGTCATGTATTCGAACATGCCATCATGCCCAGGGTGCCCCAGCCCGAAGTCGTCTTTCGCAACTTCATGCATGTGTGCCATGACATTCAGATATTCGATGTGTCTTTCAGCAGATACAGATAGTGCGTCTGCTGAGAGTCGCATAATTATTTTTGCAGAGACCAAGCTGGTGGTTTTATGTGTTTCATTCCATCCATTAAAAAATTTGAGAACAGCCGAATCCATTGCGGCCTTTTCAAGAAACGCTTCAAATGCGTTCTCGGCATGGCGCTGGGCATCCTGGGTAATGGGATGATTAAGCACTTCCAGCATGGCATCCTGAATGTCAGGGATATGCGTGACATTTGCCAATACGGGCTGTCTGCGCTGATTCTGCAATATCACTCGACCAGGTATTTTCAAATTCCTGATGTGCTTTGGCAGAGCCTCTATAAAAGCTTCACCAAACTCTTGCATGGATCTGTAACTATCAAATGCGTCAACGCGACTCTGCAACATGGTTGAGTTCATGAGCTTATCCTTCTCCCTAAAGATATGCCGAGTTAATCCGCTGATTTAAACTTCCACAATCAGATCAGGCTTTAAACAATATGTGACTTGAAGGGTTTCGACAAGTGACTTATAATGATCAAACCCTTCATTATAAGTGAGCAATGGCATGGAGCTTTCTCAACTTACTATGTTCAAGACTGTAGCGGATCACGGAAGTATCATTCGCGCCTCTGAATTACTGCACTGTGTGCCGTCAAATATTACCAACAGAATCAAACTTCTGGAAAAAGAACTTGGGGTATCTTTGTTTATCAGGAAAGGTCGGGGGCTTGTTATCAGCCCTTCCGGTAGATTATTTCTTGGGTATGCAAACAAAATCCTGTCTTTATGCCAGGAATCACAAAGAGCGCTCGATCCTGCGGCGGCGCCGTCAGGACTCTTGAAGATCGGGGCAATAGAGTCATCGGCCACCGGCAGACTGCCCAAGTTGCTCTCAAAGTTTCATCAACTCTATCCATCTGTGCAAATGCAGTTCAGCACAGGTGACTGGTCGCAGTTATTGAATGATGTGGTTGATCATAAACTCGACGGTGCCATCATTGCTGTCAATCAGGATCATCCTGATATTGAAAGTATCGAAATCTACATGGAAGAACTGGTATTGATTGCCTCTTCAGCTGCGGGGCACGTGCATAATCCGCAGGACTTGAGTGGCACGGATATATTCATGTGGCCTGAAGGCTGTCCTTATAGAAAGGCGCTGGAAAACTGGCTGCAAGCGCATGGTGTTGTTAGTCCTATAACAAGCATTGCCAGTTACGGCACCATTCTTGGGTGTGTCAGCTCTAGAGCGGGTGTTTCGTTAGTGCCCAGAGGCGTTTTTGAACAGTTTCGCAGGATCGGTGACATAAGCGGCCATGTATTTGACGACCTGCACCCAATACAGAATTATTTTATATGGAATAAAAACAGTGGACCTCATCGAGCAAAAGAAAAATTTGCGGAGCTGCTCGTAGAGGAATTCAAGGACGTCTGACGTCATTTTTACAGTTTTGCGCGCCCACTGATCGCAGTGCCTGCCAGGCGTGTTGTCCTTTCTGAGCATTCGTTCTCGTGAGTCGAAACGGCAGCAGCCGTACGTCGGTTGATGACTGGCACGTCGAATCGGCGTTTATCGAGTCACTCTCTCTCCTGTTGATTGATACCTGTCAAAAATCCCATTTGTTCAGTCGATATAGCGACTTTGCCTCACGCTCGACCAGCCCTTGCCGGTCCCGTGAGCGCTCACGCCTGCCCGCAAACCCGCGTAGCGGCGTTGATCTATGCTTCATTCTGAATTAGTGATTTAACTAGGTAGTTACCTAACTATATAATGCACGCCTCATTTCAACGGGACATTCAACGTGAAGCAGAGTCAACGCCTCTCGGGCATATCAAAATTCATTCTGGTCGGGCTGGGGGTGATCATCGCCCTGCTCGGCCTGGCACTTGCGGCTGGCGGAGTGAAGCTGGTCAGCCTGGGAGGGTCGTGGTACTTCCTCGTGGGCGGTCTGGTGATGGCCGTTTCCGGTCTGCTGATCGCTCGCTTCAAGACGGCCGGCGCCTGGCTGTTCGCGGCATTTCTGGTCGGGACCGCAATCTGGGCGGTGAGCGATGCCGGGCTGGTGTTCTGGCCGGTGTTCTCACGCCTGTTCATGTTCAGCGCCGTGGGCCTGGTGGTGGCGCTGGTCTATCCACTGCTCAAGCGCGCCAACGGTGGCGTGCCGGGGCGTGGCGCTTACGGCGTTGCCGCTGTCCTGGCCGTGGGGCTGGCGGTGGCTGCCGGCAACATGTTCGTCGCGCATCCGACTGTCGCTGCCACCGGCACGGGCCCGGGCCTGACGCCGGTTGAGCCAGACAAGGCGCAAAAAGACTGGGCGCATTACGGCAATACCGAAGGCGGCAGCCGCTTTGCTGCGCTGGACCAGATCAACCGCAACAACGTCGACAAACTGAAGGTGGCGTGGACCTACCACACCGGTGACGTCGCCGAGAGCGATGGCAACGGTGCCGAAGACCAGCTCACCCCGCTGCAAATCGGCAACAAGGTGTTCATCTGCACCCCGCACAACAACCTGATCGCGCTGGACGCCGACACCGGCAAAGAGCTGTGGAAGAACGCGATCAACGCCAAATCGAAAGTCTGGCAACGTTGCCGTGGCATGGCTTATTTCGATGCGACCAAAAGCATCGCTCAGCCAAGCAATTCGAGCATCATCGAAGCCAAACCGGCGCCTGCCGCCAATTGCCAGCGCCGTCTGCTGACCAACACCATCGACGCTCGCCTGATCGCGGTCGATGCCGACACCGGCGAGTTCTGCCAGGGCTTCGGCAACAATGGCCAGGTTGATCTGAAGGCCGGTCTGGGCGATGTGCCGGACAGCTACTACCAGCTCTCCTCCGCTCCGCTGATGGCCGGTACCACTGTGGTGGTTGGCGGTCGTGTGGCCGACAACGTGCAAACCGACATGCCGGGCGGCGTAATCCGTGGTTTCGACGTGATCACCGGCGCCATGCGCTGGGCGTTCGACCCGGGCAACCCGCAGGATAAAAAGGCCCCTGCCGATGGCAGCACGTATGTGCGCAGCACGCCGAACAGCTGGGCGCCGATGTCCTACGACCCGGCGACCAACACCGTGTTCCTGCCGATGGGCAGCTCGTCCACCGACATCTATGGTGTCGAACGCAGCAAACTCGATCATACCTACGGCGCCTCGGTGCTCGCGCTGGACGCCACCACCGGTGATGAACGCTGGGTGTTCCAGACCGTACACAACGATCTCTGGGACTTCGACCTGCCGATGCAGCCGAGCCTGATCGACTTCACCAAGGACGGCAAAACCGTTCCGGCGCTGGTCATCGGCACCAAGGCCGGGCAGATCTACGTGCTCGACCGCGCCACCGGCAAGCCGTTGACCGACGTTAAAGAAGTCCCGGTCAAAGCCGCGAACATCCCGAACGAACCGTACTCGCCAACCCAGCCGAAATCGGTGGGCATGCCGCAGATCGGTGCCCAGCACCTGACTGAGTCGGACATGTGGGGCGCCACCCCGTACGACCAGTTGCTGTGCCGGATCGATTTCAAATCGATGCGTTACGACGGCCTGTACACCGCGCCGGGTACCGACAAATCGCTGAGTTTCCCGGGTTCGCTGGGCGGCATGAACTGGGGCAGCCTCTCCACTGACCCGGTCCACGGTTTCATCTTCGTCAACGACATGCGTCTGGGTCTGTGGATCCAGATGATTCCGTCGCAGAACAAGGCTCAAGCCTCGTCCGGTGGCGAAGCGTTGAACACCGGCATGGGCGCGGTACCGCTCAAAGGCACGCCGTATGCGGTGAACAAAAACCGCTTCCTTTCGGTTGCCGGCATTCCTTGCCAGGCGCCGCCGTTCGGCACCCTGACCGCGATCGACATGAAGACCCAGAAAGTCGCCTGGCAGGTTCCGGTCGGCACCGTTGAAGACACCGGTCCCCTGGGTATCCGCATGCACCTGCCGATCAAGATCGGTCTGCCAACCCTCGGCGGCACCCTGTCGACTCAGGGTGGCCTGATCTTCATCGCCGGTACTCAGGACTTCTACCTGCGCGCCTTCAACAGCGGCAACGGCGAGGAAATCTGGAAAGCGCGTCTGCCGGTCGGCAGCCAGGGCGGTCCGATGACCTACGTTTCGCCGAAAACCGGCAAGCAGTACATCGTTGTCACCGCTGGCGGCGCGCGTCAGTCGACTGACCGCGGCGACTATGTGATGGCTTACGCCTTGCCGTAAACCGCAGTGCCCGTGTTGAACACGGGCGCTTTCTTTTTGCGCGCGGCACCTGAGGGTGCCGCGCCGCTTTCCGATATTGCTACCGCTTTGAGCAGGAAGATCTCCATGTTTGGTTTTACTCGTAACGGCTGGGTCAACGGCGTGCTGTTGGGCCTGACCTGCAGCGCCACCCTGCCCGCCTTCGCCGATACCGATGCAAACCTGTTGACCCGCAATACCCTGACCGGTGACTGGGGTGGCTTGCGTCACCAGATGGACCAGGACGGGATCAAGTTCACCGGCGATTACACCGGTGAAATGGCCTACAACGCCGATGGCGGCCTGCACCGTTCCGGCCGTTACTCGCAGAACATCAAGCTCGGTGCACAGTTCGACCTGAGCAAGTTGTATGGCGTAGAGAACGCCGGCAAGGTCCAGTTGACCATCAACGACCGCCGCGGCAACAGCGCCTCCGAAGACCTGGTTGGCAACCGTCTGCCGATCCAGGAAAACTACGGCGGCCTGTACACCCGCCTGACCGAGCTGAGCTACGAGCGCAGCCTGTTCACCCCGGCGCTCAACGTGAAGCTGGGTTACATGGCCATGGGCAACGACCTCGGTGGTCTGGACAGCGGCATTCTGTGCAACTTCATGAACGCCGGTTTCTGCGGCCATCCGCTGAACATGTCCGGCGGCAGTGGCTGGACCAACTACCCCAACGCGCACCTGGGCGTGCGGGTGAAGTACGACTTGTCCCCATCGTGGCAACTGCGCGTGGCCGCGTTCAACGTCGATCCGGAAAGCAACGGCAACTCCAGCCGCGCCTGGCATCTGGGCCCTAAACACACCACTGGCACCGTGGTGCCGATCGAACTGGTGTACAAGCACGCGGGCCAATTGCCCGGCGAATACAAGCTGGGTTACTACTACGACAGCTCCGACGTAAAACGCATCGGCAGCGACAAAGAAGTCTCCGGCCGTGGCGGTCACTACTTGCTGATCGATCAGGCTGTATGGAGTTCGCCAACGTCCGAGGGTCGCAGCCTGCATGCGTTTGGCCAATACTCGGCAGCCAGCGAGGCGGCTTCGCCATTCAGCAAGTGGTATGGCACCGGTCTGGTGCTGTACAAACCGTTCGAAGGTCGCCCGCGTGACACCATCGCTCTGGGCTATGGCCGCGCCGTACCTAACCCGCGCAGCCGCGACGTGCAGCAGGACGCCGCCATGGCCAACGGCACGCAGTTCCCGAATCTGGACAGTGGCGAGCAGTTGATCGAACTCGGCTACGGCTACCAAGCCACGCCTTGGCTGACGCTGCGTCCGAACATGCAATACATCATCGAACCTGGGGCGTTTTCCGGGCAGGACATCGACAATGCGCTGGTGTTTGGTTTACAGGTGAAAGCCTCGCTCTGAACCTTCGATTTGAAGCGATAGCAGACCTCAAACAACCCGGCATTTCGCCGGGTTTTTTGTTGCTCGATTATCTCGACCCGGGAGGGTCTCTTGTCACGTGTTCAACGCTGACTGCGGCGTATCGGGATTAAGTTGCCGACGCCGGAATTGCCCCGGAGGCTGGCCATGGATCTGGCGGAAACGCCGGGAAAAATAAGCTTCATCCGCGAATCCGCACAACCTCGCCACCTCGCCCACCGGTCGTGTGCCATTGAGCAGGTAATTGCGCGCTGCGTGCATCCTGCGTTCGAGCACCAGTTCGGTAAACGTCTTGCCGATTTCCTTGCGCAACCAGTGCGTCAGGTACGTCGGAGACAGATAGGTCGCGGCCGCTACCTTGATCAGGTTGAGATCCGGATCGGCAATGTTCTTGCGCAGATACTCATACATGCGGCTCAGAGCATCGCGTCGACTGGCTTCAGCCGCATTTTCCTCTGCCAGGCGTTTGAGCGGTTCGGCATACAGAAAACATACGTTGCCGATCAGTTGCAGCAACAAGCCCTTGAGCATTTCGCGGGTACCGAACTGGCGGTTCTCATCCAGCGTACGCATCTGCTCGATCAAGGCACAGACCTGGTTGAAATCCGCATCCTCCAGAACGAAGTCCAGATGCTCCTGAAAGCGGAACGGCGACAACTCGGGTGCCAGAAGAATCGACACCTCCTCCAGATCCATCGGGTCGCACTGCAAATGCGGCAATAGAAAGGTTTGGGAAAAATTGATCACCATGAACTTGCTGTCCGCCGGATGCGGGATCACATGCACCCGATGCGGCAGGATAAAGGCCAGTGTATTGCGCGGAAACGGGCGCACAGCGTTGCCGATGTGCTGCACGGTGTCGCCGCCGAGGTTGACCTGAATCTGGAAGTACTCATGTCGATGCGGGCTGGTTTCGGCGCGGCGGCCCTGTTTGTCGCGAATGTAAAAGTCGGTGAGTTCACTGCGTTGCTGCATGACATAGGTGGGGACGCGGCTGGGTGACGGCATTTTTTAAGAATCCTCGACAGGTACGTTGGCAGGTTGTCCTGGCGTTGCCGGGCAAGTGGCGGTGTTCATCTTGAAGCCTCAGGGGAACGCCTTCAAGAAGTCATACGATGTCTCGGTCCGTGAAAAAATTTGCCAGTGTGCATATCGATTCCGACTGTCCAAAAAAACCAGTCTCGGATGATTTCTATTTCTTGTTTTAAAACATATAGATAGATGATTCGAAGACGAAAATCCCGAGCGGATTTACTGTGGCGTGTTTTTGGACAGGTTTGCCCAATCGTTTTTTCAACAAAAAAACGATCTAACACCCGGATTGATTTAACAAGGTTGTACGATCACTGTGATTGCACACGCAGCCCGACCTCTATCAAAAACAATCAAAGGTGCGCACGTCATGACCCTGCTATTGCTCCCCGCTGATCCCCCCGAACTCACGCCTGTAATGCCTGGCGCACGACGAACCTGAACGTCTGCCGCTAACGCTCACTGTCTTTTTTCAGCACTCGATGGCTCGCTCGCGCTTTTGCGGGCATGACGTCGGCTGCCCGGAATTAACTCGACATTTCTAACAATAAAACGAGGCTTACTCATGTCGAATACCCACACCTCCCAGACGAGCGCTGCGCCGTTGCTCGCCGGCGCGCGCGACACCGTGCTGCCTCAGCGACTGCCTTCGCGGCGGCGCTGGTTCATGCTTTCTTTGCTGCTGATCGCGACGATCATCAACTACATCGATCGGGTGAACATTTCGATTGCCGCACCGTTCATGGCCAAGGACCTGGGCCTGGACAAGATCGAAATGGGCCTGATTTTTTCCACGTTCGCCTGGACCTATGCGCTGGCTCTGGTGCCGGCCGGGTTTATTGCCGACCGCTTCGGTTCCCGTTTCACCTACGGTGTCTCGCTGATCAGTTGGTCGACGGTCACCGTCTGCCAGGGCTTTGCCAGCGGATTCGCCTCCCTGTTCGGCCTGCGCCTGGCCGTGGGCGCCATGGAAGCTCCGGCGTTTCCGGCCAACAGTCGTGCAGTCACGGTGTGGTTTCCGGCTCGCGAGCGCGGTCTGGCCAGCAGTATCTATGTGTGCGGCCAGTATCTGGGCACAGCGTTGTTTACCGGGGCGCTGTTATGGCTGGCCACGACCTTTGACTGGCGCCATGTCTTCTACAGTACGGGCGCGCTGGGCATCGTTTTTGGTGTGCTGTGGCTTTATCTGTATCGCGACCCGTTGAACTGCAAGAAAGTCAGCAAAGAAGAACTGAGCTACATCGAAGCCGGCGGTGGTCTGGTCAAGAGCAGTCAAGAGCGCACCCGTTTCAACTGGCGGCAAATCGCCGAGTTGTTCAGCTACCGGCAGATCTGGGCAATTTGCATTGGCAAGTTCGCCAGCACCTCTGCGCTGTACTTTTTCCTCACCTGGTTCCCGACTTACCTGATCGAGGAACGCAAACTGACCATGATCAAAGCCGGGATTTTTGCCGTGATGCCCTTCGTGGGCGCCACCGTCGGCATTCTTCTCGCGGGCATTGTGTCCGACCTGCTGATTCGCCGGGGCTACTCGATGTCCTTCGCGCGCAAATTGCCACTGGTGATTGGCTCGATGCTCGGCATGTCCATTGTTCTGGTCAATTTCACCGACTCCAACATGATCTGCATTGCCGTGTTGACCGTTGCCTTCTTCGCTCAAGGCATCGCCTCGTCTTCGTGGGCGGCGGTGTCGGAAGTAGCGCCCAAGGAACTCATTGGGCTCACCGGCGGCATCACCAGTCTGGCGGCGAACATTGGCGGCATCGTCACGCCGATCGTGATCGGGGCGATTGTCCACGCCACCGGCTCGTTTGCCTGGGCGTTCTGGTTCATCGGCGCTGTCGCACTGATCGGCACCCTTTCCTACTCACTATTGCTCGGCCGTTTGTACCGCATCGAGTTGAAGGCGAATTGAGCCGTAAAGCACCGTTTTCTCCAACCAGAGGCGGCTTTCGTCCAACTTTGCCAACGAACGCCGCCGTACGCTGAAGCTTCTGACAGGACTTTTAACAGGATGAACATGACTGAGTATGTTTTTACCCCGGATCTGCCAGTGACCTTGCCGGTTGTCGGCAGTAAGCAACGTTTTCCCGTCGGCCGGGTGTTTTGCGTCGGCCGTAATTACCCCTGGCCAGACACTCAGGGGCAATCTCGCCAGCCTCCAGTGTTTTTCATGAAGCCGGCGAGCAACGTGGTGGATGCCGTTGGTGAAGTGCCCTTCCCGCCTCTGACCGACGAGTTCGCCCACGAGATCGAGCTGGTCGTCGCCATCGGTGAAGGGGGCGCCGATATTCCAGAGAGTGAAGCGTTGGCCTACGTGTGGGGCTACGCCGCCGGACTCGACCTGACCCGCCGCGACGTGCAGCGCCAGGCCAAAAGCAGCGGTTTGCCATGGGAAGGGGCCAAGGTGTTCGACGGTGCCGCACCGATGACCGCCGTTGTCCCCGTCAATCGGTTGGGCCATCCCGACGGGGAGCTATGGCTGAACGTCAACGGCCAGGAGCGTCAGCGCGACAGCCTCGATAACCAGATCTGGTCGGTCAGTGAAGTGATCAGCCGGATTTCCCGATCGGTGACGCTCAAGGCCGGCGATCTGATCATGACGGGCAGCCCGGCGGGCGTCGATGTGTTGCAACCGGGCGACATCATCAACGCCGGCATCGACGGTATCGGCCAACTCGAAATGCGTGTCGGCCCGCGGACTTGATCCCGCGCCACGCCCAACCTGATTCGTAGACAGGAGAACAATAAGATGTCGAGCGCTCAAGCTTTGAAAGTAGCCCTGGTCACCGGTGCCGGTAGCGGAATCGGCCGCAGCGTGGCCCTCGGTCTGATGGCCGACGGTTACACGGTGGTACTCGCCGGCCGCCGACCGGAACCGTTGCAGGAACTGGTCGCCATGGCAGCCCTGCAAGGCCATCAGGCGTTGGCGGTACCTACCGATGTGCGTGAGCCGGCCAGTGTCGATGTGCTGTTTGCGACCATCGCCGAAGTCTATGGACGCCTTGACGTGGTCTTCAACAACGCCGGGGTCAATGCCCCCGCCGTCCCCCTGGATGAACTGACGTTCGAGCAGTGGCGCAACGTGATCGACACCAACCTCAACGGCGTTTTCCTCTGCGCCCGTGGTGCCTTCGGGCTGATGCGCCGCCAGCAACCGCAGGGCGGGCGGATCATCAATAACGGCTCGATCTCGGCTCATACACCACGCCCGTTCAGCAGCGCCTACACCGCCAGCAAACATGCCGTGCTCGGCTTGACGAAGTCGCTGGCACTGGACGGTCGCGAATTCAACATCGCCTGCAGCCAGATCGATATCGGCAATGCCCTCACCGAAATGTCGGTGCGCATGACCAAAGGTGTGCGCCAGGCCAACGGCAGCATCGCCGTGGAGCCGATGGTCGACGTCAAACATGTGGCTGATGCCGTGCGCTATATCGCGGCCCTTCCACTGTCGGCCAACGTCCTGAACATGACAGTCATGGCCACGGCCATGCCTTTTGCCGGTCGCGGTTAAACCGGCCCTTTATCGAGTAAGTGAGGTTTACATGAAGCCAGAAGTCTTGCAGCTCAGCCCGATCCTGATTCCAGAAATCAACGCCCGTCTCAGCGAACTGTTTACGATCAGACGTTACTTTGAGCAGGCTGACAAAGCGGCGTATGTGCACGAGCACGGGGCCAATATCCGTGGCGTGATCACCGGTGGCCATACGGGCATCAGCCAGGCGCTGATGGCGCAACTGCCGAAACTGGAAGTGGTCGCCGTCAATGGCGTCGGCACCGATGCAGTAGACCTGGCTTACGCCCGGGATCGCGGGATCCGCGTCACCGCAACCATCGGTGCGCTGACCGAGGACGTCGCCGATCTGGCGATCGGCTTGCTCATCGCCGTGTGTCGCGGTCTGTGTACCAGCGACCGTTATGTGCGCTCCGGCCAGTGGCCGCAGAGCCCGACACCGCTGGCGCCGCTGCCACTGGCTCGCCAGGTCTCCGGCATGCGCATCGGCATTGTGGGCATGGGCCGGGTCGGCCGCGCTGTGGCAGTGCGGGCGGCTGCGTTCGGTTGCCCGATCAGTTACACCGATCTGCAACCGATGAACGATGTCAGCCACACCTTCGTGGCTGATCTCAAGCAACTGGCCCGCGACAGCGATGCCTTGATACTGGCAGCCGCCGCCGATAGAGCCGAGGCAATTATCGATGCACAGGTGCTGCAGGCGCTGGGCAAAGATGGGTACCTGATCAACGTGGCGCGGGGCAAACTGGTTAACGAAAAGGATCTGGTGGCAGCCCTCACGGCCGGCGAGATTGCCGGTGCGGCGCTGGATGTGTTTGTCGACGAACCGAATGTGCCTGAGGCGCTGTTCGCCAACGAACAGGTGGTGTTGCAGCCCCATCGCGCCAGCGCAACGCTGCAGACCCGCACACGAATGGGCGAAATGGTCGTGGCGAGTCTGCTCGACAGCTTTGCCGGAAAAACACCACAAGGGTGCGTCACCGGCTAGCGGTAGTCAGACATCCTCCGACTCTGCTCGAAAGCGTCGCAGGCGCGCCCAGGCATAAGGCCTGTCAGCGTGACCTGCGTTGCCCTCGTTTGACGGAGGCGGCCAGCCATCGAACCTTTATGGCGAAAACACCGTCCGAGCTAAGACGTAATTGTTGACCGCTCGCCACGAGGTTTCCGTTTGAAAGCCACCATCGTCAAAAAATACCGCTTGATCATCAAGACCATGGGCTACGTGGGCTGGTCGCTGTTCTGGCTGTTGCTCTGGGACATCGCCGTCACCGTCGACTTCATGTTGTTCCTCAACGCCAAGATCAACCTGCCGCTGATGCCCCTGACGCTGCTGGGTTCGGCGCTGGTGGTGCTGATCAGTTTCCGCAACAGCAGCGCGTACAACCGTTGGTGGGAAGCGCGCACCCTGTGGGGCATGATGATCAACAGTTCGCGCAGCTTCGCCCGGCAGGTGCTGACGCTGCTGGATGATCCGCAGAACGAAATCAACCCGGTGAAGGCGACGCTGTTGCGCCGCCATGTGGCGTACGTCAATTGCCTCGCCGCGCACCTGCAAGGTCAGCCTTGCCCGGAGGAAGTGCGCGCGTTCATCCCGGCAGATGAGTTCGCCCGCAGCGGCACCACCAACAACTTCGCCAACGACATCCTCACCGGCTCTGCATCGTTGCTGGCCCGGGAATACAAGGCCGGGCGTCTGGACAGCATTCGTCTGGCGCGGCTGGAATCGACCATGGTCGAGCTGTCCAACAGCCAGGGCGGGATGGAGCGGATCGCCAATACCCCGCTGCCCTACCCTTACGTGTATTTCCCGCGCCTGTTTATTTCGCTGTTCTGCCTGATTGTGCCGGTAGGACTGGTGGAGTCGCTGGGCTGGTTCACCCCGCTCGCCTCGACCGTGGTGGGCTTCATGCTGCTGGCCATCGAACGCATCGGCACCGACCTGCAAAGCCCGTTTCGCCATAGCGAGCACCAGATTCAGATGGAGGCCCTGTGCGAAACCATCGAGAAAAACCTGCAGTCGATGCAGCGTGATTCGTTGGGGGATGCGCGCAGGGTTGAAGAGACTGTTTAAACACATGCACGCCAGGGCGTAATGCCCTGGCGAGTCGCAGGTATTACTTCTTCTTTTTCGCCGGCTTGTCAGCCTTCTTTGCATCCTTGGCCTTTTCCGGCTTGCTATCGGCTTTCTTGGCAGACTTTTTCGGTTCGGCGTCTTTCTTCTTGTCTTTCTTGTCTTTCTTGTCGGAAGACTTGGAAAGCGCCGAAGCTGCCGCTGATTTCTTTTCCGGCGAGGACTTTTTGTCTTTCAAGTCCTTGCTGGCTTTCGAAGCATCGTCTTTTTTGTTTTTCTTCTCGTCTTTAGCCACGTTGACCACCTCTCGAAATGTGCCGGTATTGGCACCGGGCCTGTGCGAACAAACACAAGCTGATCGTTAGGCGTGGGCGTTCGGGCGGGGTTCAGATTATTTGACTCGACACAGCGCCTTGGCGGCGGTCAGGGGCAATGACCCAGACGTGTCTGGTGCGTGACTTGTGTGCCGAGCACGCACCAGAGCACGAGTCCCTCTGAATGACCTTGCGTCCAAGACCACTCAGTGCGGGCTGGCGGTCGGACGAACCACAATCTCACTGACGTCAACATCGTCAGGCTGCTTGATGGCATAGGCGAGCGCTCGCGCAATGGCATCTGCATTGAGCGCCACACGCCGGAAGGCTTTCATTTCTTCGCGGGCCACATCATCCGAAATCGTGTCCGCCAACTCGGATTCAACAACCCCCGGGCACACCACAGTGACGCGGATTTTGTCCGTTTCCTGGCGCAGACCATCCGAGATCGCCCTGACGGCGAATTTGGTCGCGCAGTACACCGCTGCTGTCGGGGAAACCGCGAGGCCCCCAATCGATGAGATATTAATCACCTGACCGAAACCTTGTGCCTGCATGTCCGGCAAGACGGCGGCAATACCGTGCAGTACGCCACGAACGTTGACATCAAGCATCTGGTTCCATTCGTCGACCTTCAACGAGGCCAGTGGAGACAACGGCATCACGCCCGCGTTGTTGATGATCACATCGACCTTGCCGTGTTGCGCCTTGGCGAATGCCACGAATGCGTGCATCGATTGCAGATCCGTAACGTCCAGTGCACAGGCACTTGCTGAGCCACCCTCGGCGTGGATCTCGCTGACCAGTTTGTCCAGACGCTCGGTACGGCGGGCACCGAGGACCACATGCGCGCCTTTGGCGGCGATCAACCTGGCTGCCGCTTCGCCAATGCCACTGCTTGCACCGGTAATCAGGACGACTTTGTTTTGAATGTTCGACATATCCGTAGCTCCTGCTGTCTGCATTGAAGTTCAGCACTGACCACCAGAGGGTGGTCGTTGCTGCTGGGTGTGTCGAAAAGATTAAGGGTACAGACCTGCTCGACGCGTGCCGAAACCTGCGCAACTTTTGCCTATTCGTGTCTGTGTGCATCGCCGCACATTTGTAATGAAGCGCCGCTCAGGCCCCACGGAACTCGCTGGGGGTTACGCCCACTTCACGCCGAAAGACCTGAGAGAAGTGACTGGGGCTTGAGTAACCGACCTCGAGTCCGATATCGATGATGCTAAGGCGGGTTTCCAGCAGCAGGTGCCGCGCACGAACCATGCGCAAGCGAATGAAGTACTGCGACGGCGAAGTCCCGGTCGCACGTTTGAACAGGCGGCTGAAGTGGTACTCGCTCAGTTCGGCAAGACTGGCCAGCTTTGCGAGGCTGAAATCAGCGTCCAGATGCGCACTCATGGCGTCAGTGACTTTGCGCAACTTGTAGGCTTGCAAAGCACTCACCCGGCGCCCAGGCTGGCTTTCGGCGCGATAGCTGCGCACCAGATGTACGGCCAGTGCCTGCGCCAGAGAGCGGGAAAAAAGGGCACTTGGCGAGCGTTCAGTGGCCAGTTCAGTACGCAACTGCTCCATGACAAAAGCGACGCGCTCGTCACGCGCCCCTGAAACATCGCGCAAACGCACAGGCTCAGCGTGCTCACCTGACACTTCCCGAGACGCCTGCTCGAACAACGGCAGTCCCAGATAAAGGTGCATGACTTCGAAGGTATCGCCTTCATGCGTCTGCCAACGCATTTCATAGGGCTCATCGGAACTGGTGAGGAAAAAATCGCCGGCACGGACCTGCGCAGCTTCCCACTCTCCACCCAGTGCGCGCTCCTCCACCCTCGCCGCCCCCGCCAGAACCAGAACGAGCAGCGGTTCGACCACTGCAGGCACAAGAATGGGCTCACTGACGCTGCGATGGGTAAACAGCGCAATGACAATGTCTTTGATTTCCAGGCGTGATGGTAACGGCTGCGGCTCGCCTGGCAGGTAGTCAGCCATTGACTCGCCGGTGATGCGCAGGTCACGAGATGACGTCGACATCGGTTCCTGGGAGGTGCGTCCGGTATTGGCCATGAAATCGTCCTTTGCGGATTCAGCGGTGCAAAGCCAGGCAAGTCTCATCGGCTTGCCCGTACTCCGCGTCACGTAGACCGGCTCGATGATATCGGGCTTTTCCCGTGGGTTGAATCGAGCACTGAACCGCCCTCACTGACATTCGGCGCAAAACCCCGACAGTCTGGGCAATCTCACGAACGCCGACCTTCGCCCGCTGCGAGACAGTAGACCCGTCGCCGATGACAGCGCCTTGCAAGCGCCAGCACGGCTTATCCCTACTTGATCAAAACGCTGGAGAACGTCATGACTGATATCAAGAACAGCACCCCAAACGAAGTGGCCGGTAAAGTCGCGCTGGTCACTGGCGCGGCCAGTGGCATCGGCAAGGCCATCGCACTGCTGCTGCATGCCCGCGGCGCTCAGGTCATTGCCGAAGATATAAACCCTGAGGTGGAAGCGCTGGCCCGCCCAGGTCTGGTGCCACTGGTGGCTGACATCTCGCAGGACGGTACCGCCGAGCGCGCAGTCGCTCTGGCTGTCGAGCAATTCGGCCGGCTGGACATTCTGGTCAATAACGCCGGCATCATCATCAACAAATTGGTCATCGACATGACCCGCGAAGACTGGGAACGGATTCAGGCAGTGAATGCCACAGCGGCATTTTTGCATAGCCGGGAGGCCGTCAAAGCGATGATGCCCAACAAATCCGGATCGATCGTCAACATCGCCTCCTACGCCTCTTACTTCGCCTTTCCCACCATTGCCGCCTACACCGCTTCCAAAGGCGCGCTCGCGCAACTGACGCGCACCCTGGCGCTTGAGGTCATTGGCCACGGCATCCGCGTCAACGCCGTTGGCGTCGGCGATGTGGTGACCAACATCCTCAACAATGTGGTCGACGATGGCCCTGCGTTTCTCGCCCAACATGGCGAGGCCGCACCGATCGGTCGCGCCGCCCAGCCGGAAGAGATCGCCGAAGTGGTCGCCTTCATCGCCTCGGATCGCGCCAGTTTCATGGTCGGTTCGGTGGTCATGGCCGACGGCGGCATGACTGTCACGGCCGGCTGAGCCGCCGCACGAAGGCGCCGCACGACATGCTCCACAAGAGCGAGAGGATCAGGCAAATCTGCGGCAGTTTCGTCCTAACACCGCCCGGCTCGCCTACGTAATCTGAAAGCACGCAACGGATGCAGACACAGGCCACGGCAGGCCACTCAGAATGAACAACGTCAATGAGGACTGAACAATGAAAAACGCAAAACGGCTTTCCCTTTCACTGATGATCAGCGCGATGCTGGCCTGCGCGATGAACCTTTCCTCCACCGGCCTTAACCTGGCCGCTGATGGTGCTGATCGAACTCCCGGCATGCGCGTGAGTGAGGGTGGCAGTGACCGCACTCCAGGGTTCCGCGTTGCCGCAGACGGCTCGGACCGTACGCCCGGCATGCGCGTAAGTGAAGGCGGAAGTGACCGCACACCGGGGTTTCGCGTGGCCGAAGACGGCTCTGATCACACGGCTTTGGGTCGTATCTGCTAAGCCGGACAATCGCGGAGAAAAACTGATGAAAAATGCCAGGAACACCACTCAGGATCATCGTTACGCGGGCATGTGGGTCACCGCTGACGGATTCATCCGTCATGAGCTTCTGACAACTGGGCGTTACGACGAGGCCCGTGGTAAAAATAAGAGCGCCTATCAGGGCCGCTACGAACTGGTCGGTGATTACATCCAATACTGGGACGACACCGGCTTCACCGCTGACGGGCATTTTCATGACGACGTGCTCTATCACGCCGGCATGATCCTCTATCGGCAATGAGCACTTTGATGATGTCGGATGAATGTCGTCTGCCTGGACAGTTCCGGGCAGACGCTCATGAATACTTGTGAGAGCCTTGAAATGGAACAGAGCGATGCTTTCATTCTGCAAAACACAGCCATCTACCGTGACGAACTGGTTCGCCTGCTGACACAGCGCTTTTCCACGCCCGGAGTCTATGAAACCGCGATAGCGCCCCTGCATGTCATCCGTTTCGACTCCCCCTCAGAGCTTATCCATACCGTGCACAAGCCGGCACTGTGCCTGATCGTGCAAGGACAAAAGGAAATCGGCCTGGGTGACGACCATTACCTGTACGACCCGCTGAGTTACCTGGTGGTATCGGTGACGCTTCCAGTGTCCGGACGTGTGCTGATGGCCAGTCCGGAGGCGCCCTACCTGTGTATCCGCTTTGATTTCGAGGCCACGGAAATTGCGCAGGTCATCGCCGATGCCCCTCCGACGGGCGTCCCGGACGAGCCGGAGCTTGGCCTGTTCCTGGAAAAAGTCGATGTGCCCCTGCTGGAAACCATGCTGCGGCTGGTCCGGCTGCTGGAAACACCGAAAGACATCGGCATGCTCGCGCCCCTGGCCTTGAGGGAGCTGTATTACCGCCTTCTGCGGGGCGTACACGGGCGTCGTCTGTATGAGCTTGCCCTCGGTGACTCGCAAACGCGTCGGGTAACGCGGGCAATCGATTGGTTGAACAACCACTACACCCAACCCTTGCGCATTGAAGAACTCGCCCGGGTCGCCAATCTGGGCAACTCCACCTTGCATCATCGCTTCAAGGCAGTGACGGCCATGAGTCCGCTGCAGTATCAGAAACAACTGCGCCTGCAGGAAGCCCGCCGTCTGCTGCTCGGCGAAGGGCTGGATGTGGCGAGTGCCTGTTATCGAGTGGGCTACGAAAGCCCCTCGCAATTCAGCCGGGAATACAGTCGTCAGTTCGGGTGTCCGCCATCAAGAGATGCCAGCCGGGTGCGCCACCCTGCGTGAACGACTGACCGGCGGCGAATGGGTGGCTTCCAGCTGATGCTGAAGTCATTGCACGGCATTTTTCATGACGGCCATCGCCATTCGGGCTGGCTTAAATGTTCGGCAAAAAAGTCCGACAGCGCTTTGATTTTCACTGGCCGTGTACGCGCCGAGGGGGTGACGAAATACAGGCCGCCACGGGCCATGCTCCATTGCGGTAACACCACCACCAGGCGCCCGTCCTTCAAGTACTCGCTGGCAATAAACTCCGGCAGTTCGGCGATAGCCAAGCCCTCAAGCAACACCGGCAATAACGCATCCGAGTTGGTCACCCTTAACGGGCCGCTGGGCACCACGTCTTCTTCGCTGCCGTCTTGATGGGTGAACCGCCACACTTGGCTGCGGGCCCGGTAGGCATAACTCAGGCACGTGCGGGACGCGAGTTCTCGGGGGTGGCCAGGGTGGCCATGAGCGTCCAGATAAGCCGGTGAGGCGACCAGGTATTGAGTGACGGCACACAGGCGCCGTGCAACCAGCGAGGAATCCGGCAATACGGCGATGCGTAACGCCGCATCGAAGCCCTCGGCGATCAGGTCTACCGAGGCATCTGAAAGGTGCAAGTCAATCGACAGCTCGGGATACTGGCGCAGCAATTGCGGCATCAGCGGTGCCACCCAACGCAAGCCAAACGACATGGGTATCGCCAAGCGTACTTGGCCGCGGGGCTGGACCGATAAATCCTGAGCCTCGCTTTCTACCTCTTCAGCCTGCCGATAAATCTCACCCGCCTTGGCCGCCATGCTTGCGCCGAACTCGGTGAGCGCCAGTTGCCGCGACGTACGGTTGAACAAGCGCCCACCCAGGCGCGCCTCCAACCGCGCGACCGCCCGCGATACCGTCGGCACCGACACGCTCATGACGCGCGCCGCGCCGGCGAACGAGCCCTCTTCGGCCACCTTGGCAAACATTGCCAACCCTTCGAAATCTGGAAGTCTGCTCATTTCATTTCTGCAACGATAGGTTTCAGACAATTCTATTTTGAAAGTTTTTCTTCGTCGATAAGCTTCTCCCACACCGCAACTCACTCAATCGAAATACGGGAGAAACACCATGACTAACAAACTCGAAGGCAAAATTGCATTGGTCACCGGCGGCACTACAGGCATCGGTCTGGCCACCGCCAAACGCTTCGCTCAAGAAGGCGCTCACGTCTATATCACCGGCCGTCGCCAAGCCGAACTGGACGCCGCTGTTACCGCGGTCGGCAACGCCACCGGCGTGCAGGTGGACTCCACCAACCTTGATCAGCTGGATGCGTTGTATCGCCAGATTGGCGCGACCCACGGTCGAATCGACGTGCTGTTCGCCAATGCTGGCGGTGGATCCATGCTGCCGCTGGGTGACATCACGGAGCAGCAGTACGACGACACCTTCAATCGCAACGTAAAAGGCGTGCTGTTCACTGTGCAAAAGGCGCTGCCGCTGCTGGCCCCAAAAGCTTCGGTGATTCTCACCGGCTCTACGGCGGGAAGCTCGGGCACCGCCGCCTTCAGTGTGTACGCCGCGTCCAAGGCCGCCGTGCGCTCATTTGCTCGCAACTGGATTCTGGATTTGAAAGACCGCCAGGTGCGCATCAACACCATCAGCCCCGGCGCCACCCGCACGCCTGGCCTGGTTGACTTGGCCGGCCCTGATGCCGCTCAACAGCAGGGCTTGCTCGACTACCTGGCGTCGCTGATCCCCATGGGGCGAGTCGGTGAGGCTGATGAAATTGCCAGCGCGGCGTTGTTTCTGGCCTCGGATGACGCCAGTTTCGTCAACGGTATCGAGCTGTTTGTTGACGGCGGCCAGGCGCAAATCTGAGCAGTCAGCGGGCGACTGTTGCGGTCGCCCGCCAACCCACGCCTGAGTGTGAGCATTACCAACCCGGACGGCGTTCGCTGTTGCTATTGTCAGGCGCAGATTGAGCGGGTGTCACTGCCGCACAACCTTCTTACAGGGTTCTGCCAAGGGCTTGCTCGTAGCAGGAAAGGAAATGCCGCCACTGCGACTCATCCCAGAAAGAATGCCGTCTGAGTTGAGGAATGTCGTGACGCGCCGCGCCCATTGCCGTAGCACGACCGCGAGACTTCTCCAGGTCAAGCAGCGCCAGTTCGAAATCGAAGTCAGCGTCGGTAATCGACGCCTTGATAAAGATGTGTTTGGAACGCATGCAACCGTGCTGCCATTTGCCCGAGTGCAGCCGCGCCAGCATTTGCGCTAAACGTTCAAGCAGTCGCAGATGTTGCGCTGTGGTCAACAGGCTTGCAGCGCCCTGGCCATACCAGGTATCCAGATCGATGAAGCCGCCCAGGTCTTCGGTAACCAGAACACCCTGCCATAGGCCGTCGACTTTTCTCGCGCCATAAAATACCGGTCTTGGCGCATTCACGCCCAGTTGCTCGAGTCTTGAGAGGGCAACGCCTTCACGCAATGCGGTGGGTCGGCCAGTGGGGTAGCGCAGACTGCGGAACAAATGGCCGGTCTGACGCTTTACAAAAAACGTCTTGTCACCTTGAACAATCAGCTGGACACCGCTGGTGCCGCTGCGGCGCACATTCGGCGGTTCCACCCACGACCCGGACGTACCCCACCAAAAATCAAACTCATCGCGTGCCCTGCCCATTGTGTGCTCCATTTTTTGTAGAAATTGTTTCGTGCGACGTCGCAACAGCAGCTCAGTCTATTTGTGGACGTTAATAGTTCCCTATTTATCGCGGATGTTAGGTACATCTTGAGGCTTTTACGCAACGATGTGACAGAAATTGGCTATTGACGGTGTTTATCCCTTCGGGGAGACCGTTGCTCACATACTGATACCGGCAGAGCGCGGTCGACACATCGAGTGACTGATGAGTGAGCCTCATAAACCCTTGCCGATTGACCCGTCTAGTGGCCCTCTCAATGAGCAAGCAGTCGGCGAGGCGCTGTCCCCGGTTCGTGACCAGGTCGTGATCGCCACCAAATTCGGCTTCGCCGTCGGTGCCGACAACACAAAGCAGACTCTGGACAGCCGGCCCGAACGTATTCGGGTCGCCGTCGAGGGGCCACCCGACTGTTTTTTCGATCAACTTGAAAGCCCGTTAAATTGACTCAGATCATGATTCAATTCGATTAAGGAAAATAACCAACAACTTTCTTGATCCGCATTTTCTTTGTGCTAAAAGTATTGCCGCCAGTGGCTCCTTACAGGGATGAGTAAGGGTTTGCTCATCCGCAGCCATTGCCCACGGATGCATACTTTCAACAAGGAAGTCATATGAAAATAGTTGGGCTGTCCGGGATTCTCCCGTCACGCATTATCAGCAATCAAGACGTTATAAACCTGGTCGAGGAACACTCTAAAGATACGTTCCAGGAAGACTTGCCAAAAACCTTGAAGACCATCAGCAAGTTGCTTGAAAAAAGCGGCAGCGGCACGCGGCACTGGCTGGGCGTCGACGAAACGCCGATGGAACTGATGGAGACAGCGCTCAACTCCGCGCTCGCCCAGGCCAATATCGACAAGGCCGACCTGGATCTGTTGATCTATCCGAACGTTACGCGAGGCTTCATCGAGCCGGCCAACAGCACGTTCATCGCCAAGGCGCTGGGCCTGAACTGCAGAAACTTCGATGTGGTGGACGCCTGTAACGGCTGGGTGACCGCCATGGATGTCATCAACAGTAAAATGCAGGCCGGCGAGATTCGCTACGCGGCGATCGTCAATATGGAATTTGGCATGTCTGCTGGCGGGCCGGTGATGCCCAAGAACTTCTCCTTACAGTCGTCAGCGGAACTGGCATACAAGTTTCCGAGTTTTACCATTGGCGAAGCCGTCACGGTCACCATCCTCAGTCATGAGGCCCCAGGCAACTTCAAGTTCTCGTACATCAACCGGCCGGACTTGAGTGACTTGTCGACCATCTCCCTGCCGGACTGGAAACTGTTCTGTAATGAGGAGGATATTCCGCGTATTTCACCGACCGGCGGTCAGTATCAATTCAATTCCTACGCAGCAGCCTTGCATGAAGATGGTCGCAACGAAGCGATAAAAGTCTTCAATTTGCAAAACGTCTCTGCTGCGGATGTTCATAAAGTGTTTATTCATACCGGTTCACCCAAGATGTGGGAGCACATTGGGCAACTGATCGGTATTGATCACAAGCTGCACCATGTCGGGCATAAAACCGGCAACATCATTACCGCGTCCATCCCCTACGGCATCTTCGATGCGATGAGTCGCGGCGAAGCCGAGACCGGGCAGTTTTGCATGGGCTGGGCGGGCAGCGGCGGGATGGTTTTCTCCGCGCTGTCGTTTACCTTGTAGGGCCTGATGCAACTTGCCGTCGTGAGGCGGCAAGTTGTTCGTCCATGATCAAACTGTTGGTCGGTACCAAAACGAAAATCGCGCTTCGATCTCTAGGCCAGCGGCGGGTAGTCTGTATAGCCCTCTTCCGAACCACTGTAAAAAGTGGAGACATCCGCAGTAGCCAGCGGCGCATCAAGGAAGAAGCGTTCCGGTAGATCAGGGTTGCTGATGAACAGCGTGCCAAAGGTGACTGCATCGGCCAGGCCGGTTTGCAGGGCCTGTTCCGCAGACTTCCGATCATAACCAACATTCAACACGAAAATTCCTGAGAACCGCTTGCGAGCCCCGGGCGCCAATGGTTTCGCGCCTTCCGGCAGAGTCCCAGGTTCCATGAAATGCAGAATTCCAACGTTTCTCTTTTCCAGCGCTTCTACCGCGTACATGTAGGTCTGCTCGAGATTGGAGTCGCCCATGTCATTGTACGGAATGCGCGGCGACAGCCTGACCGAGATACGGGCCGGTCCGAAGACCCTGATCGCAGCGTCCGTGGCTTCAAGCAAGAACCTCGCCCGCTTCTCAATGGTACCGCCATATTCGTCGGTGCGTTTGTTTGAGCCGTCCTCCAGAAACTGCGCGGGCAGATAACCATTGGCACCGTGTATCTCTACACCATCAAAGCCCGCATCTTTCGCGGCCTGTGCAGCTTTTTCGTAGTCCCCAATGGTGGACTTGATTTCATCAATGGTCAGTTCGCGTGGGGTCACCGAGGGTTTGATGCCTTCTGGCGTGAACGCCTGGCTATTGAAGGGGACTGACGATGGCGCGACCGGGAGTTCTCCTCCATGAAAATCAGGATGAGATGCTCTACCGGTGTGCCAAAGCTGGGCGAAAATGAGGCCACCGGCTTCATGAACTGCCTGAGTTACCTTCTTCCAGCCCGCAATCTGTTCAGGCGTATAGATCCCTGGGGTATTCGTCCAGCCGACGGCCTGGGCGCTGATCTGGGTGCCTTCGGTAAAAATAAGGCCCGCCGAGGCACGCTGTGCGTAATAGGTCGCAGTCAATTCGTTGGCCACCTGATCCTTGGATCGACCTCTTGTCATCGGCGCCATGAACACCCGATTTCTGAAAGTGAGCTCTTCGTTGTTTAAGGGGGTTAGGAGCTTAAAATTTCCCATACTTTCCTCAGAATAAATTTTATTGAACGTCCGCCCGTGCCTAACGATTTCTCAAGTGCGGCTCGACCAAAGAAATGCTTCTGTCGGATGCTCGATTGGCTGGCTGCAAGCCACTGGCAAGAGTGGCGAACGAAGGGTTTGGTTCGGACCGCTTCCCTCAAGTGAGGACAATCGACAAGGTATCAATAATAAACCTGGCGTCAATTAGGCACCGTTCGTACACCTGGTAGGTCTGAGGATACCTACCGTCAGGAAATAGTCCGCGGCGTATGGGCTGGCGAGCCGTATACATTGGCCTCGCGCGCAAGAGCAGGACGCTCTGCGTTCATGATCGAACGGCCTGAGCAATCGATGTGAAGATTCGGTTGAAGCAGGTATCGAGATTGATTGCCCGCGCATGAAAGGCAAAAACCAGCGCACTGCCAACAACAAAAAGTGTTGGCAGAGTTTCATGCTTACTAGATCGCGCTGATTCGATTGAGATCTTCGGTGTTTTTCAAGCCATCGGATGACAAGTCCCGAAGCGCAGCATGGGCGGCCGACAACGCGTTCATGTAATCCAGTGAAGCAGCCTTCCCTACGTACTTGTCGGTCCGATTGCAGCGGCGTCGAACTTCTGCCGGGCAGCATCAACCTCCGGTAGCTTGGCGAGCGTCCATTCATGCAGAGCCCGAAAAGGTTGTTGCAGCGTGCGGCCCAGCGGCGTGATTTGGTACTGCACCGCGACTGGCGAAAGCGAAGTCACCTCGCGCGATACCAGGCCGTTGCGCTCCAGCCGGCGCAGACATTGCGTGAGCGCTTTTTGGGTGACGCCTTGCAGGCGACGACGGATCGCGTTGAAGCGTTGCGGACCGTCATCAAGCACGGCTAACACCATCATCGACCATTTATCAGCGATCTGCTCGAATAAAGCCCGGCTAGGGCAGTCGGACGAGAAGCACAGCGGTTCGAGTTCAAGCATGGCGGTTTCCTTCTGTATACCCAGGCGCTCTCAGGCGCGAGATTGACGCCAAGTTTACTGGATATACCGCATCTGAGAACGCTTTCTCCTGTCGTAGCGTTGGCGCTGATTGGCAACCGGCCCCTGCCGATTGCAAAGAGCTTGGTGATTGCACTCCCCGCAGCCAGCAGAAAGCTACCTATCGCGCTCAGCCCTCTCCCGCTTCGCAGCCAAGAGACTCGATATGCCGGTACCGTCACTACGAATCGCTTTTGACCTTCGAGTTAATTATTGAACACTCTTCATCTTCAGCCGCCCCCACAACACGAATCGTGCGATGGCATACGACTGAAGCTCTATGATCAGAAATACGAAAGGACACAGTAGAGTCCTCTCTGTCGTTGATCCGCGGGCTTATTTCAAGTTTGCTGTTTCAGTTTGCCTCTGATTCACATGATTAATCCTGAACCAGATGGAGTACATCGCCGGCAGGAACACCAGCGTCACGATGGTTCCGACGAACGTGCCGCCGATCAGTGTGTAAGCCAGCGTGCCCCAGAACACCGAGTGCGTCAGCGGGATGAACGCGAGGATGGCCGCCAGTGCAGTCAGCAGCACCGGGCGCGCGCGCTGTACCGTGGCTTCTATCACAGCATGAAACGGATCAAGCCCTTCTTGAGCGTTGTGATGGATTTGTCCAATCAGGATCAGCGTATTACGCATCAGAATCCCCGACAGGGCGATCAGCCCGACCAAGGCATTGATACCGAACGGCTGCTGGAAGAGCAGCAGTGTCGGCACCACACCAATAAGCCCAAGTGGCGAGGTGAGGAACACCATGATCATTGCCGACACCGAACGCACCTGCAGAATGATGATCAGCAGCGTGACGGCGATCATGATCGGCAGCAGTGGCAAGATCGCTTGGCCGGCCTTGCCCGACTCCTCGATAGCCCCCGATTGCTCGATTCGATAGCCCTCCGGCAGCGTATCGATAACCGGCTGCAGCGCCTTCGTGATCACGCTTGAAACGTCCGGAGGCTGCAAGCCTTCGGCAATGTCGCCGCGTACAGTAATGGTTGGTGTGCGATCACGACGCCGAAGGACGGGATCCTCCATGCGCACGTCCACTGTCCCTACCTGCGACAGCGGAATTCGCTGGCCCGCCGTGCCCACCAGCGTAAAGCCTTGTATTTTCGCAGGGTCGAGCCGGATATCACCCGCCGCACGCCCAATCACTTGTACCGAACGGATGTTTTCACGAACTGCGGTGATCGGTACCCCGGCAAGCAGGAACTGCAACTGCTGCGCGACCGTACTGGAGGTCAGCCCCAACGCCTGCAAGCGGTCCTGATCCAGGGTGAAATGCAGCGTGGGTGTCAGCGGTCCCCAGTCAGTATTGACGGTTCGCATCAAGGGACTTGCCTGCATCACGGCCTGCACCTGAGCGGCAATCTCACGCAATCCAGAGGGATCGGGGCCCATCACCCGGTAGGCAACAGGAAATGGTGAATACGGACCAAACACCAACTGCGTAACCCTGACCCGCGCTTCTGGAGCAAGCCCTTCGGCAACGGCCTCGCGTAAACGGAGCTTGAGGGCTTCCCGTGCCTCCTGACTCTGCGTCAACACCACAATCTTCGCGAATGACGGATCAGGCAGTTCCGGCGCCATGGCCAGGTAGAAACGCGGCGCACCTTGTCCGATATAGGCCGTGACGATTTTTGCTTCATGCTGCTTTTGCAGCCAGGCCTCGACTTTGGCGGTGGTGATACTTGTTTGCTCGATGGAGGTTCCATAGGGCATTTGCACTTCGATCAACACTTCTGGACGATCCGAGGTGGGGAAGAACTGCTTCTTGACCAGGCTCATGCCGACAACGGCCAGAACAAACGTCGCAATGACGGTTCCGGCGACCAGCCATTTGCGGGCGATGACGCGCGTCAAGATCCGGCGGAATCGATTGTAGTTGGGCGTGTTATAAATAGCCGCGTGACCACCTTCAACCTGCTTGATGTCCGGCAACAGCTTCACACCCAGATAGGGGGTGAAGGCCACCGCCACCACCCATGAGGCAATCAGGGCAATGCCTACTATCCAGAACATGTTGCTGGTGTACTCGCCTGCGGTCGATTGCGCGAAGCCGTTAGGCAGAAAGCCGATAGCGGTCACCAGCGTGCCGGAAAGCATCGGTGCGGCGGTGTGACTCCAGGCATACGCGGACGCTTTGATACGGTCGTAGCCCTCCTCCATTTTCACCACCATCATCTCGATCGCAATGATGGCGTCGTCCACCAGCAGTCCAAGCGCCAGGATCAGCGACCCCAAAGTGATCCGGTCAAAGTTCTTGCCCGTTGCCGCCATCACCACAAACACCACGGCTAGCGTCAGTGGCACCGCCGCGGCCACGACAATACCGACGTGCCAACCCATGCTGAGAAAGCACACCAGCATCACCACCAGCAAGGCGACGAAGAACTTGATCATGAACTCGTCGACGGCTGAACTGATATTCACTGACTGATCGGTGACCTTGCTGAGTGTCATGCCCAGTGGCATGTCTTCGTTGATCCGGGTTGTCTCCGCATCCAGTGCCTTGCCCAGATCCAGGCCGTTCCAGCCCTCGCGCATTACCACACCCAGTAACAGCGCTTCCTCACCGTTGTTACGCACAAGGAAGGTGGCCGGATCTTCGTAACCCCGCTCGACCGTCGCAACGTCCGAGAGCTTCAAGGTGCGTCCCTGAATCGCCAGCGGCGTGTCACGAATCTTCTGCACCTTGTCGAAGGCGCCGTCAAGGCGCAGGAAGACTTCTGGCCCCTTGGTTTCAATCGAGCCGGCCGGCGTCAGTACGTTCTGATTGTTCAGCGCGGCAAAAATATCCTGCGGGGCTACCCCCAGCGTGGCCAGCCGATCATGGGAGAATGAGACAAAAATACGTTCACTCTGCTCACCAATGATGTTGACCTTTTTCACGCCTGGCACATGCAACAGACGCTGGCGCAGCGATTCGGCATCACGTACCAGCAGTCGCTGCGGCTCGCCTTTGGCTTTCAAGGCAAACAGCGCAAAGGTCACATCTGCAAACTCGTCGTTGACCATCGGGCCAATCACGCCGGCCGGTAGCTTGATCGATTCGTCGTCGAGTTTTTTGCGCGCCTGGTAGAACTCCTCCTGCACCTGTGAGGGCGGTGTGCGATCAAGCAGTGTCACCACGGTGAAGGCCAGACCCGGACGAGTGTAGGTTTCCGTGCGGTCGTACCATTTCAACTCTTGCAGGCGTTTTTCCAGCGGCTCGGCGACCTGATCCTGCATTTCCTGCGCGGTCGCGCCCGGCCAAGCCGTGATGACCGTCAGTTGCTTGACCGTAAACGGCGGGTCTTCCGCGCGCCCGAGTTGGAAAAATGCCAGGATCCCGGCGACACCGATCAGGAAGATCAGGAATACCGTGATCGAACGCTCGCGAACGGCGAGCGCCGAAAGATTGAAGCGCCCCTGGCTCATGGACGGCTCCCGGCAACCTGGACGTCCGCCTGTTGAGCCAGTCTCACCTCCTCCCCCTCGCGCAGAAGATGTGCGCCTAAAGCGACAACTTGCTCACCGACCTTGAGTTCACCGTCGACACGCGCAATGTCATCGCTAACGCCCAATATCTGCACAGGTCGCCAGGTCACCTTGGCCGGGTTGCCAGCAATCAACCAGAGGCCGGGGCCTTTGCCTGGGTCATAAACCGCCGCCAGCGGCACTTGCAACACCTGTGCATTTGCGCGGCTGGCAGCGATCTGCAGCGTAACGGTCGAACCGAGCGGCGCATTGGCCAGCGCGCCCTCCAGCACATACCGCGCCTCAAAGGTGCGCGTCATGCGATCGGCCGAGTCAGAAAGTAACCGCAGCCTGGCTGTCACAGCACCCGAGGTGTTGCCATAAAGTGTGGCCTGCGCGGTCGAACCTGCCGCCGGACGTAGCGTCTCGGGCAGGTGCACAATGGCTTCGCGCTGCCCTGCCCGCGCCAGTCGAACCACGGCTTGCCCGGGGCTCACCACTTGTCCTGGCTCGGCCAGCGTCTCCACCACCACGCCATCGGAATCAGCAAGCAACACCGCATAACCGGACGCATTGCGAGCGACATCAGCCTGCGCTTGCGCCGCGCTCAACTGAGCTTTGGCGGTATCTGCGGCGGCTTTGATCTGATCGTAGGCCGAGGCCGAAATGGCGCCGGCGGCGACCAGATCGCGATACCGGACTTCATCATCCGCCGTCTGAATGGCTCGCGCCCGAGCGGCCATAACCGACTCTTGCTGCGCCCGCGCCTGCAGCCCGAGATCAATCGGATCGAGGCGCATCAGTGGCTGACCTCGTTTGACCGTCTGGCCTGTGTCAACCAGGCGTTCAAGTATTTTGCCCGAGACCCGAAAGCCAAGGTCAGCCTCAACGCGGGCGATCACGACGCCCGTGAAAGAACGTGAAGCCTCGGACGCCGCCGAAACCGCAGCGGACCTCACCAACGGGGCATGGGTGCGTGGATCGTCAGCGACGGATGAGTCGCCACAGGCCGTCAGGACGAGCGGCAACAGACAAACGGCAATCGGTACAGCTAGAGGCCGGCGCATAGGTTCCGTTACTCAAGAATAGGACGTGCTCGGCATTTTCAGTATTGTGACCATTAATGTCAATGGTCACTTAATTGTAGTTATCAGCGTATATATTCAGGATTTCGTTGACCTGAAGGGTGTGACGCTAATTTAATATGGTCACTTATCATCCTTGTTGCAGGTACCTCAATGCCTCCTGTTCGCCCTATCACGCTTTTGGTGACCGCCAGTTTGATGGCAGGCTGCGCGGTCGGTCCCGACTATCAACGGCCTGCCCTCGCGTTTTCCGATCATTTCCTGAGTCAGCCAGCAGCCGAACAGACAACGGAATTGGCGCGGAGCCGCTTGGTCAACTGGTGGGAGAGTTTTAACGATCCCGTATTGACCGGTTTCGTCACCCAGGCGCTGGAACAGAACCTCGATCTGGCGCAAGCGGCGGCGCGGGTCACACAGGCTGGGGCAGGACTGGGGGCCGCAAATGCCGCTCTGTTGCCCTCCGGGAGTATTGATGGCCAGGCCGCACGCGCTTATCAATCCGTCGAGACGCCGTTGGGCCAGGTGTTGAACTCAACGCCAGGCTATGATCGCTATGGAAGTTCCTACGAGGTCAACCTCAATGCCGGCTGGGAGATTGATGTCTTTGGCGGGCTGAGACGCGAGCGCGAAGCCGCACTCGCCGAATACCAAGCCTCCGAGGCGGGCGCAATCGCTACACGCCTGGCCATTGCAGCGCAGACTGCCGATATCTACATCACCCTCCGTGGGTTGCAGGCGCGACTGGAGATTGCCAACCGGCAAGTCGAAACGCAGCAGGGACTGCTGGAAAAAGTCCGCCTGCTCTACGGCAAAGGCCTCGCTGCCCGCTATCAAGTTCAACAGACAGAGGGCGCGCTGGCGCAAGTCCAAGCGAGCGTGCCAGTTCTGCAGACCGGCCTGGATGCCGCCATGAATGCGCTGGACGTGATGCTCGGCACCCCGCCGGGTACTCACCGCACGCAACTGGCCGGTACGGCGAGCATTCCTGTTGTGCCGCCGATAAACGCCTCGGGAACGCCAGCCGATCTGCTGCGCCGCCGGCCGGATCTGATCGTCGCCGAGCGCCGCTTGGCAGCCTCCAATGCTCGCATCGGCGTGGCGATTGCCGAGTACTACCCGAAACTTTCGCTCAGCGCATTGCTCGGTAGCGCAACGGCTGTTTCCGGCGGCAACCTGTTCACTGGCGGGGCCAGTCAGTCGGCGGCCGTCCTTGGGTTGCGCTGGAGACTTTTTGACGTAGGCCGGATAAACGCGCAGATCGATCAGGCCAAAGGACAGGATGCCGAAGCGCTGGCCGCTTATCGTCAGTCGGTATTACGCGCCACTGAGGATGTCGAGAATGCCTTCTCCGCCCTGGTGAACCGCAATCTTCAGGCCACCACGCTCGCGGGAGGCGAGGCGTCTCTGACACAGGCTCGCCAATCGTCTTTTATTGCCTATGGAAAAGGCACCGCGAGCCTGATTGATGTGCTCCACGCGGACGAAACGTTGCTCCAGGCTTCCGATGCCCGTGCGCAAGCGCGGACAGAATCGGCGCGGGCTGCGGTCGCGGCATTCAAAGCGCTCGGCGGCGGCTGGCAAGTACCTGAAACGCTGCCAGTCACGTCACGATGAAACTCGCAAGCTTTGTAAAGAGTCTGCTCGACAGTACGCAGCAAAAGGCCTATCGCGGTTTTGACGTGAGCCACGCAACGGCGTTTTCATCAGAGCCTGGCCAGAGTCATGGGGTTTGACGTACAAAAAAGGGCCAACCTCTCTACGAGAATCGGCCCGACAAACATACCTTTGCAGGTCTGAGGTCGGGAGGCATCACGCACTCCCGTCTCAGCATTTTGAGTACAGCCCTCAGCTAGAAACGGTAGCTGACAGACGTACCCAGCCCGCTCGCACTGTTCTTGTATCTGGCACTGTAGGCACCTCTGGATGACGAGGTGTCGTTGACCTTCACGCTCTCCTCCCAGAGGTAGGAATAAGCGAAGTCGATGGTGACATTTTCCACAGGAGTCCAGCCCGCACCGAAGCTGATAACCTTTCGATCGCCAGTAGGAATACGGGGCCCGCGATTGGTGTTGTTGGCGGGTGATTGATCAACCGAAAACCCGCTACGCAGCACCCATTGATTATTCAATCGATAAGCGGCGCCGATGGCGTGAGCCCACGTGTCGTGCCAGTTCTGCTCTTCGCTGATCGTCCCCAATTGACTGCTCAGCAACGGCGGCAGGCCGCTGTTTTCGATCGTCAGCTCCTTGAAGCGACTCCAGCGGGTCCAGGTACTGCCAACATACAGCGTCCAGTCGTTGTTGAATTGATGCGTGGCCGAAAAGTCCACCGACTCCGGCGTATCAACATCCAGCGATGCGTCATAACTGCGGCCGCTGACGCCCAGCACGCTGAAAATGCCATCGGTGACCTTGGTTTTCGCATCCAGGTGGTAACTGACTTTGGAGTGATAAGTCAGCCCCAAGCGGGTCTGATCTGTCGCCTGCACCAGCACACCAGCGTTGAAGCCCAGCGCGGTGTCATCACCCGTGCTTTTGAGCTTACCGTCATTGCGCCCAGGAGTTAATGGATTGGGCACCATGCCCGATATCTCTCCACCGATCCGGTTGATGGTCGGACCGAAACCGATCGAGACTGTTTCGTTAAAGGCGTAGCTGATGGTCGGTTGGAAAGTCAGCGTGGTGACTTCGCTCTTGTTGGCGTAATAGCGTCCGGCAAACCCACTGCCGTAGTCGGTGATCAACCCGAAGGGTACATAAAACCCGACGCCGAATGCCCAGTGCTCATCGATGGGTTTGACGTAATAGCCCATCGGTACGGTGGTCGTGGGCACCATATCGCCGTCCTCCTTACCGCCGAACGTACTGCGAGTCCGGCTGATATCTGACTTGGCGAACAATGTCGCCGCCCCCACGCTGACCTGCTCTTGTTTGAGCCGCGCCATGCCCGCCGGATTGCCGTAGATCGTACTGGCGTCTTCGGCCGATGACGATCGCCCAGCAAAACCGGACCCCATCCCGCTGATGCTTTGTTCGTTGAGTGCAAAGCCACCGGCAAGCACATTGGAAGACACAAACAAGACGGCCAGGCCCACGGGGTTCTTGAGCATTGTTTTTTTCATTATCGGGACTCTATGGAGATCACTGGAAAAAAGATCGAGCACTACAGCGAAGCCATATTATCCATGTGACCAATTCAGTCAATGGTCACGACGAGCAATTTTTTGCGCTCTCCCGGCACTCATTGGCCGGGAACGGGAAACGTCATATGGGGATGTCGTTTGACTCGAATCGACTGACAGATTTAATCAGCGACAGTCAGGGCATGAGGCTGCGCAGGATGAGGTTGGAGGTCAGCGTGGGCGCTTGCTCGATGAAATCCAGATTGTGCTGCAACAGCAAGGGGTTTACGAAAGGTCGCAGCGTCAGATCGATTGCCTCGACTGTCTCGTCCAGTGGAGTCTTGCGCTCGAACTCCCCCGCTTCTCGCCCTTGCCGCACGATGTCGACAATAAAGTCTTTGATCTGTGCTTCATACACCTGGGCACTGTGCCAACGCTCCGAGGCGGAAAACGCAGCGATGTCATAAAGCTTGCGGTCGTTGAAGAACAGGTTCACACCCGTGGCAACGACGGTTTTTACCAATCTGCGCAAACGCTCGGTTGCTGAAACAGCTTCTGCGTTAACGGCCTGCTCGACGGCTGCAACGATTTGCCCCAGACAGTTGGCGCAGATGGCCTCGCCGATCGCTTGTTTGGAATCAAAAAATTTATAGATGTACGCCTTGGAAAAACCGATAGCCTTGGCCAAGTCGGAAACCGTGGTTTTAGCGTAGCCATACTGGCTGAAGTGCTCATTGGCCGCGGCGACAATCTGGTCACGAATGTCGTGCTCGGCCGGGCCACGAGTGTTCGGCGAGGAGGCAGGTACTGATAGCTGATTCATGACAGCAGCTTACTCATCCTATTGTGGGCTGACAACTCGTGACTACACAGGAATAAGGTCACGAGACCAGTGATTTTAGATAAGTCGTGCAGGGTCTCAGCGCCTAGCGCCGCGCATCAGGGACCGGTGTACATGCATTTGCTGCGCGGCAGCGTGCCGCTGGTGCTAGCCGAGTACGGCTATACATTCGAGATAGGCAAGGCCAAGACCCTGCGCACCTGCTGCGCAATGAGGTGACGCCAACTTTCAGACAGATCGCTTTGCCCGACGCATTCCTCGATGCTGGAGCCTTGCCGACTCTGCATGATCGTTACGCTATTTCCACCCACGCGGTTTGCGCGCAGATCGAGTCCTGGCTTTAAATGCCTACTAATGAGGACACTTATGGATAAGCGCTCACTGGGATTTACATGATGTTAGCGTCGAGTAACCTCGTGACTCCCTCATGAATGATCGTTGAAGAAAACTCTACCGCGATGCCCGGTTGAATCCACAGCCGAAACCTGCCGTGTGCGATGTCCCGCTAACGACCGACATCAGGCGTTCAAATCAACCGCTAAACACCGTGCGCTGCGATGAACATTGCGACGGCGGACCGGCAATAGGATTCGACTTCTTTGTCGTCCTTTGCCTTCGCCTCATCGAAGCGGGCGATCATCAGAAGATCGGAGCCTTTGATAAGCGCGGCAAACAAGCGAGCAGACTCCTGAGGGTCGGGCACGTTTAGCATCGCCTCCGTGTGCAACTGACGCAACAGGGCCTCGATCTGGGCCGTGACATAGGCGGGACCGGCTTCGTAGTGGAGCTTGCTCAACGACTTTTGCTTCGTCTTGTCTACCATGATCATGGCTTCAACACTGCGCACTTCCGGACTCAACAACGTGCGTAGCAGGAATGTCCCCACCGCCATCAGCTGATCTGCAGCCGAACCGTCGATGCCTTCAACAATGGACTGTGGTGCAAACTGATGGCAATGGGCCGCAATGGCCGCGCTGAACAGCGCCTCCTTGTTCTCGAAGTGTCGGTAAATGCTTAGCTTGGATATTTTTGCCCGCTGGGCGACCTTGTCCATTGTTGTCGCTTGAAATCCCAACTCCACAAAAAGCTCGCCGGCGGCGTCGACGATCGTTTGGCTGAGCGCCTCGTTGGCTGGCCGGCCGCGCCGGGTCTGGCTGATTTCGGTCATAAAAATTCCAGTACTTGACAGTATCTTAATCATGGGATTATGGTACTCAAAAGTATCCAAAAAGTAA